>ERZ826220.1874-NODE-1874-length-19455-cov-5.350619_pt1 | contig 19455 bp, 17 predicted proteins | sample MGYA00519927_ERZ826220 | MGnify/ENA primary metagenome ERZ826220 (study PRJEB31778, sample SAMEA3449225) | human gut metagenome | biome: human gut; feature: human-associated habitat; material: faeces | place: United Kingdom | collected 2010/2012 ...
CATTATATATGTACAAATCTTCTTTAAATTTCAAAAATGGTTTTGCATTTTTTACACCTTTTATCATAACCATTTTTGGCTCTTCATTTTTCTTAGAAAATATAAAACGAATTTCTTTAGGTTCTATTTTATATTTTCTCATTAATTCAAAAATATCTACTAACCTTTCTGGTCTATGAACCATGTAAAATTCCCCTTTATCTTTTAACATATCTTTTGCTACGTGTATAAAGTCTTCGAGATTTGCTGTTATTTCATGTCGCGCTATCATTTTAGGTTCGTCTGGATTTATTATTCCAGTATTTTTCTTTTTATATGGTGGATTTGTTATTACTACATCAAATGTTTGTTTTTCAAAATATTTATTTAAATTTAAAATTGAATCACATATAATTTCAAATTTTTCATTTATTTTATTTAATTCAATACTACGTTTAGCCATATCACATACATCTTTTTGTATTTCTATTCCAACCACTTTTTTTAATTCTGTTTTTCCACATAATAATGTTGACATTATTCCAGAACCTGTCCCTAAATCTAAAACATATGAATCCTTTTTTATATTTTTTGCAAAATTAGCTAATAATACACTATCTATTCCAAAACAAAACCATTTTTTATTTTGGATTATTTTTAAATTTTTTATTCCTAAATCGTCTATCCTTTCATCTTTTTTTATTTCCATTTTTATGTCCTTCCTGCAATATTAATTTCACTTATTTTTTTTATTTATCATATTATATAGTAAATCGGTTATTTTTTCAAGAAAGGAATTTAATTATATGGATTATAAAGGAAATAGATTAATGCATACAGAAAATTTTGATAACAGAAGAAAAGAAAATAAGCCTAAACATAAACCTCCAAAAAAGAAAAAACTTACATTTAAAGATTATAAAAAAAATACTTTAAAATCTTTAAATGAAGTTGAATCTTTTCTTAATAATTTAGATAAGGCTTCGAGATATATTCATCTATATAAATTTTTGAAATAAAAATTTACGCAACTTTTACACCTGTATCAATTACTTCTTTTATAAATAGTGTTACTGCATTTTTATAGTAATTATTTTAATTCTTCATTTTCTACACCATCCACTAAAAATTTAACACTATTAATTTCAGTAAACTGAGTCATAGTATAAACAACACTATTAACCAAATTTTGTTTAGCGTTTTTATCATCTTTATCAAAAGATAAAATATCAGAAGAAAAATCAAGAACTAAGCAATCTTTATCTGTATATGATTTCAGAATTTTAGTATTATCAGGTATAGTCTTTTTTAATTTATCATTTTTTGGTCCCTCTATTAGCAAATTAACCAATTTTTCATAGGGTAAATTTACAAGTTCTTTAATATCTACCAATCTAGCTTCTGGTACTAACTGACCTGTTTCTCTATCTACAAACAATAAACTTACAATAGTTTGCCTAGATTGTTCATCTGTAATTTCTTGTTCAGGAGTATATTCTTTAATTTCATTTTGTGTTTTGTTTTTGGCATATTTTATTCCAAAAAATCCCCCTACTAATATTATTATAAGTAAAATTCCAAATATCGTTATTGTTTTTTTACTTCCCATATACACAACCTCCACTAATTATTATTTATTACAAAATTTATGTTGTGTTTGTCCGAATTATGCCTAAAAAATCCTCCAAATAGAAATTTTTTCCATTTGACAAAATTGCAATTTCCGTATAAAATAAAGAGGTAAAAAAGTGTCTTATAAACGACTTTACAAAGAACAAAAGCGGACATTAATAACATTGGCACTTATTAGAACATTTTAAAGTACGCGTCTTTGTTCGCGCGCGAAATTTGCTTTGCAAATTTCTGTGCATTGTTATTTTTATATTATAGGAAATTCGAAGAACTTTTCTAGAATATAAAAAAATCTAGTTATTTTATACCTTTAGAAAGGATGATAAAAATGAAAAAAAATATACTACATGTGGGATTAGATGTTGGATCAACAACAGTAAAAATCATTGTAATGAATTCTAAATTAGAAACAATATATGAAGATTACCAAAGACATTTTTCTGATACAAAAAATACAGTATGTAATGTATTAGAAAATTTAATAAAAAAATATCCAGAAAATTCTTTTACAATAGCATTAACAGGATCTGGAGCAATGTCAGCCAGCAAATTTTTAGGAGTAGAATTTATCCAAGAAGTTGTATCATGTAAAAGAGTTGTAGAAAAATACATACCAGAAACTGATGTTGTTATAGAACTAGGTGGAGAAGATGCCAAAATTATATATTTTGACCAATCAATTGAACAACGTATGAACGGAACTTGTGCAGGTGGTACAGGTGCATTTTTAGACCAAATGGCATCTTTATTACATACAGATACAGCAGGTCTAAATGAACTTGCAAAAGGATATAAAACAATTTATCCTATTGCATCTCGTTGTGGAGTTTTTGCTAAAACTGATGTACAACCTCTTATAAATGAAGGTGCAGCTAAAGAAGATATAGCAGCTTCTATTTTCCAAGCAGTTGTTAATCAAACAATAAGCGGTTTAGCTTGTGGTAGACCAATAAGAGGAAATGTAGCATTTTTAGGAGGACCTTTAAATTATTTATCTGAATTAAGAAAACGTTTTATAGAAACACTACATTTAACACCTGAACATATAATTGTACCAGAAGATGCACATCTTTTAGTTGCAAAAGGTGCAGCTATAGATTCCTTAGAAACTGAACCTATTACAACAGAAGAATTAAAACAAAAAATAAATAATTTAAGAATTTCAAAAGATAACACAACTCAACCTATAGAGCCTCTTTTCAAAAACAAAGAAGAATATAAACAATTTAAAGAAAGACATGATAAAGCAAAAATAGGAAGAAAAGATTTAAAAACATTTGAAGGAGATTGTTTTTTAGGAATTGATGCAGGTTCTACTACAACTAAGTTGGCATTAATTGATAGAGAAGGAAATTTGCTATATTCATTATATGGAAGCAACGAGGGAAATCCTTTAAAAAGTGTTATGAAAATGCTAAAAGAACTATATTCAAATTTGCCAGAAAAGGCTATTTTAAGATATAGTGGAGTAACAGGTTATGGAGAAAAATTAATTCAAACAGCATTAAATGTGGACTTAAATGAAATAGAAACAATTGCACATTATACTGCTGCAAAACAATTTGAACCAGATGTAACTGCTATAATTGATATTGGTGGGCAAGATATGAAATACATAAAAATGAAAAATGGTGCAATTGATAATATCATGTTAAATGAAGCATGTTCCTCAGGTTGCGGTTCTTTTATAGAAACATTTGCCAAAAGCTTAAAATTAGACATAAATGAATTTGTAAAAGAAGCTATTGAAGCTAAGAGACCCGTAGACTTAGGATCAAGGTGTACCGTATTCATGAACTCTAAAATAAAACAAGCTCAAAAAGAAGGCTATACAGTAGGAGATATTTCAAGCGGACTTTCATATTCAGTTATCAAAAATGCTATTCAAAAAGTTATGAAAGTTAGGGATACGGCCACTTTGGGAGACCACATTGTAGTTCAAGGTGGAACATTCTACAATGATGCAGTTTTAAGAGCATTTGAAAAAATAGTTGGAAAAGATGTTGTAAGACCAGACATTGCAGGTTTAATGGGTGCATATGGTATGGCTTTACTTTCTAAAGAACAATATGAATCAAACCTAGATATGGAATACACATCAACTATTTTAAAAGCAGATGAATTAGATAAATTAGAAATTAAAGTAACTCATGCAAGATGCAACAATTGTGAAAATCATTGTAAATTAACAATAAATAAATTTAGCAATGGTTCAATACATGTATCTGGTAACCGTTGTGAAAAAGGTGCAGGTATTACAACAAATAAAAAGAATTTACCAAACTTAGTACAATACAAATATCAAAGAATATTTGATTATAAACCACTTGAAGAACAATACGCAACTAGAGGAACTATAGGAATTCCAAGAGTTTTAAATATGTATGAAGATTATCCATTCTGGTTTACATTCCTTACAAGCCTAGGCTTTAGGGTAATTATATCAGATAAAAGTACAAGAAAAACATATGAAAAAGGTATGGAATCTATGCCTTCTGAATCAGTATGTTATCCAGCAAAAATCTCTCATGGACATATTGAAAATTTAATTGAAAAAGGAATAAAAACTATTTTCTACCCTTGTATGCCTTATTCAAGAAAAGAATATGAAAAAGCAGACAACCACTACAATTGTCCAATAGTAATTTCATATTCAGAAGTACTAAAAAATAATGTTGAAGATTTAAAAACACATAATATAAAATTCATGAATCCATTCTTACCATTTGAAACTAAAAATCTAGTTAAAAAGATAATGGAATTAGATGAATTCAAAGAATATAACTTTACTAAAAAAGAATTACTAGAAGCCGCAGAAAAGGCAGAAGCAGAATATCAAAAATGTAAAAAGGATATACGTGACAAAGGATCTGAAACCGTAAGATATATTGAAGAAAACAACCTAAGAGGAATTGTTTTAGCAGGAAGACCTTATCATATCGACCCAGAAATAAACCATGGTATAGATACTTTAATTACGTCTTTAGGACTATGTGTTCTAACAGAAGACAGTGTGTCTGATAAAACAGAAGCAAAACGTCCAATAAGGGTTGTAGACCAATGGGTATTCCACGCAAGACTTTACGCAGCAGCAGACTTTGTTGGTAAACACGATAACCTAGAATTAGTACAATTAAACTCATTTGGATGTGGTGTTGATGCTGTAACAACAGACCAAGTTGAAGAAATTTTGTCAAGTTATGATAAAATGTACACATTAATCAAAATAGATGAAGTTAATAACCTAGGGGCAGTAAGAATTCGTATTCGTTCACTTCTAGCAAGTATGAATAAACGTATTGCAAAAAAACAAGAAGAAAAAGCCGATGGTGACTACGGATTAAAGAAAAAAATCTTTACGAAAGAAATGAAAAAAGATTACACAATTTTAATCCCTCAAATGGCACCAGTACATTTTGATTTATTGGAGTCTGCCGTACAAGCCGCAGGTTATAATGCAGTATTACTAAGAGAATGTACTCAACATACAGTTGAAACAGGATTAAAATATGTAAATAATGATGCTTGTTATCCTTCAATTTTAGTAACAGGACAAATGATTGAAGCTCTTGAATCTGGAAAATATGATTTAGATAAAACTGCATTAATCATGTCTCAAACAGGTGGTGGATGTAGGGCAACAAACTATATAGGTTTTATTAGAAAAGCGCTTAAAGACGCAGGATTTAGCAATGTACCAGTAATATCATTCAATGTTGTTGGTATGGAAAAAATGCCAGGATTTAAAATAACACCAAAATTAATTGAAGGATTAATAAAATCTGTTGTTTATGGTGATTTATTACAAAAAATGCTTACAAAAAACAGAGCATATGAAGTAAACAAAGGTGAAACTCAAAAACTTTATGATGAGTGGATGGCTAAATGTAAACAAATGGTTAAAAAATCAACAAATAAACAATTTAAGCAAAGTATTTATGATATTGTAAATGATTTTGAGAAAATTGAATTAGATACATCTGTTAAAAAGCCTAAAGTAGGAATTGTTGGAGAGGTATTAATTAAATATCATCCATTTGGTAATAACTACGCTGCGGAAATGCTTGAAAAGGAAGGCGCAGAAGTTATTTTACCTGACTTTATGGGATTTGTTAAATTTATGGCAACACATAAAATTACGTTTAATAGTTTATTAAATATAAATAAAACATCTGCAAAAATAAGTAAAATTGCGATTAAATTAATTGATATATTAGAAAAAGATGAAAAAATTGCATTGGCAAACTCTAAAAAAGGTTATTTACAACCTTGTGATATTTGGCACTTAGAAGATAAAGTAAAAGATGTTTTATCTATTGGAAATCAAACTGGTGAAGGTTGGTTCTTAACTGCAGAAATGATTGAATATATGGAACATGATATTCCTAATATTATTTGTGTTCAGCCTTTTGCTTGTTTGCCTAACCATGTTGTTGGTAAAGGTGTTATTAAGACTATTAGGGAAAAATATCCGGAGGCTAATATTTCTCCTGTTGATTATGACCCAGGTGCTAGTGAGACTAACCAGGCGAATAGAATTAAATTATTGATGACTGTTGCTAAGGATAATTTGCAACGTCAGGAAAATGAGAAAAAGGCTTTGGAGATTGAAAATAAAGATGTAGAAAAAAATATTGAAACTACTGAAAAAGTTTAAAATTGTACTAAATTTTATTTTATAATTAAATTTCTAATATAAAATATATTTATAGTTAATATAAATTTTTTCGTAAATATTGACATATAATAAAATATGTAGTATACTACAAGTAGCTTAAGCAAAATATAAAAAATTCTTAATGTCTTTCATATAATAAAAAGAACAGGATGGCGGTCCTGTTCTTTTTAAACTTCAATCACTTTCCAAAAACTCTAGAAGTTTTAATATTAAAATGATTTTTAGTAGTTCCTTAATGTCCTTCATTCGTTCACCTCCTTTCGAAGGCGAACTAATTATATAATAAATATTTACTTATTGCAACTATTATTTTAAATTTTGAAGAATAAATTTCTTCGCTTCCCTATACCCCAACTTATAAAAATAATCCATTTTACTCATATCCAAAAGAGAAATCTTTTTACTTTTTATTTTAATTAGATAATCCGCCCCACTAAGTTCATGTTTTGAAAGTTCCTTACCCATTAATGCAAAAGAACGAACAGCAACATCAACTAAGTTTTTACAACAACTATCATCAACTTCATTTTCAAAAACAACACTTATAACCTTATCTGCACCCAAAAATCTAAGTTCTCTCCAAGGCACATTTTCCCTAATTCCACCATCAACTAATTTTCTATTATTAAAATCACATGGAGAAAAAACAGATGGAAAACTGCAACTAGCCTGAACACAATTTCCAATATTTGCATCATTTACAAAAATTGTATTATCAGAAAAAGCTCTTATTTTAGAAGATGTAAAACAAATTACATCACCTGTATTCATATCAACACTTGGAATTGCAAGTGGCATTTTAATATCAGAAATATTATTAATATTTTTTTCACCACATATTTTATTAATTAATTTTTTTATTGATTTTCCAGAATTTAAACCATCAATTATTATCGTTCCTGTTAAAGTAATTCCAAAAAATAATTTAAATATATTTTTTAATTCTACATATTTTATTTTTTTGCAATATTTTTTAAAAATATAATAAATATCATCTGCTTTATATCCAGCCGCATATAAAGTTGCTACTATACTTCCCGATGATGTTCCACCTATATAATTTATTTTTATTTTTTCTTCTTCAAATGCTTTTAATACGCCAATATGTGCAGCTCCCTTTGCTCCACCTCCAGATAAAGCTAATCCTAAATTCATAATTATCACCTTATATTATTTTATGAAATAAAAATAAATTTGCAATAATTATTTTTATTTTTTTATTTTTATGTTATATTAATAAAGAAGGGATTGATTTAATTGGAACAAAATTATTATGAAATATTGGAAGTAAATAAGAATGCTTCACCAGAAATAATTGAAAAAGCATATAAAACATTAGTTAAAAAATATCATCCAGATTTGCAACAAGATGAAAATAAAAATAAATATGAAGAAAAAATAAAAAAAATAAATGAAGCCTATGATATTTTATCAGATCCAGAAAAAAGAAAAAAATATGATTTAAATTTAAAGAATACGGAAATTTCAATTAATGATTATAATTCATTATATCAAGAAAATATTAATTTAAAAAATAATTTAAATATATTAAAAGAAAAATTAAATTATTTAAATAATATTCAAAATAATTATGAAAAAAATAATTTAAATTATAATAACTTAGAAAATAATAAAAATTATTCTGAAAATAATAATATTAATTATAATGATATTAATTACACAAATTATTTTTCTAATTTTTTTGTAAATATTAAAAACAAACTTAAAGATTTATTTGCTTTTTTTATTACTATTTTAATTATTATTTTTATTTTCTTTATTTTATGGCATATTCCATTCACAAAAAATTATTTAATTAAATTATATAATGAAAATAGTATTTTACAATTTTTTGTTAATTTATTTTTTGGGCATTAAAATAAATTAAATAATTATTTAAAAAAATAATCATAAAATACTTTATAAAATAAAAAATATTATATATTGGAAAATTTTTACTTTTTTCGAATATATAATATTTTTATATTTCAAACAATTTTATAATTTTATAATTTTTCTAATTCTTCTTTTGTTAGCCCTGTTGCATGAATTATCACATTAATATCTATTTTTTGTTGTAATAATTTTCTTGCTACATTTTCTTTTTCTTCTTTTTTTCCTTTTTCTCTCCCGTTTAATTTCTCCTTCTTTAATGCCTTCTTTAATTCCTTCTTCTCTTCCTTCTTTTATCCCCTTATAATACCCTGCATCTTCTGTTGCTTTCTGGTCCATTATATATTTTTCTCTTAATTCTGCTAAATATCTTTCATGCTCATCACTACTTATTTTTTCTAATTCTTTTTGTGCTTTTTTTATTGCTACATTTTCATCCATATTTACCACCTCTGGATTCTCTATAAATTTTAACCATGAGTCCACTTGTTTCTTCTTATTTTCTTTATACTTTATGAACTTTGGTAACTCAATTATATACAATTCCATGACATCTGTCAATATAACTTGGCGGTATTCTTCCTCTCTTATTTGCCATTTTGTTTGGTATTTTGGGATTTGTTTTAATGATTCTAATTCATAATCTGTTATTAATATTGCTATTGTTTTTTCTAATTTTGAATAGTCTTTTCCTGCTTTTATACTTTTACTAAATAATCTACTCCAGTAAAATAATAATCTTCTTTCTATATCGTTTTTATCTACTACTTGCATCTCTATATCACAATTAATATTACTGTCTATTTTTGCTTTGATATCTAAAATTCCTACTTTATCATCAAATAAATCTTTTTCAAGTATTGTATTATTGTCTAATTCAACATTCGTTATTTCTTTGTCAACTATTGAACTTATTAATGAAGCAGTTATGTCTTCGTTTCCAATTTGTCCAAATATTCTTTTGAAGACATAGTCGTTTTTCGGGTTTAATAATTTTACTATGTTGCATTCCTTCTTTCTATATTTAATTTTTTTCTTGAAACTTTGGCAGATTTGCCATAAATTGAATTAATAAAATATCGTTTGAAATATAATATCATTATATTAACATAAAAAGTTTATATATGCAATAGATATTTAAAAATTTGATTAAAAAATAAAAGTTATCAAAAGGGAATATTCCCTCTTGACAACTTTTATTTTTTACCAGAATATTAAAAATGTTAAGAATGTACCCCAAACTACTTGCTCTCTTGTTAAATCTTTCAACATTTCTGGTAGTTCTCCTTCTTCTTTTTCATCAACAAATTTCATTTCGTAATAATCTACATCTTGTACTTTAAAATACTCTTCAAAATTCCTTGTTTCATCATCTCTCATTGTAGACACATCTATGTATTTACTTCCTAAGAATACATCTCTTTCTGAGTACAAATCTATTCTTAAGTATTTATTTGTAATTTTATGTTCTGAACTATTGTAAATACTGCCTTTTATACGTCCATTTATTTTGGTTGCTTGTGCTTGATACACTGTTACTTGTGGCAAATTGTCCTTTCTTCCTATATTTTGATATGTTGTTTCTAAATTTAAATATATCAATATGTTTGAAAATATGTAAAATAGTATTATCCACATCGCATATTTAAAAAGCGTTTTCATTCTATCCATGTTACTTCTCCTTTTATTACTACTTTATGTTGTTATTATAACAGAAAAATATTGAAATTTCAATATTTTTGGTACATTTAACTAATTTTGAAAATTAGTAGAACAAATTATATTATGATTTATTAACCACAAAAGAGGATACTCATTGAATATCCTCTTTATTTGAAAGTACTTTAATTAATAGACGTTGAAAGGTATTTTATAATGTCCTTTAATATTATATTCGGGTCATACAACAACGCAAGTTGCATATCTTTTTGTTTTAGAAGTTCTATATCTGCACCATTTTCCAATAAAATTTTTATTATTTTCAGATTTTTGTTTTCTATTGCAGCCTCAAGAAGACCTTTATCTTTCTTCGTTTCCTCATCCGCATATTTAATTAAAATTTTTACAACTTTTTCATATCCTCCATTTATTGCATCAAGAATGAGTGAAAAGCAATCCGTTTCAACCACGCCATGTTCTATCAGTAATTTAACTAATCCTATATTTCCACAATTTACGGGACTCTCCAAAAGTTCATAGGGCAATAATTCCGTCACATCTGCTCCATTTTCAAGTAATACTTCTACAACTTCTTTATTTCCTATTTCTACTGCACTTAACAAAAGATCAACCGTATAACATTCTGCTAAATTTGCTCCTTTTTCCAACAACAGTTTTACTACTTCTATTTTTCCACTTTGAATTGCTCTATAAATAACTAGATTATGTCTCGCTTCTACATCTGCTCCTTTTTCAAGTAATAATTCTATAACCTCATTATTTCCTCCCTTTGCCGCTATAATAATAGCTTGATTATCATCCGCTGTTACATCTGCTCCTCTTTCTATAAGGAATTTAACTAGTTCTGTATATCCGCCTTCTACTGCTAATTGTAATACTTCATTCAAGGTATTTGTTGAATATGCACCCAAATCTACTAGTTGCCGTATAATTTCCATATACTTTTCTTGACTATTTTCTTTCATATTAGATACCTCCAAAATTATTTGTTTGTATTTTATTACATTTTGCCACATTAGCATTATACATTATGTTATGTTAATTGTCAAATTTCAATTTCTTTTCCCAAATAAACAGAATAAATATAAACCTTCTCCACCTTTGTACCCAAAGCACTCTCCAAAGCCTGTTTATACAAATCTAGTTGACTCTTATATTTTTCAACAAGTTCAAATTCCTTACCACTTTCAACATAATCAGTCTTATAATCAACCAAAACAATTTGCCCATTTTCATTAACAAAATATAAATCTATAATACCCTGAACAAGTATATTTTCCTTTATATCAGCATCATAAATTTGACTTGCTGGAACATTAATATAAAATGGCTTTTCTTTATAATATTCTTTGGCATTTTTTAATTGTTTCCAAATCTTTGATTTAGTAAATTGTACTATTTTGTTTGGATTTATTGCTTTGCTTTCTTTTTCTGTTATTATTTTATTCATTTCCAAATTTTGAATTAGTGTTTTGATTTTTTCTAAGTCATACTCTTCTTTTGGATTTAATTTTTGTAAGCATAAGTGTGTAAGTGTTCCTTTTTGTGCTGATGTTATTTTAGTTTCTTTTTCATCTTGTAAAAACTTAGGCTTTTCAAAAGTAACATTTGCTTTATCAGTATTGTCATTATTTTCACCTGTCTTGGCATTTGTATCTGCAGGTTCTTCATTATCTAAACTCTCAAAATCAACATCCAATTGTTTTTGTTTCATTTTCTTAATTTTTGTAACAGAACTTTTTGTCGGAATATCAATAGATAATTTATCAGGATATTCATATTCAATTTGTTCTTTAATTTGATTTATATCCTTTTTATTAGAATTTTCATTTAACATCTCAATTACATTTTGAGATGTATTTTCTTGCTCATTTTCTTGTTTTTTATTTTCAAAAACGCTACTTGGTTCTATCCTATTCAATTCAAGTAAATCTTCTGTATTAGACTGTTCATACAAATATACAAGCAATATCCAATCTAAATAGTCTTTATATTTTTTTACCAAAATAGGATTTATTTTTCCATTTTTTCTTGCATAAATATTTTTTTGTTGTTCAATATCTTCTAATTGTTTTGAATAATCTTTAGAAATTCCTGTTATTATTAATTTTTCTTTTGCTCTTGTTAAAGCAACATACAAAATCCTCATTTCTTCCGAGATATTTTCATTTCTAATAACGTTTTTTATTGCTTCTCTTGTTAAAGTATCATATTGAACTTGTGCATTGTAATTAATATATTTAGCACCTATTCCTAGGTCTTGATGCAATAGAACCGGATTTTTTCTTATATCTTGTTCATTGAATTGTTTATTTGTATTTACCAAAAATACAATTGGAAATTCAAGTCCTTTACTCTTGTGAATACTCATTATTCTAATAACATCATCATTTTCACCTATTATTTTTGCAGAACTTAAATCACCTGAATTAATTTTTAATTTTTCTATAAAGTTTATAAAATTATATAATCCTTTAAAACTGGCAGTTTCATATTTTTTTGCTCTTTCAAATAATATTTTCAAGTTAGCCTGTCTTAAATTACCGTTTGGCATTAGTCCAACATAATTGTAATATCCTGTGTCTGAATAAATTTTCCAAATCAATTCGTCTAATGCTAGATATTCTTGTTCTTTTCTCCATGTATCAATTTGATTTAAAAATTTTTCTATTTTTTCTTTTAATTGTGCATCAACATCAACTTTTGCTTTTTGCATACAATTGTAGAAATTGTCATATTTGTCTGATAAACGAATTTCCACAAGTTCATTATCTGTGAACTTTCCTATGTTTGACCTTAAAACTGTTACAAGTGGAATGTCTTGCATAGGGTTGTCTATTATTTTTAGCAAACTCATAATTGTTTGAATTTCTATTGAGTCTAGATATTCTTGGTTGCTATCTGCAAATACAGGCATATCAAGTTTTATAAGTTCTTGTTCATATATACTTGCCTTGTCTTTTGTGGACCTCAATAAAATTGCAATATCTTTGTATGTTATATCTCTAAATATTTCTTTTTTTCTGTCATATACTTGATATTTGCTATCTATTAATTTCTTTATTTTATTTGCAACATATTTTGCTTCAATTTCAATATTTTCCAAGTGTTCTAATTCTTCTTCATTTTCTCCATCATTATCGTCATAATCTGAATCTTCATAATATTTATTCGAGTACTCTTGGCTATCTTCTTCGCTTTCTTCCTCTGTTTTTACATCTATTATATCAATTTCTGTTTTTAAATTTTGTTCTATTTTTTTGTAATCTTCTGCACCAAAATTCAAATACTCATCTTCGTTATAGTCAACTTCCCCTAATTTTTCACTCATAATATCTTTAAAAATTAAGTTTGTAAAATCAAGTACATTGTCTCTACTTCTGAAGTTTTTGAATAGTTGAATCTTTCTTCCTAGGCAATTTGGGTCTGCTTCAACTGGCTTGTAATTAGAATATTTATCTAAAAATAGTTTTGGCATTGCCTGTCTGAATCTATAAATACTTTGTTTTACATCCCCAACCATAAACATGTTATTTCCCCTAGATATTGAAGATAATATAAATTCCTGTACAAGGTTACTATCTTGATATTCGTCAATTGCAATTTCTTCAAATTTTTCTGTGTATTTTTTTGCAACTTCTGTTTTTATTATTTTTTCATGCTTTTCTCCATTTTCATCAGTTGTTGTTTCTACATCTTTTACTAATATATTTAAAGCAAAATGTTCTATATCTGTAAAGTCAACTATGTTTTTATCTCTTTTTCTTTTTGAAAATATTTCATCAAATTCTATAATCAATTTTTCTAATTTTTTCAAAATATCATACATATCAAATATATCTTGATTTGATTGTTGTGAATCTGATACAAATATTTTTCCTGTTTTTCTCTTGAATTTATCTTTTACACTATCTCTTACATTTTTTGCTTCTTCCTTTATTTCTGATTCTACTTTTTTTCTTGACCATGCCGTAAATTTTATATTTTGTGCGATTTCATATGCTTTATTCCAATTATTTAAATTTTCTTTTAATGTTGATAATTGCTTAATGTCTGACTCCATTATTTGCTTGAAAATTTCTAGCTCCTTTTCATATTCCATTCCTTTTACTGTATCTTCAAGTATAGCTAAATCATCTGTTAATTCTTCATCCATCTCTTCCAATAACACTTTTCCCCATGGAGTTTGACTAAAATCTTTGTCTAGTTCATCTTTTATGTTAAACATTTCTATTTTCTCATTTAGCCATTTTAGTGGATATGGGCTTGAACTTATATAACTATAAATGCTTAAAATTAAATCTTTTAAAGGTGTATCATCTCTGTAACTTGTATATGTATTTATAAGTTTTGTAAAATCCTTGTCTTCTGAAAGATATTTATTTTCAAACAATTCATCTAAAATCTCTTGTTTTAAAAGTTCTATCTCAGGTGTATCTGCAATTCTAAAATTAGGCGATACATTTTCTAATTCATAAAAATTGTTTTTTACAACATCTAAACAAAATGAGTCTATTGTACAAATACTTGCCATATTTAATAATGTTATTTGTCTTTGTAAATTTTCATTTTCCGGGTATTCATCCAATTTTTTGTATATTGCATCTAATACCCTTTCTCTCATTTCTGATGCCGCCGCATTTGTGAATGTTACGACTAATAATTTGTCTATATCAATATTTTCATTTATTGCTTTGTTTATAATTCTTTCTACTAATACCGCCGTTTTTCCGACTTCCCGCTGCTGCAGCCACTAATAAATTTGAGTTTTTTTCATATATTGCTTGTTTTTGTTCTTTTGTCCAGTTAGGCATTTTTTATTTCTCCTTCCATGTGTCCTTTTGGATATCCTTTTGAAAACCATCACCAAAAGGACATTTTCTATATCTTCTACAGTCTATTTTTCCGTGCAGATATGTTGATAGTTTTTCTCCGTTTATTAAGTTTTCTTTTTGTTTTTTAGTTAAATTCTTTATTTGATATTCTAATTTACATGCTAGTGATTTGTCTTTGCTTTTCCATGCCGCTTCTAATTTAATTGCATTGTGTGATTTTGTATATTTTGCTCCATTTTTACTTTTGGTTTTGTGTTCATTAAAACGTTTGTCTAAGTCATTTGTCATTCCTGTGTAAATTGAATTATCTTCACATCTTATCATATATGTATAGTACATTTTCTTTTTTTAAGGTGTTTTTATTTACCTTTTATTCCTCCTATGTTTTTCCATATGAATATATCACAAGTTTTGTTTTGTTTCAATACAAAATTAATGTGATACGCAAAAAGAGAAGTTTGGCACTTCTCTTCTTACATTTTTCATCAACAACTTTTAACTTTATAATATCTAAATCTAGGTGATAGGATTCCACATTTCACATAGTCTAATATAATTTTCTGGATTTCTTCTATATTAAGTTGAAGTCCATATTTTCCCCGTAAATCCTCTTTTAGTTGTTTCTCTGTTACATTTTCCTGTGATGCAATATAATTATATATTACAAAATCACTTTCTTTTTTTATTTTTTCTTTTGTCATTTTTACGTACACGCTCATTTTTCTACCTCCAAAATATTTGTTGATATTACTGCCTTGTTACTTTTAACATTATACAAAAACCTATTCCAATTGTCAATGTCAATTTATATTTATCTACTCCCCAATATCACTCATATTCCAATTTTGATACTCAACTTTATAGCCAGAAAAATCAGGTACACTCACATCCTCATCATTTACAATACCAAAATCATATTTATATTTTTCAATAATATCACTCTCTTTTTTAACAATTTCTGTTCCTGGAATATATACTACTGAACCACCTCTATTTATCTCTCTAATAACAAGACCAGTCTCTTTATCTAACCATACTTCCCATGTATTTCTCTTATCAAACTTATATCTTAAAATATAATACTCTTTATTTGAATCATATGAATCTGATTCTATAGACATCAAAAATGCCTTACCTAAATTTGCATAAACCATTTTTCTTTCTTCTAATGGAAATCTATCAAATTTCACATTTTCTTCTTTATTAAAAGTCTCTGAGATATCACCTTTATATACTGTAACAATTTTTTCTCTTTCATTTACTATTTTTCTTTCATCACTTCTCTCTTCTCCATATTCAGTAGAAATAAGTTCTTTACCATTATCTGAATATATTTCATTTGTTATTTTATACTTTCCATCTTTATAATATGTTTTTGAAACAGAAACACTATCTTCTCCAGAATTTTCTTGTTTTTCACAATAATAATTTTGTGACTTTAAACTTCTTTCTGCTTTACCCATTATATTAGAAATTCTTATAAATTTTATTAAATATAATAAAATTAAAATTAAAATTATAATTCCAATTGCAATTAATATTGATTTTATTCTGCTTTTAGTTTTTATTTTTTTTAAATAGTCAATTTCTCTTTGTTGTATCTTTTCATTTTGTTTATTCTCTTCTAGAATTTCATTCAGTTTTTCTTTGCAATCTTTGCAATCTTTCAAATGATTTTCAACTAATTTTTTAGACTCATTATTTAAAGTTTTATCAACATATCCAAATAATAAATCTTCAACTACTTTACATTCAATTTCTTTTTTCATCTTTTCTTACCTCCTTTAATTTTTGTTTTGCTCTATAAAATGTAACTCTTGCCCAATTAGGTGTTTTGCCTAAAACTTCTCCAATTTCATTAAAACTTAAATTCCCTGTTATTCTCAAATAAACTACTTCTTTTGTTTTTTCATCTAATTTTTGTATGTCTTTAAAAAGCCTTATTTTATCGTCATTATCACAAATAATATCTTCTACTGTTTTTGTTTCTTCTACCTCTTCAATTTCTTCTATTGATATATTTTTTCGTGATTTTTTCTTTAATTCTTTGTACCATAAATATTTTGCAATTTGGCATAGCCATACTGATACTTTGCAGTTTCCTTTAAATTTTTTTATTTCTTTTACTGCTATTGCAAAAGTTTCTTGTGTTAGTTCTTCTGATATATCTGCATTACCTGTTAGGCAGAATAAATATTTATATACTGCATTTGAATGTTGTTTATATATTTCTTCTATATTCTGCATAACATTTTCCTCCTTTCACTTTATAAGTGTATTTTTTTGATAAAATATTACAGATTATTCATTTTTTATTTTTAAAATTATATCTTTGCTAATACACAGAAAAATAGTAGCGCCATATTATAGCACTACTATCTCTTTGTTAACAACAGACATTTATTTTTCAATAAAGTCCATTGCATCTTTCGTTATGGCCATTTCCGGCATTTGAAAGCCACATTTTAGCCTATCTGTAGCAACTGTTGTAATAAACTGTTTAAATTTTTCCATTCCAGTTCCTTTTAGATAATCAACTATCAATACGTCCTTTTGAACATATTTACCATTGATATTATCATAGAAGCCTCTTTTTACTTGAATAGTATCATCCAAAGAGTCATGCATACAAACAATGATACCCTCAAATTTGACATCTTCATTGTTACCCAATAACACGAAAAAGCCATTTTTCCTTTTCATCATTCCATTATGTTCTTTCTCCTTAACATTTTGGGTTGTTTTTTGATTTTTTGGTTCCCAATCACCAAATGCTGGGAAATCGCCAGGAATCATACCTTGAGAATACATATTCTACCTCCAAAATTAGTTTGTTGATATGTTTACAAGTTACATCTAACATTATGCAAAAAATTATGTAAATTGTCAAATTAAATTACTCTTTGTTCGCATATTCCCTAGTAACCTCATTTCGTCGTTCAGGAGAACAATATTTTTTATATAACGCTTTTACATTTTTCTTAGTTAAAACTTTATCTATTCCATCTTTACTAACTTGCGTCAAAAATTCAGTAATCAATGCCTCAACCTGGTCATTAACAAGCGTTTTGTCTCTCTCATTCAACCAATAATCCAGTTCATATTCCTTAGTCCAGTCTTTTCCTTTATACACCATCCCCGCAGCCAATTTATCACATAACATTTCTGCCACATATTGATATGGAATAATTGGAGTTTTATCTGGTGCACTTAAATCTACCCAATAGTCTGTATGATGCTTATTTCTACCCTTGTGATGTAGCCATGCTTGTGAATATCCTTTGTCCTTTTTTGCATCTGTTATTGGTGAATGTTTTCCATTAAAATATTTTACTCCTTCCCAAAATTCTGTAGGCGAATATTTTGATAAATCATGAACTAAACCTCTCCAAGGTTGTCCTACTTTGCAGCATAATTTGAATACTACCCATTTGTGTCTTGTTATTACCATAAAATGTCCTACTATATTTTTTAAGTACATATATTTCATCTCCTCTTACTACATGTTTAGTTTATCACATATTTTTTTCAAAAGCAACTTTTTGAAAAAATTGCATATACTATTAAAGATGCTAATAAATATTGTTAAAATTTGCACTTTTTTAATTGTCATCATATTTTATTGGCTACTTTTATCAAAGTAGGAGGTTTATATATGTGTGGTTTTGTTGGTTTTGTTGATTTTAAAAATGATGTTTCTTCTAAGAAAAATATCTTATTAAATATGAATTCCACTCTGGCTAAAAGAGGTCCAGATGAAGATGGATATTACATAAATAAAAATGTTGCTTTAGGTCATAAACGTCTAATTGTTATTGACCCTGAACGGTGGAAAGCAACCTATGATAGAAAAGTATTCTTATGGTGAATATGTTATTGTTTATAATGGTCAAATTTACAATACTAAAGAATTGAAAGAAACTTTGTCTGAAAATGGTTTTACTTTTAATGGTCATTGTGATACTGAAGTATTATTAAAATCCTATATTAACTATGGAAATGATGTTGTTCATCATCTTAATGGAATTTTTGCTTTTGCTATTTGGAATAGTAGAAAAAAAGAACTTTTTATGGCTCGTGACCATTTTGGAGTGAAGCCACTATTTTATACAATAAAAAACAATAGCATAATTTTTGGTTCTGAAATCAAAGCCTTATTTGAATATCCAGGAATTGAAAAAATTTTAGATAATCAAAGTATTTGTGAATTATTTGGAATCGGTCCGGCTCATACCCCTGGGACTACAGTTTTTAAGGATATTTATGAGCTAAAACCTGCTCATTGTGCTACTTTTAATAGTTATGGTTTGCACATTGAACGCTATTGGAAATTAAAATCCGAAAAACATACAGATAGTTTTGGAACTACTTGTCAAAAAGTGAAATTTTTGTTGAATGATGCTATTACTAGACAACTTGTTTCTGATGTTCCTTTATGTACATTTCTTTCTGGTGGTCTTGACTCAAGTATTATTACAAAATTTGCTTCTAATTATTGTAAGGATAATGGATTACCGCCTTTAGATACTTACTCTATCGATTATGTGGATAATGATAAAAATTTTGTTAAAAGCGATTTTCAACCGAATTCAGATAATTATTACATCAATTTAATGAATAGAGATTTACACACAAATCATCATCAAATTGTTATTGATACTCCTGAACTTGCAGAATATTTAGAAGATGCTATGATTGCACGTGATATGCCTGGTATGGCAGATATTGATTCTTCTTTATTGCTATTCTGTAAAAATG
>ERZ826220.1876-NODE-1876-length-19440-cov-3.630591_pt1 | contig 19440 bp, 20 predicted proteins | sample MGYA00519927_ERZ826220 | MGnify/ENA primary metagenome ERZ826220 (study PRJEB31778, sample SAMEA3449225) | human gut metagenome | biome: human gut; feature: human-associated habitat; material: faeces | place: United Kingdom | collected 2010/2012 ...
TTATCAAAAAACAAAAAAATAAGTAAAATGATTTCTGAGCAAAAAAAAGATTGTTCTTTTTTAAGAAATTTTTTCATGCTATATTTTAATAAAATCAATAAGAAACATATTAAAAATATTTATAAAATGCGTTTACTCGAGATTTACAATTTTATTCATTTTTTACTTTTAGTCATAATGTTAATATGCTGTGTCTTTCGGCTTGAACTTATAATTGATTTCTTTTTAATAGTTATTGCTTTGACGGAAGTCTTTCAATGCATATTATTAGTTGTGATTGGAGATGAATAATATACAATTTGTTGATTTTATGGAGTGAAATAAGCTTTTCAAGGCAAATCCTATTGGACAGGCTACTATTTGTGTAGAACAAATCTAGTAGCAACATATAACTATCAGAATGGTGTGAAGCAAAATATTGATGATTCTGATGCCAATGCTTTCCGTTACTGTGGTGCGTACTATGACAAGGAAACCGTTACCATTTATTTGCGTGCAAGATGTTACAACCCTTATAATGGACGGTTTGTCTCAAGAGATTCTTTTGCTAGCAGCAATAATGATCCACTAAGCCTGAATCTGTGTATATCTATTGCCACAACAACCCTGTTTCTGGAACAGACTGCACTGGTCATTTAATGTATGCAATTTACCTGCAAGCAATAATTTCCATTAAAATTCAACCACCTAAAAAAGGGCAGTTCTGTCCGGCAAACAGCTGGGCAGGACTGCCCTTTCTATTTTTTCAAGCAGCATACAATCCGGCGAAATGACCGGTTTTGTATGCTGCTTTTTTGTTGCTGTGCCTAAGAAATAAAAGTACACAGAATATTTACAAATAAATTTTCCGATTTTGTTCTGCCTGATTCGTCTTAGTAGTTTAAAAGGGGGTGATATACACACTACCTGCAAAACTGCATAAGAAGGGAGGAACCAACAGATTGACTCCCTTTATCGATAAAAGCTGCAGAATAAAAATCTTTGACTGCTTTGTGAAAACTGTAATGCGAAATGAATATCGAGATGCAGCGGCAGAAAAAAAGAGAATCCAAAACCGTGAGGCGAAACCAGACCTGATGAATGTTCCGGAAATAGAAGATGTGTATCCGTCAGAGCATTTCATTTTGGACAACGAGAAGTATCCGTGTTTGATTGCCAGCGACTGGCTTTATGATGCTATGTTGGAACTTCCAAAAACACAGAGAGAAACGTTGATTTTGGAGTTCTGGTATGGATATGGCGATCAGGAAATCGCAGCGTACTTTCACGTCACGCCTCGCACCATTTACAACTGGAGACAAAAAGCATTTACAGCAATCCGCAAATATTATGAAAGGAATGGCGATGAAAGAAAATGACCTTACATATGAATTGATCTGTGCCGCAGTAAATGGGGAGAAAACTGCTTTGGAAGAAATTCTCCGCTTTTATGACGATTACATCAATGCATTGGCAACGGTAAAAGGGGAGGATGCACAAGGGAAAACATATCGATATATTGACGAAGATCTAAAATCCCGAATACAATTGAAGCTGATAAAAGCAATTCCTAAATGGAGAGGAACAGAAAAATGATAGAAACAGATTTATTTGAATTTGCCTATGTGCCGGATTGGTACGGGCAGTTAGAACAATTGGCAGAAATGGCGTTGCCGGAAGCATGGCGATTCCGAAAGCCGCAGACCGAATGTAAAAATACAGATACGCCGATTTTGGAACGGTATCTCCATATGATGTTCCGGAAGTTGAGCATCGATTACAACACCGGAGAAACGGAATATTTCCATGTGGAAAACAACTGTGCCTGCTTTCATACAGGACTGTACACAAGGCAGTATCAGGCAATCTACGCCTGCTTTGAACGAAATAAAAAGAAAGACACCACATTGAAATGGTATTTCACCGGCTTCTGTGATGCTGTTTCTTCCAAGCTGCGGTATGTAGAACCATTGCCCAAAAAGCCATATTTCCCGATGATGCAAAATGGTGTAAACTTCAATCCGGAATGGCCAATTCGGGTAAATGCAGAACACATTCTCAGCGACCCGGAAAATCGGGAACGGCTGCCAAAGAAGCTGCTTCGGTTTAAGAATCTGCCATTGCTGCTGGAAACGGCAGTGGAACTGGGCAGACGAAAAGCAGTAATTGAGCCGGGGCTGGTAGTACCGCAGGGATACCAGAATCAATTGCAGTTTCTGCTGCCGATCTGTTTAACAGATATGGAAAAACCGAATCTTGCCATGACCTTGGCAGAACGAAACGGATATTATCTGGGCAGCACTTGTCTGACACTGGAAATGGCATATCTGAATGCGAGAATGATTGCAAGACCCATTGCTCCGTGGCTGACCAGTTTGGTAAAAAAGTGAGAACATCCGATGAGGTGCAGAATTTTTTTCTATACCTTGTCGGTGTTTTGTAATTCTTGAAAGAATTCATTTTGTGAAACTTCTGTGAATCTTTTTCAAACTGGTCACGACCTGACCAGTTTGGGTTGTAGAATAAAAATACATCGGAAAGGGGGTGAAAGGCATGGGTCTCGTAGAACGGCGAGAAGAGATTTTGAAATTACTGATTTCCCGTCGGAAAAGCACAGTTCCAATTTTAATGCATGAATTTCATGTTTCAGAAAAAACGATTCGCCGGGACATACGAGCACTCATGCTGAAATATCCCCTTGAAACTTTTAGCGGAAACGGTGGCGGAGTACAGATACCGGAATGGTATGCTCCAAATAAAAATCTGCTGTCAAAAGAAGAAGTTACAGTTCTGGAAGAACTGCTGCAAAAGGCGGATGTATACCAAAGCCGAATACTAAAGCAAATTCTTGCCAGATTTGGTTCAGATACATATCGTCCATACAAAGCATAGGAGAAAAAGTGAAAGAAGTTCTAAAAATCCCCCTTAAAGCAACGCTCTATCGCCATCAACAATCCGCCTGCCGCTTTGCCTGCGAACGCTTCGGCATCCTGCCCTCAGAGACACACAGTAATGGCGTGGCACTGCTCATGGAAATGGGCTGCGGAAAGACCATCACCAGCATTGCCATTGTTGGAATTCTGTATCAGTATCGTCATATCAGAAGAATCCTGATCACAGCACCACTGTCTATTCTCTCTGTCTGGGAACAGGAATTTGCACGTTTTGCGGCTTTTCCATATCAGCTGACTGTTCTGAAAGGCAGCAGTACACAGAAAAAAGAACAGCTTTCCAAGCTGCACGGGAATGATTTGCAAATCGCTGTTGTCAATTATGAATCTGCATGGCGATTGGAGAAAGAACTGCTTGCCTTTGATGCCGACCTTATCATAGCAGATGAGGCACATAAGATCAAAGAAAATCGCACATCGCAGTCTAAAGCCATGCACCATCTGGGGGATCAGGCGAGATATAAGCTGCTTCTGACCGGTACACTCATTACCAACAAAGAACTGGATGTCTTTTCCCAGTACCGCTTTCTGAACAAAGAGATTTTCGGGACAAGCTTCTATGCTTTTCGCAGTCGTTATTTCGATATGTGCGGCTATGGGAACCATGTTCCGGTTTTCAAAAAGTCTTTGCTGGAGGAGTTCCTGCAAAAACTGCATTCCGTTGCCTATCGTGTAACCAAAGCGGAATGTCTGGACTTGCCGCAAACCACAGAGGAGATCCGTACCGTAGAACTGGAATCAAAAGTCATGAAGCTGTATAAACAGCTGGAAAAGGAAAGTTTTGCAGAGCTTTCAAGTTCCGAAGTATCAGCAGTAAATGTGCTGACAAAAATGCTGCGTTTATCGCAGATGACAGGCGGTTATCTCACAGACGATGCCGGAAGTATCACTTCTGTCAGCACAGCAAAACTGGATGCCCTGTCCGATATTCTGGACACCATGCTTGCAGAAGGAAAAAAGCTGGTCATTCTGGCAAGGTTTGCACCGGAACTGGACGGCATTCAGGAACTGCTGAAACGAAAACAGATTGGCTATGCGTCTGTGCGTGGCGGTGTTTCTGACCGTGCAGAGGAAATCCGCAGATTTCAGGAAGATGCAGACTGTAAGGTCTTTGTAGGACAGATCGCAGCGGCAGGACTGGGCATTACTTTGACAGCAGCATCCACCATGGTGTTCTACAGTCTGGACTATTCCATGTCTAACTTTGAACAGGCAAAAGCAAGAATCCATCGAGTTTCTCAGACAGAAAACTGTCTGTATATTTATCTGACTGCAAAACATACAGTCGATACAAAAATCCTTCGTGCTTTGCAGGATAAGGCAGATCTGGCGAAAATGCTGGTAGACGATTATCGAAACGGAATCAACCCATTTCAGGAAGGAGTTTGAAATGCAAACACAGAGTATGTATGAACTGGCGGAGCAGCTAAAACAACTCCGTGAGAAAAAGAAAGCAGCAGAGCAGCAGTTAAAGGACATCCATGCGGAAATCGCACAGACAGAGTATCAGCTTTCTATGCAAATGGCAGAAACAGAAACCCAGAATTTCACCCGTGCCGGAACGATGTTTTCTCTGACCACCAAGATCCGTGCCTCTGCTGTGGCAGGACGCAGAGAAGAACTGTATGCAGCCTTGAAAGAAAACGGCTGCGGTGATCTGGTCTATGAAACTGTCAATGCTAACAGTCTGTCTGCTTTTGTCAAAGAGCAGATCGCAGAAAATCAGGATACTGTACCAGAGTGGCTGAGCGGTCTTGTCCATGTCTATGAGCAGACCTCTGTATCTGTTCGTCAATCTGCAAAATGAAAGGATGAAATCAATGAAAAATGAAATGATGGAAACCAGCCAAACGGGCTTCCTTGCTCTGCAGGACTTTGATCTTGCCGATGTGATGTGTGCAGAAATGGACGGCTTGTCTGCTGCATTTGAACGAGTTAAGATCCCGTCCGGCGGCGGTGTGATGTTTGAAATTCCCGGTGAGAATCCAGAGGAACCGGACACGGTAAAAACATTTTCAGCTGTGATCCTCTATCAGCATTCTTTGAATGCCTACTACCAAAGCGAATATCAGGGCGGCTCCAATCCACCGGACTGCGGCAGTTTTGACGGGCATCATGGGGAAGGAAATCCCGGCGGCAGCTGTGATTCCTGCCCGCTGAATCAGTATGGATCCGGAAAGAACGGTGCAAAAGCCTGCAAGAACCGCCGTCGTCTGTATCTGCTTCGGGAGGGCGATATTTTTCCGGTAATTCTGTCTCTGCCTACCGGTTCTCTGAAGTCCTTTACTCGTTATCTGATGCGTGTGATCCCCAAATACAAGAATTCCAATGCTGTGGTAACAAAATTTACACTGAAAAAAGCAGTCAGCGGCACTGGCATGAGTTATTCCCAGGCACAGTTTGCTGTAGAACGGGCATTGTCTCCGGAAGAATATCCGCTGATCGCAGCTATGACAGAACAGGTAAAGGCACTTAGTAAAAATGTGGGCTATGATACAGAAGATGCACTGCGTGTGGACCCGGAAACCGGCGAAGTCATGGAGCCGCTGAATTGAGGAGAATGCTATGGAGAATTACAGATGTGTCACTTCGGTGCAGGAAATTCAGCAGTATATCGGCGATGCAGCAGTTGTGGCTTTTGACTATGAGACTGCACCGAACGAGCCTTACCGCATGGAAGAAAAGGCGGCTCTTGATCCGCAGAAAAACCATATGACCGGATGCAGTTTTTCTGTCAAAGAGCATACCGGAATTTATGTCCCAGTGGCTCACAGAGTAGGAGAAAATATCGAACTGACATCTTTTTTGCAATTTCTGCGAACTTTTCTCACGGACAAGTGCATCGTTAAAGTTGCTCACAATATTGCCTTTGAATCTGCAATATCCTGTCAACAGAATATCGTGATCCAGCCGCCGGTATATGATACCATTTGTGCAGCACAAATGACCTTGAAAAACAACTACGCATTTCGCAAACTTGCTGACAGCGGTCTGAAAAAACTGGCGGAAGAATTGTGTCATGAACGGCTGCCCACTTTTTCGGATGTTACAAACGGCAGACACTTTGACGAACTGGATGCACAGGATATGGAAACAATACGCTATGGCTGTGCGGACTCTGATTTTGCCTTGCGGCTGTATTATATTTTCAACAACTGGTTTGACCGTTTTCTGCCGAAACATCGGTATCTTGTGGAACAGATCGAATCACCGACAGCGGTGTACTTAGGGCTGATGAAATACAACGGCGTGCCTGTGAATGTAGACTTGATGAAAGAGCATCAGCAGGAGGCAGAACAGCAAATGGAGCGTATCCGCAATGAAATTGCAATGTGCATTGGCGATGTTCCGATTGGAGCAAACTGCAGCACTAAAGCTTTCAAGGAGTATCTGTATCAGACCTTGAAACTGCCTGTTATGAAAGTCACTGCATCCAACAGAGAAGCAGCAGATGATGCGTCTATGATCTTGCTGAAGGAATGGTGTGATGCCAATCGTCCGGAACTCTCTCCACTGTTTACGTTGGTACAGGAATACCGGAAATGGGGCAAGATCAAGTCCACCTACATTGACGGCTATCTGAAATTCCGAAACGCTGCAACCGGAAAGATCCATCCGGATTTCTTTGCTCTGTCCACGGAAACAGGAAGAATGAATTGCCGCAATCCCAATTTACAGAACTGCCCCAGAAAAAGCAACGATCCCATCGGTGTCCGCAATTTTATTCAGGCTCCGAAAAATCATCTGATCTTGTCTCTCGATTTTTCGCAAATCGAACTGCGTGTGGGAGCATTCTACTGCCGGGACAAGACGATGATGGAAACCTATCAGAACGGCGAGGATATTCATGCGGCAACCACTGCCGTCATTTTTGGCTGTACCTATGCAGAAGCACAAAACAAGCATCGACCGGAATACAAGGAACAGCGTACCATCGCCAAGAACGTGAACTTTGGCACATTTTACGGGCTATTTCCAAAGGGACTGCAGAGCACATTGAAGTTCAAGGCAGGCGTAGAGAAATCTATACCGGAATGTGAAGAAATCATTCGCAATCTGAAGGCTGGCTATCCGGCTTTGACGGGCTGGCAGAATGAAACAAAGATGACCGCAAAGCAGAAACTGTATACAGAAACCTGGCTGGGACGCAGAAGGTATCTTCCCAATATTCGCAGCGACAACTGGGGACTGCAGTCCTTTGCGGAACGATGTGCCTTGAATACCCCGATTCAGGGAACGGCTGCGGATATTCTGAAGCTGGCAATTGTCCGTATTTTAGAAGGACTGCCGTCACGCCCATGGCTGAGACCGATCCTGCAGATTCACGATGAACTGACGTTTCTCATTCCGAAAGACAGATTGCAGGAAGCAGTGGCTTTTGTGAAAGGCTGTATGGAACAGCAGCCGTTTCCGGAGCTTGATCTGCCCCTTGTGGCAGAAGCATCTGCCGGAGAAAGCTTCGGCAATTTAGAGGAACTGGAGGAATGAACTTGGCAGAAACACACAACAAGGAAGGATACTTCTCGCCGACCGAATTTGAAGCAATGAAAAGAATAGAGAGCGAGGAGAAAAAGGTACGGAGACTGGCGGCATTCCGACCGCTTGTATATATCTGTTCTCCCTATCGTGGCAATACCAATGAAAACATTGAAAATGCCCGGAAATACAGTCGTTTTGCGGTAATACATCACAGTATTCCCATTGCACCGCATTTGCTTTTTCCGCAGTTTCTGGACGATACCCTAGGGGAAGACCGGCAAACTGCAATGTTCATGAATTATGTGCTTCTGACAAAATGTGTCCAGCTGTGGGTATTCGGCAGCAGCATTTCTGAGGGCATGGCACAGGAGATCCAATGGGCAAAACGCAGGCATATGCCGATTCGATATTTCACAGAAGAGATGGAGGAAGTTGTATGAACATATCGGCACAGGACGTGATCAATGCTATCTTCAACCCGGACGATACGGTATGTCTGCGTATTTTTGATGATCGGAAAGAAGGCATCTTTACCGGTGCCAAGATGTCCGTGGAGGCAGGAAAATTTTTTGCAGTAGAGTCCACGCTGAAAGAACATAACCAGAAAAATCATGGCATCTTTTTTGTGGTGAACTCCGGCGGTCAGACCGATGACAGCATCACCCGCATCAATGCACAGTTTGTGGAGATGGACGATAAAACTTTCGAGGAACAGCAGGCACTCATCGATGCGTTTCCGCTGCCGCCGTCTATGGTTATCAGAACAAGAAAATCCCTGCATACATACTGGTTTGTCAAAGAGGCAAAGGTGTCATTGTTTCGCCCCATTCAAAAGGCACTGGTGCAGCATTTCGGCGGAGATCCTGCCTGCGTCAACGAAAGCCGTGTCATGCGTCTGCCGGGATTCTATCACTGCAAGAAAGAACCGGTCTTGGTGGAGTGCATCTCGTTTCACCCGGAACGAAGATACACACAGGAACAGCTGATAGAAAGACTGCCGGTTTCGCAAGAAGCAGAAGAACAACCAAAAGTACCGCTGCATGGAGAACAGAAAGGGATCGGCATTGTAGAAGCAGAATGCGATTTTATCAAGTACTGTCGGGACAATGCAGCTGCACTTTCTGAACATGACTGGTATGCGATGATCTCCAATTTAAGTGTGTTTGAAGGTGGTGCAGCGGTCATACATCAATACTCCAAGCCGTATCCGAAGTATTCTTTTGAAGAAACGCAGAATAAGATCCAGCATTTTCTCCGCAGCGGAACAAAACCTATGACCTGCCGCACCATTGCAGAGAAAGGCTTTTCCTGCCCAAAGCTGCGAAGTGGACAGTGCAGCTGTAAATCTCCTGCGGCTCTGTGTTTTCAGCCGCTTTCCATTGATGGCATTCGGGCACTGCTACAGCAGCAAAAGGTGCAAAATGCCGTGGTGGAAGATTTGCAGACTGCACGAAACTTTGTATCGGAATATCTTTACAATGTGGACAGCGTGACTGCCGAATCGATGATCCATTACGATTTAAAGCAGCATTTCGGTTTCAAAAATGCAGATGTCAAGCCGCTGCTTGCTCTGCAAAAAGAACTGTACAAAGCCTTTCAAAACAAATCCGAAACACGGAAGCATCGCTCCGGCATGGAAATTCCCGACTGGTATGAAATGACAGAACGGGGTCCGAAGTTTCTGCCCGGTGTGCTTGCAGAATACATGACACAGAATGCCCCTGTGTTTTATTCTGCCGAGCAGTATTATTGCTATGAAAACGGCGTTTATCACAGCATCACGGAACTGACAGCAAGAAATATGGTACGGGATAAAATGCTGACCAGATACACAAAGCTGTCTCAGATCAATGATACCGAAGGACAATGGAAGATGCAGGTGCAGAAGGATATTCGGGAACTCAATCCCAATCCCTATCTCATCAATGTGCGAAATGGACTGTACAATGTGCTGGACGAAACCTTATCGGAACACACCGCAAAGTATCTGTCTACGGTACAGCTGAATGTGCGATATATGTCCGGTGCAAAGTGTCCCAGATTTCTGCAGTTTCTGCATGAATCCGTGGAGGAGGATCAGGTGACGCTGATTCAGGAGATGCTGGGCTACTTTCTCATTCCGGTCAATCATGCCCAGAAGTGCTTTATCATTGTGGGAAAAGGCGGTGCCGGGAAGTCTGTGCTGCTACGGGTGCTGAATGAACTTCTGCTGGGAAAAGAAAATGTGTCCAATGTAGCATGGCAGGCATTGAATGATCGATTCAAGACCGCAGAACTTTTTGGCAAGTGGGCGAATATCTGTGCAGAGCTGCCCACAAAGGGCATTGAAGACAACGGCATTTTCAAGGCGTTGGTCGGAGAGGATTATCTGACTGTGGAAAAGAAAAACAAAAATCCCTTTTCTTTTCAGCCCTATGCGAGGCTGCTCTTTTCCTGCAACAGCATTCCGAAGAACTATGGGGACAAATCGGAGGGCTTTTACCGCCGTCTGATCATTGTCCGGTTCAATCATTCTGTGCCGGAGGACAAGCGAGATCCGGAACTTCTGGAGAAGTTCCGCTGTGAAGCAGATGGGATCTTTCAATTTGCCTTAGAAGGACTGCGGCGGCTGATGCAGAATCATTTTCATTTTTCAGAAACAAAGGCAAATGCACAGGAACTTCAGAAATACCGGGAAGACAGCAACAGTGTGCTGGCGTTTGTTCGGGACTGCTGTACTTTGCAAATGGATGCAGAAGTGGGAAGAATGGAGTTCTTTGCACGGTATAAAGCATACTGTGACAGCTGCGGCATGGCTCCATACAGTCAGCAGAATTTCAACAACGAACTGGAAGCAAATTTTCCCATGGTCGTGAAAGCAGCAGACAGAACCGGAAAACGGAGAACGTGGAGAGGCATCAGCTTTTCAGAAAGCCATGTGTAGCTTGCCAGGGGAGAGGTCTGCACAGCGTTCTGACAGGGTTTACAGGCTTTGCAGGGAATTCCCGTAATCTTTTATATATTTCCTATTTTATATCCCCATATATTTTCTCATTTTTTATGAGTATAATAGAAATTTCCCTGTAAAATCAGTAAAGAGGTAAGAGGTGAGCAGTTTGAAAGAAGCGGATATCGTAAGGGCGATTTTGAGGTATCTGAAAACCGTGCCGAATTGTTTTTGCTGGAAGGAGCATGGCGGGATGTATGGAACGGCAGGAATCCCCGATGTGATCGCCTGCATTGGCGGCAGGTTCTTTGCCTTTGAAGTAAAAACAGAGAAAGGAAAAGCAACTGCTTTGCAGGAATCGGCTCTTCGCAAAATACAAAAATGCGGCGGAAACGCTGCCATCGTCCGTTCTGTGGAGGAGGTAAAAAGAATGCTGGAGGAGATCACGGCATGACAGCAAAAGAATACATGAAACAGGCACAAAGACTTCTTAGAAGGATTGATCGGAAACAAAAGGAAGCAGATGCTCTTCGTCAGAAACTTTCTTTTCCCAAATCACCTGCCTATTCTGATTTGCCCAAACCCGTATCGCCGGAATCTCACGCCGTGGAAAGCGGCGTTTCTCAGATCTTATCCTTGGAGGAAGAAGTAAAGACTGCAAAAAAGGAACTGGAAGATCTGAAAGCAGTTTTTGATACTGCGATAAAAGCCGTCACAGATACGGAGCATCATGATATTCTGGCAAAGCGTTATCTGGAATTCAAGGACTGGAATCAGATCGCAGAAGAAATGGGATACAGTAAACCTTCCTGTTATCGTTTGCACCGGGAAGCCTTGGCAGGGATGAAAAGTTGATAGTTCATGATAGTTCATAACACTTGATGATAGTTCGCATATGTGGTATACTGTAAAGTAGGAAAACAGAAAAAAGCAAAACAGCCTTTGCGGAAGAAATTCTGCGAGGGCTGTTTTTCGTGTCCATAAAGGAGAATCGATATGCTTGCAAAAGAAGTTTTAAGAAACAGTATGGATCTAAACAGACGCATCAAGGAACAGAGTGTGATTTATCAGGATTGGAAAGCTATGGCGATGGAGATCGATGAAGATGAAATACATGAGATCGTGGAGGCAGCTTGGGACGATCTGATTGCATCGATTCGGTTGAAACGGGAACTAGAAGAACTTATCATGGCAAATCACAATGCCGACCAGCGTGAGATTCTTCGTTTGCGGTATCTTTACGCTGCAACATGGGATGCCATTGCAGATGAACTGAATGACAGCATTGCCTGGGTGAAGGAACAATATCAAAAAGCATTGAAAAAACTCTCTGCAGAAACCACAGAGAGTTGCAAAGGCTGTGACTGCTGTGCCGAAGAAATGTAAGAAGCCCTGCAAGCACCCAGGCTGTCCCAATCTGACAGACGGTTTGTACTGTGCAGAGCATCAGCCCCTGCACCCAGACCGACCGTCTGCCGCCAAGCGTGGCTACGGCAGCAGGTGGCAGAGGCTCAGCAAGGCGTATCTCCGCCGGCATCCCTTGTGTGTGCGTTGCAAAGCACAGGGACGGTTCACAGCAGCGACCGTGGTCGACCATATCATTCCTCACCGTGGTGATCCGCATCTGATGTGGGATGAAAGCAACTGGCAGGCATTATGCAAGCCCTGTCATGACCGCAAGACATGGACGGAAGACCGAAATCTCGTCTATCGGTATTGATTGTGTCTGAAATGCTGCCGGTGGGGGGATAAAAATCTCTAATTGTGAATTTTTTACAGACCGGCGTTCCCTCTCATGCACAAAAACCAAGGTTCAAACGGGGGATTAACCCCGAAAATATGCAAACAAGCCGAAACTTACGCAGTTTCGGCTATTTTTCTCTCAAAAGGCAGGTGAAATCAGATGGCAAAGGACGGCACAAGAAGGGGCGGCAGACGAGTTCGTGCAGGTGATAAGCCGAAAGCCCTCTCCGACAAAATTGCAGAGGGCAAGGACGCAGAGATTATAGAATTTCATGCTCCGGAATTGGATGCAGCTGATCTGGACGATGCCGCTGATTTGACCGGTGCGGATATGCCAAGTCCCAGTGCATACTTGTCTGCCCAGCAGAAGAACGGAAAACCGCTGGGAGCAGACATTGTGTACAAAGAAACATGGCTCTGGCTGAAACAGCGTGGCTGTGAAAAGCACGTCAACAAACGGCTGCTGGAAAGCTATTCGCAGGCATTCGCCCGATTTGTACAGTGTGAAGAAGCCCTCAGTACCTATGGACTGCTGGGAAAGCACCCGACCACGGGCGGCGTTATTGCCTCCCCGTTTGTGCAGATGAGCCAGACATTTCAGAAACAGGCAAACTTGCTCTGGTATGAGATTTTCGATATTGTGAAACAAAACTGTACGACCAAATTTGACGGTACACCGCAGGATGATTTGATGGAACAGCTTCTGAGCAGCAGAAAGTGAGGCAGCATGAAAGCAGATACCCAGTTCTGGCGAGATCTGAAAGCCAATCGCCAGAAGATGACCAAACAGCAATACCGCACAATCAAGGGACAGGCGGTCAGCGGAAAAGTGCTGGATGCCAGAAAAGGCTTACAGAAAGTTTTGAAGCGGAGGAATGGAGCATGACCACAACCACAGAATTTCAGCTTGTTGACATCAACAAGTTAGTACCCTATGCCAATAACGCCAGAACGCACAACAAGGAACAGATCCTGAAACTTCGCTCTTCCCTTCGTGAGTTTGGATTCGTCAATCCGGTCATTATCGACCGGGAATACAATGTGCTGGCAGGACATGGACGCATCATGGCGGCAAAGGAAGAAGGTATTGCAGAAGTTCCTTGTGTGTATGCCGACCATCTGACCGAAGCACAGAAGAAAGCGTATATTCTTGCCGACAACCGGATGGCGTTAGATGCTGGCTGGGACGAAGAACTGCTGTCCGTTGAAATGCAGGAATTGCAGGAGCTCGGCTTCGACCTTTCCATGACCGGATTTGATGAAAAGGAACTGACAGAGCTGCTGGGTGCGGATGCAGGCAGCGAGGCAAAAGAAGATGACTTCGACCTGTCCGCTGCCTTAGAAAAGGCAGCTTTTGTACAGCGTGGCGATATTTGGACAGTTGGCAGACACAAGCTGATGTGCGGTGATGCCACATCTGCGGAAGATGTATCTGCTCTCATGGGTGACACCAAGGCAAATCTAATTCTGACCGATCCCCCATATGGCGTTTCGTTTAAGAGTGCCAGCGGACTTACCATTCAGAATGACAGCATGAAGAACGAGGAGTTTTATACATTCCTGCTGTCCTCCTTTCAGCGAATGGCAGAACATCTGGAAAAAGGCGGCTCTGCCTATGTATTCCATGCAGATACCGAAGGGCTGAATTTCAGAAAAGCATTCATTGATGCCGGATTTCATCTTGCAGGCTGCTGCATCTGGGTAAAAGACAGCCTTGTGCTGGGACGCTCGGATTATCAGTGGCAGCATGAACCTGTGCTGTATGGCTTTATGCAGAATGGCAAGCATCACTGGTATTCCGACCGCAAGCAGACAACCATCTGGAACTTTGATAAGCCGAAACGCAATGCCAATCACCCTACCTCCAAGCCGCTGGACTTGCTTGGCTATCCCATCGGCAATTCTACACAGGAAAATGGCGTGGTAATGGACACCTTCGGCGGCAGCGGCTCTACTCTTATGGCGTGTGAGCAGATGAACCGCATCTGCTACACCATGGAATTGGATGAAAAATATGCCTCGGTGATTCTTCGCCGGTATGTGGAAGATACGGGAAATGCCGATGGTGTGTATGTTATCCGTGACGGGAAGCAGATCGCATACTCTGAACTGGTGAAAGAGGTGGAAAAGCCTGATGAATAAACCGCTCACCCTTGGCAGCCTCTTTGACGGCAGCGGCGGTTTTCCGCTTGCCGGACTGCTGGCAGGCATTGTGCCTGTCTGGTCTTCTGAAATCGAACCGTTCGCCATTCGTGTGACAGAAAAACGGCTGCCGCAGGTGCAACACTTCGGCAATATCAGCGGACTGCATGGTGCAAAGCTGCCGTCTGTGGACATCATCACCTTTGGCAGTCCATGCCAGGATATGAGCATCGCCGGAAAACGAACCGGTCTGAACGGCAGCCGTTCTTCTCTGTTTCACGAAGCAATCCGTATCATCCGAGAAATGAGGTGTGCAAGCAATGGTAAATACCCAAGATACATCGTCTGGGAAAACGTCCCCGGAGCATTTTCCTCTAACGGCGGAGAAGATTTCCGCTGTGTCCTCGAAGCCATCTGTTCGGTCAAAGACAGCAGCATTTCAATTCCTCGACCTGCGGGAAAATGGACAAAAGCCGGAGAGATTCTGGCAGAATCCTATTCCCTCGCATGGCGAGTTCTTGATGCACAATACTGGGGAGTCCCCCAACGAAGAAAACGGATCTTTCTTGTCGCAGATTTTGACGGAACAAGCGCCGGAAAAATACTATTTGAGTCCGAAGGCTTGTCAGGGTATTCTGCGGAGAGCCTCCGTGCGTGGCAAAGAACTGCCGGAAGTGCTGCGGACAGCTTTGGAACGGCAGGCTTGTGCTTGTGTGACCAGGGCGGAGAACGCATAGACATTCTGAAAGAACGAACTGCCACCCTTCGGGCAGAAGCCCATCATCCGCCTTGTGTATTGGAAAATCATCCTGCTGACAGCCGGCTTCAGATCTCTGAGAGCGGAAAAGTACAGACACTGACTTCCAGATGCGGAACCGGCGACGGAAATGTTCCGCTGTTGATGGATACACCGAAAACACTGAAGATTCGCTGCGGAAAAGCCGGCGGTGGAAAAGGCGGTCTGATACAGGAAAACAAATCTGCTACGCTGTCCTGCAACAATGACCAGACTGTGTTTCAGCCGAAAGCATACGGCATCAGTTCCTTTTCCAGCAATGCCATGCTTTCCGGTAATCCGCACAGTGGCATTTATGAGGCAGATACTTCCCGTACTTTGGACACCAGCGATCAGTCACCAGCAAAAAACCAAGGCGGTATTGCTGTGCTGGAAAGTTATGCTTTGCAGGGCTCAATGATTGGTCGGTCTGACCAAAACGGACCGCAGGGCGGCGGTGTCAACAAAGAGGTCGCTTTCACTTTGAATGCTACCGACCATCATGCAGTGTATGCTGCTTCTACGGGAAATTTCAGCGGTGCATTTCGGGAAACGACCCCTACACTGCTGGCACGGGACCACAAAGACCCCAGTATCGTTTCCAGCGGTTATGCGGTTCGCAGACTGACACCGCAGGAATGTGCAAGACTGCAGGGATTTCCGGATCAGTGGTGCAGTGACCTGGCATCGGAAAATCCCACAGAAGAAGAAATCGACCGATGGGCAGCTATTTTTGAAGAATACCGAAAAGCGGTAAAACCGGAGAGCCGTCCCAAAAGCCGAAAGATGGTACAGAAATGGCTGCAAGATCCATATCGTGATGCAGCAGAGTACCGCCTTTGGGGGAATGGCATCTGTCTGAATGTAGCTGTTTTTGTGCTTGCCGGAATCGTCTGGGCAGATTTGTGATCTGTTACAAATGACAGCCGAAACATTCTACACATCTCACAGTTGCTATCTGTGGAAAAAAGAGTTAACATATGTACTGCCGAAAGGCAAATCACCGAAAATCGGGAGGAAAACATATGATAATTAAATTTGGATTGGCTGGAAATGAACGAAAGAAACTGGCGTGGGCGGTAGCCATGATCATTGGAACAACGGCAGAATATCAGTATATGCCCACCTGTGCCTACAAAATCGGGGAATGCTACACCGTTACCAAGTCCGGTGATCTGGAAATCAGCGATCAAGCCGACCGTAAGGAAACAGAACGGCTTCTTGCCGAACTGGAGAATCAGGGCTATACTGTTCCGGACACCACAGAACCGGAATCCAAGGGCTTGACTGTGCAGATGCCAGCTGATTTCTTCACGGAACATACACTGGGCAATCTCCGACAGATCTGCGAAAACAAGGCTTCCCTTTTTCAGGCAGCTTTTCAAACGGATTCGCTGGACATCATTCCATCGGATGAAAAAGTGGAATTCCCGTGGTTCACGGTCGAACAGGATGGTGATGCAGATGCCTACTGCACCTTCATTTCCATGCTCTGCGAATTTGCCAAGAACCAAAGCCGCATCAACCGCAAGCCGGACACCTCCGACAATCCCAAGTACACCATGCGGTGTTTCCTGATTCGTCTGGGAATGGTGGGAGCAGAATTCAAGGCGGCAAGAAAGGTCATTCTTCGGCATCTGTCCGGCAATTCCGCATTCAGAAAGGTTGGTGATACTGATGCAATTTCCGAGTAAATCGTATCTGGAGCAACTCCGAAAGCAGTATCCAAAGGGAACAAAATTACAGCTGATTTCTATGCGGAATGAAACATATCCGGTTCTTCCCGGAACAGTCGGCGAGGTCACGCATATTGACGATGCGGGCAGCATTCATATGCGGTGGGAGAATGGTTCTTCCCTTGCCCTGATTCCCGAAATTGACAGTTTCCAGACCGTATCCGAGGCAAAAAAATAAGGCGAAACCTCCTCCATTGTACGGTATGTTACCATACAATCGCAAGGATTGCAAGGGTGTATTCTACACAATCTTTTGACCCCATTTTCTGTACATTTAGCCACTTGCTATCTCCTCCGTTTAGAGTTAATATGTGTACAACGAAAGGGCAAAAAGCCCGAAATTACGGAGGAAAATACCATGAACGAAAAAACCGCAAAGCAAATCGAAAACCTGAAAAAGCAGACCATCGGCGTGGAGATTGAGATGAACCACATCACCAGAGAGCGAGCTGCCAGACTTGCCGCCGACCATTTCGGCACAGGCAGATACGAATACACCGCCAGCCGAAACGGCTACAGCACTTGGTCAACTTGGGATGCACAGGGCAGAGAATGGAAATTTCAAAAGGACGTCAGCATTGCAGGGTGCGATGCCGAAAAGTGCGAACTGGTCACGCCGATTCTGAAATACGAGGACATTGAAACCTTGCAGGAACTGGTAAGAAAGCTTCGCAAAGCCGGAGCAATCAGCCATGCAGGCATCGGAGCCGGAGTACACATTCACATTGGAGCAAACGGACACACACCGCAAACCCTGCGAAACCTCGCCAACCTTATGGCGAGCCACGAACGGCTGATTGCAGATGCCTTGAAAATCGACCAAGGCAGAATGAACCGATATTGCAGAACGGTCAATCCCCAATTCATCGAACAGCTGAACCGAAAAAAGCCCACCAACATGGCACAGTTCGCAGACATCTGGTATACGGCGAATGGGGCAAATTACGGCAGAAATCAACACTACAACGACAGCCGATACCACATGCTGAACTATCACGCAACTTTTACAAAAGGCACAATCGAATTCAGACTTTTCCAGTTTGACAAGCCTACAGCTGAAAAGAAAAATGGACTCCATGCTGGGCAATTGAAAAGCTACATTCAGCTTTGCCTTGCCCTTTCCGAAATGGCAAAGGGACTGCGAACCGCCAGCCCAAAACCACAGCAAACGGAAAACCCGAAATTCGCCATGCGAACATGGCTGATTCGGCTGGGGCTGGTCGGCGAGGAGTTCGCCACCGCCAGAACGTTCCTTACCAGAAACTTGGACGGCGATGCCGCCTTCCGGTTCGGCAGATAAAGGGGCAGCCTTTTGCTACCAGCTACACCAGACCGCTTCGGCGGTCTTATGGTGGTGAAAGGGTATCCCTTTCAGAAAGGATTTGATTGCATGAAAAAGTTTTACCTTGCCTATGGCAGCAATCTGAACGTGAAACAGATGCAGTTCCGCTGCCCGGATGCCAGAATTGTGGGGACTGCGGAGATTCCAAATTACCAGCTGTTGTTCAAGGGCAGCAAGACCGGCTCCTATCTGACCATCGAGCCCAAACAGGGCTGTACCGTTCCGGCGGCAGTCTGGTCGGTGTCGGAACGAGATGAACTCGCTCTTGACCGCTATGAGGGGTATCCCCATTTCTACTACAAAACGGAACTGGAACTTCCCCTTGCAGAAACCGGAAAAAAGCTGACCGCCTTTGTGTACATCATGCACGAGGAACGGAAACTGGGCATCCCCACTTCTGCCTACATCCGCACCTGTGTGGACGGATACCGCCAGTTCGGCTTTGACCTGAAACACCTGCGGAAAGCCATGGACATCAGCGAACGGGAGGTGTACCACCATGAAAACGGATAAGCCTGTTTCGGCAGTCTGCCCACTCTGCGGAAAGCCATATTCCGGTGTTCCGGCACTTTCCAGAACGGACAACCAAACGCCTATTTGCCCGGACTGCGGCATTCGGCAGGCACTGGAAAGCATCGGTGTTTCCATAGAGGAACGGGAGAAAATCCTGTCTGTAATGCACCGAAAGTTCCCCATGTAACCGCCCTGTTTGCCCTGTGTGGGCTTTCAGAGCACTTGCCGAGAAACTGCCCAAAGTCAAAACCAGCCCCACACAGGCGAACTGTGCGGGGCTGGTCTTGAAGTTATAAATTCCACAAGCCGGAGCCGAAAGGCTCTGGCGGTCGTACCAAACATGGCAAACAGGTCACATCTGCACGCCATGACCATGATTTTCAAAGACTTGCTTCGGCAGGTCTTTTTTGTTGTGAGGTGAGAGAATGCGAAAACTGAAAGGCTATAAAACCACAAAATTTATGGCGGAAGATTCGCATTATAATAAAAAAGCGGCAGATTATGCCGTGAATTTTATCGAATGCCTGTGTCATACAAAAGGTACATGGGCAGGAAAAAAGTTTGAACTGATTGATTGGCAAGAACGGATCATACGAGATATATTTGGTGTGCTGAAACCGAATGGCTATCGTCAGTTTAACACAGCTTACGTAGAAATTCCGAAAAAGCAAGGCAAATCAGAACTCGCTGCTGCGGTTGCTCTGCTGCTTACTTGCGGTGATGGCGAAGAACGTGCCGAAGTTTACGGCTGTGCTGCCGACCGCCAACAGGCCGCCATTGTATTTGACGTAGCAGCGGATATGGTGCGAATGTGTCCCGCCCTTTCCAAACGAGTGAAAATCCTGACCTCACAA
>ERZ826220.1878-NODE-1878-length-19425-cov-5.920392_pt1 | contig 19425 bp, 16 predicted proteins | sample MGYA00519927_ERZ826220 | MGnify/ENA primary metagenome ERZ826220 (study PRJEB31778, sample SAMEA3449225) | human gut metagenome | biome: human gut; feature: human-associated habitat; material: faeces | place: United Kingdom | collected 2010/2012 ...
GCATTGTTTGTGTTACAGTATTCATGACGAATGGTGCTTCCTTTCAGTTGGTGTCAGCAACTTTAACTGTAACACAGAAAGCTCCATTCGTCACTCTTTTTTTATTCTCTGTAACACATCTATTGTAAACCTACACCGAAAAATTGAAATAACCTAAACGGCGGGATTGACAAACAAAAGCGTTGAGTATATAATATATAAGTTAAATTATGTTTATTTAAGGATGTATATTTATGGAGTGGACTTCGCTTAACGACCTGCGCGAAAAATATCTTTCATTTTTTGAGTCAAAGGGGCATATGCGGCTGAAAAGCTTTTCGTTAGTACCTAATAACGATAAGTCTTTGCTGCTTATAAATTCGGGCATGGCGCCTATGAAAAAATATTTCACGGGTGAGGTAACGCCGCCCTCAAAGCGGGTTACAACCTGCCAGAAGTGCATAAGAACGCCCGACCTTGAGCGTGTTGGGCACACCGCGCGCCACGGCACATATTTTGAAATGCTCGGCAATTTCTCTTTCGGGGATTATTTTAAGGAGCAGGCAATAGAGTGGGCATGGGAATTTTTAACCAAGGTGCTGGAAATTCCGTCGGATTTATTGTGGCCCTCGGTTTATGAGGAGGATGACGAGGCTTACGCTATCTGGCGCGATAAAATAGGCGTGCCCGAAAGCCATATTGTAAGACTCGGTAAAGAGGATAACTTTTGGGAGCATGGGACAGGCCCCTGCGGACCTTGCAGCGAAATATACTTTGACCGCGGCGAAAAATACGGCTGCGGCAGCCCCGATTGCAAGCCGGGGTGCGACTGCGACCGCTATATGGAAATATGGAACAACGTTTTCTCCCAGTTCAACAATATGGGTGACGGCACTTATACAGAGCTTGAGCATAAAAATATAGATACCGGAATGGGCCTTGAGCGCCTTGCCTGCGTTATGCAGGGGGTTGACAATATGTTCGAGGTTGATACCATACGCAACATATTAAATAAGGTCTGCAAAATGTCGGGCAAGGAGTACGGAAAGGACGATAATACCGATATTTCTATCCGTGCTGTAACCGACCACATAAGAGCCTCGGTATTTATGATAAGCGACGGTATTATTCCGTCCAACGAGGGTAGGGGTTATGTTCTTCGCCGTATAATCCGCCGCGCGGCAAGGCACGGCAAGCTGATAGGCATAAACAAGCCGTTTTTAACCGAGCTTTCAAATGCCGTCATTGCCGAAAACAAGGCGGGCTACCCCGAGCTTGTGGAAAAAGAGCAGCTTATTAAAAAGGTTATTTCCAATGAGGAAAGCAACTTTAACAAGACTATTGACCAAGGCTTGAATCTGCTTAAAGACCTGATAAAGGCGGGCGGCGTGCTTTCGGGTGAGGACGCATTCAAGCTTTATGATACCTACGGTTTTCCGCTTGACCTTACAAAGGATATTTTAGCCGAAAACAATATGACCGTAGATGAGGAAAAATTCCGCGAGCTTATGGAAAATCAGCGCCAAATGGCGCGTTCCTCCCGCAAATCGGCCGATGCGGAAAGCTGGAAGAGCGACGGCATAAGCTTTGATAATATACCCGCTACCGAATTTGTGGGATATACCGAGAAGAAGTGCGGCGCGCGCGTGCTTGATATTGTGGTAGAGGGCGAGCATACTTCCTATGCTGCAGAGGGCGCAAAGGCAATTATAGTGCTTGATAAAACCGCCTTTTATGCCGAAAGCGGCGGTCAGGTGGGCGATACGGGCGTTATTTACACTGATAATGCCGTGTTTAAGGTTACTGATACAAAGAAGACTGCGGGTGGCGTGTTTACCCACTTCGGCACGGTTGAAAAGGGTACTTTAAGCGTGGATGATACCGTTACGGCGGAATTTGATACCGAACGCCGCAGCGCTATTCGCCGCAACCACACCGCGGCGCACCTCTTGCAGGCGGGTCTGCGCACGGTTTTGGGCACGCACGTTGAGCAGGCGGGTCAGCTTGTAAACGAAAACGCGGTGCGCTTTGACTTTACGCATTTTTCGGCTTTAACCGCCGAAGAAACCGAAAAGGTTGAACGCTTTGTAAACACCGCCATACTTGAGGGTATTGCGGTTGAAAACACCGAAATGCCCATAGCCGAGGCTCGTAAACTCGGCGCAATGGCGCTTTTCGGCGAAAAATACGGCGAAATAGTGCGCGTTGTAAACGTAAAGGATAAATCAATTGAGTTCTGCGGCGGCACACATATTGATAACACCGCTAAAATAGGACTTTTCAAAATAATTTCGGAATCAAGCGTAGCGGCGGGCGTTCGCCGTATTGAGGCGGTAACGGGGCTTAACGTTATATCCCTTATAAATGCCGATAAAGCACTTATAGCAAGCACTGCCGATACTTTAAAATGCTCTGCGGGCGATATTTCAAAGCGCGCTTTGCAGCTTACAAACGAGCTGAGAGACACAAAAAAGCAGCTTGAAAAAACCGAGGCTAAACTGGCGGCGGGCAAAATAACCGAGATAATAAACAGCGCAAAGGAAATAGGCGGCGTTAAGGTTGCGGTGGCACGGCTTGACGGCACCGCCCCCGACGAGCTTAAAAAGACCGCCGAAACCGTAAAGGCAAATTATGCCGACGCGGTTGTTGTGCTTGCGGCGGTAAACGGCGAAAAGCTCACCTTCTGCGCCGCCTGTGGTAAGGATGCGCTGAGTAAAGGCGCGCACGCGGGCAACCTTGTGCGCGAGGTTGCAAAGGCAGCCGGCGGCAACGGCGGCGGAAAGCCCGACCTTGCAATGGCGGGCGGTAAGGATATTGCGGCGGCGGATAAAGCGCTCGGCACTGCTGAGCAGGTAATTGCCGCTCAAATAGGAGTGTGAAAAAATGGCAGACTGTTTATTTTGCAAAATAGCGGCGGGGGAGATACCCAGCACCAAGGTGTATGAGGACGAGTATGTCTATGCCTTTAAGGATATTGACCCGCAGGCGCCGTTTCATGCGGTGGTAATTCCGAAAAAGCACATAGGTTCGGCAGATGAAATAGATTCATCAAACAGCATGGAAGTTGCGCGCGTTTTTGAGGCGATTGCGAAAATTGCAAAGCAGGAAAACCTTGAAAACGGCTACCGCGTTGTAAATAACTGCGGGGAGGACGGCGGTCAGACCGTTCACCATATGCATTTTCACCTGCTGGCACGCAGAAACCTTGCGTGGCCTCCCGGTTGATACGGCGGTATTTAATATTTTTAAAGGGGAATAAAAAATGGCTGAATATTACACTATGAAAATAGCCGGTCTTGAAAGACGGCTTGAAAAATTTCCTGTAAACGAGAAAATGGACATCGCCGCATTTATAATTTTCGGCGATGTTGAGCTGACTATTGCAGGCTGCGAGGAGCTGCGCAAAAAGCTGCCCGAGTTTGATGTTATTTTAACGCCCGAGGCAAAGAGTATTCCTATAGCCTACGAAATGGCGCGCCAGACGGGTAAACCCTATATAATCGCCCGCAAGGGTATGAAGGTGTATATGCGCCACCCGCTTGAGGTAAATGTAACCTCAATTACAACGCAGCACGAGCAGCACCTGTTTTTGGGCGAGAGCGAAACTAACCTGATAAAAGGTAAAAGAGTGCTTATTATAGACGATGTTATAAGCACCGGTGAATCGCTTGCCGCCGTTCGCGAGCTTGTTAAAGAGGCGGGTGGAACGGAAGCCGCAGCCTGCGCGTTTTTGGCAGAGGGCGACGCTGCCGACCGCAAGGATATAATTTTCCTTGAGAAGCTTCCGCTTTTCTTTAAGGACTGAAAAAATTCAGGCTCTATAATAAATGTTGGGGTAGCAAAATAGAGTTTACAGAAAAAGGATAAAAAAGTAGAGCATATTTAGCTGAAATCCGTTAAAATGGAATTGCTTAAAACACCATGAACGGAGGCTGAATATGCTCTACAATCATTTTACAGAAAAACTTATTGGATTGCAAGACCTAATTGTAACAAAGGTTGAAAGCTGCATTCTACAACAAAAAGGCTCTTTGTCAATAGTTGGGTTAAAGAGTTAAAATGAGAAATTGAGTGCAAGCAGTTTGCTAATAGGCAGCTGCTTGTTCTTTGTTTTGTTGCATATGAGAAAATATATGTAAAATACGGTTTCTGAATCTTCTGAAATTTTTATAGAGACGGGGGTGCGGACATATTCTTGGACTGTTTAAACAGCTAATCCAAGACTATGTCCGCACCCCCGTCTCTAATAGAACGAAATATAAAAACAGAGTGTTGTTACAATTAACCTCTCGGCTACTATAACGACACTCTGCATGGTGCGAGTGACGAGACTTGAAAAATTCGATCTGCGCTTCACAGTATAATACTCTGCTTCAAAAGCGCTTTTTTATGGGCTTTATGGTGCTGTCATGCTTCGCTTGGCTGCATCATATTCCCTGTCATCAACGATCAAATAAAGATCATGATACCGTATTTTATTTTTAAATTTTTCAATTTGGTGAGAGGACGCATATGTTCAAAAGCCGTAATAAAAGCAATATTACGGTAAAATGTAAATAGCAGCATATAATAAGGCATATATAGGCGTTTTGAGTACAAAAATACACCCAGTTATATAATAATCGAGGATATATTTTAAAGTATAATCGCATACTTTCATAGGTGAAAAAACATACTTTTTTGAAGATCGTTTTCATTAAATTGAAGACGATCCTTTTTTGTTTTACGGGATTATATGCTAACGCCTTATATTTTCCCTTTTATATTTAATAAAACAACTATAATTCACACTTCAAATGCTAAGGGAATATAAATACCTTACCCACATAGGTTATGCCTTTTATATAAGCGTTTCTGTTAAGAAAAAGCACTGAAAACGAATGTTAAAAATCCGCTCCCGGATGAGAGTTTAATTACTCTTGTCCGGGAGCTTTTTATATATACAGATTTTTTGAAAGGAAGTGAGCAACACAAAAATTGAAATTTTACCCCTGCAATAAATATTTAAAAACGAAAGGAAATTAAAAGCTATGAACATCAATAAAATCAAAAATGAAAACGGCGTTATAAATCTTAATATAACGCTCAACGAAAGTGACTTTGAAAACCACTTTATTACCTGTGAGAGTTGCGGAGAAATAATATTAAAGGAAACTGCCGTTTATGCAGACGGCGCGTATTACTGCCCCGAGTGCGTTTGCTGCTGCGAATACTGCGGAGAATACCACACGGCAGATAATATGCACCGACCCGAGGATTCCGAATATTATTACTGCGAGCATTGTTATGATACAGAAACCTATGTCTGTGCAGACTGCGGAAGACATTTCAGATATTCAGAGTCCCTTACAAATATCGAAGGTGAAAGCTACTGCGAAGACTGTGCGGATAATCACCGTGACCTTATAGCAAGCTATCACACATTCAAGGATTACGGGGATATTCGGTTCTACGGAAATGAAGACCGCTCTCAAACGCCGTATATGGGCTTTGAGCTTGAAGTGGATTCGGATTTTGCGGTTAAAAGAATAACGGCTGTAAACAAGCTTCAATCAATTTTCGGGGATTTTCTCCATTATGAGAATGACGGCTCTTTGCGCTGCGGTTGGGAAAATATAAGTCAGCCCGCAAGCCTTTCTTATCATTTGGATAATATGAAAAAATACAGGGAAATGTTTACTCTGCTGCTTGATAATGACCTGCGCTCCCACGATACGGACACCTGCGGTTTTCACATACACATAGACCGAGATTATTTTGAAAACAGACAGGATAGCGGAGCAGCAAAGCTGTTATACATATTTGAAAAATACAGATCTGAGCTTATGCTGTTTTCACGCAGAACAAAGCAGGAAAGCGAAAGCTGGGCAAGAAGCAGAAAATCCGAGACAAGCAATAAGGCTTGGATTAAAAAAGCGGTAAAGGACTCAAAAGGCTATCAGGAGCACGGCGCAAGATATTATGCGGTGAATCTTACCAATTCGGAAACGGTTGAAATAAGACTGTGGAAGGGTACGCTCAACCCCGAAACCTTTGAAGCTACTTTGAGGTTTACGGCAAGGCTGGCAGAAATATGCAAGAACACAACGGCAGCGGAGCTTTCTAAAATGTCATTTGAAGATTTGCTCGGGAGTAATGAGGTTATCCGTTCTTATTGGGAAAGAGCAAAGGAGAGATAAGCTATGTGCATTGCAATTTATTCATTAAAAGGTACGGATATTCCGAGTGAGGATATACTTAAAACCTGTTTTCTCAATAATCCCGACGGCGCAGGGTTTGCGTTTAATAAAGGCGGTAAGGTACATATAGTAAAGGGCTTTATGGATTACAAAGGCTTTATGGCTGCATTTAAAAAGTATGATGCCGAATTTGGTTTTAAGCAAAGAGGGGTGTTAATACACTTTCGCATTGCAACACACGGCGGTGTGAATGTCGGCTGCTGTCATCCTTTTCCCATAAGCCCAAATGAGAAACAGCTTAAAAAATCAAAAACGATTTCAGATTATGCCGTAATTCACAACGGCATTATTTTTTTGACTGCGGATAAGAAAAGCCCGCTTTCGGATACGATGCTTTTCATCAGGGATTATCTTACAAAAATCAGCAGCAACAGGAATTGGTTTTACAATAAGAAAAATACCGAGCTTATATATGAGCTTATAAACTCTAAAATGGCTATACTGAACGGTAACGGCGATATAACCGCAACAGAGGGCTTTCATAAGGGCGCGGACGGGAACTATTATTCCAACTGTTCATATATGAACACCTGCCTTAGCCTTTATGACGAGTGGTTCTATGATGATACCTTTTCAGAACTGCCCTTAATGCAGCTTAAAAGAAACGAGATTATATGCTTTAAGGACGGCAGAACGGAAGAATATGAAAGCGGTTTTCACGATTTATACCCGATATATCTTACGAAAGAGGGTGATGTATATGCCGATTATATAGGCTGCTCCGCAGGAGAAAAAATTCCTATGGAGCAGCTTGAATTATTAGGGGAAGGAAGTGTTTTTAAAATCAACTCACCTATGGAGCAAACAGCATTTCGGAAAGACGCGGTCGGTTTAATATAAAACCGCAATTTTATTGCAAAGGAGTTTTTAAAAGATGAGATTATTAACAGATGAAATTAGACAACAATTCCGAAAATATCCTTTATATTCGCAGGAAAGCAAGGGTATAAACAGCACCGTGATAGTAAAGTATTTTAATCCTGTCGGTTCGGGTACTTGGCTTATAACCGAAGCAGAGGAACAGGAGGACGGCGATTGGCTGTTATTCGGTTATTGCCATATTTCTTGTTGGGAATGGGGTTATGTTTCCTTAAACGAATTACAGGCATTAAAGCTGTCTTCGGGATTTACCGTTGAACGAGACCTATACATACCCGACAACGCCACCGTAAAGGAGTTAGCACAATGACAAAGATAAAATTACTGGTTGAGCTTTATGAAAGAGAAAAATATAACCTTTCCTGCTATTCTGCCGATTATATGCTGCAGAAGGCAAAGAAAGGCTTTGAGGTTCAGTATAACGAGCATAAAGAAAAGCTGGATTTATTGGCTGAAATTATATCCGATTATGAGGGGGGCAGATGACAATGGCTGATTTGTTTTTTTGGTTATTTATGCTTTTAGTCTCGTGGATATTGCATTTATCCGATTGAACTTGACAAAACAGGAAAATATGTTATAATATAAACAGAAAGGCAACCGATAGACGGTTAGCCCTCTTGATTTGATTTAGAAATAAACCGCTTCATTTGGACGTGTGGCGGTTTATTTCTTTTTTATAGTTGCTATGTAACCTGTTGCAAATATCAAAATTAAAATGATAAATACATAATGCTCCATTGGCAACGCCCCCTTTAGAGGGCAGAACTTAACCGCCTACCGTTGTAGGTTGCCTTTAAGGGTGATTACTCACCGACTTTATTTTACACAATTCTTGCTTGTTTGTCAATTTAAAATCAATATATTTACTTTGTAACACTGCTGAAAAATGAAAATTCAGCGGTGTTTCTTTTTTTATTCCTTTAGGGTGTACCCTTATGGGAGATTTTAAAATTATACCGATAGGGTCGGTTGCGCAATTTCGGGATATTCCAAAATAAAAACCGACCCTATTGAGAAAGAGAGGACAATATGATAATAGGATATATTCGTATCAGTACAACCGACCAGAACACCGCTCGTCAAGAAGTTTTAATGAAAGAGCTTGGCGCTGAGCAGGTGTTTATAGACCGTATGAGCGGTAAGAATACCGACAGACCCGAGCTTAAACGAATGATGAGCTTTGTTCGCGAGGGCGATACCGTTATAGTAGAGTCAATAAGCCGCTTTGCAAGAAACACAAAGGATTTATTGGAGCTTGTAGAACAGCTTACCAAAAAACGCGTTGAGTTTGTCTCTAAAAAGGAAGCCATTGACACCTCAACCCCGACCGGTAAATTTATGCTTACCGTGTTCGGCGCTGTTGCCGAGCTTGAAAGAGAATACATTTTACAAAGGCAGCGCGAAGGTATAGCCATAGCAAAGCAGAATGGTGTTTACAAGGGCAGAAAACCGATTGAACACCCGAGGTTTAACGAAATTACTTCTCTTTGGAAAGCCGGCACCATAACCGCCACAGAAGCTATGAAACGCCTTGATATGAAACCGAGTACATTTTACAGAAAGGTCAAGCGGATATAAAAATACACCGCCGATTACCTGCTATTTGGTAGTCGGCGGTGAGAATAAGTTATAATTTATTCAAACATTCCTCTGTTTTCGGTTTTATCTGTTTTCCTTTTTTTAATAATTACTACGGCAGTAACCGCTCCCGCAATTATAACAACAGCAATAATTGCAATAATAATCCATACTGTATTGTTATTTGTTTTGACATCAGTATTTTTATCTATACTGTCGGCAGAGTCGGAATTATCATTTTCTCCTTTGCCAAGCTTGCAAATAACATATGTTCCGAATTTTGAAACTGTTGCGGATATTGTTTTGCCGTCCTCGCTTACGGATGAGTCTATTTTTTCACTTGTACCGTCTACGGAAATCGCATATAGTCCAATATTCTTACCGAAATCATCAGGAATTGCAAAAGTAATTTTAACTTCACCGTTAGGCTGAACTTCCGTACCGTTTAACAATGCATTTATTTCATATGCGGAAAAATTATTTGATATTTCCGACAGAACATTTTTAACCGATTCGTAATTGGCGTTCTCCGGCTTTATTTCTTCTGTTTTAATTTCAGTACCTGCTGCAAAAACACCTTCATTTGTTTCAAAGCCTATTCCGGTTGTATCGTCTTTTGCAGTACACGGAATTACCTGCTGTGTGGTTTCCCCACAACGTTTGCATTTCCCTTCGGTCAAACCGGTTGCACTTATTGTAGCTTCTTTAACTACGGTCGGATTATCAAAATCATGACCTAATGCTTCGGTGCTTCTTGTTTCCTCGGATTTACATTTTGAGCAAATTCGCTTTTGTGTTCCGCCTTCTTTGCAAGTTGCTTCTTTAACATTCTCCCACGCACCGAATTTATGACCCGTGGGTTTTATTGTATTAGTGGTTTCCTGTCCGCAGCGTGTGCATTTTCCGGTTTCTGTTCCGTTTTCCGTACAGGTAGGTTGTTTGGTTACGGTCGGATTTGTAAAGCTATGACCGAGCGCTTTTAACACCTTTGTTTCGCTGTGACCGCATTTTGTGCAACTGCGTTTTTCTTCTCCTGCTGCAGTGCATGTCGGGGCTTTACTTTGCGACCACGCACCCATATTATGACCCGTTGCGTTTATTTGCTGATTTTCTTTCTTGCCGCAAACAGAGCAGGTGCGGGTTTGTGTTCCGGGGGCTGTGCAGGTAGGCTTCTTCGTTACACTGTAACCGCTCCAGCTATGATTATTGGTTTTAGCTATTGTTTCATCCTTTGTTGCATCGCACACGGTGCAGGAGAAATGCTTTGTTCCCGTTTCCTTGCAGTTTGCTTGTTTTGTAACCGTGCCGCCGTTCCATGTATGGTTTGCCGTTTCTTCATATCCGCAAGCTGAACATTTGCGTTTATGCTGATTGTTATTTACCTTTGTGTATGTACCGAAGTTATGACTCTTGCAGCCTACATTTATTTTGCCTTCAGAAATATTGCAGTTAATGTTTTCGGAATTGTTATTGTAACATTCCCTTACTTTAAGCGATACAGAGTATTCTTTCGGTTCAGCATTATTATTTACCTTGATTTTCAATTTAACAAGTGTTCCTGTTGCGGTTACATTTGCACCGTTTCCATTCCAAACCAAGTTTTTCCCGGGGGTAAGGCTATTGCAAACCGTTCCGTTTTCAAATGTTACTGTAAGTGCTGCTTGGTCGTAGCTTGGTGTTACGCATAGATAAGCAAAACCCGGATTTGAAGTCAGATTTACAGTAAGTGTTATTGTATCACCCTGTTTTGCAGTGCCGTTTCCGACAGCTCCGATTAAATTGCTTGCTGCCGATACCGGAAATGTCACAAAGGCAGAAGCAATTAAAATAATGCTGAAAACCAGACTTAATATTTTTTTCATTTTCTTTTACTCCCTTTACCCAATTCTACTGTTGATTTTCCTGTTTCATAGTCAAAGTTTGCTAAATAGTTGCAAAGAATAATAACATCTTTTCCGTTTATCTCTCCATCGCCGTTTGCATCAGCTCCTTCAAAAATATCTACTGTTGATTTTCCTGTTTCATAATCATAGTTAGCCAAATAATTGCATAGGTATACTACATCCTTGCCGTTTATAACTTCGTCTCCGTTTGTATCACCGATAACTGATGTATACTTATGTCCGCATAACGTGCATTCATCGTACCCCTTGATATAAATGTGTTTATTATTGACGGCTATTTGAGTTTTTTCTTCCAAACCACAATATAAACAGTGATGAACTTTTAAGCCTTCTTTAGTGCAATTAGCTTCATATGCCGTCTGCCATTCGGTATAAGTATGATTTGCTTTTTCTCCGTAATAAACACCGCAAATTTCACAAACCGCTTGCCCGTGACAGGTTGCTTTGCCGCCACTGTGGTTAGAGCCGTTAACGCACTCTGAATAATTATAAGAGCGCAACTCCGGATATGTACCCATTATCCACACATTGTCGAAATCAAAGCCTTTGTAAGTCTCTTTGCTTGTCATTTGATCATGAGGGCATTTAATCCCTTCATCACCCTCTGCCGGTGCGTAAAGACTATTCTCAATATAACACTCGTTTACCTTTCCTGAATTTTTAAATACCGCAAGGTTTACTCGATTATTGGTATTGCCGGACTCGGCGCAGAATCCCATATCCCCGGAATATGCATTTTCTATTATTCCGGAACTATCATTTTTACCAACTATTGATGCGTAATAATTATTTGTCTTGTTATCAAATAATACTATTCCGCGATTAATGCAATTGCTTATTTTATTATTATTGTAACCCACAATTCCGCCGGAATAAGCATAATATCTTGATTCGGCATTTACGCCGGCTTGGTTCTCACAACAATTAATTGTGCCATAATTGATGCCGCATATACCTCCGCTATAAGAGATTGGCGTTTTTGAATTTGAATTGCCTATCGCCAAAATAGGTTGTGGATTGCCGATATCTCTAATAACCATACAATATTGTATTGCACCCGAACGGTTGTTTTTTCCGACTATTCCGCCTGTAATTATCTCCGTTCCGCCACTGCCCGCAATAGTGGAATTATAAACGATGCAGTTTCTGATATTGCCGCTGTTTTGCATAGCAATAATACCTGAAACGGCAGATGATTTTGTATTGGCTGTCACACAAGCGATATAAGCTTTTTCAATTTTTAAATTACAAATAATTCCCTTGTTATGAGAAAATAAACCTGCACCGGCGTTAGAATTAATATCCTGTGATATAGATAGGGAAGAAATTGTATATCCGTTACCATTGAATACGCCCGTAAAATCCTTTGAAATAATACTTGATGAAAGACCTGTGTAAGTATAAAGATTAATATCTTTCATTAAAATATAATTACCTGACGGATTTTTATTGATTTTTTGAAGGTCAATGTAATCATATATACCTGTATATCCTCTTGGCACAGTTTTTAAATGACGAATTTCAATAGCGGAATCCGGATAGAAACCTTTATTTAATATGCGTACATATCCGCATGTATTGCAGGTTGGGTCTGAATCGTTATCGTATATATGCTTTTCTTTATCAGTAATCTTATTGCAAATATAACATTTTTCCCAATGTTCGTTATTGTTATAAGACCAGAACGGATTTTTTTCATATGTATGTTTAATGGTTCTATATCCTTCACCGCATAACTCACATACCGTAGAACAGTCATTTTTGTATTTGTGTGGGACTACACGTTTATAACCGCATTCATTGCATTCTGTATCACAAGCGTTATCATAAACATGGTCGGGTACAGACCTTACATATCCGCATAAATTACATGTTGTGTCGCAGGCATTAGAGTATTCATGAGGCGGATTCCTTTTAAAACCGCAGATATTACAATCAGAATCGCAAACACTATCATAAACATGATCGGGTACAGATCTTACATATCCGCATATGTTACAGGTGGTGTCGCAAGCGTTATCATAAACATGATCAGGTACGGTTCTTACATATCCGCATATATTGCAGGTGGTGTCGCAAGCGTTATCATAAACGTGATCAGGTACGGTTCTTACATATCCGCATATATTGCAGGTGGTATCGCAAGCGTTATCATAAACATGATCAGGTACAGACCTCACATATCCGCACATATTACAAGTTGTATCACAGGCATTATCGTAAAAGTGCGGCACCGTTCTTATATGTCCGCAAACATTACAGACGGTATCACAGGCGTTATCATAAACATTACTTTTATTTATACCGCAACTGTCATAATTCCAATGTGCTTTGTTTAGGCGCTCTCCGCTTATTCTTGATCTGTCTGTTTCAGAACCGCAATACCATACTTCCTTTATATTACAGTCTGCAAAGGCATAACTTTCTATACTTTTGAGAGTGTCAGGAAAGAAAATGTCTGTAATCCCCGTGCAGTTATAAAAAGCATTAGTTTTTATTTGTTTTAATCCTCTTGGCAAAATGATAGTTTTAATATTCTCACAGTTATAAAAAGCGTATGTATTTACAACAGTAATGTCTTCAGACAATATAATTTCACTTGCTAAATTATCGTTTATATATAGTTTTTTTCCGTAATACAAAGGGTTGGAATACAAATCACTAAAATTGATTTTACACCAAGAATCAACATTATTAATAGTCACTTTTTCTATTCCTGTGCAACCGAAAAAAGCCTCTTTCCCTACATTCGTAATGTCATCCGGTATAATTACAGATTTTATACTTTCACAATTAATAAAAGAATACTGTTTGATTTCGGAAAAGTTTCTTGGTATTTCAACATCTGTTTCCAATTTTTCATTAACATAAAGCCTATGGGCATAATATAACGGATTTGATTCTTTTGAAGCAAAATCTATTTTACACCACGCTGAAAAATCTGTAATATCAACAGATTGAAGTTCTCTGCAATTATTAAATGATAAAATGCCAATGCTTTTAACACTTGCAGGTATTGTGATATTTTTTAAAGCGGTACAATTATAAAACGCATAATTACCTATCTTTTCAACACCATCGGGTATTACTAAATCTGTAACTTCCTTGTTATTCAAGTATAGTTTTTCTGCATAATATAACGGATTTGATTTTTCAGAAACAAAATTAATGTTACACCAAGCAGCAATGTCTGATATATTAACAAGTTTAAGTTTAGAACAATCAGAAAACGAATATCCTATATTTTCTATACTGTCGGGGATAGTAATACTTTCAAGCCCGGTGCAACCACGAAACACACCATCCTCTATATTTTTTAATCCCTTTTGTATGTAAACATTTTTTAAACCGATGCAATCTCTAAAGGCAGAGATGCCCAATTTTGTCACGCTATTAGGTATTGTAATATTTGTGAGCTTTGCGCAACCATTAAAGGCGGAAATGCCTATGTGCTTAACTTTTTTAGGTATTGTTATGCTTGTGAGATTTATGCATCCTTCAAAAGCATTATCACTAATTCTTTCAACGCTTTCCGGAATTATTATATCTGTAAGATTAGTGCGATTAAGGAATGTCCCTCTTGCAATATCTATTGTATTTGGTTTAATTGTAAATTTACCCGGTTTATCAATTTTCGCATATATTAAATGATTACCGATATATAAGGCATTGTTCACCCAGTTGCTTTCATCATTATAAAATGCACTATTTGAAAAGGCTGAAGCGCTTATATCCATAGCACCGGTCGGGAAATTAATCTCTGTAAGCCAACTACAACTGCTAAACACAGAATCATTTATTATTGTAGAATTATTCAATACCGTAACGCCTCGGAGAAGACCGCAAAGACTAAAAGCATTTTCTTCTATATTCTGTACACTTGTAGGTATGGTAATGCTTGTCAAAGAAGTTCTTGCAAATGCTCCTTTACCTATACTCAGCAAACTGTCAGGAAATGTAATGGTTGAAAATTGATTTAAATTTATAAAGGAATAATTTCCTATATGTGTAACACCATATTCAATATTAATCTTACATATCTTAAAATTGCGCCACGGTGTTGTGTTGTAAGTAGTACCGTAACTGTTGGTGCTGTAATCAGCCATTTTACCGTTTCCGCTGATTGTTAAAGTTAAACTATTTTCGTCAAACGACCATTTACAACCCCCGGTAGTTCCGCTTGTTTCATTTTCTGCGCTTGTTGTAATACCGAACAACCCCATAGGCACAGCAGTAAAAATTAACAACACTGTTAATATAACTGATAATAGTTTTTTCAATTTTATCATTTCCTTTCCATTACTTTTTTTGAGCAACCGTTTCAGAAATATATTTGCAAATGTTTTGTAAGTCAGGGAACAATTTCACCCTATTTATATGCTTTTTGTTTAGTAATTCCTTCATTTCATCAAATTTATCCTTGTGTATTACATAAATCTTATTAATGCTATTTTTTAACACATCTATATGATATTCTTTTAATTCATCGACATTTTTTGAGGCTCGTGGAAATACACAGATTTCAAACATTCCGCTTTGTGCAATCAATCTTGGGTTTGCATAATGGGTTTTTATAAAGAGTGGTAAATTATCATTTTTAGTCCGTTGAATAATCACACTTTCTTCATCACAGGAACTTAATACAGTTTCGTTTCCCAGAGCACAATCCAAGTATTCAAGATTTTTAAACAAATTATTTAATACTCTGTTTTGACTTGTTTTTTCATCAACCTTTTCTCTAAAATTAATAAGCTCTTTCAATTCATATTCCGGTTTAGTTTCCAAAATATAAACATTATCATATTCTTTTGAATTGTTAATAGCAAAATAAAGTGCTACATATGGGTCATATGTCCAGTCCAATAATCTTGTCGGCAATCCCCAATGCTGACCGTTTGCCAGCCAATCCTCTAAATAGCCGTAATATGGAAGATATTGAATAGAAAGCCTGTCATATTCCTTATAAATATTTTCCTCATACCACTTAAACGATTGGTTATCGCTCTTTTTTATTTCACAAGAGCGTAGAATAGTTGGGTATAAGTGAAAATCTTCTTTTATTCCTCTAAACAATCTTTCAGAGCAGAATTTTTCAAAGTATTCAATGTAATTATCTTTACTTAACTCAACAACATTGTCGTGGTTCTTTGATTCTTTAATAATTTCTTTAATGATTTTATTTCTGTCAAAGCACATAGAATACCCCCATATATTTATTAGTTTAATTATAAACCTTGTTTCCACAAATTTCAATATTTATTTCCACAAATATTGATATAAATATAATAGAATGTTTTTATAAATGTGGAAAGAGGGTAATGTAATGCGTGACTTTTCGGAGATTGCAAAGGAGCTTAGATTATCTAAAAACCTTACTCAAACGCAGCTTGCCGAAAGAATGTGGGTAAAGAAGTCAATTATATCGGCATATGAAACTGACGCGCGCCCTCCGAGCCTTGATATGCTTATTAAGTACGCAAAGGAATTTAATGTCACCACCGATTATTTATTAGGCTTGCAGGAGCATAAATCTATAAATGTAGATAGCCTTACAGACCAACAAATAAACATCCTCAATTCCATAATTCTTGAATTTTCAAAAGAATAAAAAAGAGCTGTTGTATTTCCGATTGAGGGAATATAACAGCTCTTTGTGATTTTATATTTCAATGTAATTTTTTCTGTATGCTTTACTGTAAACGATTATTATAACAGGTATCAAATCATAATGTGTGAACACATTGTAAACATTTAAAATTGGGCCTTGACAAATCAAATTATATATGTTATAATAGCACTACAATAAAATATTATATTATTTAACTTTAAACCTTATATGTTTTTCACTATGCCGGCATTTTGCTTTAATTGAAGCATCAAAATGTATCGGCCTTCAGATGATGAAAAACATATAAGGTTTTTGTTTTTCTGCGAGTTAAATTAAAATATAATATTTATTCTAATATAATTGTTTCGGAAATGAGGATGTTATTCAGCCTCATTGAAGAAACCTTAAAATAAGTTGATGAGGGGAAATGCCTATGGTAAAAAATACAAGGAGTGACGGTTATAGTAGATTTTGTAAGATTAAAAATATCAGTTCCAATAGAAAATATAAAAAAATCGGAATGGAAAGAGCCTAAAGAAAATTGGGATAGCCCATGGTATTTTGCAAATAAGGCTAAAGTAAAATTAAAATATTCGGCTTATTCACAAACACTGTATGTTGAAGGCAGGATAATCAGTCTAAATACTAAAAGTTATTATTTAAACTTTGATGATTTTGAAGATCCCGACTCTGTTATAGAAGAAGTTTATAAAAAAGCAAATGATTTTATTAATTCAAAACTTATTGACTATAAAGTAAACATTGCGGATATGAAAGTAACTCAAATAGAGTACAGCTTTAATATAAAGTATAATATCGTTACAAAGTATATTGAATTCTTAAATTATCTTTATACTCAAAATAAAATTGTAAAATATAAAAGATATTCAGATTATACTGAAAAAGAAGGAAACGATCTTAATGGTAGTTTCTATCTTAAATCAAATGGAGATTATAAAGAAAATTCATTAAAAAATTTCTGTTTGAATATTTATGATAAATCAAATCAATTAGCTAATAAACGGCTAAAAAATATTGATGAACATCATAAATCATATATAAAACAAAAAGATATTAAAAAATCTTTAAACGTTTTGCGTATAGAATACAAAGCCGGATACGAACATATTAAAAGTATTTGCAAAAAATACAATATTCAACCGACATTAAGAAATTTATTGAATGAAGACATTGCTAAGAAGGAAACAGAAAATCAATTAAAAAGATTTTTCGGTACAGGCGACTTTTATTCAAAGAAAACGGCAGAGAAAATAATTGCCGATAATAATTTAAAAATCAATTTGGATATTCCTATCAGCGAATTATCTGAATATAAATATAAAAAGTTCCGTAAGGAATTAGAAAAATTGGGTATTTGCCCTTATGGTTTTATACCCGAAGAATGGGGTATCAGTAAAATGGATAACCCGATTAAATTAATTTTAAATAAAGACAAGGTATTGCAACCGAGCGGTACGGAAAGGAAAAAATTATGAATAATATAATAAAAACACCCAGAATGAGGACTATACCAAAGGCATATAAGGAGATTAAAAAGCTCGACAGCGAAACTTCGTTTTCAATGCGTGCATTACGCCGTATGTGTGCCGATAAGGAAATACCGACAATTAAGATAGGTAATAAAACATTACTTAATCTCGATGTGTTAATTCAAACACTTTCCGGTGAAAATATTTATATGCAGTAAAGGAGCGAAAATATGGCTACCATATTAAAAAGACCCGGTAAATGCGGATCAATGTCGTTTTTGATAAGGGTTTCTTTAGGGTACGACAGTCAAAACAGGCAGATAATTAAATCGAAAACCTTCAAGCCTGATAAAAGTCTGACAGAAAAGCAAGCCCTTAAAGCGGCAAACAAAGAGGCAATATTGTTTGAGGAAGAATGTAAGGCTTTCGGTTTGAATAACAGGCGCGTTAAGTTTCAGATATTGGCTGATGAATGGCTGGAGTTAATGGAACGAACACAAGAGGTTAAGCCTGCTACGATTGTGAGATTTAAAACATTGAAAAAGCGTACATATGATGCAATAGGTAATATTTATGTGGATAAATTGACATATAAGCAAATTCAAAATTTTATACTCACCTTATCAGGTGACGGTGTTAATCAAAAAACAGGTAAGGGATTATCTCAAAAAAGTCAGAAGCAATACCTATCCTTTATAAGTAATGTTATGAAATACGCTTTAAAATGCGGATTGATTTCTTTAAATCCCTGCAAAGACATTGCAACGGTTAAATCCGAAACGAAAGAAAAACAGATTTATTCATTGGATGAAGTTAAATATATCCTATCCGAAATAGACGAAAAGGCAAGCACGGATTATAAGGTGTTTTTCAATTTGCTTGCATACTGCGGTTTAAGGCGCGGTGAAGCTCTCGGTATAGAATACAAGGATATTGATTTTAAAACGGGAATGTTATCTATAAACAGAACTTCAAATTATAATTCGGAAAAGGGAATTTATACGGGAACACCCAAAACAAAATCAAGCTGCCGCTGCCTTTATCTTCAACCGAATATACTCAATATGATAAAGCAATTAAAAAGAGAGCAGGAAGAAACGGCAGCAATGCTCGGGGATTTATGGGTAGAAAGCGACAGGCTTTTTATAACTTGGTACGGCAGCCCCATGCACCCCAACACACCGTATAATTGGTTAAAACGGTTTTGCGGCAGTGAAGGTATTGAATTTAAAGGCTTGCATAGCTTCAGGCATACCGTAGCAACCGAGGCAATAGCAAACGGTGTGGATATTAAAACCGTTTCTTCTATATTAGGGCACAGCCAAACAAGCACAACATTAAATATTTATGCTCATACGGTGCAAAGAGCAAATACAAAGGCGCTTAATCTTATGGCTGATTTACTTGGATAATACCAAAATAAAGAACAACATAAAGATCAAAGAGCCGAAAGCATAAAAAGAAAACCTTACAAACCGCTTAATAAAGCCATTTGTAAGGTTTTTAAGGTGGTGCGAGTGACGAGACTTGAACTCGTACGTCATTGACACACGCCCCTCAAACGTGCCTGTCTGCCTATTCCAGCACACTCGCATTAAACATTGCACTGTAATTATCGCGCTTGATTATTATATCAAAACAAGAGAGAGTTGTCAATATTTTTTTTAATTTTCCCCAATAATTTTTTCTGCAGTAAATTCTCAAAGTAAATGCAACAGTAGAATTTACGATTGCATTTAGTGAGA
>ERZ826220.1884-NODE-1884-length-19339-cov-5.863981_pt1 | contig 19339 bp, 13 predicted proteins | sample MGYA00519927_ERZ826220 | MGnify/ENA primary metagenome ERZ826220 (study PRJEB31778, sample SAMEA3449225) | human gut metagenome | biome: human gut; feature: human-associated habitat; material: faeces | place: United Kingdom | collected 2010/2012 ...
TCGAGGACGCCATCCAGGAGAACACCAAGCTCGTCTACTTCGAGACCTTCGGCAACCCGAACGCCGACCTGCCCGACTTCGAGGCCATCACCGCCATCGCCCACAAGCACCACCTGCCGGTGATCGTGGACAACACCTTCGCCTCCCCGTACCTGTTCCGCCCGCTGGAGCACGGCGCCGACGTCGTTGTGGAATCCGCCACCAAGTTCATCGGCGGCCACGGCACCACCCTCGGCGGCGTGATCGTGGAAGGCGGCAAGTTCAATTGGGCCGAAGTGCCGGGCAAGTTCCCGACCCTGACCGAGCCGGATCCGTCCTACCATGGCCTGAACTTCTATGAGGCCCTCGGCGGCGCCGCCTTCGTGACCCGCGTGCGCGCCATCCTGCTGCGCGACACCGGCGCCACCCTGTCCCCGTTCGCGGCCTTCCTGCTGCTGCAGGGCACCGAAACCCTGTCCCTGCGCGTCGAACGCCACGTCCAGAACGCGCTGAAGGTCATCGACTACCTAAAGACCGTGCCGGAGGTCGAGTCCATCTCCCACCCGTCCATCGAAGGCCGCAAGGACAACGACCTGTACAAGAAGTACTTCCCGAACGGCGGCGGTTCCATCTTCACCTTCGACATCAAGGGCGGCAAGGACGCGGCACGCGTGTTCATCGACAACCTGCACCTGTTCAGCCTGTTGGCCAACGTGGCCGACGCCAAGAGCCTCGTGATTCACCCGGCCTCCACCACGCACTCCCAGGAGACAGTGGAGGAGCTCGAGGATCAGGGCATCCACCAAGGCACCATCCGCCTGTCCATCGGCACCGAGAACATCGAGGACATCCTCGATGACCTGAAGGGCGGCTTCGAAGCCCTTCGCGCTTCCGGCTTGGCCAAGTGAGGTCGACAGGAAGGTTGACGGCCCGATGAGAAGGGGCGCGATGCTAATGGGGTGCATCACGAATCATCGAGCCGCATGGGGTGCCTTCCGCCTGATCGCTTGACCCAAGGAATAGAAAGCTCGCACTGATGTCATGCAGTGCGGGCTTTCTTGCGTCTGTATGCCTCACACTGTTTGCGCAGAGGCATGAATAGTGTGAGACCTGAGACGACATAATCCTCAAGGATGAGGGCCGGCGCGTGGCCGACCGCCCAATTCAGTCTGGCGCACGATGGGGCGCGCCGTTATTTCTTCATAAGTTGGAATCATCATCCGGGCATAAGGCCCGGCCAAATATGGAGAGACATTATGAACGTGCAGAACCCGGCCGCATCGCGCGGCATCGCTATTCAGGCCGTCGACTTGGTCAAGAACTACGGCGCTGGCAGCAATATGGTCCATGCCCTGCGTGGCGTGAACGTGAGTTTCGAACGCGGCAAGTTCACCGCCATCATGGGCCCGTCCGGCTCCGGCAAATCCACGCTTATGCACACGCTCGCCGGCCTCGACTCCGCCACATCCGGGCATATCTTGTTCGGCGGCGCCGACCTGACCCGCATGGACGACAAGCAGCTCACCTTGCTACGTCGCCACAAGATCGGCTTCATCTTCCAAAGCTTCAACCTGTTGCCCATGTTCACCGCAGAGCAGAACATCCTCATGCCGCTGACTTTGGCCGGTGATAAGCCCGACCGTGCCTGGTTCGATCTGCTCGTAGAAACCTTGGGACTCAAGCAACGGCTCAACCATCGTCCGAACGAGCTGTCCGGTGGCCAGCAGCAGCGCGTGGCCATCGCCCGCGCGCTGATTACCAAGCCGAAGCTGGTGTTCGCCGACGAGCCGACCGGCAACCTCGACTCCGTCTCCAGCGCCGAAGTGCTCGGCTTCCTGAAGCGTTCGGTCAACGAACTCGGACAGACCATCGTCATGGTCACGCATGATGCGGTCGCCGCGTCTTACGCCGACCGTGCCATCGTATTCGCCGACGGACAGATCGTGGCCGACGAGGCGAATCCCACTGCCGAAACGATGAACGATCTGCTTATGGCCGAACGCGAACGTGCCACGCGCGCTGCCGTCACCAGCACACGCGCCGACACGCTCGCCCGTCTTGCCGGCGTAAAGGATGTGCCCAACCTGCCCATCACCGACGCTCCATTGCCCCCAGCTGGGAGAACCGGCACCATGCATCATGCCCGCGCCGCCGCACAGCACGCTCGCTGAGACGGAAAGCGAGAGACAGGACACCCCCATGTTTTCCATCACTCTGAAACTTATGAAGAAAAGCGCCAGGATGCTGATTCCGGCAGGCATCGCCATCCTGATCGGCACTGCGTTCATCGCCGCTACCTTCCTGTTCGGCAACGCGATGAACGATGCGCTTGCCGCCCAGAACACTGCCCAGCTCGGCGGCGCGAACTACGTGATCAGCCCGGATGGCGGCAAGGACCTGACCGATAAGGACCAGGACTACATCTACACGCGCACGGTTAACGACTTCCAGCTTGACCGCATCCGCGCCACCGCAGGCGTCAAGGACGCGCGCGCCAGCTACGCGGGTTCCGTGACCGTAACCCGTGGCAACAAGCATGCCAGCAGCTACGTCATCACCACCGCCGCAAAACGTACGCTGCTGCCGGTCACCATCACGCAAGGAGACCAGCCGGCGGACAGCAACGAGATTGCCCTGACCAAGTCCGTAGCCGACCAGCTTGGCGTCAAGGTAGGGGACCGTGTGACCGTCAACTCGCAGGCGGCGCAGTATGCGGGCAAGACCGGCGATTCGGCCGGTAATACCGGTGACGCTGGTGATGAGTCGGCCCAGAACGCCGATGGCACGAGCTCGCACGACGGTGATTCCGATGCCGCGTCAGGTGCGTCCGCCTCATCCGACGGTGTCGACATAGCCGTCGACTCCGGCATGACCGTGCGCGTGGTAGGCCTCACCGACGACCCGAACGGTGCCTACGCCTACTACGGTGGCGCTTCCGTGCTTTCCGACAACGTTATTACCGCGATGGCCGGCAGCAACGATTTCGGCAACCTGCCTGTCTACCTCGTCTATCTCGACATCGACGATGCCAGTGACACGGCTGCGGCGTCCACCGTAAAACAGGTCAGCACACTGCTCCCTAAGCATTTCAGCGTGCAATCCCGTGCCGCGCTCGTCGAGGAATCCGTCAAAAGCATGAGTTCGGGCGAAACCAGCATCACCACCATCTTCCTGCTGAGCTTCGGCATACTTGCCATGCTGGTCGCGGCACTCGTCATCGCCAACACCTTCCAAGTGCTTGTGGCGCAGCGCCGCCGCACACTCGCCCTGCTGCGCACCATCGGCGCGAACAAAAGCCAGCTGTATGTCTCCGTGCTGTTTGAAGCCGGTGTGCTGGGACTGATCGCCTCCGCACTGGGAGTGGGCCTGGGCATCGGACTCATGGCCGCACTATGCCAGTCGGGCCTGATGAAAGCCACCGGCATGACCATGCGACTGGTGCTATCCGGTCCGGTGTTCACGGTGCCTATGGCATTCGGCATCATTATGACGGTGATTGCCTCGCTAGGCTCTGCGCGTTCCGCTACCGCCGTCACCCCGCTGGAAGCGTTGCGACCCATCGAACTGACCGACACGCGACGGGCCGGTGTGGTCCGCGCCGTGATTTCCATGCTGCTGATTGTGGCCGGCGTGGCACTGTGCGCATTCTCTGTATGGCAGATGTCCGAGAACATCGCCGGACGTGATTCAATGGCCGACAAGCAGTATCCGCTGGTGCTGCTCGCCGCCATCATCGGATGTGCATTGATCTTCCTTGGACTGGTGCTTTCCGCCACGTTCTGGCTACCGGTGCTCATGCGCGGCGTGGGCGCGCTGGTTGCACTGGCCGGTCCGTCCGCCAAAGTGGCACATGCGAACATTCAGAAGAACCCGCGCCGCGTGGCCGCCACCGGTGCCGCACTGCTTATCGGCGTGACGCTGGTCTCCACCATCGCCACCGGTGCCGCCAGCGCCAAGCAAACCATGAACGAGGCGCTGACCACGCGCTACAGCGTCGACATGATTGCCGCTGGCACCGATATGACTGGCAAACAGGCCAGCGAGGCAGCCAAAGTCAAGGGCGTTCAGAGCAGTGTCTACGCGCCGACCCGCATGATGACCATGAAGGATGCCGACGGCAAGAGCCTGAGTGTGCTGGTCGTGGGCGTGGATGGCGTCGACGCGCTGCGCAAGGTGGTGCGCTCCGATTTGTCCGGCGTGACCATTGATGGCGATTCCGTACTGATGCCCAAGTATTCCGCCGCTACAGGCAAGGATATTCCGCTGGACAAGAGCGTCACGTTCACGGCTGGAGCGGCCGAAGCACAAGCCGATGCCGCCAATGGTCCGTCCGGTAATGATGCGAACGGCAGCGCCGAAAACGGCAATGGACAATCCGGCGGCACACAGACGCTGACGCTCAAACCGCGGAAGGTGGACTATCGCCGCATCGCCTCCAACTACGCCGCGGTCGCCTTCGTGGACGCCAGCCACTTCACCAACGGTGGAATCAAGGCCGACGGGCATATCATGCTTATGCGCATTGACGCCGAAGGCGCGGGTGTTGCGTTGAACGACGTATTCACCAACGTGCAGAATGTGTTCTCCGCCAGTGCGGGTGTTACCGTGACCGGTCCGGTGGCCGAACGTACGCAATGGGAGACCATGATCAACGGCATGATGGCATTGTTGGTCGGTTTGATTGCGGTGGCTGTACTCATCGCCTTGGTCGGTGTGGCGAACACGCTGAGTCTGTCGGTGATCGAACGCACACGCGAATCCGCCACCTTGCGTGCCATCGGCATGACGCGTGGCCAACTGCGGCGCTCGCTGGCGGTGGAAGCGTTGCTGCTTTCGCTCGTCTCCGGCGTGGTGGGAGTGGTATTGGGTACCCTGTTCGGCTGGCTCGGATCCTACATGGTGTTTAGTTTGTACGGCGACACCGTGTTCCCGTTCGAATGGGCCACCAACGGTGTGGTGCTCGGCGTCGCCGCGCTCGCCGCTCTGCTGGCCAGCGTGGCTCCCGCCCGCCGAGCCGTCAAGACGCCACCCGTCGAGGCTTTGGCCGAGGCGTAGGGCAATAAGCTCCCTCATCAGAGGGAGCTTTGTTACACCAGCCCGTTATCGTACGCGAAGACTACGGCTTGTACGCGGTCGCGGGCGTTGATTTTGGCCAGAATATGTGCCACATGGGTTTTGACGGTGGGCAGAGAAATGAAGAGCTTGTCCGCGATCTCCTGGTTGCTCAGACCATGGGCGATCTCCACCAGCACCTCGCGTTCACGGTCGGTAAGCAGATCCAGTTCGGGATCGGTGTATGCCGGGCGTGACGTATTGGAACCGTCGGAAGCGGCTCCGGCAGGGGAGGGGATGCCGGTCATCGAGCCAGCACCGTTGCCGGCCGCACCGCCAGAGACGCCGCCGGCGGAACCGTACACGGCACCGGAGTGTGTGGTTTCTCCACCCAACGAACCATGCTGCGCGTAACCGTCCTGCATCATCTTTTCGATGAGTCGCTTCGTGGCGGAAGGCGCGATAATCGCATTGCCTTGGAATACAGTACGAATCGAATTGAGCAACGTTTCCGGTTCGGTGTCCTTGAGCAGGAAGCCCGAGGCGCCGGCATTGATGGCCGCCATCACATACTCGTCCAAATCGAACGTCGTCAGAATGATTACGCGCGTCGGCCGGTCGTCAGCCGATTCGGCCGAGACGGTCGCGTCGGCGGCCAGACTGGCCGAATCGGCCGCGTCGCCCGGCGCGGCGGAGAGCGAGGTAATACGGCTCGTGGCCTCAATGCCATCCATGCTGGGCATGCGCACATCCATCAGCACCACGTCGGGATGCAGGGATTCCGCCAACGCCACGGCTTGGGCGCCGTCGGGCGCCTGCCCGACCACCTCCATATCCGGCTGCGAACCAATGACCATGGCAAAACCGGCACGCACCAGCTCCTGGTCGTCCGCAATAATCACGCGAATGCTTCTGCTCTCGTTCATGCTCTCCACTGTATCCGTTTCCTATCGGAGCGCCGCTCCATGGACACCCTGATTGTTCCCTGAGTTCATGTTCGTGGACGAATCCGTCTGAGATGTGGATTCCGCCTGCCTCATCTGGCTGGACAGAGGAGCAGCCGGTCGCAGTTGCATGTCGGGTTGTGCGCCTTCATGCATCTCGTCGCTGAATCCGGTTTCACGCAGCACCGTCAGCAATTGCCGCATGTGCGCCAGAGCCGCACGCCCGCGTTCCCCGATGACCGTGAACGCGGCGATGATCTGCTCGCTATCGGGAGCCGGTTCGGAGTTGAGCATGGCCAGCCCATCATCGGCTTGCGTGATCACCGATTCCAACGTATTCAATACCTCGGCCTGCATGGCCGTGCCGATGCGATTGCGCTCCAGATTGGCGGCCAGCACCTTCTGCCGCTCCTGCTCGGCCTTGAGCGCTTCCTCGCGTTGCATGAGCACCAGCGCGTTCGAACCGCGTGAACGGCTCCACCGGGCCATCGCAATGCAGGCAAAGCCAAACAGCATAACCACGCCACCCGGCATCAGACCGGAAAGCACCAGCAGCCAGCGGGACATCGCCGATTCGCCGTTGAAGGGCAGCAGCATCTGAATCAGCATCCCATAGCCGTTCCAGCCGGACATTATCTTGATGCCGGCCAGCCACGAATCCGCAACCAGTGCCACGCTGACCCAGCGCCACGCATGTTCGCGGCCATACAGTACGGCGGCATGCACGGACACCAATGCGAACATGTTGACGGTCAGGATGGATGGCAGAAACAGCAGCTGCACGGCGGACAGAATCGCCATGACCAGTGCGCTGCCCTCTGGGAAGCGGCGGCGGAACGCCAAAGGCGAAAGCATAATAATCGTCAGCGTTATAGTCAGCACGCGGTTCGGCGAATACGGGGCATTGCCGATCATTTGCAAATCGCCATACGTGGCGGAATCAAATAGCGCAATCAGCACGATAGTGGCGATAACGTCCATCAGAAGATAGTGCCGCTCGGTCCACTGCGCAAATCGACCCACCCAGTTCGACTCACGCGTATCTCCTTGGTCGAGTACTTTGGGGCGCGCCCGATCCATCAATCCTCGTATACGCGAGATAATGGTTAGCACCGGATCCTCCGTATCGGTGCCAGACTGTGGGGCGGCAGGGGAGAGCGGAATCGTAGCCGCCACAATAAAGCCACCATTCGGCCCTGGGCCGGCCTGCACGCTGCCACCCAACGACTCAATGCGTTCGTGCATACCAACCAATCCGTATCCGGGCTTATGACCGTCTGCTGCAGACGCCGCGCCACGGCCGTTATCGGATACGGTAATCGACAGCACATCGTTTGACCAGAATTCATCGATGGTGGCTTTAGCACCCTCGCCCGCATGTTTGCGCGTATTGGTCAGCGCTTCCTGCACAAGACGGAACACGGCGGTTTCCGCGTCGGCGGACAGCCGGTCAGGTTGCGCTTTGCCGGTCATATGCCGGGAAACCACCAGATGGCCATCAAACAGCGAATCGATGTCGGCATATCCGGTACTGCCGCTCGCACCGAACACATTGAACAGACGCTGCATATCACGCTGCGCGCGTTCCGCTTCATGGCGAATCGTGCTCATCGTATGCTTGGCGACGGCCAGATCATGCGCGCCCGCATACCGGCCGCCATCCGACTGCACAATAATCGTGGAGAGTGTATGTGCCACCACATCATGCATATCACGGGCGATGCGTGCGCGTTCGGCCAGCGCCGCGATGCGCGTCTCCTCGGCCTCTTTCGCCACAATGGAGGCGTTGCGCTCGCGCATGGCCGCCAGCGTGGCCTTGCGCGCTCGCTGCCACAAGGCCATGATGATGACGCTCAGCACGCTCGATTCGATGAGCGCCGCCTCCATGCCGACGTCAGCGAGCATCTTGGCTCCGCAGTTGACGGCGCCGCTTGCCCCCACGACGCCGGTGACCGCCGGGCATGTGGGCATCGTGATGGCATCGGCCAGCCAGCCGTCGCGGATGGTGCGCGAACCGGAGGAAGGTCCGGCGAACAGCGGACCCACGTTGAAAGACACCGACCAGACCGTCGCCGCGACCAGTCCCATGACGAACGCCGTGACAATGAACCGCCAGGAATGTCGGGGACTGCCGTACAGAATCACCGAATACACCATGATCAGGGCGTAGAAATCGAAATACGTGATCGCCGGGCCGAGCACAAGATGCGTGATGGTCAGCGCCACGAACAGCCAGGCCGCCGGCTCCGGGCGATACCTGCGCAGCATCAGCGGCACGAAGACCGGCAGCGACCACAGCGTCATCGATGCCTGAGTTGCGGGAAACAATATGCCGCCCGTCGAATCAGGGCTGGTGACGCCGTTGAACGGCACGCAACCGGCGATCAGCGCCGCGGCGAGCAACGTGTCCCATAGCAGTGTGCGGGTCGACTCCCGTGCGCACCATGCCCTCACGCGCGCCATCATCTCCATAACGCACAAGGCTAGCGTGTCCGGCGACGAACCGGTATCACTCTTCAGGAGGATTTATGGACTAGAGTCTTGAACCATGACAATGCTGAGCAAATACTACGTGCCCGGACTGGCCATAGAGGACCATTCCATCGATGTTCCGCTCGACTGGACCGGCCACGAGCCCGGGCGGGCGTTCGACGGGGAAACCATCAAACTGTTCTATCGCGTGGTCACCACGCCCGAACATGTGCATGACGACCTGCCGCTGCTGATCTTCCTGCAAGGCGGTCCCGGCGGTGCCGGCCCGCGTTTGAACAGCCCGACCTCCGATGGCTGGATTGAAGAGGCCACCAAGCATTTCCGCGTGATTCTGCCCGACCAGCGCGGCACCGGCCGTTCCTCGCGCGTGGACACGCACGTCATGGCCCGCATCGCCGCCGCGCACGACGATGATGCCGCGGCCGGCGCACGAGCCCAAGCCGACTATCTGAAGAAGTTCCTTGCCGATTCCATCGTGCGTGACTTCGAACATCTGCGCCTGACCGAATTCGGTGGCCGCAAGTGGGTGACGATGGGCCAAAGCTACGGCGGCTTCCTGACCCTGACCACACTGTCCCTGTTCCCGGCCGGCGTAATCGCCAGCTTCACCACCGGCGGCATCCCGCACGTGCCGGCCGACGCCGCTGAAGTGTACGAGCATACCTTCCCGCGCATGGTGCGCAAGACGACTCAGTTCTACGAGCGCTACCCACAGGACAAGGAGTGCGTGGCTGCCATCGCCGACAAGCTGCCGACTACTGCGGAAGTCGCCGAATTCATTGGCAAACTCACCGATTCGGTACTGAATCCGATGGCTGGTACCGATGTGGAGCATCGACTTGGCGTGATCGCCGGCATGGCCGCCCACGGCTTCCCGCTGATGCCGAACGGCGACCCGCTCACCGTCGAACGCTTCCAGTGCTTGGGATCCGACTTTGGCATGAAGCCGAGCTTCGAGCGTGTCCATTGGATTCTTGACGACGCCTTCCTTGATGGCGATGGTTCCGCTTCTGCCGACTCGCCGTTGTCTGACGAATTTTTGACCAAGGTGATGAACGCCACTTCGTCGCGCCCGCTGTACTGGCCGCTGCAGGAGTTCATCTACGCCAACGGTGAGATGGAACAGCCGATTCGCTGGGCCGCCCAGCGCGTGCGCGATGGCAAGCCCGAATTCGGTGCTGATGAACGCCCGCTCAACTTCACCGGCGAGGCCATGTTCCCGTGGATGTTCGAACAGGAGTCTGCGTTACGCCCGTTCAGGCCGGCCATGGACCTGCTCATGGAAGACACGCACTTCGGCGTGATCTATGACGAAGAACAGCTGGCCCGCAATGAGGTGCCGCTGCAGGCCGCCGTTTACTTCGACGACATGTATGTCGATTCCGGTATGCAGCTCGACACCTTGAGCCGCGTGGGTAACAGCCACTACTGGACCACCAACGAATTCGAGCATGACGGTCTGCACGGCTCGCTCGTCTTCAAGCACCTCTACACCGAAGCCCTCAACCGAGGCGACCTCGAAGAACTGTTCTGACTCAAGGAAGCAAGCTCCCTCTGATGAGGGAGCTCTGTATACATGCACGAAAGGAAAACGTATGACTCAGAACCTCACCATCGGTTTTATCGGATATGGCAACATGGCCCAGGCCATCGCCCAGGGCTTCGTTGACGCGGGCGTGGTCACCGGCGGCCAGATGGTCGCTTGTGCTGCCCACTACGACAAGCTTGAGAAGACCACCGCCGAACTTGGCGTGCGCCCGCTGCACAATGCGCTGGAAGTGGTGACGGCCGCTGACGTGGTCATCATCGCCATCAAGCCCTACCAGATTGCCGCCGTTGTCAAGCCGCTGGCCGACGAACTTGCCAGGCCGGGCAAGATCGTCGTCTCCATCGCCGCCGGCTGGAATCTCAAGAAGTACCAGGACCTGTTCGCCACCGAAGACGGCGAATCCGTTGACTCTTCGGACATCCATATCCAGTGCACCATTCCGAACACTCCGATGGCTGTGGGCAAGGGCGTGCTCGTCACCGAATCCGTCAACACCCTGACCGACGACGAAACCGAAACCTTCGAGCAGCTGTTCGGGCCGATCAGCCTCATCGAGCGCGTGGACACCGCGCATATGAACATCGCCATGGTGGTGGCCGGCTGCGCGCCCGCCTTCACTGACATGTACATCGAGGCCTTGGGCGACGCCGGCGTGCAGTACGGTCTGCAGCGAGCCACCGCCTACCGGCTCGCCGCCAAGATGGTCGAAGGTGTCGGCGCGCTCTACATGGCCACCGAAACCCATCCCGGGGCCATGAAGGACGCCGTGTGCTCGCCCGGCGGCACCACCATCAAGGGCGTCGCCCAGCTCGAAAAGGACGGTTTCCGCGGCTCGGTCATCGACGCCGTCGATGCCATCGTCGGCTGACTGCCAATCAGAGTTCGCGTATATTCGCATATCACAGTCAAAGCCTTCGAGCCGTATGCTCGGAGGCCTTTGCATATGGCCGGTTCACCACATGCAGGTTCAAGGTGTCCAGCTTCTCCCTAGACTTGGAATCATGTCTCTTACTATCGGAATCGTCGGACTGCCCAACGTCGGCAAGTCCACCATGTTCAACGCACTGACCCGCAACAACGTGCTGGCCGAAAACTACCCGTTCGCCACCATCGAGCCGAACACCGGTATCGTGCCGCTTCCGGATGATCGTCTGCCTGTGCTGGCCAAGCTGGTCAACACGGAGAAGATCGTGCCGGCCACGGTGACCTTCGTGGACATCGCCGGCATCGTCAAGGGCGCCTCCGAAGGCGAAGGCCTGGGCAACAAGTTCCTGGCCAACATCCGCGAGGCGGACGCGATCTGCGAGGTCGTGCGCGCCTTCGAGGACGACGACATCGTCCACGTCAACGGCAAGGTGGATCCGGCCGACGACATCGACACCATCAACACCGAGCTGATCCTCGCCGACCTGCAGACCATCGAAAACGCGCTGCCCAAGCTGGAGAAGGATCTGCGCGGCAAGAAGATCGAGCCGGCCTACATGGACGCAGTCAAGCAGGCAAAGACCATCCTTGAAGCCGGCGAGACGCTCGACAAGGCCGCACGCGAAGGCCGCTTCGACAAGGATTCCGTCTACGACCTGCATCTGATGACCGCCAAGCCGTTCATCTACGTGTTCAACGTGGACGACAACGAGCTGGCCAACAAGGACCTGCAGGCTAAGCTCGCCGCATCCGTGGCCCCGGCTCCGGCCGTGTTCCTCAACGCTCAGTTCGAGGCAGACTTGACCGAGCTCGACGAGGCGGATGCCCGCGAAATGCTCGAGGACGCGGGCTTAAGCGAATCCGGCCTTGACCAGTTGGCCCGCGTCGGCTTCGACATCCTTGGACTGCAGACCTTCCTGACTGCAGGCGTCAAGGAAGTGCGCGCCTGGCAGATCCACAAGGGCTGGACCGCCCCGCAGGCCGCCGGCGTGATTCACACCGACTTCGAAAAGGGCTTCATCAAGGCCGACATCGTCTCCTACGACGATTTCGTGGCCGCCGACGGCTCCATGGCCAAGATCAAGGAGGAAGGCAAGCTCCGTCAGGAGGGCCGCGACTACGTCATGGCCGACGGAGATATTGTGGAGTTCAAGTTCAACGTCTCGAAGTAGGGTGTGAACACCCTAGAGAACGGCGTGATTCCAACGTTTTCGAGTCTTCGGAACTGTGGAATCGCGCCGTTTTTCGATTATTGAAGAATGGCCGATTATGCCCCGTATCTGGCCGTTTGTGGCCCGGATAGTGTGCCAATAGAGTGCCCTTTTTGAGGGCGCTTGTAGCGGATGCTCGAAGGCGCTCCCGACAAGGGAGGAACATCATGGCGACGAACGGCAGACGACGCACGAAGGGTGCGGGAAGCATCATCCACCGCAAGGATGGCTCGTGGGAGTTCCGGCGTGAGGTCGGCCGCGACCCCGCCACGGGCAAACGTCGCTACGTCTCGGCCAAGGGTCGCACGAAGGCGGGCGCGCGCGAACGGTTCGACGCGAGGATCGCGGAGATGGAGCGCACCGGTCTGCTGTCCGGAGCCAAGTCGCCGTATCTGAAGGATTACGCGGAACGGTGGCTGGAGGAGTACCGGCTCAACGTCAAGCCCACCACATACCGGACACGCGCCGGCAGGATCCACGCGTGCATGGAGGTCATCGGCTGCGTTCGCCTCACGGATCTGACACCTGACCATGTGCGCCAATGCATGCGCGTGCTCTCCAAGCGGCTCGCGCCCTCCACGCTCAAGGACCATTTCGTGAGCCTGAAGATGATGCTCGACCAGGCCGAACTCGAAGAACTCATCCCCGTGGATCCATGCCGCAGGGTCAGGCCGCCAAGGGTGGAGCCCACCGAGACGAGGATCCTCTCGCCCGACCAGCCGAAACAGCTGATCGAGGCAGTGCCCAACCGAGGGGCGAAACGCCGCGGCCCGGCCCTGACCGTGGACGTGGATGAATCCTGGATGCTGCTGTTCGAGCTTGCGTTCGCCGCCGGCATGAGGGAGGGCGAACGATATGCGCTCATGCCCTATGAGCTGGAGCAACGCGACGGCGTGCCCGGCATCAACGTGCAGCAGCAGATCCAGCAATACGGCAAACCGGAGGACGCCGTGATACCCGCCTGGCTCAAAGCCGAGCACCTGTACGGCATCCTGTGGCTCACCACGCCCAAGACCCACGCCGCCCACCGGTTCGTACCCATATCCACGAGCCTGTGGCAACGGTTGTGGGCGCGCGTCAAACGACTCGACATAGGCCCGCGCGAACTCATATTCACCAACTCACGAGGCAACCCCGTGCGCAGCTCCACCGAACGCCACAACTGGAACAAGGCCTTGAAGGCCGCCGGCCTCCCGCCGGTCACCATCCACAGCGCACGCCACTGGACCGCCAGCATGACCGCCCGGGCCAACATGCCCGACGATGCCCGGACCGCCATCATGGGCCACACCAGCATCAGCATGACCAACCACTACACCCACAGGGACACGGCCAGTCTCGCCGCGCTCCTCGACCGAGCCATCCCTGACCTGCACGACGAGAGGGATGTGATAGACGCGCAGGTCATCGAGGAGGGGAAATGACGAACGTGACGCATAGTAGACTTGTCCGCATGAGCATAAAGAAAGTAGACGGGCCACAGGACCATCATCGATTTATCGATGAGGCCGGTGACATGACCTTCCATTCCGGGAAGCGGGGCCGCAAAACCTCCTCCATCGGGATGGACGGAGTTTCCCGATGCTTCATGATCGGGCTCGTACATGTGAAAAGTCCCCTCGACGATGCTCGTGCGACTATCGACGGTTTTTGTGAGGAGATCAACAGCAGCAAATTCTTCCAGAGCTTTCCCAGCGTCCAAAAGAGAATAAAGGAGGGATGGCACGGCTTCTACCCGCATGCCAGCAAAGATCCTGCGGAACTACGCTATGAATTCCTCAAACTCATGGCGCAGGAGATCGACTTCTCCGCACGAGTAGTTGTGGGCCGTAAGATACCGGCGATCTATCAGCAGAGGCACAACGAACAACCACGTGAATTCTACGCCGACCTCATGTCCCATCTACTCAAATACTCAGGGAAGATAGATCCGTTGATTCTCGACGTCGCGGAACGAGGCAGCAGCACATCGAACCTCAACCTTCAGCATGCCGTGGACATCGCGCAACAGCGCAGCCGTCGCGGCACGGTAACGCATGAATTGCGAAACACCACCAAATTCAACGTCCAACCGTATGATCACGAAATTCTCTTGGCGCTCGCCGACTACAGTCTATGGACGGTCCAGCGAGTGTACGAGAAGGGAGACGAAAAGTTCTTCGGGCTTCTTGAACCGAAGATTGTGCTGGTCCATGATGTTTATGATTCCAGCAGATATTTCAAATCAAAGAACTATTATCGGCCGAAATACAATCCTCTGACCAGAGCATCCATCAACTTCGACGGATGGGCGCAACCTGAATGGTAGAAGGAATAGATGGCCCGTCTCAACTCTAGTCGTGCTGTGACGACGACGGCATGAAGCCGACTTTCGATGAAGGACAGGCCAAAATCCAATAATACGACCAGCTGATCCTTCGAGGGGAAGGATACCTGTGTATTCTTGTCGCTGATCTATAAATGATGATAGACGGTCATGTGGGCGGCAGTCAAGAAAATGCGACAGATTGTCTAATCGTCGATATGTCGCAGGGCCGCCCCGGCGCTCGCAGAGTGACCGGGGCGGTTTCGTGTTTAGGGCTTGATCCGCCCGACACGGGATTTATTGCTTGACCGTCTTGACGGTGATGGTGGTACCGAGCGCGGTGGTCTCCCAGCTCACGCCGTCCGCCTCACTGTAGGTGAAGTCCTTGGTGGCATCCTGCGAGGCGAGGAGCGCGCTGGCCATGGTCTCGGTGTCGCCCTGGCTGGTCCATTTCCAATCGCCGGCTGCGGCCGGTGCCTGATAGGTGCCCTTCCAGTAGAGGCTCTTGGTGTCGGTGCCGATCCAGTTGACCTCGATGGTGTCGCCGCTGATGGTAGCTTCCATGTATGAGCTCGGGTCGTTGGAATTGGTCTGCTTCCATGTGCCGGTCAGATCGGCCGGCTGGGGTTTGGGTTCTTCCTTATTGGTCTCGGTCTTTGACGTGCCATCGGATTTGGCCGGCGCATCGGCCGTAGTGCTTCCCCCGCAAGCGGACAGGCCGGTAAGCAACATCGCCGCAACAAGCAGTGCGATTGCCTTTTTCATGATGGGTCTCCCTTCGTGCCGGACATTGTCGTCCGACATGACTCAATCATATAGCGAAACACAAGATCATATAGCGAAACACAAGAACCAAGGACTCATCCCGGTGCTCGCGGTGAGTCGTCGGGATGAGTCCTTATATGGCTCGGAAGCTACGCGGCGAGTTCCACGGGAGCCCGCTCTTCCAATTTGGAGTAGGGGATAACGGTCACACCGTAGTTGCGGAACGCGGTGAGCGCGCCGCGCTGCAACGGCGTCTGCCGGTCGTCGCCGATGACTATCAGCCGGGAATCCCTGCGCTTGGGATCCTTCTTCGTGTCATCCCAACCGAACATGATGTCTTTCACGGCGTCCTTGTCGAATCGGTTCGGTGCCTGGCAGAACCGGGTCGGATGGTTGTCGCTAGGACAGCACCCTCTTCTGTTCTGTAACGGCATCAGTACAATGTTCGTAATGAACAGTTGTTCGCGCAAGGAAATGCCGGCATATGGTGCGTCATGTTCAAAGCATAGAGATTCATTATCCGCCCTCAACGAGAATGATTTGGTTCTAGCGCAATACATGCTTTCACGACACATGCTTTCGTGATACATACGTTGGTCAGAAGATATTGCGCTAGAACTCAGCAGTCACCGCACGTGGTCCACGATGTCGTTGACCTTGGTCATATCGATATCGCGCTCGCCGAATGCCTGCCGCTCGTAGGCCAGGTCGATGTGGTGTTCGTGTGCGTAATCGATGATACGGCGAGCCAAATCGGCAATGTCGCCGGACTTGTTGAAGGAACGACCACGCAGCAGCACGCGTTGCATAAGAGGGCGCATCGCCTTGACCAACTTGTACCGGTCTGACTTCACCTTCACCATCCAACCGTCGGCAAAATATAGCACCACGCCTTCATGCGGGCTTGCCTTGGCGTCGCCGATTGCCTGGGCGACTTCTTCCGGCGAATGGCAGATCGCCACCGTTTCCGGCCGCACGAAGCCGCCGGCAAGAGTGAACGTTTCCTCGTGAGCGGCATCGATGGAGAACGATTCGGCATTACGAATCAGATGCAGCAAGCGCAGCCCGGATGATTCGTATCCAACGATGTGCCGGTCGGACTCGCGATCGATGACTTCAAACGCCGCCGTGACATTCCACTCATGCAACATACGCCACAATTCGGCACGTACCGCTGAATCTGAAGGAAACAGGCGCTCGATAAGCGCGGAATAATCCGTTTGCCCCGACTTCGACCAGAAGCGGAACAATCCAGGAGTTCCCGCCGCGCCCACGAGCCCGAGAAATCCGTTCTCCTTGCGCTCAACGCGCACGGGCAACGACTCTGGATGTTCTTGAGCGTGATTGACGACTTGGGCGAACGATGTCTCCTCCGTCTCGTCCACAGCAAAGAACTTCTCGAACCCGCGTTGCACCACCTGACCGTTGCCGCCGACAAAAAGCCCTCGCGCATTGATGGTGCGATCCGTCCACCGATGTTCACGAAATGCCTCTGCAGTGAAATTGCACGCATACACGTCTGTTTCGCCGCGCACCGGAATAACCCGAACGTAAGGGTCCGCGCGCATACGCTCCAACAGGTTTCCATTCGGATCGCCCGGTTCCAACGGGCGGAACATCGCGGTGTGAAAATGCTTCCAGGACGAACGAATGTAATCTTCCGGAACACGGTCAGCGGTATCACGCGCCGCATTGCGACGCAACAATTCGTCTAGAGGAACGTCAAAATCCCTCGTTTCCCACAGTGCGCCATGACGTTGAGCGAGTAGCGCCAGTTCGGCTGCATACCGGGGATTAGCGTGTTGCGCATCCGCCACCACATCCCACCCCGCATCCAATGCGTCGGCAATCATGTGCCGTCCCATGGCAACCACCATGTCATTGAATCGCTTGCCGTGCTCGGATTGCAGTCGGTTTCGGACCTGTGCCGAGCCGGCGATCATGAGCCGAATGTCATCGAGAGAAATCACGCAATGCGGCCACGTGTTGGCGGGGTCCTCACACCATGAGCGTACCCACGTGGACTTGCCCGAAGCGGGCAGTCCTCGCAGAATAATGAGCTTTGCCATAGCCAAGCTCCTTTCGTTGTGCTGTGGGGCGAGACAGGTGCCAGCGATGGCATAAGGTTCTGCTCGCCCCAATATTGCTTGTATTATGATTCGGCTGCCGAAACCGAGCCGCCTGGTTCCTGCTGTGCGGCGGAGTCAATGGGCGCCGGCCCGGGGGAGTCGGGCATATCCAGCGGTGATACGTGCGTTGAATCGGTCGCGTGTGCATGGAACCAGTCGGCAATCTGTGTTTCGCTTACCGGTTGCAGATTCCATGCGTCCAGTCCAACGTTGAGGGCTTCGTGGCGTGCGCCCTCCGGAGACAGCTGGTGCGTGTGACCATACAGCAGACGATGTCCGTCGAACGGCAATGCCTGATCGCGGAAACGTACGGCATCATCCGGCCAGCCATAGGCAAGATCCTCACGGTAGGGGAAATGCGATAGATTGACGGTCTCCGTCGCCTGCGGGCGGCCAATTCCGAGACCGGTCAGCTCCGCCGTGCTGTTCGGCTCAATCGATTCGAACAGATCTCGCGCGGGTGCATCGTCCAGCCACCAGTCATCGTGATTGCCGATAACCGCGTGCAGATGCCTGCAGCGCAGCTGACGCAGGCAGCTCTTCAGATGCCGGACCGATGTTCGGTATCCGATATCGCCCAAAATCCACAGCTCGTCGTCCTCGCCGACAATCCGATTGATATTGGCCACGATTGCTTCATCGTGTGCATCGGTGTCCGCGGCCTTGCGGAAATTGAGCCGGGAATCGTCAAGCACCACGCCCTTCGCCCAATCCTCGGCGGCCTTGCGTCCTTGCGAGGAGAGGAGAGCGTCATACTGCGTGTGCCCAGGGTCGAACGTGGTGAATCCGCGCAGCACGCTGACCAGCGGATGCCCGAAATGCGTGTCAGTAGTGAAATACTTCATGATCTGTTGTTCTTTCTGAATATGTGATGGTATGCAATGGGTTTTGCTGCGGTGCATTGAGTTGCGACTATGCCAAGAACGCATGCTCGTGCAGGTGCGTTTATGAGGCATGGTGCGAACGAGTCGGCTCGATATCACCGGCAATGATTCAGCTTTGCGCCAATGAGAGGTGTACTGATCAGATTTGTATGGCAGCGAGCAGGCTGCGCTTGTTTCCGGTTATTGGCTGGAACTGAGCAGTGCGCAAACCCTGTTTGAAGGCGCATTCGAGCATCGCCGGCAGGTTCATCTGCTGACGCTTGGCGTGTTCGTTCACGCCGTTGCTGCTGAATGCGATGTGTTGAATCATGGTGTGCACACCATAAGGTCTTACGTCCGAATCCGTCAAATCACGGTGTGTGAAATGCCTGTTGTATATAAAAAAGTCCGGTGCAACGCACGATGATAATGCGCTGCACCGGACCTACTGCAGAAACAATTGTTACAGACTGTAGATCTGTGCGCCGAACGGCCAGAGCGCGAGCTTGGCCATTTTGAACGACTGGATGCCGAACGGAATGCCGATGATGGTGATGCAGTTGAGCACGCCTGCACCCAGATAGCCGAGCGCCATCCAGCAGCCGACCAGCACCACCCACAGGATGTTGGCCAAGGCAGAGCCGACTCCGCCGCCGTATTGCACGGTTTTGCCAAACGGCGTCAGGGTGAGTCCCGCCATCTTGAACGCTTGAAGGCCGAACGGGATGCCGATGATGGAGATGCACAGAATCAGTCCCACCAATGCCCATCCGATTGCGATGGCCAATCCACCAAGAATGATCCACAGGATATTGCCGAGAACTCGCATGATTAGTCCCTTTCCGATTCCGGTCGATTCCGCGCATGTTCAGCTTCACTATTTTGCCAGAAATCATGACGGAAACACGAGATGCAACCCTTAGCTCGCCCCTGATTCATCCCCGGACCGCTATTCAGGCGGATCGTATGCGGTAAGCCCAATCCTTTTGTGAAGATTTTGTGTATTGTCGGGCATACGTGGTTTTCACCGTCGATTTGAATGATGATAGGCTTCTCGATGTCTGCCGTATGAAGACCCATCAAGGAGATGCCATGAACCTGTATCGCTACGCGATGTTCATCGCA
>ERZ826220.1900-NODE-1900-length-19208-cov-4.938756_pt1 | contig 19208 bp, 21 predicted proteins | sample MGYA00519927_ERZ826220 | MGnify/ENA primary metagenome ERZ826220 (study PRJEB31778, sample SAMEA3449225) | human gut metagenome | biome: human gut; feature: human-associated habitat; material: faeces | place: United Kingdom | collected 2010/2012 ...
GAACGGTCAGGGTGCCGGCACCGAGGGCAAGTACGAGTGGGTACGCCGTCTGCTGGAAAATCAGGAGGGCGCCGATGCTGAGGAGTTTATCCACTCCCTGAAGGTGGATATGTTCTCCGATGAGGTGTTCGTGTTCACCCCCAACGGCGACGTGCAGAACCTGCCTGCCGGAGCCACCCCCATCGACTTCGCCTACGCCATCCATTCCGCCGTGGGCAACCGCATGATCGGCGCCAAGGTGAATAACCGCATCGTCACGCTGGACCATGTGCTGAAAAACGGTGACATCGTAGAGATTTTGACCTCCAAAAACGCCAAGGGCCCCAGCCGGGACTGGATGAAGATTGCCAAGAGCAACGAGGCCCGCTCCAAAATCCGCCAGTGGTTCAAAAAGGAAAAGCGGGACGAGAACATCGCCAACGGCCGCTCCGCCTTCGACGCGGAGCTGCGTCACTGCGGCATCGCCATGAAAGACGTGCTGGACCCAGAATTCCTGCCGGTGCTGCTGAAAAAGGTAGCTTATCCCACGCTGGACGATCTCTACGCTGCCATCGGCTATGGCGGCTTCACCGCTCAGAAGGCGGTGAGCCGGATCCAGGGCGAGTTGCAGCGCCGCCAGCAGCAGCGGCAGCAGGAGCAGATGCTGGCAGAGGCTGTGGCGGAGCCCAAGGAGGACGTCAAACCTGCGGACACTCCCAAGCAGCCCAAGGCCGTCAAGAGCGAGCAGGGCATTATCGTGGAAGGTCTGGACAACTGTTTGGTGAAGTTCTCCAAATGCTGCACCCCCGTCCCCGGAGACGACATCGTGGGCTTCATCACCCGTGGCTACGGCGTGTCCGTCCACCGGGCGGACTGTCCCAACGCCTCGGAGGAAAAGCGGAAGGAGCAGCCCGACCGCTGGATCCATGTCTCCTGGGGCACCGATACCAATGACAGCTATCCCACCACCATCGAGGCGGTCTGCAAGGACCGGCTGAATCTGCTGCTGGATATTTCGGCGGCGCTGTCCACCACCAAGACTTTTGTGCTGGGCCTGAACAGCCGCAGCACGGAGGACGGCTTTGCCATCATCCGCATCGAGATTCAGATTAAAGACGGAGCGCAGCTGTCCACTCTCATGAACAAGCTCCATCAGATCTCCGGCGTTCTGCAGGTCAACCGGCCTGTGGGCTGATCTTTCGCGGCATTGGAAACGGGTTTTCTCCGCTGCCGCAAAGAACCGCTCTTGATAAAATGCAAAACACACGGATCTGCCCGGTTTGCGGGCAAGGCCCATTACGAAGCATACCCTTTCGGATATTAAATAAGGAGTTGCTACCATGCGTGCTGTTGTTACACGAGTCAAAAACGCCTCTGTTGTCATCAATGAACAGGTCAACGGTCAGATAGGCACCGGTTTTCTGGTGCTGCTGGGTGTAGGCCCCAACGATACGGAGGTCACCGCCGACAAGCTGGCGGACAAGATCTGCAATCTGCGGGTCTTTGAGGATGAAAACGAAAAGATGAACCTGAATCTGGAGCAGGTGGGCGGCAGCCTGCTGGTGGTGTCCCAGTTCACCCTGTACGCCGATACCTCCTCCCGCCGCCCCGGCTTCTCCGGTGCGGCCAAGCCCGATCTGGCCATCCCCCTCTATGAGCGGTTCATGGCCCACTGCCGGGAGCGGGGCTTCGATGTGCAGCACGGCGAATTCGGCGCCGATATGCAGGTCTATTCCCAGAACGACGGTCCGGTCACCATCCTGTTCGACACGGAAGAGTAAACTGATTTCAATGAGGTGTGTCTTATGAAGATCCAAGCCTTGCAGGTGGGGTCCATCGGTACCAACTGCTACATTCTCTGCGATGAAGCGGCTAAGGTCTGCGCCGTGATCGATCCCGGTGCGGAGCCGGAGCTGATCCTCTCCGCCGCCGAAAAGCTGGACTGCACCGTGGATAAGATCCTGCTGACCCACGGCCATTACGACCACACCGGTGCGGTGGCAGCTTTGATGGAGACGCTGCCGCCGACGGCGGTCTATATCCATCAGGCGGATTTTGACAGTCCGCAGACCCAGCTGTTCCCTCTGAAAAGCGAACTGGCCCGGATCCCCTTCGGCGGCGTGAATTTCTACGGCGAGGGAGACCGCATCACGGCGGGCACGCTGGAGCTTCAGGTGCTTCACACCCCCGGCCACTCCGAGGGCAGCGTCACGCTGCTGTGCGGAGATACCCTGTTCTGCGGGGACACCCTGTTTGCTGGTTCCTGCGGCCGGACAGACTTTCCCGGCGGCGGCATGAAGCAGATGATGGCCTCTCTGGCCCGGCTGGCCGCCCTTCCCGGGGACTACCGGGTTCTGCCGGGACACATGGAGCCCAGCACTCTGGACCGGGAGCGGCGCTTCAACCCCTATATGCAGATGGCACTGCGGGAGCAAGGCTGATATGAAGCTGGAATTTTTAGGTCATGACGAGCGCTATATCGTCGAACAGAGCCTGATGACCCTCTTCCCCTTGGAAAAACCGACCTATGACGCGGTACAGCCGGAAGATGAGGCGTGGTGCCGCCTTGCCGCCGAGGAAACGGCAGCGGACTGTCAGGTCACAGCGGAGCTGCACTATCACGGATACACCGCCGCCGGGACCTTTGCATCCTCCCTCACCGGCACGGACTTTGAAAAAGAAGGCCAGCGGCGCTACGCCGTGGCGGCCTGCTTCTATCTGGCATTTCTGGATCTGTATCCCAAGCTGCCGGAAGCGCTCCGCGCCGCGGAAAAGCTGACGCTGCCCCCCTGGGGGATGCTCACCGGCGTCCGGCCCGACAAGCCCATCACACGGGCGTTGATGGAGGGCAAGACCCCGGAGGAAGCCAAGCGGGAACTGAAGGCGCGCTATTTCGTCCCTGAGGACCGGGCGGCGCTGGCTTTGGAGACTGGTGCCGTGGGCTATCAGGCGTTGAAGCGGTTGGAAAAGCGGGATATCGACCTGTATGTGGGTATTCCCTTCTGTCCCACCCGTTGCGCCTACTGCTCCTTTGTCAGTCAGAGCGTGGAGCGAAGTTTTTCTCTGGTGGAGCCCTATGTAAAGGCCCTGATCGCGGAGATCCGGGCTGGGGGAGAAATGGTGCGGAAAAACCATCTGCGGCCCCGCACCTTCTACATGGGCGGCGGCACCCCCGGCATCCTGACGCCGGATCAGATGGATGCCATCCTGACGGCTCTGGAAGAATCCTTCGATCTCTCCGCCTGTCCGGAGATCACGGTAGAGATCGGCCGTCCGGATACCATCACCGCCGAAAAACTGGCCGTTCTGAAAAGTCACGGCGTCACACGGGTCTGCGTGAATCCTCAGACCATGGAGGATCACGTCCTCGCCGCCATCGGCCGCCGCCACGCCTCTGCGGATACGGTGCAGGCCATGGAGCTGGTGCGGGCCTACCGGTTCCCCCACGTCAACATGGACCTCATCGCAGGTCTGCCGACGGATACACCGGAGGGCTTCCGCCGTTCTCTGGACAAATGTCTGGAACTGGGGGCCGATGACATCACCATCCACACGCTGGCGCTGAAAAAGGGCAGCCGCATTCTCATGGAGGGTCTCTCCATTCCCGATGGCGCCGCCGTGCAGGCCATGCTGGACTATGCCGCCCCTGCCCTGCGGGCCGCAGGCTTCGTCCCCTACTACCTCTACCGGCAGAAGTATATGTCCGGCAGCTTTGAGAACGTGGGTTGGAGCCGCCCCGGCGGGGAGTGCTGGTACAACGTGGACATCATGTCGGAGCTGTGTTCCATCCTGTCCTTCGGTGCGGGCGGTTCCACTAAAATGGTGGAGCCCGGCACCAACCACATCGAGCGGGTCTTTAACCTGAAGTATCCCAAGGAATACACGGAGCGGCCGGAGAAAATCCAGCAAAACCAGGCTGCTTTCGCGGAGTTTTATCAAAAATACGTTCCCGAAACTTAAACGGGCGGCCACGGCCGTAAGGAGGGTCATTCATGGAACATAGCTGTGAAGCGTATTGGACCAAGGCGGAAGGACTGGCGCGGGACGCCATCTGCACCATGGGTTTGGGGGCCAAACGGCTGACGGACGCCGCCAAGCGGCAGTTAGAGATCGCGGATCTCCGCGCCGGCGTCAACGTCGGTCTCCGGGAACTGGGCGAGCTGCTGTATGCCACCCACACCGGCACTCCTACGGATTCCGAGCTGCTGCTGGAAAAAATGCGGGAGATCGATGAGCTCAAGGCCCGGCTCCGGGAGTTGGAGGGAGAACCCATCATCCATCTGATCTGCCCCCGCTGCGGACATGAGGTCCAGCCGGAAGACGTATACTGCCGGGACTGCGGCGAAAAGCTGTAATGACGGGTATGTTCCGCTCCTGCGGCGCATACCTAACCAATAGCGGCGGTACGCCCGCCCTGTCTCAATCTGAAAATTCGAGGTAATATCCATGCCAACTCCTGCGAAAAAGCAATCCTTCTTAGGCGGCGCCGCCATTCTGGCGGCGGCTGTGGTCATCGTCAAGCTCATCGGCGCGGCCTACAAGATCCCTCTCAGCAATATTCTGGGCAGCGCGGGACAAACTTATTTTGACACCGCCTACCAGATCTACAACTTTTTGCTGACCTTTTCCACGGCGGGCCTGCCCCTGGCCATCTCCCGGATGACCAGTCAGGCCCACGCCAAGGGGCTGGAAAACGAGAAGCGGCGGATCTTCTCCACCGCCATCTGGCTGTTCTTCGGTCTGGGTTTGGTCTGCTCCGTGCTGATGTTCTTCCGTGCGGACGCGCTGGCCCGGTTCCTGAACAACTCTCTGGCCGCCACCGCCGTACAGGCGCTGGCCCCGGCGGTGTTCTGCGTGTGCCTGCTGGCCTGTATGCGGGGCTACACGCAGGGTCAGGGCAACATGACCCCCACTGCCGTCAGTCAGGTGCTGGAGGCCCTTTTGAAGCTTGGCATCGGCCTGCCTTTAGCGTGGTACGTGCTCCACATCGGCAAAACCGCTGAGCTCAGCGCGGCGGGGGCCATCGTGGGCGTCACGGCGGGCACAGCGGTATCCATGCTGTTTCTGTGCGCCTACCTTGTCACCCACCGGAACCGGAAGGAATCCTTGGACGTTCCCTCCTCCAGCGGGCAGATCATTAAGCAGATCCTGCTCATCGGCGTTCCCATCACCCTGAGCAACTCCGCCATGAGCATCATCAACATCATTGATACCAAGATCGTCATGGGCCGCCTGCAAAACGGACTGGGCCTTTCAGAAACGGCGGCGGCTGTGCTGAACGGCCAGTACCGCATCGCCATGAATATGCCCAACATGGTGGCCTCCTTTGTTTATCCTGTCACCATGAGCCTGATTCCCTTCGCGGCGGCGGCGCTGGCCCGGAAGGACCACGCTGAGGCGGACCGCATCATCTCCTCCGCCTTCCGGCTCATCGCCATTCTGGCGCTGCCTGCGGGCGTGGGGCTCTCTGTGCTGTCCACCCCCATTGAACGGCTCATGCTGCCCATGCAGCCGGAGGACGCGCTGGCGGCGGGACCCCATTTGCAGATTTTAGGCATTGCCCTGATCTTCATCTGCCTGATGATTTTGACCAATGCCATTTTGCAGACCTATGGTAAGGAGAAGCTTCCTATTTTCACCGTCATCGCCGGCGGCGTGGTGAAGGTGGTCATGAACTACATTCTGGTGGGCAACCCGGACATCAGCATCCACGGCGCGCCCATTTCTACCCTGTGCTGCTATCTGACCATCTGCGGGCTGAACCTCTTCTTCGTGTGGAAATATTCCCCGGAGAAACCCCGGTACACGCGGCTGTTCGGAAAGCCCATCGTAGCCTCCGCCGTGATGGGCGCCGCCGCCTGGGCAGTGTGCGGCCTTGTTGCCAGAGTCCTCAGCGGCCACAATGCTTACGGTGCCAATGCCCTCGCTACCTTCTGCGGCATTCTGGCCGGTGTAGTGGTATACGGCGTTCTGGTCATTACCCTGCGAATCTTACAGGCAGAGGACGTAAAAGCTCTGCCTAAAGGCGAAAAAATAGCCAAACTTTTGCGCTTGAAGTGAACGATTTATAAAAAATCCTGTTATATCAACGTTTTCAGGATAAAATAGCTTGCAAAGGCAGTGGAGATATGGTAAATTTTCAAAGGAAACAACGCTATGGGTGGGAGGATCTTCTCACCATCATGCACCTGCTGCGTGCCCCCGAGGGCTGTCCTTGGGACCGCGAGCAGACCCACCAGTCCATCCGCCGAAATTTTCTGGAGGAGACCTACGAGGCGCTGGACGCCATTGACCGGAATGACATCCCCGGTATGTGCGAGGAATTGGGGGATGTTCTGCTTCAGGTGGTGTTCCATTCCGTGATGGAAGAGGAGCAGGGCCGTTTCACCGCAGATGACGTGGTAGACGGCGTGGCTCAGAAGCTGGTGTTCCGCCACCCTCATGTATTCGGTGCCGCTGAGGCCGCCGACAGCGCACAGGCGCTGGAGGGCTGGGAGGCTCAGAAAAAGAAGGAAAAGGGGTTCACCTCCCCGGCGGACGCTGTGGAAGCCGTCCCCCATACGCTGCCGGCGCTGTGGCGGGCGGAAAAGATCGTCTCCCGCTCTGTAAAGGCCGGGTTCAACTGGGACTCCGCTGCCGGTGCGCTGGACAAGCTGGATGAGGAAACCGCCGAGCTGCGGCAGGCCGTGGAGGCCGGACAGCCTGCGGACAGTCCTCACGGCATCCGGGAGGAGTTGGGCGACGCTCTGTTCATTCTCTGCAAGATCGCCCAGATGTCCGGTGTGGATTCGGAGGACGCTCTGCACCGGGCCTGTGACAAATACCAAGGCCGGTTCCGCCGGGTGGCGGATGCCGCCGACCGCCCGCTGAACGCTTATACGGAAGCGGAAAAAATCGCTCTTTGGGAGCAAGCCAAAGAAAACTAAGATCTTCGTTGCGGAAACGCGATAAAAGATAAATTGAATTTTAATTATTTTACAGGAGGATATACTCATGAACAAAGCTGAACTGATCGCCGCCGTGGCCGCTGCCGCTGAAATTTCCAAGAAGGACGCTGAGACTGCTGTCTCCGCTACCCTGGACGCCATTACCGCCGCTCTGAAGGAAGGCGACAAGGTCCAGCTGGTTGGCTTCGGTTCTTTCGAGGTCAAGTCCCGCGCTGCCCGCACCGGCCGTAACCCCCGTACCAAGGAAGTTGTCGAGATCCCCGCTTCCAAGGTGCCCGTGTTCAAGGCCGGCAAGGCTCTGAAGGACGCTGTGGCTGAATAAATTCACACCGTAAAGGGGGCGTTACGCCCCCTTTTTCATTTTTCAAGAAAGGAAGCATCATGCGCTTAGACAAATATCTCAAGGTCTCCCGGCTCATCAAGCGGCGGACCGTGGCCAACGAAGCCTGCGACAATGGATTGGTCACCGTCAACGGTAAGCCCGCCCGGGCCTCCTACGAGGTGAAGGAGGGAGATCAGATCACCCTTCGCTTCGGCGTACGGACCGTCACCGTGGAGGTGCTGTCCGTTCAGGAGACCGTGCGGCAGAGCGATGCCGCCGCCCTGTACCGGCAGATCCAATAAGTTCTTCTATCTCCCTCCCTGTCCGCATACACTGAGGGCAGGGAGGGATCTTATGACCAATGACTTCAATATGCCCGTCACCCCTCATCGGCTGGAGCTGATGGACCGGGCGCATCTTACCGTTTCCGGCGTGGAGGATGTGGAGCGCTTCGACGAGAGCGGCGTCATCATGACCACCTCCGCCGGGACCCTGATCGTCACCGGGGAGGACCTGCACATCGGCAAGCTGTCCTTAGAGGGGGGCGAGTTGTATGTGGATGGCCGCGTCACCTCCATCTCCTATGAGGACACTCCGAACCGTCAGGGCGGCTTTTTCAGCCGTCTGTTCGGATAGGCCATGGCCATCCATGTCACGGAGCAGCTCCGCACGTTCCTCCTGTCGATTCTGCTGGGTCTGGGCGCCGGGGTCCTGTACGACCTACTGCGGGCGGTGCGGCTGCGGCATCCCCGGCTGACGGCGCCGCTGGATCTGCTCTACTGTCAGGCAGTAGGTCTGGCGGTCTTTCTGTTCGTCCTGCGGCAGTCGGATGGCCAGCTCCGGGGGTTCATCCTGCTGGGAGGTCTGGGCGGCGGCATTCTGTTTTTTTCCCTGCTTTCCCGGCCCCTGCGGCCGGTTTGGGACTTCTGGATGGACCGGTGGATGGAATTGTTCCAATTTCTGAGTCTACCGGGACGGTTTTGCGCCGCAGTTTGTAAAAAATTTGCATTTCAGGCAAAAACCCTCTTTTATTTTCTCAGGAAATACGCTACAATACATATTGAAGGAGTATGGAAGCCCCTTCGCAAAGGAGGGATGTCCCATGGCAAAGCCCGTCAAACCAGCAAAAAAGAAAAAATCAGGTAATCTGCTGGTCCATGTGGTGATCCTGCTGCTTCTGGCCACAGTGGGCTGGCGGCTTCATGCCCTTCAGGGGCAGGTCCGGGCCGCACAGGCGGAACGGGATCAGTATGCCCGGCAGGTGGAGAATGTCCAGCAGGAAAACGAGACGCTGCGGAGCGACATCGCAGAAGGTCCCACCGAGGAGAAAATGAAAGAACTGGCCCGGGAAGAACTGGGCATGATCGACAGCAACAGCTATCTGTTTTTAGATCGATCCAACTGAGCATTACCGGCACAGCCGGTTACTATTATTTTAACAAGAATAAGAATAGGAGTAACACAGCACTTATGGAGTACGAGGTCGGAACAGTCTTAGAGGGCAAGGTCACCAGTATTACAAAATTCGGCGCTTTCGTGGCCTTGGAGGGCGGCAAGTCCGGCCTGGTACATATTTCGGAGATCGCCAACAGCTATGTCAACGATGTACATGACTTTTTGCAGGAGGGGCAGGACGTTAAAGTAAAGCTCCTTGCTATCAAGGACGGAAAGCTGGATCTTTCCATCAAAAAGGCGTTGCCCGCGCCGGAGCGCCCCGCCCAGCGGAACTTCCAGCCCCGTCCGGCAGCAGTCCCCCGTCCCGCGGCGGCTCCCCGGCGGCCCGCCGTTCAGGCAGCGGACACCACCCCCTCCGGCGATCTGGCCTTTGAGGACAAGCTCAAGCAGTTTCTCTCCTCCTCGGAGCGGAAAATGGCGGACCTGAACCGGAACATCTCCGGCAAGCAGGGCGGCCGCAGAAGAAGATAAATCCATTTCAGACTGATAACAACGCAGCCGTCTCCGGGAGAGCATCCCAGAGACGGCTGCGTCAACTTATATGTGTGAAAAATCACGCAGAAAAAGCGTCCACGCCTGCAAGGGCACATTTGATAGGGCCGATTTTCCGCGCCCCTTTTACGCCAGTCTGCGGAAGCACTCATTCTGGGTGTTGCTCCAGAAGTGAGTGTCATCGATGCCGGACACGTAGTAAACAAGCGGAGCGGAAAAGTCATTTTGCAGATAGTCAATGTCCAACGCCGGACAGTATCCCACGCTGCTGCGGTCCCGGACGCGGAAGGCATAGGCGGTTTCGCCAAGCAACTCCAGTGCCGGATACACGATGCGGCAGCCGTCCTCGGAAAACAACAGAACAGTGGTACCCGCATCGTCCACCCAGATACCCGCAAGGGCTTCCTCCGTCACAGCGCTGTAATCCCCCGGCGCTTCGTAGCGCTACTCCGTGCGTTCCGTACGGTCTAAAATCTGCGTAAACAGGGGGAGCAGCTTCCACGCCGCCCACTTCACCCGGCCCGTGCTGCGGTACGGCTGTTCCAGGGTATAGCCCGCGTCATCCAGTTCGTCATAGGCCGTCTCATCGCCCCGCATGAGGGCCTCCGCCTCCGTCAGCACCGCCGCCCATGCCCGGGCCAGCTCCGCAGAGTTTTCCATGGGCACGTTTTCATCTATCCACCTGAATACGACCTTCTGCTCCACCGAGTTCACATCGATCCAGTCCAGCAGCTCTCCGGCGGCATAGGTGGCCCGCAGAGAACTGCCCGCCGTGCCGGGCGCCACGGTGTAGATGTCTGTCAGCACAGCTTCCAGACTCAGCGGTTCTTTTTCCTCCGGCTTTGCAGGTTCAGGTTCCGGCGTTTCATCGGGAGGTTCCGCTGCCTCCTCCCACGGTGCCGACGGCTTCATATCCGGCGGATTCTCCGGCTCCCTGTTCTGCCCGCCGCAGGCGGTCAGCAGCAGCGCCAGCAGCAAACATACCGTCAAGATTCTGCGTTTCATCCCATTCACCTCTCGATCTTTGATCCCGCGGCCATGCCAACACACGCAAAATACAAGACCTCCACTGGTTCCGGCCATGGCCGAAGCCGAACGCTGCACATGGATACATTGGAACAGGCTTTCAAAGGAAACCTCAACGCCATAAGCAAGCACATCTGTATATGCTTATTATATCAATACCATGTGGAAATTCAAGCGGGCCCCACAGATCTCCGGCTTCAAGGCGGCAAAGGAGGCACAGGAAATCAGAATCCCGGCTCCCCCGCCACTTGCAGTCATGCGTTCTATCGACCTAAAAAACCACGCGGTCAGCCTCTCGGCTGACCGCGTGGTTCCACAAGTATTCTGTTTTTACTGTACGGAATTTTTCATTCTCCACACGATGGCAGAGACCTGACCGCGGGTCAGGGTGTTGTTGGGCTTATAGGTGCTGGTGCCGTTGGAGAAGTACCCCTCAATGATACCGGCGGCGTTCAGCGCCTGCACATAGACGTCATTGGTGTCGGTAAAGGGCTTCTTGCTGGGCAGGCCGGCGGTAGAAAGCTTCAACGCCTTGGCGGCGATCTGCGCGATCTGCAGACGGGTGATAGGCCCGTTCAGCTTGGGATTGCCGGACACCAGTCCGGCAGCCTTGGCCTTCGCCAGATAGCCGCTGAAGGGGCTGCCCTTCACCGTGGGGGCCTGCTCGCCGTAGCCCGCCGCCAGCATGATGAGCTTCAGGGCCGCGCCGTAAGTAATGGTATTCTTCTCCTGAAACGTTCCGTTGCTGTAGCCGGAGATAACATTGGCGCTGGCAAGTTCCGTAACATACTTATAGCACCAGGTGGAGGTGGAGATATCCGTAAACTTCTTCACGCTGTCCACCACGCCGATGGAGACCACGCCGGCCCCCAAAGCGGTGCCGCTGCTGCTCAATGCCACATAGGGAATGGAGACAGAACCGGTGAACCCACTGTTGGGAATGAAGCGCAGTTGGCTCATGGAATCAGTGTCGCTGCCGTAGCTGTAAGCGCTGGTGGTATCCGCCGCATAGGAGCCAACGTACAGAACACCGGCAGTGGAGGCAGGCAGCTCCAGCAGCTGGATGCTGCTAAGGCCAAAGCCAGTGGCGGATGCCACCGCGGAATACACAGAGTTTGCCGGGAAGTTCACGGAGATACCCTTGGTGGTCACGCTGTAAACCTCAGACACCGGAGAAGCCGTCACACTGATCAGAATGGTTGCAGAAACAGCCGTTCCGCTGCTGCTGTATCCGGTAAAGGTGAGGGCTGTGCAGTAATTGCTGCCGCTGGGGATATAGGTCAGCTCGGAGAGATCATATTCCGATGCAGAGGCGGGACTGTAGGAGAAAATCATACTGCCCGCCATAGAAGCGGTGAGCTGCGTCCGCGTCGCGCCGTACTTGCTGGCATTGTAATAGTTGTAGTATAGACTGCCGGTAGCGGGTACACTGGTCAGCGTCAGATACTGCAAGGACCCGCCGGAGGTGTACTTACGGAAAAGGCGGGCAATGTCATTGGCGTTGATCTGCAGGGCGGTGTTGGGCGTGGTATTGTAGCGGATGTTGCCCACATATCGGGATGTTACCGCAGATGTACCGGTGGTGATGACCAGTGTACCGGTGGTCGACTGATCGCATTTGCTGTTTTTTCCGCCGTAAAGGGTGAAGCTCAGCGTAATGCTGCCGGAGAAGGTCCGATCCGCCACAAAGCTCAGCTCGTCCAGATCGTAGTCACCATAGTCGCTGTCACCGTAGTAGAACTTGTTGCTGCTGAGGCTGGAACGGGTGAAGGCAGTCTCATTCCGCTTGCCATACCGGGAGTAGAGGGTACCGGCATTGTTGAACGCGCTGTCGGGCCGGCTGAATTCCACATACTTGAAGCTGCCGGTGCAGCTGCTGTTCTCATAGATCTTCTCAAAATCGTCATCGTCAAAGGTAACTTCCTCACCGGCTTTCACTGTGTAAGTAATGTCACCCTTGCTGGAGGATGCAGATTTAGAAGATGTGATTTTCAGGGTTCCGCTGACAGAATCATTCTCCTTGCTGCCTCTCCCGCCGTAAGCTGTAAATGCAATCTCAATACTATCGGAAAAAGACTTATCCGCCACAAAGCTCAGTTCGTCCAGATCATAGTCACCATAGTCGCTGTCACCGTAGTAGAACTTGTAATCGTCCAGTTCAGAGCGGGTAAAAGAGGTTGCATTCCGCTTGCCGTACCGGGAATAAACGGTACCGGCATTGCTGTAATCAGAGGAAGGCTTTTCAAATACCACATACTTCATCGTGCCGGAGCCGCCAGCATTGTCATAGGCATTAACAAAATCTTCATCGTCAAAGGTAACTTCCTCGCCGGGCTTCACCGTATAGGTGATGTCCCCCTTGGAGGAACCGGAACCGCCGCCGACTTTAATATCCATGGTGCCGTACACATAATTCTTGCCGTCGGCGTCATAGATCTCAAATTTCAGCCGCAGCGTGCCGCTGTCGGCCCGGCGGTTGGCTTCAAATGTCAAGCCATCCAACGCGTAGTCCATATTCTTGGGCACATCGTGGCTGTCATAATAAAACCATGTGTTACGCAGATCGCTTTCACTGAGGCTCACAGTCTTATCATAGTAATTCACAGCGGTCAAGTACCCATAGTCATCCAGATCGCTGTAATCGGTGAATACCACATAGCTGGGATCACCACTATATTCACTTCTGTAAAGGTCGCGGAACTCCCGCTCTTTGAATGATACAGAGTCCCCCTTATCCACTTCATAAGTCAGATCCGCTGAAGATTTTGCGGACACGGCCGGGACCATCGTCATGACCATGACCAGCGTCAGCAGAAAGGCCGGAAGCCGTTTTCTGAAAAACCGTCTCATAAAAAACCTCCTAAATTCAGTTTAGCACCTATGTACACTTCTATAAACCTACCATAGCGGAAAGTTGCTTTATAATCATGAACAAATTGTGAACAAGATGCTACAATCCGGTTAAAATTTATCGCTGCGAACAGCCGGAATTTTTCACACCACAGCGGGCATTTCCTTCTCGTGAAACAATCCTCCAAGCCGGACCCGCTTTTCATTCCGCGCCGCCCTTCCCCAGCCGCGGAAAAGGGGTTTGTATTTTGAGGAAATATCTGCTATAATAAAGGTCAACCTTAGAAAACTTGGTGACCGGACGCTGCTGCGGGCCGTGTGCCCCCGGCGAACACGCCCGGAGAAATTCCGGGCCGCAGCTTGGGACGATAGGAAGTAATGCGATGATCGATCAATATGGCCGGACAATTGATTATCTGCGGCTGTCGGTAACGGACCTTTGCAATTACCGATGCCAATACTGTATGCCGGCGGACGGCGTGGAAAAGGGTCCCCATGGGGCCGTCCTCTCCGTAGAGGAATACGGCGAGATCGCCCGGGCGGCGGTGAAGCTGGGAGTCCAGAAGATCCGTTTGACCGGCGGAGAACCGCTGGTGCGGCGAGGGATTCTGGACATCTGCCGAACGCTGCGGGCCATCCCGGAACTGAAGGAGCTTTGCCTCACCACCAACGGCAGCCTGCTGCCAAAACTGGCGAAGCCCCTGCGGGACGCCGGGGTGGATCGGCTGAACATCAGCTTAGACACTCTGAAACCGGAGCGTTTCCGGGAAATCACCCGCCGGGGGACGCTGGCGGAGGTGCTGGCCGGGATTCAGGCGGCGGAGGACGCCGGGTTCCGGAATCTGAAGCTGGATACGGTGCTGATGGGCGGCGTCAACGACGACGAAATCGGGGATTTCCTGAATCTGACGAGAGAACACCCCTGGGAGGTGCGGTTCATCGAGCTGATGCCCATGGGCCCCTGCGCCGGATGGCCCCGGGAGCGGTTTCTGCCGGTAACTGAGATTCTGAACCGATTCCCGGCGCTGGAAGAAATCGAACCCAATGGCGTGGCCCGGCGGTACCGTCTGCCGGGAGCCATGGGGACTGTGGGGCTGATCACCCCCATGAGCCACGAGTTCTGCGGAGCGTGCCGCCGCATCCGGGTAACGGCGGACGGCAAGCTGAAGGGCTGTCTCCACAGCCGGGAGGAAATCTCCCTCCGGGGACTTCACGGCAGGGAATTGGAGGACGCCATCCTACGGGGCATCCTGCATAAGCCGAGGGGGCACCACCTGACAGAGCACGCCAGCGATACGCCCCGGACCATGAATGAGATCGGAGGCTGAACCATGGGAGAACTGACCCATTTCAATGAGCAGGGCCGTGCCCGGATAGTGGACGTGACGGAGAAAGCCGTGACCCACCGGCGGGCGGTGGCGGCGGGGGAGATCCGCGTATCACCGGAAACTATGGTCCATATCAAAAACGGTACCCTGAAAAAGGGAGACGTGCTGGCGGTGGCGCAGGTGGCGGGCATCCAGGCCGCCAAGCACAACTGGGAACTGATCCCCATGTGCCACCCTCTGCCCCTGACAGGTATCGACATCACGTTCCATCTGTCGGACCAGCCCTGCATGGTGGAGATACAGGCGGCGGTCACCTGCACCGGCGTCACCGGCGTGGAGATGGAGGCACTGACCGCCGTTTCCGTGGCGGCCCTCACCGTTTACGATATGTGCAAGGCGGTGCAGAAGGATATGGAGATCACCAACATCCGCCTGCTGGAAAAATCCGGCGGCAAGAGCGGAGACTATAAGCGAGAGGACTGATAGAACCATGGCAAGGGTCGTATCCGTCAATATCAGCGAGAAAAAGGGAACGCTGAAAAAGCCCGTTCCGGAAATTGAATTGAAACTGCGCCACGGCATCGTAGGGGATGCCCACGCCGGGGACTGGCACCGGCAGATCTCTCTGCTGGCGGAGGAAAGCATCGACACCATGCGCCCCCGCTCCCCCATCGCTCTGGACCCCGGCGTATTCGCGGAGAACATCAACACGGAGGGCATCGACCTCAAGGGCCTACCCGTGGGGACCCACCTGCGGATCGGTGAGACGGAGGTAGAGGTGACGCAGATCGGCAAGGAGTGCCACAACGACTGCGCCATCAAAAAGGCGGTCGGCAAGTGCGTCATGCCCACGGAGGGCATCTTCGCCGTGGTGGTAAAAGAGGGCGTTGTCAGGCCCGGAGACGAAATTGAGGTGCTGAAGTGAAGCTGATCCGAACAGAGGAGGCCGTGGGCCACGTGCTGTGCCACGATATGACCCAGATCATCAAGGATCAATATAAGGACGCCCGGTTCCGCAAGGGCCACATCGTCACGGAGGAGGACATCCCTGTCCTCCTTTCTATGGGCAAGGAGAACCTGTATGTCTGGGAGATGACTCCGGGCATGGTCCACGAAAACGATGCGGCGGAGCGGCTGCTGGCCCTGTGCGGTCAGGAGAACATGCTCCGCAGCGAGGTAAAAGAGGGCAAAATCGAGCTGAAGGCCGCCTGTGACGGTCTGTTCCGGGTGGACAGCCAGCGGCTCATCGCCGTCAACTCCCGGGAGGACGTGATGATCGCCACCCGGAAGGGCAATACCGCCGTGAAAAAGGGGGACAAGCTGGCGGGAATGCGGGTCATCCCCCTCATCATCAAGGAGGAAACACTGCAAGCCGCTGAGCAGGCAGCGGGCGCCGGCCCTCTGTTGGAGCTGCTGCCCTATGTGAAGAAAACCGCCGCCATCGTGGCCACCGGCAGCGAGGTGAAGAAGGGTCTCATTCAGGACACCTTCACCCCGGTAGTGAAGGAGAAGCTGGCGGCCTACGGTATCGAGACCATCTCCATCGCCTATTCCGGCGACGGCGTAGAAAATGTGGCCAACGCCATCGGCGAAGCCCGGAAAACCGGCGCGGACCTGATCCTGTGCACCGGCGGCATGAGCGTGGACCCGGACGACAACACCCCCGGCGGCATCCAGGCAAGCGGCGCCCGCATCGTCACCTACGGCGCGCCCGTGCTGCCGGGTGCCATGTTCCTGCTGGGCTATTTTGAGGACGGCACCCCCATCTGCGGCCTGCCCGGCTGTGTGATGTATGCCGGGGCCACCATTTTCGACCTGGCGCTCCCCCGGATCGCCGCAGGCGTGGAACTGACCCGCAGAGACTTCGCCGTGATGGGCGAGGGCGGGCTGTGCCTTGGCTGCAAGCCCTGTCACTGGCCCAACTGTCCCTTCGGAAAATAAAAGCGAGAGCGCCCAAGCGCGCTCCTGCTTTTCCGAACCGTTCATCTTGATTGAGTATCACGCTTTACTCTGTAAAGTCGAGATAGATTTTCCATCGAATCAGAAAGGAAGAACCAACATGAAAAAGTATTTGTCCCTGCTGCTGGCCCTGTGCCTAACCTTGTCCCTCACCGCCTGCGGCTCCAAGACCGACAGCACCGTCGATGCCGCCGACGATTCCCAGACCCAGGACAACGCCCCTGCGGAAGCCCCTGCCGGTGAGCCGGTGGAGCTGATCGTGTTCGCAGCCGCCTCTATGACGGAGACCATGAACCAGCTCAAAGAAATGTACGAGCAGAACAGCCCCAACGTGACCGTTACATATAACTTCGATTCCTCCGGCACCCTGCTCAAGCAGATCAAGGAGGGCGCGGACTGCGATCTGTTCATCTCCGCCGCACCCAATCAGATGAACGCCATGGACGGCAGCCTCATCGGTGATGCCGAGAAGAACCCCGACGGGCTTGACCTCATCGTCACCGACAGCCGTGTGAATCTTCTGGAAAACAAGGTGACGCTCACCGTTCCCGAAGGCAATCCCAAGGGTATTGAGAGCTTTGACCAGCTTGCCGAGCTGCTGAAAAGCGGCGATGTGATGCTGGCCATCGGCAACAGCGATGTGCCCGTGGGCCAGTATACCCTGAAGATCTTCAACTACTACGGCATCGACGAGACCGCCGTCGCAAACAAACTAACCTACGGCAACAACGTGAAGGAGGTTGCCTCTCAGGTCAGTGAGGGCGCTGTGGACTGCGGCATCATCTATGCCACCGATGCCCACTCCGCCGGTCTGACGGTGGTGGACAGCGCCACTGCCGAGATGTGCGGTCAGGTCATCTACCCCGCCGCCGTGCTCAAAGGAGACAAGGAGGATGCCGCCCAGGACTTCCTGGCCTATCTCCAGACCGACGCGGCCATGACCGTGTTTGAGTCCGTGGGCTTCTCCGCCGCTTGACCGAGAACTATTTCTGAAAAGGCCGACGATAAACCGCTTGCCCGCCGCTGATACGGCGGCGGGCCGTCGGTCTCCCATCCCTTCCCCCTCAGGAGGTAACTTATGGACCTGTTTCCCCTATGGAACTCGCTGCGTGTTGCGGCTATTTCCACGATGATCGTCTTTTTCGCCGGGGTCTTCGCGGCGTATTACATCGCTCGCCTGCCCCGGCTGGCGAAGGGGCTGCTGGATGTGGTGTTGACGCTGCCGCTGGTGCTGCCCCCCACCGTCATCGGCTATCTGCTGCTGCGGCTGCTGGGGCCAAAGCGGATCCTCGGCGCGTGGCTGCTGCGTCATTTCGGCGTAAAGGTGGTGATGACCTGGTGGTCTGCCATCTTTGCCACCGCCGTGGTGATCTTCCCGTTGATGTACCGCACCGCCCGCGGAGCTTTCGAATCCTTTGACGAGACGCTGGCCTACTCCGGACAGACACTGGGCCTTTCCAACGCCTATATTTTCTGGCACATCCGGATGCCCTGCTGCCGGCAGGGCATCTTAGCGGGAACGGTGCTGGCTTTCGCCCGGGCCTTGGGCGAATACGGCGCTACCAGCATGATCGCCGGGTACACCCCCGGCAAGACCGCCACCATCTCCACCACGGTCTACCAGCTTTGGCAGACCAGCAATGACGCGTTGGCTATGAAATGGGTAATGGTCAACCTAAGCATCTCCGCCGTGGTGCTGCTGACGGTGAATATGCTGGAACGCCGGGACTTTCTGGTATCCGGCGGGAAAAGGAGGGGGACGGCTTGAGCCTGCTTGTGGAGATTGAAAAGCAGCTGGGGAATTTCCATCTGAACGTCCGCTTTCAGGCGGAGACGGAAACGCTGGCCCTGCTGGGGGCCTCCGGCTGCGGCAAGAGCATGACCCTCAAATGCATCGCGGGGATCATGACCCCGGATCGGGGGCGGATCGTGCTGAACGGCCGGGTGCTGTTTGACAGCGAGGCCAGGATCGCCCTGCCGCCCCAGCAGCGCCGGGTGGGATACTTATTCCAGAATTACGCCCTGTTCCCCACCATGACGGTGGAGAAAAACATCCTCTGCGGCATCCGCTCCGGCTCCAAGGCGGAAAAAAACGCTGCACTGCCGGCGACCCTCCACCACTTTCGGCTGGAGGGTCTGGAAAAGCGGTATCCCGCCCAGCTTTCCAGCGGACAGCAGCAGCGGGTGGCGCTGGCAAGGATTCTCTGCTCCCAGCCGGAGGTCATTTTGCTGGACGAGCCGTTTTCCGCGCTGGACAGCTATCTGAAATGGGACTTGGAGCTGAAGCTGTCCGATTTTCTGGAGAATTTCTCCGGACCGATTTTATGGGTGTCCCATGACCGGGGTGAGGTGTTCCGCAACTGCAAGCGGGTGTGCGTACTGGATCAGGGGGCCTCGCAAGGAACCTTCACTCTGCGGCAGCTGTTTCACGAGCCAGAAACGGAGGCTGCCGCCCGACTCTCCGGGTGTAAAAACATCGTGGAGGCCGTACCGGCAGGCAGCGCCGTGACGCTGCCACTGTCCGGCTCTGGGGAGGAAGCCCCGCTTTCGGAGCTGGTGGACGCATTCTTCCTGACGGAGGGGTTCTCCCATGACTGGCTGCTGCCCAACTACATCCTGGACCACCCGGCAGAGGACATGACGGCCCTGCCCGCCCTGCTGGATGACCGGACAGACGCAGAGGCCCGGGAGCTGTGTGCCGTCCTGGGCCGGTGCCTGCGGGACGCCGACTACTGGGACTGGACGCCGGAGACGCTGGCGGAGACTCTGGGAAGCTATGGGGCGTATCTGGATGCATAAATCTGCCAACGCCGGTATAAACTGGGACTGCGGCCTGGCCGCAGTCCTTTT
>ERZ826220.1904-NODE-1904-length-19198-cov-4.240976_pt1 | contig 19198 bp, 21 predicted proteins | sample MGYA00519927_ERZ826220 | MGnify/ENA primary metagenome ERZ826220 (study PRJEB31778, sample SAMEA3449225) | human gut metagenome | biome: human gut; feature: human-associated habitat; material: faeces | place: United Kingdom | collected 2010/2012 ...
TTCCAAAAGTTCGCGCGCCAGCTCGTCGCTGCGCTCTCCCGTATAGCAGATCAGGTAGACCGGGCAGTCCTTGGGCACCTCGTCCTTATGCGCCTCAAACTCCTCCCAGTAGATATGCTTTGCTCCCGGATATGTCTCTCTCAAAAAATCAGCTTCTCTGCGGATGTCTATGATTACTTTTTCCCGCTCGTCCTTCTGCAGTTCTTCTATGGTTCTCTGATTCATGCCTGTCCCTCATTCTCTATTCTGCCGCAAGGTCCTTGATGACCTCCGATGCAATGATCAATCCTGCCACCGATGGCACAAATGCGTTGGAACCCGGAATCGCACGGCGCTCCGTACATTTATGCTTTGCTCCCGGCGGGCAGATGCAGTTTCCAGTGTATCCCAGGCAGAGTTTACCATATCTTCACATTTCCCGCCTTGCTTTCCTCCGGTCCTTCTGCTACGATAAGGTTACATAATGTGAGAAACGGAGGATACAGCCATGCGGAAATCTGATCTCCTGCCAGCCTTCCTCTCCCTGCTCCTGCTCTCTGCCTGCGGCACTCCCGCCGCCTCCAGCGCCCCGCCTGCCCAGAGCGTCCCGGAGCCCAGCCGGGAAAGTCTCACCGCCAAGGTCAATGCCTCCCGCTTCGGGGACATCCGCTATCTCCCCTGGAACGAGTCCCTCCCCAAGTACTACCCGGAGGGCCTCTACGCCCCGGAGGACATCGTCACCTACACCTTCAACGAGGGCACCATCCTGGAGGGCAGCGAGGACCTGCAGACCCAGGTGATGGAGCAGGGCAAGGACCCCGGCCTCGGCATCCGCGCCCTCCACGACCAGGGCATCACCGGGGAGGGCGTCACCGTCGCCATCATCGACCAGCCCCTTCTCCTGGACCACCCGGAGTTTGCCGGGAAGATCGTCTCCTACCGCCCGGACCCCAGCCTCCCCGAGTGGGACACCAGTTCCATGCACGGTCCCGCCGTCGCCAGTCTCCTGGTGGGAGAGAGCATCGGCGTGGCCCCCGGCGCCAGGGTCTGCTATGCCGCCGTCCCGGCCTCCAGCGCCGACTGCTCCTACTACCCTTACGCGGAAGCCCTCCAATGGATCATCCAGGAGAACCGCATACTGCCGGAGGGCCAGAAGATCCGCGTGGTCTCCGTCTCTGCCGTGCCCTCCGGGGCCCAATGCCTCATCACCCAGGACCAGGACTTCTGGGCCGCCTGGGACGAGGCCGTCACGGACGCCCAGGCGGAAGGCATCCTGGTGCTGGACTGCGGCAGCCCCAAGAGCTGCCACCTCTTCGCTCCCGCCGCCTTTGACCCCAAGGACCGCCAGTCTCCCGCCGCCTGCACCGGCGGCTATGCGGATTCCCCCTCCCCCCTCTCCCAGCTGCAGGTGGGAGTCCCCACCGCATACCGCACCGTAGCGGAGGAGTATAACGAGGGAGAATGCTCCTATGCATACTACGGCCACGGCGGCTACAGCTGGGGCATCCCCTACGGCGCCGGGCTTCTGGCCCTGGGCTGGCAGGTAAATCCCGCCCTGGAGGGCAGTGAGCTGATCCGGCTCCTCCTTGCCACCGCCGCCACCGGAACGGACGGCAGCAAAATCGCGGACCCCTCCGCCTTCCTCTCCGCCGTACAAGCCACCCTCTGAGCCCATACGCGCAAAAAAGGGACTGCCTCCCGGCAGTCCCTTTCTCTTTCTTACCCCTGTGCCTCGTCCAGCCATTCCACATCGATGATCTGGGTGTCCTTGAACTCGATGTACTGGCTCTTGAGGATGTAGTCGCTCTTGCCTACCCGGACCTCCTGCTTGCCGATCTCGGTCTTGATGGCGGCGGTGGCGGGGATGTGGGCCTCCACGGTGAAGTAGAGGTTGACGCTGTTGGGGTCCAGGACCCACTCACCGTCCGGTCCCAGGACATAGTAGTCCTCCCGCTCCACGCTCTCGATGTAGCCGTCGTAGAGGGCGCCGGAGGCCATCAGCTGGGAAGGCAGGTGGGCCTTGGTGGTCTCATAGAGGGCGGCGTCCACCCCCTCGCAGAGGACGGTGTAGCGGACGGTGACGGTGTTGGTCTCGGCGCTGCCGCTGCTGCGGTTCAGGTACTTGCTGCCCACGAACCCCAGCACCAGCACGATGAGGACCACGGCGATGATATCCACGATGTTGAACTTGTGCTTTTTCATGCTCATAACTCCTTTGGCGGCGCGCCTTGACCGCCGCGCCTTCCCATTGTATAATATCGGAATCAGGCGTCCAGAACGCCGGTACGGGAAACGTACTCCCGCTATTGTACCGTATTTCTCTCCAATACACAAGCCCAAATTCCGCGCCGCGGAGGAAAGGTGTTTTCTATGAAGGTCATCCATCTCATCAGCGGCGGCGACTCCGGCGGGGCCAAGACCCACGTCCTCAGCCTGCTGCGAAACCTCAACGAGACCATCACCGCCCAGCTGGTCTGCTTCCGGGACGGTCCCTTTGCCCAAGAGGCCCGCTCCCTCGGCATCCCTGTGGAGATCATGGGCGGCAACAACATCCCCCGCCTCCGCCGCCAGCTGACGGCGTATATCAAAGAGGGCGGCTACCAGCTCATCCACTGCCACGGCAGCCGGGCCAACATGGTGGGCGCCCTCCTGCGGGGCAGTACCGGCCTCCCGGTGGTGAGCACCGTCCACAGCGACTATAAGCTCGACTACATGGGCCGCCCCTTCGCCCGCCTCACCTTCGGGGCCATCAACGCCTGGGCCCTCCGGAAGCTGGACTACCGCATCGGCGTCTCAGACGCCATGGTGGACCTCCTCATCTCCCGGGGCTTCGCCCCCGACCGCTTCTACGCCATCTACAACGGCATCGACTTCACCCCCGCCCCGCCCCAGGGGGACCGCCTCCCCTACCTCCGCTCCCTGGGGGCGGACGCGGACGAGAACAGCGTGGTGGTGGGCATCGCCGCCCGGCTGAACCCCGTCAAGGATATGTCCACCCTGATCCGGGGCTTTGCGGAAGGACACAAGTCCTGCCCCCGGCTGCGGCTGGTCATCGCCGGGGACGGCGAGGAGCGGCAGAAGTTAGAAGATCTGGCAAAGGAACTGGGCGTGGAAAAGGAGGTCACCTTTGCCGGGTGGATCAGCGGCGGCATGGACCGCTTCTATTCTGCGCTGGATGTCAACGCCCTGACCTCCCTCTCCGAGACCTTCCCCTACGCCCTGACGGAGGGCGCCCGGTTCCATCTGGCCACAGTGGCCACCGCCGTGGGCGGCATCCCCTATCTCATTGATCAGGATGTAAACGGATACCTCTTTACCCCCGGCGACTGGCAGACGTTAGGGCGCTATCTGGCCGCGCTGGGCAACGGGGACGCTCTGCGTCGGGAGATGGGCGAAAAGCTCTATGAAAAAGCCTCCGCTAAGTTCTCCATCCAAAGCACTGTGGATACGCAGCTCCATATTTATGAGGAGATCATCCGCCGCCACAACCGTCCCAAACGGGACCGGGACGGCGTGGTGATCTGCGGTGCTTACGGCCGGGGCAACGCCGGCGACGACGCCATTTTGGAGGCCATTTTGCAGGAGATGCGCTCCATTGATCCGGACATGCCTATTACCGTTCTCACCAAGGACCCCAAGGCCACCCGCCTGACCTACCGGGTGCGGACGGTGGGTCGGATGGACGTGGGCACCTGGAAAAAGGCCATGCGACACGCGGGGCTGTATATCAACGGCGGCGGCAGCCTTATTCAGGACGTCACCTCCCGCCGATCCCTGTGGTTCTATCTCCATAACATTCAGGCTGCTCACAAGGCGGGCTGCAAGGTACAGATGTACGGCTGCGGCATCGGTCCTGTTCTCCGGGAACAGCACCGGAAGCTGGCGGCCAGCGTGCTGAACGCCAGCGTGGACGTCATCACCCTCCGGGAGCCGGACTCCCTGAAGGAATTGCAGTCCATGGGCGTGACGAAACCGGAGATCCTCCTGACGGCGGACCCGGCCCTGACCCTCCCCGCCGCCAGCGAGGACGAGATCGACAGCGTTCTGCTGCGGGCGGGCATCCCGACCCACGGGAAGTACCTGTGCTTCGCTCTGCGGAATTGGAAGGGCTTTGAGGACAAGGCCCCCCTGTTCGCGCAGGCGGCGAAATACGCCTACGAGACCTACGGTCTGACGCCGGTGTTCGCCGCCGTGGAAAAGCATCTGGACCCGGTTGCCGGCCGGCTGGCCGCGGCAGGACTGGACATCCCCCACTATTTTCTGGATGATGCGGGCAGCGCCGGGACCATCATCGGCGCGCTTTCCCGGATGCAGGCCGTGGTGTCCATGCGGCTCCACGCGCTGATCTTCGCCGCCGGACAGGGCATCCCTCTGGCGGGCGTGGTGTATGACCCCAAGGTCTCCGCTTTCCTGCGGTATATCGGTCAGGAGAACTTCTTGGATCTGGACGCTTTGACGGCGGATGCCCTCAAGGCCATGATTGACCGCATGGTCAGCTCCCCTATCTCCCCGGAGGAACAGGCTGCTGCCGTGCAGAAGCTGCGGCAGATCGAAGAGGTCAACGTGGACACGGCCCGCCGCCTGCTTGAGAAATAATCTTTGCCTGTAAAGCAGTTTTATATCACACACTATGCAACACAAGGATGGCCAGGCCTTACGAGGTCTGGCCATCCTTCTGCTTTCCATACAAGGTCTGCTGGACGGTGATGGTGGTCAATGTGCCGGTAAGCTGCACCAGCACCGCCGTCAGCAGCGCCAGCTCATCCTCGCTCAGATTCTGGGCGATGGCAACGGCAAGGGTGTTCACCGCTGTGGTAAAGGCCAGCGGATCAAAGTCCTCCTTTGTCATTCCACCACCCCCTTCCTCTATCCTATGAGGAACGGGGCCGTTTCAGTCCGCATTTGCGGGCGGGCCGTTGTTCTTCCATCATGCAAAAACCTCCCACGGTGTCCCTTCATTTATGGGAAAACCGTGGGAGGTACTTGTTTTATTCGGTTTTCTCGCCGGCGTGGTAGGCGTTGGTATGGACGTTGATGAACTGGGCCTTCAGCTTGGAATAGAGGATGGTCTGGCTGGAATACAGCCCCTGATACCCGGAGAGCATATAGCTCAGGCAGCAGGCCAAGGCAAAATACAGCATCCCCTCCGCGCCGAACAGTTCCACCGCCAGCAGCGTGGATGCCACCGGGCAGTTGGTCACGCCGCAGAAAACAGCGGCCAGACCTACCGCGGCGCCGAAGCCCACCGGCAGCCCCAGCAGCGGGGACACCGCGCAGCCGAAGGTCGCGCCCACGAAGAAGGAGGGTACCACCTCGCCGCCCTTGAAGCCCGCCGCCAGCGTGACCGCCGTGAAAACCAGCTTCAGCAGGAAGGCCCAGGGCACCGCCACGGTCTCCTGCTCAATGGCCCGGGTCACGATGTCCATGCCCGCGCCGTTATAGTCCGTGCCGAATACCCACGTCAGGGCGATGACGGCGAAGCCGCCGTAGATCACCCGCAGCCACGGGTTTTTGATCCGCTTCATCAGGTGTCCCGCGCCGTGCATCAGTTTGCAGAACAGGATGGACACCAGCGCGCACAGCACACCCAGCGCCGCCACCCGGACGAACATCCCTACCGACTGATCCGGCACCGCCACGGTGAAGCGGGTAGGCTCCACCCCCAGACGGACGGACACGCCGTAGGCCACCAGCGCCGCCAGCAGGCTGGGATACAGCGCCACATGGTAGAGCACGCCGATGCTGATGACCATGATGGCAAACACCGTGGCCGCCAGAGGCGTTCCGAACAGGGCGGAGAAAAATGCCGCCATACCCGCCAGCGTAGCCACCCGGAGATCCCGGTCATCCAGCCGGAAGGTGCGGCCCATACACTGACCGATGGTGCCGCCCATCTGAAGGGCTGCACCCTCCCGTCCCGCGCTGCCGCCGCACAGGTGGGTCAGGACCGTACCGAAAAAGATGGCCGGCAGCAGCAAGATAGGCAGCCGCTTTCCCGCATGGACCGCGTCGATGATATCGTCGGTACCCAAGCCGTCCGTCTCCGTCAGCTTGTAAAAGCTCACGATCACAAAGCCCGCCAACGGCAGGAGATACAGCACCCAGGGGTGCGTTCCCCGGAAGGCCGTCACCTCATGGACGCCGAAGTGGAACATGGTCCCGATCAATCCGCAGACCACGCCGATGGCGGACGCAGCCATGGTCCATTTTGCAAACGTCCACCCGTAAAGGCACCACCGCCGCAGAGTGGTTTTCGTTCTTTTGTTCACTGTATGTGCTCCCTCACTTTACCGCCGCTTTTTCCGCCAACACACTGTTGAAGGGCTCTTCCAGACTTTCCGGGTGCTTGAGATTTCGGAACAACTCCGCGAAAAAGCGGGAATACTCAATGCCGGTGGCGATCCGCTCATCCATGACAACGCTCATAGGCATGATCTTCTTCCGGACGCCCTCCGGCGCCAGCGGGTCGGGGACGGGCCGCCCCATGCAGACGAACACGCTGGTAGTGCCAAACTCGTAGCAGTGGTGGAAAATGCAAGGCGTATTGATGGAGGCCAGATTCGTCACGAACAGGCTGGTGTGGAAGGGGCTCAACTCAATAATGGACCGGGGCAGCAGATCATGCCGGTCCAGAAAGCCCGCCAGGCCAAAAACCGCCCGGGCCAGACCGGTACACCGAAGGCGAATTTTGCAAACCGGTCTGTATCGTTATTGTGCCGGACGTTCTGGTTCTTCTCAATGGTGGAGCGGATCTTCTCCGTCACGGTAAACACCGTGTCCTCCGGTTCCAGATACACCTTCAGAGAGGTCTCGTCCGGCGTGCCGTCCGCCCGGGTCTTCAGGATCACGAAGCTGAAGCAGAAGTGGTTCCGCTTGTAGATCCGCCGGTTCATCACGAAATACTTGATCTTTGGATTTTTCAGCACTGCGCGGTAATAGGCGGACACCAGCAGGCTCATGTGGGTCACGGACCGCCCCTCCCGCCGCTTTGCCCGGATATAGTCCCGGATCGCGTCCTCATCCAGATTTTCTTCCGCCCAGTTCTGGGCGTCATACCGCTTTGGCATGACATGGGGAAGCGCCTGCATGATGGCAGTCAGATCCCGTACTCTCGTTCCGTCTGGTCGCATAGCCATTCCTCGTGCTTTCTCACCGTCAGCTCCGGGGTAAACGTGTCCGCTGACAGTATGGTGTCTTTATTATAGTTAAGAATCTGTAAATTTTCAAGCTAAACCGCAAAATGTGACAGATAGCTCCTCCTTACCGGTCATCCCGCCAGCCTGCCCCGGCCGTCAGCAGCCCCACTATGGCAGGGAGCAGCCAGAGGCTTCCCCCCGTGCGCCACACCAGCCACGCCGTCCCGGACGCCGCTGCCAGCGCCGTGGAGATGCCCACCCACCGGCAGCCCCACTCCGCCGTTCCGGGACCGGCCAGCCATGCCAGCAGGAGATACAGCGCCCGTCCGCCGTCCAGCGGGCGGACGGGCAGCAGATTGAAGGCGCACAGCACCCCGTTGGCCCCCGCCGCCGTAGTACACCCCATCCTGCCGAGGATCGCAGCCGCCAGCAGATTCGCCAACGGCCCCGCCAGAGCCGATGCCAACTCCTGCCCGTAGCCCATGGCCCCCCGGACCTCGATCACCGCTCCCAACATGCCGACCCGCAGCCGTCGGGCCTCCCCGCCGCAGAGCCTTAAAGCCAGCAGATGCCCGAACTCGTGCCACGCTGCCGCCCCCAGCACCGTCAGGGCCGTCTGCCAACCGCAGCAGAGGGCGAACCATCCCACCAGCAGAAAAAAGCCGCCGGAGACGGTACACTCAGGCGGTTTCCACATAATAGATTGGGTTCAGGTAGACCCCGTCCTTTTGCAGCTCGAAATGCAGATGCGGCCCGGTGGCCATGCCGGTCTCTCCCACCTCCCCCAGCTTCTCTCCCTTTTTCACCGCCGCGCCGGAGGACACGGAGATCCGTCCGCAGTGAGCATACAGGGTGGCGCAGCCGTTAGCGTGGGTGACTGTGCAGTATTTTCCGTAGCTGCTGCTCTCCCCTACCGCCGTAACGGTGCCATCGGCAAAGCAGGCGATGGCCGTACCGGTATCCGCTGCCAGATCCACGCCGTAGTGAAACCGCTCCGTCCCCTCCAAGGGGTGATCCCGGTAGCCGAAATTTGAGGACAGCACGCCCTTTACCGGCGTCTCGTGGTCAAAACCCAAAATCGCCTGCCGCATACTGACGTTTTCCGGCAAATCCTCGTCGGAATAGAGCACAAGGTCCATCGTCTCCAGCTCCTCCGGAGCCGGGTCCTCTCCCGCAGGCGGGATCGTGTTCAACGGCTCTGCATCCCGCCAGTTCCGCAGCTCCGTCAGTGCCGCGCCGTCCGCTGTCCGGGCGGCGGTCTGCCGGGTCTCCGCGCCCTCCGGATGGAACACGGCCCGGTACACCTCGTCCGCCGCCTCCGCCGGGGTCCCATCCTTGGTAAACAGCCCGCCCACAGCGGAAAATACCGCCTGCACATCGACGCTCCGGGTCATGGCTTCCGACAGCTTTTGGCTGACGCCCGCCATTCTTCCCGGCAGCAACAGCTTCGCCGCCACCAGCAGCACGAAAATGCCGCCGCAGGTCACCAGACGGATGAGCCGCAAACGCTCCGCCGCCGACAGGGCGTCCGTTTTTCCGGACTGACGGCGTCCCACCTGACGCGCCACCGTTCTTTTTCTGCCAACCGATGCGGCTGTCCGCCGCCCTGACCGCCTTGCCGTCATCCTTCCTGCCCCCCATCGTTGAATTCTTTCAACTCTATGCGGGGATTTTCCGCAATATGCCTTGACATCCCGAACCGGATACCGTATAATGGTAAAGCTGTATCCGGGTGTAGCGCAGTTGGTAGCGCGCATGGTTCGGGTCCATGAGGCCGTGGGTTCGACTCCCGCCACTCGGACCAAGTAATGATAATCCGAACTACATTATCCAAGTGGGTAGTGTGTTCGGATTTATCATTTCTATTGAAAGTGTTTTATAGTAAACAAGGGCAGGAGCTTATTCCTGCCCTTGCTCTATAATGTCTGCTGTGTTATAATTTAATATATGGACAGCATGGGTATGAGTATTATCCATCAAGCCGATTTGTAATAGTTTTTTGGGGAAAACTTGAATGAAAAAAAGGGCAAATTTTCTTATTGTACTGATTATTATTTTCGGTGTAGGGATTAGTTTCTTTATGTATTTTCCTAAAAGTATTGAAAATGCACTTAATAGAATAAAATATCCCTTTGAGGTAGGAGAGATTTTAGCGTCTCAACAGATTGACGAAAATCTCACCGCTGTTATATATACGAACAAAGAAGAAAAAAGCAATCTTCAAAACGCCATTGTACGAAAGCGAGGCATCTTTTACGATGTCATTGAAACAAACGGTTCCGTGCATATCGAAAAACCAAAGCAACTTGAATCGGGTCAACTTAGAACCCAAGTATTGATTTCTTGGTATGATAAAAGTGATAAATATGTTATTATGGCAGTTGCCTACGATGAAGATGTATCTACCATTACCTATTTAAACCAAGAGTTGATACAGCTAAATGTGAATGGTTATCGCTTATTTTGGGGATACGGAATTGGCGAATATGATGAAATGCACATGTTTGACAAAAACGGAAATTGCCTAGAACAGATTAAGGAATAAACTATATAATAGAGAATCCTACATAACAGCAGGCGGGAGCATCGGTTAAGATGCTCCCGCCTTTGTTATACCTTGTTCTCTTGTTCGGCCTGCTGCTTTGCTTTCCACGCGGCGTATTCCCGCTGCCCGTCCCCGTTTACGGGCGACGGAGGGTTCTTTTAAATCGGGGTTGGGGTCTGGGCAAGGAGGAGGATCACCACAACGGCGGCCGCAAAGCCCGCGGCAGCGGCCAAAACCGCGATGCCGGTCCGAAGCCGCTTTCCGGTGGCTCTGCACACCAGCCAGACACACCATACAGGCTGCGGCTGCCAGCAGGGAGATCCCCAGCCCCTTCCACAGCCACGCAAGCTCATAGAACCATCTCATATCAACTGTCCTCCCCTCTCCGCACAGCCTGTTTCAATTCTTCAAGGTCATGGTCATCCGGATGGGTGAGGGCGCGGTCAAAGTTCCGGATCAGTCCGTCCAGATTGGGAGCCGGGTTGGGCTGCTGCTTCATTTTTTCATACCGCTCCCGGACCGCCATGGGCATTTTGCCCTGGCACATATAAGTGCCGATGATCGAATTGCTCTCGTCGATGCTCTCCTTTACCCGATCCAGCACCTTTTGAAAATACGCCTCGCTTTCGCCGAAGCCCGCCGTACCGAACAGGAAAATCTTCTTGTTTTTCAGGCGCTTCAAAAGCGCAAGCGCCGCTTCATCCGCAGTCCCCTTATCCGTCCAGAAGCCAACATACAGCTTTTCGGATTCGACCGCACCGGCTTCGTCCGTGCCGAAATGATTGCACAGGTCCGCCGGAAGGCTCTCCCGGATCGCCTCAGCCAGCAGTCTGGTATTTCCCGTTCTGCTGGAATAAATAATGGAGTAGCGTTCATCGTTCATAAGCGTATCCTCTCTTTGCTTTGATTGTTGGGATGATCCGGTGCGCGTCACTGTTCCGCCAGCCACCGGCAGGCGGAGACCGCAGCCAAGGTGCCGTCCGAAACCGCCGTGGTCAGCTGCCGTACCTGCTTGTGCCGACAGTCGCCTGCCACAAAAAAGCCCGGTGCGGCCGTTTCCATCCGGTCATTGGTCAGAAGATACCCCTCTTGATCCCGTTCCGCCAGTGCCGCGGCCATTTCCGTATCGGGAACGCGGCCAAAGGCCACGAACAGCCCGCTGACCGGGAGCCGCGTCTCCCGTCCGTCGGCATTTTTCAACAAAAGGTGTTCCAGTTCTCCGTTATCGGCGTGGAGATCGGTGATGACCGTATCCGTCAGGATGGTAAGATTTTTCCGTTGGGCCGCCTGTTCCACCAACGTCTGCTCCGCCCGGAAAGTATTTCTCCTGTGGATCAGCGTCACGCTGCGGCAGCGTCCGGCCAGAAACAGGGCATCCTCAAAGGCGGTGTTGCCGCCGCCGGCCACCGCCACGTCCTGCCCGTCAAAGAACGGGCCATCGCACAGGGCGCAATAGCTGACGCCGCGGCCTACCAGTTCTTCTTCACCGGGCAGCCCCAGCGTCCGGTGCTTCGCTCCGGCGGCATAAATCACCGCCCGGGCCGACACAGGCCCGTCCTCCGTTTCCAAAAGGAACGTGCCGCCCGTGTTTCGTTCGATCCTCTGTACCCCGCTGAAGGTCAGCTCCGCCCCGGCCGCTTCCGCCTGGGCATACATCCGGTCCCCCAGTTCCATGCCGCTGACCGCGCCAAGGCCGGGATAATTCTCCACCAGCGGCGAGAGGGTGATCTGCCCGCCGAAGCCGCTGCCCTCGAATACGGCAACGGAGCGTCCCGCCCGTGCGGCATACAGGGCGGCTGTCAGTCCGGCGGGACCGCCGCCGATCACAGCAATATCCATCATTGGGCGTACTCCCGGAGGAACGCCTTGATCTGGGCTGCACCCACATAGAGAGTGGGTTCCTCTCCCCAAGCCACCAGCGTGGGGGCCTGCCGCAGACCAAGAGCCTTTGCCTCCTCCGCATACTGTGCGGCATCCTTTTCCTCATAGGGAACGCCCGCCTTTTGCAGCAGCGGCTTCACCGTCCGGCAGTTGGGGCAGGTGGCCGTGACAAAGAGCGTGTAACGGTCTGCTTTCCCCGAAACGGGCGCGGTCTCTTTCACTTCTTTCGCCGGAGCGGCTGCATGGGGCTGCGCCGCACCGCTCACCTGATAGGTTTTTCTGTCCTGATACTCCTGACTCTTGCCGTCGTTCCAGTTCTGCACCGGGCGGTAGTAGCCGGTGATGCGGCTGTAAACCTCCGTTTTCCGTCCGCAGATGGGGCAGGTGAACTGCTCCCCGGCCAGATAGCCGTGGTCTGCGCAGACGGAATAGGTGGGAGACAGCGTATAGTACGGCAGCTCGTAGTTCTCCGCGATCTTACGGACCAGCGCCGCCGCTGCCCGCCAATCGGGCAGCTTTTCGCCCAGGAAGGTGTGGAACACTGTGCCGCTGGTGTAGAGGGTCTGGAGCTTGTCCTGTACGTCCAGTGCGGCGAACACGTCCTCCGTGTAGCCCACAGGCAGGTGGCTGGAATTGGTGTAGTAGGGCGTCCCGCCCTCGTGGGCGGTGATGATATTGGGGTACTGTGCCTTATCGTGCTTGGCAAGGCGATAGGAGGTGGACTCGGCAGGGGTGGCCTCCAGATTGTAGAGGTCGCCATACTGCTCCTGATAATCGCTCAGCCGCTCCCGCATGTGCTTCAGCACCCGAACGGCAAAGTCCTGCGTCTCCTCATGGGTGAGGTCCTTGCGGAGCCAATTGGCGTTCAGGCCCGCCTCGTTCATGCCGACGAGGCCGATGGTGGAAAAGTGATTGTCGAAGCTGCCGAGATAGCGCTTGGTGTAGGGGTACAGCCCCTCCTCCATCAGCCGCCCGATGGTGGTGCGTTTGATCTTCAGACTGCGGGCAGCAATGTCCATCATGTGATCCAGCCGGGCGAAGAAATCCGCTTCATCCTTGGCAAGATACGCAATACGGGGCAGGTTGATGGTCACAACGCCCACGGAGCCGGTAGACTCGCCGCTGCCGAAGAAGCCGCCGCTCTTTTTCCGCAGTTCCCGGAGGTCCAGGCGCAGGCGGCAGCACATGCTGCGCACGTCGCTGGGCTCCATGTCGGAGTTGATGTAGTTGGAGAAATAAGGCGTGCCGTATTTGGCGGTCATCTCAAAGAGCAGCCGGTTGTTCTCCGTCTCGGACCAGTCAAAGTCCTTGGTGATAGAATAGGTAGGGATGGGATACTGGAAGCCGCGGCCGTTGGCGTCGCCTTCGATCATGACCTCGATGAATGCCTTGTTGATCATGTCCATCTCCGGCTGGCAGTCGCCATAGGTAAAGCTCATGGGCTTGCCGCCCACGATACAAGGCTGACCGGCCAGATCGGCGGGTACGGTCCAGTCCAGAGTGATGTTTGAGAACGGGGCCTGTGTGCCCCAGCGGCTGGGGGTGTTGACGCCATAGACAAAGCTCTCGACGCAGTGCTTGACTTCATTGTAGCTGAGCTTATCCATCCGGACAAAGGGGGCAAGATAGGTATCAAAGCTGGAAAATGCCTGCGCACCCGCCCACTCGTTCTGCATAATGCCCAGGAAATTCACCATCTGGTTGCATAGGGTAGCCAGGTGCTTGGCCGGGGCGCTGGTGATCTTGCCCGTCACACCCCCCAACCCTTCCTGAATGAGCTGCTTCAGGCTCCAACCGGCGCAGTAGCCGGTGAGCATAGACAGATCGTGGATATGGAGGTCCGCGTTGCGGTGGGCGCTGCCGATCTCCTCGTCATAAATCTCGCTGAGCCAGTAATTGGCTGTAATGGCGCCGGAGTTGGACAGGATCAATCCGCCCACGGAGTAGGTGACGGTGGAGTTTTCCTTTACCCGCCAGTCGGACACCCGCAGATAATCGTCCACCAGCTTTTTGTAGTCCAGAATGGTGGAGCTCATGTTCCGCAGCTTTTCCCGGTTCTTGCGGTAGAGAATGTAGGCCTTGGCCACTTCCGCATAGCCGGCACGCTGAAGAACGGCCTCCACGCTGTCCTGAATGGTCTCCACATCGATCCGGCCATCCCGGATCTTATCGGCATAATCCGCCGTGACCTGCAATGAAAGCAGGTCGATCACATCCGGGGCATAGGGAATATGGGTGGCGTCAAAGGCTTTCATAATGGCACTGGAGATACGGTTGAGACTGAATTCGGCAACATGGCCGTCCCGCTTGATGACTTGATACATGGTCCTCTTCTCCTTTTCTCTATTGTCCACGGATCTGTGTGCTGGGAATATCAGGCAAAACGCTGTCCCGCAGCGCTTCGATCTCTTCTTTTGTCAGGGGCTTCATGCCGCTGCCCACCAGTTCGCCGGAGTCTACAAAGGGTTGAAGGAAATAGCGCTTCGCACCCTTGAGCCAACGGCCGATCCCGGCCATCTCCTCCGGTGTGTGCAGCGGTGCGCAGACGGTGGTGCGGAACTCATAGTCCACGGCGCCAGCCATCAGCAGTGCGGCACTCCGCTTCACCGGTCCCAGAAGATCCACGCCGCCGCAGGTCTCCGCATAGCGGTCCGGGCTGTTCTTGATGTCCATGGCAGCATAGTCCAACAGCCCCTCCTGCGCCAGCGCTTCCAGCATGTCGGGGTTGGTGCCGTTGGTGTCCAGCTTCACGGCAAAGCCCAGCGCCCGGATCTGCCGCAGCAGCGCCGGAAGGTCCTCGTACAAGGTCGGCTCCCCGCCGGTGACGCACACGCCGTCCAGCTTTCCTCGACGGGTCTCCAAAAAGGCCAGAAGCTTCTCCGTGGAAAGGCCGCCGGTCGCACGGTCCGGCAGGACCAAAGCGGGATTGTGGCAGAAGGGGCAGCGCAGATTGCAGCCGGGCAAAAACACCGTGCAGGCCACTTTGCCGGGGTAGTCCAGCAGCGTTACCTTTTGCAGTCCGCCGATCCGCATACGCATCTCTCCCTCCCGCTGATCGTCTCTTAGAGTTTAAGTATATAATGGCGGGCCCGTTCTGTCAACCGCGAAAGCACAAGATATTGTGTCTATTGTGAAATAATAGTACTAAATAAAATTCGTCATATACAAGCTGACCGTGATTGCACAGTCTCCAGCAAATCCAAGGAACAGCAAGCAGGCACCTGAAGCAAAAACCGGGACATCCTGTTGGATATCCCAGTTTTTGTTGATCCTTCTAAAATCATGCTTGAATTTACAAAAAAGGTACAAGCCTCAAAGCACGTTTATTTTTCACCGTCCGCTTTCGGTGTTCCCTTCTCCTGCCCTGCCAGATGCTTTTCCAGGGCGGACTGCCTGGCAAGGATGACGTTTACTTTATCGTAGAGATCCTCGATCATAATTTCCGTTTTGAGATTCACCCTGTAATCGTTTTCGGCACGGCGGCGGTCCTTTTCCTCCTGCCGGTTCTGGCTCATCATAATGAGCGGCGCCTGAATGGCCGCCACGCAGGAGAGCACCAGATTCAGCAAAATAAAGGGAAAGGGATCGAAGGCCTTTGCCGCCAGCAGTGTGTTGACCACCATCCAGAGGATCAGCACGCCGGTGAAGGAGAAAATGAATGCCCAACTCCCCGCAAATTTCGCGATGGCGTCCGCCGCCCGCTGGCCGAGGGTGTATTTTTCCTTCTCACCCGCGGGATTTTCGGAAATTTTGCTGTCCGCCAGCAGGTTCAGCACTTCCTCGTCCGTCATGTCATGGCGGATATCCTTCAGAACTTCTCTCAATAGCTTTCTGTTTTCTTTCATAAATATCATCCGTTTCTTTTTGAATCTTCGCCTAAATGTACGGCTTTATGCCTTATTTTTCGGGGTATGCAGGAAGAAATCCGGTCCCTTGGTTTCAAACAGGATGAGGGATACGCCCAGCAGCAGGTCGGCATGGAGGGACGGGTCCTCCAAAGGAATGTCGAAATCCTCCTGCAATCTGCGGATGCGGTAAAGCACCGTGTTGCGGTGAGTGTAGAGTGCGTCGCAGGTCTTTTTCAGAGAGCGGCAGCAAATCAGGTAATAGTAGAGCGTTTCGCAGTATTGCGTGTTCTTTTCCCGGTCATGGGCGGCCAAACGGCGCAGTTCTATGGAGATCAGACCGCCGCGCCCCTCCAGATTTTTCAGCAGCAGAGGTGTGCGGAGCTGTGCCGCAGAGCAGACCCGTTCCCCGTGAAAACGCTCATCCCGCATCAGTTCCAGCGCCTCCCGGGCGGTTGGATAGAGCTTGGGAAGGTCGAAAAGCTCGTCCAGCGGCTCGGAGATGAGGACCTTGAGGTGGAATTCCTCCGCCAGAGCATCAAACGCCTGAGCACCCTCGTCCTCGTGCAGGAACAGGAACACATCGCCCTTGTACAGAAAGGGGTGGCTGTCCGGAAGCCGCGCCTCCAGTGCCTCCTTCAACCGGCGCTTCCCGGCGTAAACGCTGCGATAGGCCGTCAGGTCCACCAATGCGAAGGTCTGCGGGTGGAAGTCCGCAAGGTAGGTATTGGCGGCCTGAAGCTGAAAATACGCAGCAGAGGAAAAGCCGCCGTCCAGCAAATGCATGAGTATGTCCTCTGCGGTCTCAAAGGGCTTGTCCTGCCGGCTGGCCTCCACAAACAGCTGCTTGGCGAGGATGCGCTCCACCAGTTCCCATGTCTGAGCAGGAATTTTTTCCAGATGTCCGTCTGTGTCCACGCAGATGAGGCAGCCAAGCTGGACCCCCGCGCTGACAAGGAGTGCAAACCGCCGGGGATACGGACTGCCCGGCAGTTGGAGAAAGTCCGCCCGCCCTTCCGAAAGGGCCGGGCTTCTGCTGATAAGCACACCGGCTTCATAGGTGATCTCGCCGCAGCTCACAACGTTTTGAAAAAGCTCATCGGAGAATCCCTGCGGCAGGCGGTATGCCGCCACATGAAAGGTATCGTCCAGCACCAGCAGCGGACAGTCCAGAATCTTGCCTGCGCTTTCCGCCAGTTGTCTGAGATCATCCTGCGCGAAGAATTCCTCCAGCAGCGTCTCAGCGCCGCAGTTTTCCCACTGTGTGTCTCCCATCGCCCTCAACCCCTTTCCACTTGTGCTTTCAGCACAAGCATCTCTTTTTTTATTGTACCCACAGTTTCTTGTTTTTGCAAGGAAAAAAGATAAACTATACAGCAGAAAGAGGGAAAAAGGAAGCAGCCAGGGTGATGTGCAGTAACTGCTGCACATTCCGAGCATGGCAGCCGATGGGTCGAAGATCGCCGCAGGCAGTGTTTGCTTGTGCGATCAGAACGTACCGTCCTGTTTCCGCGATTCAATTTTGTAATTTCATCTCGAATGGAGGAATTATTATGGTACCCAGTATCTATGGTGAAAACATGTTTGACGATTTCTTTGACAACAGTTTCTTCGGCGGTCACAGCCCCCTGTTTGGCAAGCACGAGAGAAACCTGATGAAGACCGACATCCATGAAACGGATGACGCCAAGGCTTACCGCTTCGCGGTGGAGCTGCCCGGCTTCCAGAAGGATGAGATCCATGTGGATGTGAAGGACGGCTATCTGACCGTCAGCGCCCAGAAGGGTCTGGACAAGGACGAAGAGGACAAGAAGGGCCGCGTTTTGCGTCAGGAGCGCTATGCCGGTGCCTGCTCCCGCAGCTTTTATGTGGGTGATGTGAAGGCCGAGGATGTGAAGGCCAAGTATGAATCCGGTGTGCTGACCGTCCTGATCCCCAAGAAGGAGCCCAAGAAGATCGTTTCCGGCACCTCTGTCATCGTCGAATAAACAGCTTCGGCGCGCTGTTGTGCGCCGGATGCGAGGCTGCTGAAGCAGCCATGCGGCTTGCCGTCTGCTCATCAACAGGCGGCAAGCCGTTTTATCTAAAATTATATCATGGAGAACCGCCGATGAAAGAAGACCGCCGCCCGCAGGAAATCTGCACGATTTGGATCGACCACACAAACCGGATCATCTCATTCCGCAAGGAAGATGGTGCACTATAATTGTAGAATTTTACCATGACCGAAGTCAGTCTTGTCATGATTCCGCAAAAGGAGGAGGAAATGTAATTTGAAAAAGCTGCTGATCTGTCTCGCGCTTCTCTGCATCTTTCCTCTGATTTTTTCCGCGTGCTTCTCCAAACAGAACGGCGGTTCCGACGATCCCGGTGATTTTGCCGACCACGGAGGTGCGCCTATGGAGTTCCAGCATTTTTCCTTGTCGGAAAGCGGTATGTCCGCGCAGAGCTATGTCTACGAGGGATATAAAACGGAGACCGGTGTCCATTTAGAGCATTTTATCCGCTCGGAATACTGGGACAACACGGTTTCCGGTAATATAAGCCGTCATTATCGAAAGTCTCCGAGGTGTGAACGGGTATGAATTTTACCCGGAGGACGGCTCGACTCTGTACGAAGAGGAAGCGTGGGAGCTGTCGGAGCAGGCCCGAAGTCTTTGGCTGCGCCTCAACTTCGCCGGGGAGTATTCCGAGGGCATGAGCCCCATCCAAATTCAGGGTCGGAAGTACCTGCCCATGTTCCCCGCCCGGGACGGCGTCTACACCATTGAACAGGTTCGAGAAAAATTCTTAGCGGTCTTTTCCAAGGAATTTACGGATAAGACCCTGAATGCCGCCATTGCGAGCAAAGATCTGCTTGAATATAGCGGCAATGTCTATGCGGCGTACAGGAAAAACAGGGGCAAGACCTCCTACAACAGCTGGGCGGATCACGTCCGGGATGACGGCGCCGGGAAATTCACGGTGGTGATGGGCGTCAGCATGCCGCCGGGCGGCAGCACAGTCTACGTGGAGCTGCCGACTGAAAAAAACGCGGCAGGCAAGTTCGTATTTACGGATTATCCCTACTGGGATCGGTCGGAATGATGTCTGAATCTTCACCTGACTTGCGGGCAGCGTGAACATAGGCATAAAACTTTATTTATGAGCAGCGCATCACGAACATGCGCAAATGCCAGTGCATGAAGTTCTCGTGCATTATTTCCGGTTGCCCCGCAGGGGGCGAGGAAATGGCACATTTCTTATTATACTATGCTTTTGCGTCGCAAAAATAAGGGAGGACGAAAACGTCCTCCCTTTTCTGCATCCACTTTGCAGATTTACGCCTGGCACGGTGAGTTGTGCAGTTTATGCCTTCTCTCTGCGGGCCATGGCGGCGATATCGCCCACGCCGTCCAGCACGATGCTGGGGCGGTAGGCGTAGGTCTTGAGGGTCTCCCGCGTGGAAACGCCGGAGAGCACCAACACCGTGGACATACCACTCTCCATGCCGGAGATCACGTCGGTATCCATGCGGTCGCCCACCATCACCGCCTCACCGGAGTGGCAGTTCAGCTTTTTCAGCCCTGTCCGCATCATCAGCGGATTGGGCTTGCCGCAGAAGTAGGCCTGCTTGCCCGTTGCCATCTCAATAGGTGCGATGAGGGCACGGCAGGCAGGGGCGATGCCGTTTTCAATGGGGCCGGAGACATCGGAGTTGGCACCGATGAGCTTGGCCCCCTGCATCACCAGATTTGTGGCTTTCGTGAGGGTGTCAAGCGAATAGCTGCGCCCCTCGCCCACGACCACATAATCGGGGTTCACATCGTTCA
>ERZ826220.1926-NODE-1926-length-19017-cov-4.484232_pt1 | contig 19017 bp, 9 predicted proteins | sample MGYA00519927_ERZ826220 | MGnify/ENA primary metagenome ERZ826220 (study PRJEB31778, sample SAMEA3449225) | human gut metagenome | biome: human gut; feature: human-associated habitat; material: faeces | place: United Kingdom | collected 2010/2012 ...
ATCAGCATTTTGGCGTCTTCGATGCGCTTGTTATCTTCTTCTTTCCATTCCGAATCAGGGATTATTTCTACTGAAGGAACAATAGTCTCTGTTTGCTGGATGGTTTCCGTATCATCTTTCGCTATTTGCTCTTCTGTGAAGTGTTCCTTGCCTAGTTTGAGGGTGATAATGAAACTGCTTCCTTTGCCCGGTTCGCTTTCTACCCGGATTGTGCCGTGATGAAGTTCCACAATACCTTTTGTCAGTGCCAGTCCGATGCCTGTACCGGCTCCGGTATTCAGCGAGTTGAGATGTTCGGTCTGATAGAAACGGTCGAATATCTTATCAATTTCGGCAGCGGCGATACCTGTCCCGGTATCTTTTATTTCAATGATGACATGGTCTTTCTCCTGCGATACATTAATCGAAATTGTATCTTCGGCCTTGGTATGCTTCACTGCATTAGACAGCAGGTTGTTTATTACTTTCTGCATCTGCTTTTGGTCATACCATACTTCAATGTCATCCTTCTGTTTGTTGAACTTGAAGTTGATTTGTTTACTGCTCGCATATTCGAGGAAGAGCAGATAATTCTCATACAGGAAGTTAACCAGATTGTGCTGGCTAACTTTGATCTTCATGTGACCCTGTTCCTGTTTACGGAAATCAAGTAGTTCCGTAATCAGTTCCCGTAATTGGAGACTGTTCTTGTAGATTCCCAATACCTTATTATATATATTGGGTGTGAACGTCTGTACCTGCAACAACGTCTCCACCTGTCCGACGATTAGTGTCAACGGCGTACGGAACTCGTGCGAGATATTCGTAAAGAAGCGGAGTTTCGACTGGTTCAGTGCTTCCAGGTCTTCGATATGCTTCTTTTCGTACTTCAATGACTCGCGGAGTTTGATTCTTGAATTATAGTTCTGGATAAGATACCACAACAGGCTGATAGTAACGATGGTATAAATCAGATAAGCCCACCATGTCTCATACCAGGACGGAAGGACGATAATCAGCAGTTTGGCTTCTTTGATCCCGTCCCGCTGTGATTTGATGACAAGTGTGTACTTGCCCGGATTCAGATTCGTATAAGTGATAAGCGTCTGTTTGCGATACGTATGATTCCATTCGTCGGAGAAGCCTTCCAGACGATAAAGAATTTCGTCCCTGTTGGCGGGGATGAAGTTGGAAGTGGCGTACTCAATGCTGAACATTGATTGGTTCGCCCTCAATTTAATCTCCGGTGTATGGCAGATTGACTGTTCCAGAATCCCGGTTTCATCTCCGGGGGTTACTTCCTTACCGTTGACCAGCAAACGGGAAAGAAGTATGTTGTAAGATTTGGGAGAAAAATGCAGTTTCTTCTCCCAGAAAGAAATCATTCCCTGGATACCACCCAAAAACACTTCTCCGTCGTGTGTCACAAACAGCGCATTCTCATTGACGGCGGTCAACGGGAATCCGTTTTCCGTGCCATAATTATAGAACTTCTGGTTCGGATAGTCAAATTCTGAAAATCCTTGGTTAGTAATCAACAACAGATGTCCTTTTTGTATCGATGATTCGAATACCTCGTAAATGCAGTCACTGGATAAACCGTCTTTCTGCATATCAAAGTTCTCGAAATCATCGCTTTCCTTGCGGTAACGGTCAAGCCCGCTGCCGGAAGTGGAGAACCACAGGTTGCCGTTACTATCCTGCATAATGTTGTTAATGTTGTTATTGCTGAGACTGTTCGGATTGGCAGGGTTATGCGGATAATTGGTCAGCTTGCCAGTGTCGAACCGATAAGAGTAAACACCCTCTCCGGTGGCGGCAACCCATAGGGTACCGTCATTGTCTATACAAAGGCTGGCCACCATGCCAATTCCTCTTCCTTCTTTTGTTTCTTGAAAAAGCTGCTCACAACTACCTGTTGCCGGACTGAACAGGCAGACACCTTTCTGTGTGGCAACTACCAGCTTATCCTTATACGGTATAATGTCGCGAACAATATCCGAGGGTAACGAGGTCGGATCTCCCGCCTTCATCCGGTAGACTGTAAAACGGTTGGTACGCAGGTCGAGCTTGTTTAATCCTCCCAAATGGGTACCTATCCACATGATCTCGTTAGCACGGTCGTAATAGATGGCTTTTACATTATTGTGCGAAATACTGTTTCTCCCTTCCTCATGGCGATACCAACGGTATGTATTATTGATCCGGTCGTATACATTTACACCACCGCCTTCGGTACAAATCCATAAATTACCGTCCTTGTCCTCCGTCATTCTGCCTACAATCGGGCTGCTCAAACCTGCTTTCTCCGTGTCTCCTACTTTATAGCGGGTATAGATTTCATATTCAGGATTGAAGTAATTCACTCCGCCGAAGTAAGTTCCCAGCCAGATTGTTCCCTGCCCGTCTTTTACGATGCACCAGATAGAAGAATGGGTAAGCCCGTCGGGGCTGTTTCCATTGGCGGTGTAAAGGTGAAACTTACCTGTTTCTCTGTCATATCGGTTCAGTCCGTTGAATGTTCCTATCCATAAATCCCCGGAGTTATCTTCGCAGCAACTTCTGACAAAATTGGAGCATAGACTGTTCGTATTCATCGGATTATGGCGAAGATTTTCAATGTTGCCGTCTGTTTTTACACGGTAAAGTCCTTCTTCCCAACTCCCTATCCACAGTTCGTTGGAAGAATCCTCATAGATACTGGTTATATTGCCTTTTGTGACAGGCCGGGAAAGGTTTTTATCTTCCGACAGGCAGTATATGCCATTGCTGGTAGTCCCCAACCACAGATTTTTGTTTTTATCCAGGTGCAGGCAGGATAGAGTGATGTTTTTTCCCGCGAGATGATAGAAAAGATCGAAGTTGCCCGTACTTTCATTGTATACAAAGACTTCCTCCCTCTTTCCGATATATAACTTCTCATTAAAGTAAATAGCGTCTACATTCCCTTGCAACAATGTTTTAAACCTTTGAGTCGCCAGATCGAATTCCGCCACACCGTCGGTACAGAGCAGGTACACTTTACCATTTCTATTTCCGGTGATGCGTAGTACGGTATTACTGAACAGACTGTTCGGGTCGTTCTTTTTAAGTTTGAAACTCTTGATATCATTACCGTTATACCGGTTTAGTCCCTCGCGCGTACCGATCCATATAATTCCCTGTTCATCAATATACATGCTGTTGACAGAAAACTGAGAAAGTCCATCATCAGTGGTCAAATGGCTGAAAGTGATGTTCTGTCCTTGTGTACGGACGGTGTCTACGCTTAAAAAAAGCAGAAATAAAAGGATTACTTTTCTCACTAATTCGTTTTTTAAGGTATTACTACTGGCAAATATATTGTTTTTATTCGAAAGAGGCAAAATTAGTCAGAAGTTTTATGAAGGGCACTGGATATCAGTATTCTATTTGAGAAAAGAGTAATTTTAACCCTAAAAAACAACCATGATAATTAATCATAAAAACTAATCATGGAGGTGAATCAAGAGCAAATTTTTTTAAATTTGAGTTGAATTTTAACTTGCCCAATTTGGATACAAAGAAAGCAATTACAACCTATGTTGTAGTTTACTACAAACGAAAATAGTCTCTGCTACCCTCTTTGTTTCACCAGGCTTTGGAACAAAGAGGGTAGCAGAGACTATTATTTCAATATGGAAAAGTTATAAGTCTCCCCTTTTACAGTAGAAAAGGAGATTACATCTTTATCAATAGAAGAAATCGTAATTTTTTCTCCCTTGCTATTTTTGACTTTCAACCAACGGGTAGCAGGGCAATATATCCGACATTCTCCACCATGACCGGAAGTAACGGCACATTGTGTTAGCCGTCCGGCATTCCATTCCATTGTAAAGGTAAAGTCTCCTTCCGCACGTAATCCCGTCACACTGCCATTTGCCCAAACAGAAGGTAAGGCAGGCAACAGGTGGATAAATCCCTGATGACTCTGCAGTAACATTTCGGCAATGCCTGCCGTAGCTCCGAAATTACCGTCGATTTGGAAAGGTGGATGCGAATCAAAAAGATTTTCATAAACTCCACCTTGGTCGTTATCCATGCTAATAACTGTAAGTGTAGAAAAGTCAAGAGCAGATTTTAGCAAACGGTAAGCATGTTCGCCATCCTGCAAGCGTGCCCAGGCAGCGATTTTCCAGGCACGGCTCCACCCCGTCCCCAAGTCTCCACGTGATTCTAACGTTCTTTTTGCCGCATCTGCATATTTTGCGTCTTTATAGTAAGATATCTGATTACCCGGATAAAGAGCTATCAATTGGGAGAGATGCCGATGGGGATTTCCCAAGGTATCAAGTTTCTGACTATCTTCCCGCCACTCACGTATTTGCCCCCAGGCACCTAGTGTGACACCATTGTCCAAGCGTTTCAACTTCTCCGACAGCTTCCTTACAAAATCTGCATCCAACGGAATGCCTGCTCCTCGCAGGACACGTACAGCCTGCATGGTTTCGCTGAAAAGTTGCCAAACCAGTTGTTGGGCATATGCCACTCCATCTTCCCAAGGTCCATGTTCAGGCGACCACTCTGCCGGAGCAAGCAGTACGCCGTCAGCCGTTAATTGAAGCCTGTCAAACCAATATTCACAGGTACTGCGCATGACCGGATAGGCCACAGAACGCAGATAGTTGATATCTTGTGTGTAAGCATAATGCTTCCACAGATGCATGCAGTACCACGCATTCGCAGGACGGTTGATATTCCAATCCGTGTAGCCGAATATATTGTTTTGTGTGTTTACAGTCCATCCTCTGAGTCCTTCACTTCGTGCTAATTGTTGCCAGCTACCACCCGGGCGAAGAGCTTCAGTGGCAATATACCGGATGAAAGGTTCGTGACATTCGGAAAGATTACAGACCTCAGCAGGCCAATAATTCATCTGTATATTGATGTTGCTATGAATATCACATTCCCAGGGCGGAGCATTATCTCCATTCCATATCCCTTGTAGATTATTCGGCAAATTCATTCCACGAGACGAAGCGATCATCAGGTATCGTCCATATTGAAAATACAACATATCCAAATAAAGAGCTTCTTTATGCAGGCGTACCAGTTCATTCGTGGGAACAGAGGGGATTTCTGTTTTCATTCCTATTTTTCCCCCTGTCTTTGCTGCTGTCCTCAAATCAAACCGGACGCGGTTGAAAAGAGATTGATAATCATTCAGGTGAGTGGATTTCAGCTGATCATAACCTTTTGCAGATGCCCGTGCGAGCCGGTCTGTCAGGCGCTTATGCAGTTGTCCGGAAGTTTCTCCCACATAGGTAGCAGAAGATAAATCATAATTGGTCGCTGCTGTCAATAGAATAAGGACGGAATTGGCTGCATTCACACATAGTTTATTGCTATCCGCCACCAATGTGCCGCCTTCATTAATGACCTTTAATTGAGCTTCATAAGATAATAAATCCAGTTTTCTACGGAACAGGATACCATCTTTGGTGATTTCTTGCCGGGTGCCCGGACGTCCATCGGCAAGGCTGACGGAAAAATTAAGTTTCTTCCCGGCTTTCGGTGTACTTAGTCTGAGCACAATTACCTCATCGGGACGACTGGCGAAATACTCCCGTAAATAATGCGTTCCAGCCGACGTATAACTCACTTTGCCTATAGCTTCATCCAAAGAAAGTTCGCGACGATATTCCCGGACATCTTCCTGCCCATCAAAATGAATCCATACATCACCAAATTTCTGATAAGCCCCACGGGTGGTAGTGCTTCCTGTCCACAAAGTCTTTTCGTTAAAGAGTATCTGCTCGGACTCTACACCACCAAAGAACAAAGCTCCCAATTCTCCATTACCAATAGGCAAGGCAGAGGTCATCCAGTTCGTTGCGGGACGGTCATACCATAGTCGCATGGGAACGGTTTCTGTCTTTTGTTCAACACCCGCAACCGGCCCGGCAAAAAGCAAAAGCACACAAATACTCTTGATAAAATTTCTTCTCAATAACATAAGCTATATAACGATTACTATAACAATTTTATTTTATTCGCATACAATTCCCCTTACTGTAACCTCTGCAATAACTGCCGGTGACTTCTTCACAAACCGGATACGTACAAAGCGTGCACGAACCCCGGCATCAGGAAAATCCATAGCAATATGCGATTCTTTTCTCCTATTAGCCTGTTTGTCTGACACGACTGTCCAATGTACTTTATCTCCCGACACTTCAAGGACATAGCGATAGATGCTTTCCTTCGGAAATCGAACCTGAATATTCTTCAATTCAAGCTCTTTCTCCGTATCCAATATCCAAAAAGGAGCGGGATCATTTTTGGATGCCTGCCAATAGGTTTGCAAATTACCGTCCGCAGCAAATCCCGCTACTTGATTTTCGTGCTGGCTACTGGAAAAAGTAGGATTGTTCCGACCGAACTCCTGTACCGCTTTCTCCTTCTTCTCTCTTACAAAACGTACATAAGAACGCTCTCTCACTTCAGGAGTCAGCCCTTTTTTGTAAGCCTCATTTCCCTGAAAAACAATCTCTATACGTGCCGGTTTCAGTCCCGGAGAGGTGGCTTCGAGTACAGAGGTTCCCGCATAATAGGAGCGAAAAGCAATAGCCGCTTTCCCGTCCATGATACGGATATCACTGTCCGGTTCAAAACGAATCATATTTCCCGTTGGAAATTCCCCCGGACCGGAAACTAATCTCAGTTCTACTGCAGGGGAATTACTAACAGGTTTTCCCGCTGCATTCAGGACCGTAACCATTAATTGCACATCGTCCGTGCCGTCAGTAAGGATATTATCAGTGCGAGATGCTTCTAATCGCAGTTGCGCAGGAACGCCTTCTCCCGCCCATTCCGGTGGTGCCACCCGGGTATATTCGTTCCGATACCAATACCAGGAGCGTTTGGGAATACGGAAATAGTCTACAATTCCCATCTTTCCCAATTGACTGCCGGCAATACTTCCATGATCAAAGCCACACCATATCGCTTGCCCGCTGCGCCATGGAGTTCCTTTCCACCCATCGTTCATTTGCAAATCGCCCCATCCAGGATTATATTCCCCCGGACGTTCGGCAGTCACACTGCCATATTCGGATACCACATTCGGAATACCCGGATTCTGAAAATCCGGTTGCGTTGCTCCATCTCCGTTGTATCCTCCGATATCACCTATCTTATCTATTCTCTCATCCCCTAACGGACGTTGCGCTCCTCCAATGGCTGCGGGACGTGACGGATCGAGCTGATGAGTCAAATCAACCATTCTCTTTAATAGGCGACGTACCCCTTTCATCGCCTCCGGTGCAGAAAAAAAGGCTTCGTTACACATGCTCCACGCCACGATAGAAGGATGATTACGATGAATACGTATCATCTCCTCCAACTGCTGCAAAGCGCTTGCTTCGAATGCTTGTGCATCTTTCTTGTCCACCGGATAAGCACTTGAGTCCCAGTAACCATCTGGTCTGAAACCTCCGATTCCCCAAAAAGGCGCTTCCGACCAGAATAACATACCTTCCTCATCGCAAGCTTGCGAAAAAGCAGGCGCATGAGGATAATGCGAACCACGAATGAGATCAAAGCCAGCCTCTTTCATCAACAGGATATCTCGCCGCATGGCTGCTTCCGTCACGGCATCTCCCCAGCCTGCCTGATCCTGATGTACATTTACTCCTTTGAAAAACAAGTGTTCTCCGTTCAGGAAAAAACCTTTGTCGGCAGTCCACTCAAACCAACGAAATCCGAAAGGTGTTTCTACTCGGTCTATCAACATTTGCCCCTGATAGACTGAACTGACTACTTTATACAGATAAGGATGGCGAGGATGCCATAAGGTAGGATGATTGACCGCTTCAGTGATTTGTTCAAGCTTCTTCATAGAATTAGCTTCCACTTTCTCCTCATTCTCCACAGAAACAAGTATTCGGCCTTCGGCATCTTTTACTTCCGTCAAGAGTTTGAATTCCATCGTTTTATTCGTTTTGTTACAGATATCCGTGCAAACCCTGACTACCGAGGATTTGCCTTGATGCGCTGCCAAATCCGGTGTCGTCGCAAATATACCGTACCAGTCAATATGTACAGGCGACTTTCTCACCAGCCGGACATTACGATATATACCTCCGCTAAACACATGTTCACCCGCCCTGGGCGCTACATTGGCTTTCCAAATATTATTTACGCGTACGGCAATCACATTATTTCCCATGCGGACTGCTGAAGATATGTCAAAATAGAAACCTGTATAACCACCGGTATGTGTACCTGCCTTCTTTCCGTTAACAAAGACTTCCGCTTCCTGAAATACTCCGTCAAACTCCACGAAAAGCTGTTGTTTCAAATCTTTCGCAGTTAATTCAAAAGACTTCCTGTACCAGCCATAGCCTGTATAAAAGTCTTTCGACATAAAATAAGGAATACTGAAGGAATGAGGTATTCCAATTGTTTCCCAACTACTATCATCATAGTCCGTCCGTTCAGCGCCTGTGTAATCACCTTGCATATACTTCCAATTCCGGTTGAAATTGATACTCTGCCGGCATAGTTCGTCTGTCTGAACTTTAGCACACAGGGTATCACTTAATAAACACAGCAAAAAAAGAAGAATTAATTTCTCTTGTTTCATATCCAATTCTTATTATAATATTCTATCCAAATCCGATTATAAATACAGATGTTATCTCATTCCTTTATCCAACCCATATATTGGCAGTCCTTATACACACGCTCTCTATCAAGAGGGTAAACCTTATCAATTAACAATACCCCCTCCAAATCATTCGCTACCCGAACCGACTTGTCACTATTTGGGACAGGTAAGTATTCCGAATGTTTATAGGAAACAGGACCTCCCAGAATCACTGCACCCAATCGTTCCCTCAACTGTTTACGGAATTTCCGTACATACAAGCCGGACTCACTTTCCGAGAGATGGTTGAGATTCAAAGCTATCCCGATATTACTTTCTCCTATCTCGCGTATCATTTTTATCTGTTTATCTACTGTATCTGCAATCCTGAACCGTGTGTTAGTCAGCAGTAACCGAACTCCCCTTTTCTCACCATATTCCGACAAATAACGAAAGGTCTTTTTCATCCCAACATATACCTTTTGCGCAGGATACTTGTCACTCTCAACCCGACCATGCGTCGTAAATAATGCCACACCTATTTGTAATTCCCCCATTTTATCCAGTATTCTCTTATAATAATCCATGCTTTTCTCATAATATTCGGGAACGGCATCACATAAAGTCAAGCCCGGGAAATGGTTTATCTCTTCTATGAAACTAACCACCATAGATATACCACGCTCATCAAGTAACTTCTTCTCTTCACGAAGTGCGTCTAATGAATAATTTGCCAAGTATTCCGCGCTCACACAGACTCCGCCGAATGCGTTATAGAAGCAATCAATTTCATCTATATCTTTAAGAATCCCTTTGGAGTATCTGTCCAACGCCAGAATATGATTTCTATTATCGGGCAATACATGCTGTTGAGACGATTGCTGTCCACCGGATATATGCTGTGCGGCAGGTAACTTATTTTTCAGAAGTCCATAAACTGTTTCCCAATCCAAACTCGGTGTATCAAGCAATTCATAACCATCGCCAGCTGACTTGAGCATACCTTGTCCTGGACTTTTCACTAGTTGAAAATTTAAACCTGCTAATTCAGAGGGAATGGAAAAACCTATCGGCGTTGACGGTATAAACAGTACATCTTCTCCATAAAGAAGCGAGAGTTTATCTGCTATTTCCTTCAGCTCAATCAAGGTTTGCTTATACTGCGGCAGACTACTGTCGAACGTCCAGCGTCCTGAAGCAAATCCTTTCCGCAAATCCGCAGTAATCTGTAATTTCTGCAAGCAGAACCACTTATTCTGTTCTTTCAAAGCGTAGCTGTCTGCCTGTAACAACTTATCGCCCTCAACGGATATTCCGCTAAAATAATCGAAAAAGGTAGGCATATATCTGATTGTTTCTTTGGTGAACAAGATATCGTCAAATACCAACAGCCGGTGACTCACAGGTTTCGCCTGCTGTATCTTCTCTGCCAATTCTACTCTCTCTTCATCAACGGATACGTCGAACAAACGTATATCCCCTCCAAAAATATACGAATCATTATCTTTTCCATTCATATCTCCCCGTATCCCATTCGGCCAATATCCTTGAGCCTGAAACAGTTTGTCTCCTGTCGAAAGTTCATCTATTGATTTTATCCTTCCAATCTTCGAACGTATTGAAAAAGGCAGGCTCTCCAGTGTATTGTTATAAATCGCCAGCCGATATTTGCCTTCTTCCAGATAATTCACTATCACTCCAAGACCCTCGCCCACTTCAAACAATTGTACTGATTTAAATACTGCATCCACTATCGACCGGAAGTGATTCAGTAAACTATATGGCCTGCCTAGAAAAGTGTTGAAACCACCTTGCATCCATGTAGGTGGCTTGTTGTATTCCAAGGGAGCAGCATTCAGGCCATAAGCTGTAAGCGAAAGTATAATTTGCCCCTTCCCAACGGGAATGTCAACGGCTACCGGCTCTCCGCCAATCATTGCCAGAACATGAGCCTCATCGGGCAAAGAAGCCCGATAAAGTTCAAAGTTCCCCCGTTCTACAAGTTCATTTTCTCCTATCCTGACTATTCCTCCAGCCGGAACGGTTCTACTTTTACCGATTTTCCATTCCGGCCAAATACGTGCGGCATTTTCTGCCGTAACTATAAAAGTACCGCCCTTGTGAACATACTCTTTCACTTTATCCGCCAACTCCATTCCACCACTGAAAAGGTTTCCGGCAGCCACCATGACAGGATACTGTTTCATCACTTCCACACGTGCATCACTGTGTAAAACATCGGCATTCTCCCCATAAGGAGTCGCACACATTGCTCCCGTTTCATCATGAAAAAAGCCACTCCGTTCATAATTCGGGAAAAATAAACTTATCATTGCATCCGTAAGAAAGTCACCTGCTTCATAATCCATCCCGTTCCAAACCTGAAACCGGCCTGCGATATGGTCTGCCGGCATCCAACCCGAATAGAAATCATTGAGTAAAGCGATTTGTGTAACCATACAGCCCGGCTGTCCATACTTCTCTACAAAGTTCGCACAATCGGTATGCATTTTACCAATAGGAGTCAATTCTCCCTTGTTAGTGGCAAAATGACCTTCGCACCATCCCGACTCCATGCTGAGTATCGTTGCATTATACATATACTGTGTATAATAAGAGCGTTTAAACAACGATAAACTTCCTCCTTTATTCACACGCTCGTATTTCTCGTCTCGGGAGTAATTCTTATATCCCCATGTATCAAACACCGATACATCACCGAACCACAAGATACCGTACTGCTTTCCCGCTCCGCGCAGATGCATATATTGCACCTGTCCGTTGGTAATCTTATTCTGTGTTTCCGCCCCTGCAAGAATCGTATATCCTTCTTTTAGAATGTAATGCCAGTACCACAGTACACTCAACGAACTGCACCAGTTTCCCAAATCTGCAGCGACACGGTCAAAATAAGGCTGGGAAGCAAGATACTGCCTTCTGCGGTCCGGAATGTACGGTTCCATTATCTGTTTATAGGTAAAGTTAAACCGGCCATCCTGTTCTCCTACATCAAATCCGGTAAACCGGTGTCCCAGGTGCTTTCTGATTTGCTCTGTTTGCCACTCTGGCACGATATATTCACCAAAACTTCCATAAAAAGGACTTCCCGGTCCATACCCACCTATGTTGTGAAGATACATTCCATGCTTTCCTATATATTGCAACTTTCCCGTAAACTCCTGATTCTTTAAGAATGAAGCGCCAGGACGATATACCAACCCCGGAACATCAGCCAGTTCAGCTTCGTTTGACGGAACATTCCGCCCGGCTACGAATTGAGTCCGATGATCGAAATCACTCCAGGAAAGAGCCGGATAAGGACGCCGGGAATATTCAGGATATTCCATCGGCTCAACCGGATAAGGGTAGATGACCGGATGTATGGCAAAGAGTTGTCTCGATGCACCAACATCCGGTACATTGAATAGAAGGAAAACGGTCAATAAGAAATAATGATATAATATTCTCATGTCTGTATCATCAAAATAGAACTATTCTTTTGCGTATTCTATCGACAAATTGTCCACATAGAGAATATCGTCATCCTCTCTTGAATCTATCACCATCTTGAATTTATCTCCGGCTTTCAGCAGACCGGTCCGATAGTTATATTGCACCCATTCGCCTGTACCCTGAACTGTATCATCAATACCAAAATCTGAATAAAGTTTGAATGGGCCGGATGCCTTATAAGTCATGAAACTTATGGTATAATAACCGTCATTCCACACTCCGCCCCAGTCGAACATCAACTCTATTTTTCCTTTTTTAATGCTTAATGATTTAGTTCCGTTGAAAGGCCTTTCATTGGTTACAAGCGGATTCCCCTCTGTATAATATCCGATACGGTCTTGAATAAATGTCCAAGGTTCAATCACACTTCCGATCTCGTAGGTTTCATAATCGTCGAGACACTGATAAGCCTTTTTGCCGGTCACGGAAATACCTTTCGACATACCATTGTGGTTGACCGAATATACAGTATATTCAGCACCCGTCACCGAAGCTGCATAATCCAGGAACTCCTTGTTTGTCACCTCTTTATAAAACGTACCATTTTTATACACTTTATACGAAGTGGCAAAACGTCCTGCACTCCAGGATAATAAACAGCCTTCAATATTAGTATCGGATGCTTCTAACTTGGCAGGAACACGAGGTTCAATGCCATCAGGGATTCCCAAATAACCCGAATCCACCGCGTAAGTAGCCGAACGCCATCCTTGGTTGTCCACAGCATAAATGCGATATTCAGTCAATGTATCAGGAGCAGAGTCGTCTTCATAAGATTCAACCGTCAAACTATCTGCAATCACTTTTAATCCTCTGACCAATGTATAAAAAGAAGCATCTTCCACTTTCGTCCATTTTAGGAAAACTGAGGTATCACCGCGACTAGCAGTCAATTGTGCAGGAGCACTCAAACGCTGAAGGGCATAATCTTCCTTTTCACAGCTTATATATACAACTGTAATAACAGCCAAAACTATGATATGTATAATATGTTTCATTATTTACTTATTATTTACTGGTTTACTTCTTGTTTCAAATTAATATCCCTCATTATTGGGGAGCAGATTAGGATTGGCATCAGTAGCTTCCTGCGGCAAAGGCCATAGATAGTTGGCAGGTGCAACAAAGACTTTGTGCGAACCGAAATTATACAGTTCGTCGGAAGTGATCGAATTAATCACATCGGCAGCTATCCCCCAGCGACGAATGTCAAAGTATCTCAACCCTTCAAAAGCAAATTCCCATTTCCGTTCATCCTGGATGATTTTCATCATAGCCTTCGGGTCTGTTGTATGAGCCACATGTGCTATTCCGGCACGGTCTCTCACTGCGTCCAATATATCAAATACAGACTGGTCTATATCCCCGAGCATCGTTTTCGCTTCGGCATACATCAACAGCACATCGGTATAGCGCAGAATAATGAAATCGGACTCGTCTTCCTGCAACCATTCTGTCTTTTTATCTTCGTTCATATATCCTTTGTTGATATTTAACGGATAATCTATCGCACACTGTGCATCAATGCCGCACACATACTCAGAGGTGAAAGGCATACCGTTCACGACGGAATAACCACCAATATAAAACGTACTTTCGAATCGGGGACCACGGTTGGCCCACTTATTCTGAGAATCATATACCATAGATCCTTCAGCCACCGTCTTGCCGTCAGTCAATGGATAAGAATCAATAAACTCCGGCAAGATAGATACAGTTGCCCATGAACCATTCATGCTTCCTGTCGGCAGTCCGGGGATTTTGCTTCCAAAAGGAGTATTGAACGTACTTCCCTGTTTGGTTCCGTTAGCTACATACTTCAGGCTGAACAATATTTCTGGGTTATTTTCATTCGAGTTGGCGAATATGCTTTTATAATCGTCCAAGAACATGGAATTTTCTAAGGTTTTATCAAGTTCCATCAATTCCTTTGCAGCTTCCACCGTATTTTCATAATCCTTGTTATACAAATAAGCACGTACTCTCATCCCCATAGCTGCTTGTTTGGTGGCAAGTCCCCATTTGTTATTATAAGGAGTCATCTCCAGGCAGCTGACAGCTATTTTAAGATCTGGGATAATCAGCTGGTTCGTTATATCATCAACCGAGCTTCTCGGCAACTTTGATTCGGAAGGAAGATAAAGACGATCGATCATTGGAACCGGCCCCCAAAGACTTGTCAGACGGATGTAACATATAGCCCTCACAAAATGCGCCTGTCCTTTTACATAATTCACAAAGTCCTCAGGAAACTCCGATTGCTTGGCCTCTATCTGTTCAATGATCGTATTCGACCAGGAAATAGCCGCATACACCTTCTGATATAAAGATGCGACATTGTCGGTCACGGATTTCAATTCACCCCGTGATATATCAAACCAGGGCTGCGTCCAACTATTCTTATACATGCATACGTCTGCACAAACTTCCCAATACAGATTCCCAAAATACGCTCCGTCTTTGGCTTCGTCGTCCAACGGGCGAAGCATGGAGTACAAACCGGTCACAGCCTGGTCAAAATCATCTTTCGTCTTAAAGAAATTCTCATTAGCCACCGTATCTTTCGGCTCCAGTTCAATCCAATCATTACACCCACTCAACATAATAAACGAGAAAGCGGATAAAAGCAATACATATATTTTTTTCATACTGTTTCAGTTATTAGAAAGTTAAATCAATACCCATTTTCACTGTCATCGCTTGCGGAATACCACCTCGTTCACCTGCACCGTTGGAGCGTTCCGGATCCAGTCCCCGGTAATCCTTCTTCGTCCAGGTGAATAAATTGGAAGCGGAAACATATACTCTCATTTTCTCCATCTTCAGCGTACGGATGATGTTTAACGGCAGGTCATAGCTCAAAACCAGATTCTTCAGACGCAGATAAGTTCTATCCATCAGGAAATAGCTGTTGGCGTAGTCAACATTAGGACCGCTTTCAACCCACAAACGTGGGACTGTCTCACTCGGATGTTCCGGAGTCCAACGTTTCGTCCAATATTGGCCAAAATTGGAACCTTGGAATGTCGGAGTATAATATTCGCATGTTCCATAGGTATAAGCATCTGCAATCCCCTGAAAATCGGCACTGATATTTATACCTTTATACCCAAATGATAAATTTGCGCCAAATGTCCATGCCGGATATTCCGTTCCCAATATCTGACGGTCATTGGCATCAATCACTCCATCCGGTTTTCCTTCAGGGCCACTGATATCTTCAAATACCAAGTCACCCGGTCCTGCTCCTTTCACATGGGGAGAGTTATCCACTTCTTCCTGAGTCTGATAAATCTTGCCGGTCCATTTCAACATATAATAGGAATTCATCGGTTTATTGCGAGTCGTAATTTTATTACCACTGATATGACGGTCGGTCTCTCCGGTCATTCCAGGGTCTATGGCATTGACCTTATTTTGAATATGTGACATATTACCACCAATGGAGAAATGGAAGTCTTTCAATCTTTTCTGATAAGTAGCCGATAATTCAAAACCGCTGTTTTGCACTTCTGCCAGGTTGGTTAACACCGATTTGAATCCTGTCTCGTACGGCAGTGGCGTATCGAATAAAATGTCTTTTGTCTTACGCATAAAGTAATCACCTTCCAGCACCAGCTCCGAATTGAACAGATGAAGATTAAAACCTACATTCGTCACATTGGTAGTCTCCCAGTGAATATCCGGGTTACCATAAGAAGTCGGAACAACGCCTGTTGCCACCTCATTCCCCCACACATAATTACCGTCATAACCGATCTTGGCAATATAAGGGAAATTATCGCTGCTATACTGGTTGCCGAGCTGTCCCCAGGAAGCACGCAGTTTTAGAAAGTTAATCGTAGGAATCTTCTTCATGAAATTTTCCTGCGTCAACACCCATCCCACAGAGAAAGAAGGGAATATACCATACTTGAAATTGGAACCGAATCTGGAAGAACCGTCACGACGCAGATTAAATTCGAAAAGATACTTGTCTGCAAAATCATAGTTCACACGTCCGAATTGGGAAAGAATGGCATATTGTGTCATACTGCTGCTATTTTGCACTGTGGAAGGATCTCCTGAATCGAGAATATGCACATAATTGGAGATGTACTTTCCTCTGGATGTATCAAAATAGTCGTAATTGGTCGCTTCATAGCTGGCAGCAACCATGGCTCTCATATGATGCCGGCCAATTGACTTGGAATATTCCATCTGAACATACGGGTTAATCCGGTAATCTCTGGCTGACGACATCTTCAAACTTCCGTTTCCATAATAACCGTCACTAATCACATCTTCCATATCGGCGCCTTCCGCAAGCAGTTCCTCATATCGCCAATTTTTAACCTCCGGACAGCCCTTCCACTCACTATAATCTCTTAATTGCACATTTGCATTGAGGTATGCATACACTTTCAGTTCAGGAAAAATGTCCCAACTCAAGAAAGCATTACCGTAAATGTTATTGTTTTTCTGATGAATCTCATTGTAAAGCATCTTGGTCAATGGATTCTCTCCTTGCACCTGTCCCGTATAGGACAAAGTCGTATTATCGGGCATCGCAATCGTACCGTCTGAGTTATAGGCCGGATTCAGAGGATTGGCACGCATCAGGTCAAGCGCAAAGACCTCATCTACACTTCCGTTCGGAGTGCGCTGATCGCCGTAAGTATAACCAATAGATGCTCCGATCTTTAATTTGGGAAGTACATAAGTATCCAGGTTCAGACGGGCAGTAATCCGTTTATAGTTACCACTGGATGCTATGGATCCCTGGTCCATATAGCCTAAAGAAAAGTAATATTTGGTCTTATTATTTCCGCCGCTTGCACTCATATTGTATTCCTGGGTAGTAGCCGTGCGAAAAATCTGATCAAACCAATCGGTAGAACACGCATCCCTGAATTTAGGTGTACGGTATCTTTCAATTACTTCATCCGGAAAAGCTGACTCTAATCCGGAGTTGATTCGCGCCTCATTCATCAGGAGCATAAATGTTTCTGGATCCGTCACCATGTCCGGCCTACTCTGGTCAGTCATCTTAGACCAAGAAAGGCCTGCACTTACATTAAAAGTTGACTTCCCTTCTGCTTTTCCTTTCTTTGTACTGACCAATACAACACCATTCGCAGCTTGCGAACCGTATATAGAAGCCGATGCAGCATCTTTCAAGACAGAGATACTTTCAATATCCGCTGGATTTACTACATCCATATTCGGAGAAATAACCCCATCAATCAAGATAAGAGGAGAAGTATTATTCAACGTACCGAGTCCGCGAATGGTGATCTGCGCACCGTCTGCACCTGCCATACCGGACGATTGTGCAATATGTACACCTGCTATCTTACCTGCCAAGCTCTGCGAAGCACTGGTAATAGGTCGACTCTCTAGTTGTTTCACATCAAGACTCGCCACTGCTCCAGTCAGATTCACCTTTTTCTGTGCGCCATATCCCACTACAACGACTTCATCAAGAAGCTGCGAATTCTCTTTCAAGTAACGTTTTTTAATCGCCTGATTATTAATTATTTGCATGATTGTATAGCCTACAATATACCTACATTTCTTATCTATTACAGGTTATTTCTTACTTAATAAGACTTGTATTAGACGTTCCTTCTCCTCAATTATCCTTTCTAAATCAGCTATTTTTGCATCTTTATCAAGTTCATTTGATTTTATTCCAGTTATGGGAATATCATCAAAGAATACACCTACAGGAACCTCTAAAACCTTTGCTATTGCCTCAATGGTTTTTGTGTTCGTTGATCCATTTCTAACAATAGCCTGTATGCTACTATCTTCTTTTCCTATACGTGATGCAAGTTCTCGTATAGTGATTTTCTTTAATTCGCATAACTCTCTTATTAACAAGAAATTAGCCATATTACACCTTTGTTATAACTTTTATTAACGTGAATTTTATTCACCTGTGGTAAAAATAATTATACCTTTGCTATGTAAAGTTAACAATAATGAGTATATTTATCACAAAGGTATGACGAAAAAAAAATTAAAAAGGAATGATGACGGCGAGAAACTAAGAATGTACCTTTTGAATTTGCCGGTAAAAGAATCTTCTGAAATGTCCCTTAAATTGGCAGAAGCATGTAAAGTGCCATTACATACCTTTCGTAATTGGCGAGGTAGTCGTTGTCGTATTCCCGAACTTGCAAAGGATAAGATCGAGGAAGTCACAGGCGTAAAAATCTTCCATAGTGAAAACCAATAAATAAAAGAAAAATGAAATCAAAGAAATTAGAAATTGAAATTCCGGAAGGTAAAACAGCTGTCTGGAGAAATGGAATCTTAACTCTTATTGATGAACCAGAAAAAGACGTAAGAAAACGTATTAAGACGTTTGAGGACGCCTGCCGTGAAATTGGCATCGATGCAGAAGCATGGAACCGAGATAAAATATCCCTCGGTCTTGAACCTGACGTTCTGGCTTTCCTGAAACTCCGTATCATTGTCAAGGCTTTAAATGAAGGCTGGGAACCTCAATTTACAGAGGATGAATGCCGTTATTATCCTTGGTTTATTCTTTATACAAGGGAAGAATACAACAAGTTAGACGAGGAAGAAAAGTCTCGTGTGGTGTGTCGGTCGAGCAGCAGCGCGGGCGCGTTGGGCGGTGTTTCGTATGCGTACGCGAGTCACGATTCATCGTTCACGTATGCGGGCATCGGCGTTCGGCTTGCCTTCAAAACGTCGGAACTGGCAGCGTATTGCGGTCGACAATTCCTTGATATTTGGGCGGACTTTGTTTTTCTTCCGGAAGAGAAAAGTGAATAAATAACCGGGGCGGTTTTTGCCGCTCCATATAATAACCGCCGGAGTGTGGAGATAACCCCGAAGGGCGAAAGCGGGCGTTATTGGTAGTTCGATGCTATCCTCCGGCACAGCTATAAACAACAATGAGCAAA
>ERZ826220.1927-NODE-1927-length-19012-cov-18.824656_pt1 | contig 19012 bp, 13 predicted proteins | sample MGYA00519927_ERZ826220 | MGnify/ENA primary metagenome ERZ826220 (study PRJEB31778, sample SAMEA3449225) | human gut metagenome | biome: human gut; feature: human-associated habitat; material: faeces | place: United Kingdom | collected 2010/2012 ...
TCTCGTCGAGAATAACTGCCTTCGTGTAGGTGGAACCTACGTCGCATCCGCCAAAATATTTCATAGTATTACTTCCTCCTGAATGTTTTTTATGTCCGATATACGTTCAAATGATCCGAATTACCAGGTGACCTCGTCATCGATGTCGATGAGCGTCGGGTCGACCGGCTCCGCGTGCATGACGTTGACCATGTAGTTGTTCACACGGCCGCGCATGTCCTTACGGGAAACGGTACGCGGATCCATCAGGTCGTGCTCGACCCAGATCAGGTGGATACCGAGCTCACGAGCCTGATCGTCGAACAGGCCCTGCAGGCCGGCCATCGTCTTGCAGCAGACGTGCTGATACATGATAACAACGTTCGCATTGAAGTTCTCGCACTGTCTCCACAGCTCGCCCAGAACGTGATCGTGGCCGCCGTTGGTGTGGCGGCGCATGACCATGCGCTCGTACAGACGGCAGAGGTCATTGATGGCCTCTTCCTTGTCGGTGGTGTTGAGCATCTTGGTCATATTCAGCGCTTCCATCTCGGTCAGCGCGTAGATGCCCCAGCAGTTGGCCAGCCAGTTGGAGAAGTTGGCGTAGAAGTGGGCCGGGCAGCTCCAGATGAGCGCGCGGTACTTCTCATAGCCGCCGACGTATGCGGGCAGCTTCTTCTCGTAGGTCTCCATCATGGTCTTGCAGATCTTGCGCTGCGTCTTCAGACCTTCGGGGAACAGGCCGCCGTCCATCTCGTAGTTCCACTTACGGAACAGCTCGAAGGAGGAACCGACCAGCTGCGGATAATGGGTCTTGTTGATCTCCCACTTCTCCATCTCGAGTCTGGTGCACTCGTTCATCTTCTCCATGGTGGCGAAGTAAGTGTCCCAGTTCCAGGTCTCGCCGGTGAGGCCCTCGACCCAGTGGATGCAGTCCTTCATGTCGGCAGCCGCCATCTCGGTGGTGTCCTCGTCGTCGTAACGGACGGGCATGCACAGCGGGTAGCTCGGCATGAACTTGCTGAAGCGGCGATCCTGGAAGGACGTCGCCATGACGGAACCGTCGCACGGCATGGAGGAGGCGATGAAGCCCTGGCCGCACATCGGGTACTCGTCCTTGACCGCGCAGCCGCACTCAGCCGTCGGCAGCGGGCAGGTATCGGACGGGAGGCCGTAGCTCTCGATGGCGTCGATGTACGGGATGAGGGTCAGCTGGTCCATTTCGGAGACCATGAAGACCGGGATCATCTGGTACGGGATGCCGAGCAGGTTCGGGAAGCCGGCCATCATCTGCGCCATCGTCATTTCGTCGAACATGATGATGCGCTTGTTGATCTTCTGGTTGCCGCCGATCTTCGCGTCCGCCATGATGAGGTTGGCGATCAGATCCTCGGCCCAGTGGGTAATGGCGACCCACATATCAAAGTCAGCCTGCAGCAGCTTGCCGCGGCGGCCGAACACGCTGCGGTCGACCACAGCCGGGGTGGCCAGGTAGGAAGCGAACCAGTGGTACTCGAACACGGCCAGCATAATGGACATGGGGTCCTTCATGACCATGTTGAGCATGCCGCCCCAGATCTTCAGCCAGCCGACAAAGTCGTAGCCGACGCTCTTGAGGCCCTTCCACTCACGGCGGGCAAACGCGATAGCATCTTTCTTATACAGGTAACCGAGGTGACGGTCGCCGTTCATGAGCCAATCGATCTTGGCGCTGGTGTCCATGGCGGCGAATTCCTTGAACTCGGCCGTGATGCGGTCCTTATCGCGCTGGAGGCTCAGCTTGGTCTTGGCTGCGACCTGGGACCAGTCGATATCCTGGATCATGCCCTTCCAGACCTTCAGGTCGGAGGGGACATTTTTCTTCATCCATGCAATGTTACTTTTCAGCATTTATTTGTCCTCCTTCGCAGCCTTATGAATCTGCTTGATCTCAAGGCTCTCGACAAAGGCCTGCAGTCTCGTGCGGAGCTGACCGGAGGAGCGAGCCATGTACGGGCGATCGATGGACAGGACCGGCCAGCCATACTCTTCGTTCATGATGTGGCTTGCCAGCGCGCGCTCGAATGCCCAGAAATCGCAGAACTTCATGGATTCGTAGATGATGCCTTCGGCACCGTTCTCGGTGGCGAGACGGTTGATCGTGTCGCGGCGCTCCTGGATCTTCTCCTGGCTCATGTAGCGCGGGCACTGCGTAGTCTTCAGGTAGTGGGCGCAGATCTGCGTAAGGACATCGTCCGTGTCGTTGAGCTCGATGACTTCACGGCCCGGGGTGCTGCCGAAGCAGAAACGGTCGGCAACGATCATCGCGCCGGCGTCTTCGACCATGCGGGTCATGTCGAGGTCGTCGATCTCGGAACCGATGAGGGCCACACGGCAGCGATACCACGGCTTGGCGTCGACTTTTCTCTTCTTGATCTCTGCCAGCGTTTCCTTCAGGTACGGGAGGATCTTGCTCTTCGGGCAGCAGTAAGTAACCAGGTTGAGGACATGGAACTCATAACCGGTGATGGGCGGATTCTCGAGCTTGCGCATATCGCCGATCTCGGTGATGATCTTGCAGACCTCATTGTGCTCGGCAACAGCCTTGCGCAGCGCCTCGTCGGACGTATCCACGCCGTAGGTCTCGGCCAGAACGTTCAGGAAGCGGTTGCGGATCTGCGTGACGTAGTGCTTGAGGGTGTAGTCCTTGACTTTGTACGGAATGTCGCAGTGGGTAACGAACATCTTCTTGTTGGGCATGTCGGGGGCAGCGACCAGCTCGATGTTCTCCATGCAGCGGTTCATCTCCGCGCAGGCGTCCACACCAGCGATGGCGTCGAGGAAGTTATAGCCGCCCTCGATCGCACGCTCCACGAGTGCTCTGCAGTACTCGCAGGTGTAGTTGGACATGTAGTAGGATGCGATGTCGAATGAACCTGTCTTCGGCGCACGAAGTCTGACCGAGAAACAGTTGTCTACGTTGAGGACCACTTCGGGCATGTGATAGCAAGTGTAAGCGATGGGGTGCATACCCTCATCCTTGGCCTGCTGCACGAGCTCGTTGTTGGCGCTGTCAAGAAGGTTCTCAAAGTAGATCAGATGCTTTAAATCCTTCAAATGTTACACCTCTTCTTCCCTTTTTTATGGTTTTCGTTTGATTGGGCTCGCCGGGGGGCGTTCCCCCATGGTGGTCACGGACATGGGAAGCAATCGCTGTGATCCCGGCCGAAACGTGCGGTTCTCCGAAGCGTACCACCCTTATGTAACACTTCAAAGCATTCCGTCCGAAAACGCAAGGATAGCTTCCGTTATCACGTCAACAGATTAACATATTCGCGCACAATTTACAAGTCTTTTATCACATCCTAGGGCAAAAAATTGTTGATTCTTACAAGAGAATATGATAAACTTTTAATAATCCATTCAGAGCAGGGTGATTTTTCCGCACGGCAGCCCTGCCCCCACTTAGAAAGGAGTGTTTCCCATGCACGAACATGAACACGATCACGATCATGCACATCACTGCCACCCGCACAGCCACGAGCACACCGGCGACAAACCGATGAGCCCCGAGGAAGTGCTGGCGCTGCTGAACTATATGCTCGACCACAACCGCCATCACGCTGACGAGCTGCACGACATCTGCCACGCGCTGGAGGATGAGGGCAAGACCGAAGCGGCCGCGGCGCTGGCCGCGGCGCTGCATGCATTTGACCACGGCAACGACAAGCTCGAAAAAGCCCTCGAGCTTGCCAAACAGGCATAACGGGTAAAAAAGGAGCGAACGACCATGTGTCTTTCTGATGCATATGAGATCAAGGACGGCAAACAGAACCTCGTCTGCTCGCGCGTGTGCAACGTGTCCGCCGACGGCGAGAACGTCACGCTGACCGACCTGATGGGGATCCGTAAGATCGTCCCCGGCAAACTCAAGAAAGTGGACCTGATGAGCAACGTCATCCTCATCGAACCCTGCTGAAGCGAAGCTGCCAGCCGGCGTCCGGAGCATCCGGACGCCGGTTTTTCTGTATCCCGGGTGCAGGTTTTTCTTGCATTTTCCTGTTCTTTCCTCTATAGTATAGGGAATCTGCGGAAAAAGGGATGTGAAGATATGGGGTTTTGGGAACTGGTCGTGCTGGCGGTTGGCCTGTCGATGGACGCGTTTGCCGTCTCCATCTGCAAGGGGCTGGCGCTGCAGCGCGTATCGTGGAAGGAATGCTGCATCGCAGGCGCGTGGTTCGGCGGCTTTCAGGCGCTCATGCCGCTGCTGGGCTATCTGCTCGGCACGCAGTTTGAGCAGTTTGTCACCTCCGTCGATCACTGGATCGCGTTCGTGCTGCTGGGCATCATCGGCGGCAACATGATCCGCGAGGCGCTGTCCAAAGATGAGGATAAGCTCGACGGCTCGCTTGCATTCAAGACCATGCTCCTGCTGGCCGTCGCCACGAGCATCGACGCGCTCGCCGTCGGCATCACGTTCGCGTTCCTGCCCGGCACGCGTATCGTGCCCGCCGTGGCGCTCATCGGCTCGATCACCTTCGTCTTTTCCGCAGCCGGCATCCGGCTCGGCAACGTGTTCGGCCTGCGCTACAAGAGCAAGGCCGAGTTCGCCGGCGGCGTGATCCTCATCCTGCTCGGCACGAAGATCCTGCTTGAGCACCTCGGTGTTTTGTAAAAAAGATCCTTTTTACTCCGCGATCTTGTCCGGATTGTGGAGTTTTTTCTCGCTTTGTGCGTTTGGAGACAAGTTTTCACACCCGGGCGAATATGTTGAACCAGCAGCAAGAATCCTCCAATTCAGAGAAGTAGAAAACGGAAAATCTGCACAACAATTCCTTTCACATTTGTTGAAAAAGACAATTTTTTTACATCGGAAAAAGATTTGACCCGTTTCTCTTGCGATTTTGTGAAATTTAAGATATAGTTTAGGGCAAGCGTTCGGTATTAGACTGAAAAATGCTTAAATGAGTGGAGGAACGACATGAAAAAAGTATTACTCACGATCATCAGCGTCTGCCTGATTGCTGCGAGTATCTTCGGCCTGTTCGCCGGAGTGAGCAGCTTCAGCGACATCATGAATGTCAAAGAGTACAAAGAAAAGGACGCGGAAGAGGGTCTGGAGTCCATCGACACGCTCGATGCCGGCCTTGACCAGCTGCAGGAGAACGAGGGCACTTACCTCGCCGGTGTGGACACCTACACCGCCGGCCTGATCTCCTACTCCGAAGGCAAGACTCAGCTCTCCGCAGGCTACGCCGCCTACTACGCCGGCAAGAAGCAGCTTGAGGAAGGCAAAGCCGCCTATGCCGCCGGCAAGAAGCAGATCGAGGACAACACCGCTGCTTACAATGAAGGCAAAGCGACCCTCGCCAAGATCGAGCCGCTCATGCCCTATGTCAATCAGTATGTGGAGTTCCGTGACGGCACCATCGCCAACCTCGCCGGCTTCTCGAGCGCCCAGGCGTGGTTCGTCTCCGTCGTGCGTCCGATTGCGGCCAAGCAGGGTCTGGCCATTCCGGACGATGTGACTGACCTGCCGGCTTACATCCAGCAGATGGTCGCCGACGGCAAAGCCCAGCTCAAGCAGTATGAAGACGGTCTGGTCCAGCTGGCCGAGGCCGAGAAGGCCATCGCTGCAGGCGAGGCTCAGCTCAGAGACGCTGAGAAGCAGCTCGCTCAGGGCGAAAACGATCTCGCGGCCGGCGGCAACCAGCTCGCCGACGGCAAGAAGCAGCTCAACACCTTTGAGGACGGCTGCGCGCAGGTCGCCGCCGGCTGTGAGCTCCTGATGAGCCAGCCCGCTTACATGAACGACGAAGGCAACGGCGACAAGAAAATGTGCCCGAGCGTTGCCGACATCCTCAAAGAGCGCTATGGCGACAACTTCTCCATCTGGGAGCTCGATGACAACGGTGAGATCCGCGTCGTTAACGGCTGCCAGTACCTCAACCTCGAAAACTGCCGCGCCGTCGGTCAGGCCGGCCGTGACTACATCTCCGTCTACCAGACCGCTGCTGTCACGAAGGAAGTCATGAGCAGACTCGGCGTCGTCGCCGCGATGCTCCTCGCGTCCGTCCTCGGCCTCATCGCGGGCCTGTTCGGCATCCTGTCCGTGATCCGCATCAGCAAGGGCAAGATCGTGACCGCCTCCGTCTGCGGCATCATCTCTGCCGTCCTCGCCGTCGCCGGCAACATCATCGGCATGCTCACCGGCTACACCGGCTACACGTTCGCCTGCCGCTACGGCAAAGCTCCCGACCCTGTCACCTACGAGTTCACGGGTCACACCCAGTTCGTCGCGATCGTCATCCTGGCCATCGTTGCGATCCTGTTTGCGATCATCGCGTGTGTCGTCTCCGGCGCTTACAAGCGTTCGCAGAAGGCCGTCGCCGCCCAGGCTGCCGCCGCTGCCGCTCCCGTGGCAGTTCCGGTCGATGAGCCGGCCGCCGCTCCTGCTGCCGACGACAAGACCGCTGAGTAAAGCACAACATCAACAAAAAATCTCCGGAGGTAAACTCCGGAGATTTTTTTATGCGCTGCCGCGCCGGGACTCTGGCGCGGCAGCCTCGCCTGAAAGGCTTGAAAATCAAGCCCTTCGGCGGCGGCCGATTTGATTCGAGGCGGGCCTTGCCCCCTCGAGCTCCCCCGCGGCTCTATCCCTTTGCACTTGCGCATAGGTTTTAACTGTCTTGCACGACCGTTTCTATTCTCTGCCGCTCACTGCCAGAGCTCCGCCGTGACGAACTGCCGCCCTTTGCGCGACATGCCGCCCACTTCCGTGACGCTGCCCTTGCCCGCGCCGCGCAGCGACAGCACGTCACCGGGCGCGACCGGGGCGTCCGGCCGCAGGCACTCGGCATAGTTCAGGTGCACCGCGCCCGCGCGGATCTGCGCCGCGGCGCTCGTGCGCGAGAGGCGGAACATCCCGCTCACGACGGCATCCAGCCGCGCCGACTGCACCGTGAACGTCACGGGGCGCACTTTCCGCTCCGGCACCGGCACGGCGGTCAGCTCCACGGCCGCCGCCTTCACGCCCGTGCGGCCCACCTGCTCCAGCTCCAGCAGCGCCGGGGCCACGCTCGGCAGGCAGAACACATATGCGCCGTTGTCCTGCACGAGAATGTCGCCGACCCACTCGCGCCGGATGCCGAGGCCAAGGATCGCGCCGAGATAGTCCCGATGGCCGGGCGCGCCGAACGGCGCTGAAAAGTGCACGGCGCGCAGGTGCTCCGCGGGGTCAAAGTCCTCGGCCGTGAGGTAAAACGGCAGGAAAAACGCCGCCCGCCGCTCGCAGCCTTCGCCGCCGCCGTGCAGCACGAGCGTGCAGTCACGGTGACGGGCCCAGTTCGTGAGTGCGTACTGCTCCGCCGGGGTCAGAAACGCCGTGGACGTGACCGTCGCCGTGCGCTCGCAGCGCTCGGCCAGATCGGCCGCGCGGCGCAGAAGATCTTCCTCCATTGCCCTCACCTCCCGTTGATGTCGCGAATGGCGGCCTCGAGCTGCTGCGCCACCTGCGCCAGCTCCTGCCGGAACTCGCGCGCGCTCATGCGCAGTACGCCCGCGCGCAGCGCCGTGAGCTGGATGAGCGCGTCGGACGTGACGACGCGCACGGACTCGTTCTTGCCGATCTCGTCGGCGAGCTTTTCCATATAGGCGTCCGCCGTCTCGCCCTGGCGCGTGAAGACCACGTGCAAACCGCTGCGGTCGAACTTCTCCCCCTGCCCGCCGGGCACGCGGTAGCCGTCGAACACGACCACGACCTCACGGCGCGTGAAGGCGGCGTAGTTGCTCAGCGCATCCATGAGCCGCTCGCGCGCAGCGTCGATGTGGCCGCTGTCGGCCAGGGCGCGCAGCTCGTCCCAGGCGAAGATGACGTTGTAGCCGTCCACGATCACGCGCTCACGCCGTGGGTGGAACAGCTCAGCGCGCTCGGTCTCGTCCGCACCGGGCGCGGCGTTGCGCACGGGGGCTGCGTACTGCGCGCGGCGGATGGGGCCGAACTCGCGCTGCAGGATCTCCTCCAGCTCCCGGTCGTCGAGATCGAAGCGGCGGCGGAACATGCACGGCGCGGGCGGGGGCGTCTCCATCTCCGTCTTGCCGAAACCGGTGTCGAGGTGCATATAATCGCGCACGCGGTCCCACGGGATGACCGTGCCCGCACCGTGCGCGCAGAACACGCTGTCCGGCGTGTTGTCAAGGTCGCGCGTGGGGTCGTAACCGCTCTCAGCAATGACCTCCTGCGCGTTGTGGCAGGTGTCGTAGCCAGCGACGCTGCAGGAGATGCGCCCGCGCCCGCGGGTATACGCCGCGACTTCGGCGGGGTAATCGCGCATCGTGGCCACCGGCGCGCGGCCGGTGAGCACAGCCATGTCGCCGTGCGTCTCAGGCGAGGAAAACGTGCCGGACATGAGCCGCACGTCGCTGATCGCGCGGCCGATCTGCTCAGCCGGGACCTCGATGCGAAAGGCGTAGTACGGCTCGAGCAGGACGCTTTCCGCCTGCATGAGTCCCTGCCGCACGGCGCGCCACGTCGCCTGGCGGAAGTCGCCGCCCTCCGTGTGCTTGACGTGCGCGCGGCCGGCCAGCAATGTGATCTTCACATCCGTCAGCGGTGCGCCGGTGAGCACGCCGCGGTGGCACTTCTCGGCCAGATGCGTGAGGATCAGGCGCTGCCAGTTCCGGTCGAGCACGTCCTCGCTGCAGGAGGTATCAAACGTCAGCCCCGTGCCGCGCTCGGCGGGCTCGAGCAGGAGGTGCACCTCGGCATAGTGGCGCAGCGGCTCGAAATGTCCCACGCCCTCGACCGGCGCCGCGATCGTCTCCTGATAGAGGATGCGGCCGGAATCGACCTGCACGTCCACGTCGAACCGTTCGCGGATGAGGCTTTTTAGCACCTCGATCTGCACCGTGCCCATGAGCTGGACATGGATCTCGCGCAGCGCCTCGTCCCAGACGATGTGCAGCTGCGGGTCCTCCTCCTCAAGCTCGCGCAGGCGCGGCAGAAACGCGCGCGCGTCCACGTCCGGCGGCAGGCCGATGCGGTAGGTCAGCACCGGCTCGAGCGACGGCGGCATGGACGCCGCCGCACTGCCGAGCCCCTGCCCCGGATACGTCTGCGTGAGGCCCTGCACGGCGCACACGCCGCCGGCCGGGACGGTCTCTGCGGACTCGAACTTCTCGCCGGAATAGAGCCGGATGGCGTTCACCTTCTCCTGCACGGGCGTGTCCGCCCCGCGGGGGAAATACGTCAGCGGTGTGCGCACGCGCAGCTGCCCGCCCGTGAGCTTCAGGCACGTGAGGCGGTTGCCCTGCGCGTCGCGCATGATCTTGAACACCCGCGCGCCGAATTCCGCCGGGTACTCCGGCGGCGCCGCGTAACGTTCAAGCGCCGCGAGGAAAGCGTCCACGCCCGTGAGCTTCAGCCCCGAGCCGAACAGGCACGGAAAGAGCTTACGGCTGCGGATGAGCGCGCGCACGGTCGCGTCCGGCAGCGCGCCGGTGTCGAGATACTGCTCGAGCACCGCCTCGTCGCACAGGGCGATCTGCTCTGGATCGGGGTCGGTGAAGTCCACGCACGCGCCGCTCAGGTGCGCGCGCAGGTCGGCCATGAGCGCCGCGCGGTCCGCGCCCGGCAGGTCCATCTTCGTCACAAACACGAACACCGGCACCCGGTAGCGCCGCAGCAGCTGCCAGAGCGTTTCCGTGTGCGCCTGCACACCGTCCGTGCCGCTGATGACGAGCACGGCGTAGTCGAGCACCTGCAGCGTGCGCTCCATCTCGGCGGAAAAGTCCACGTGGCCCGGCGTGTCGAGCAGCGTGACCGCCGTGTCGCCCAGCGTCAGGCGCGCCTGTCGCGAGAAGATCGTGATGCCGCGCGCACGCTCGAGCGCGTGCGTGTCCAGGTGCGCGTTTTTGTGGTCCACGCGCCCGAGGTCGCGGATGGCGCCCGTGCGGTAGAGCAGCGCCTCGGACAGCGTCGTTTTCCCGGCGTCCACGTGCGCCAGAATTCCCAAAACCAGTTGCTTCATAAGCACCTCGTCAAAATGCAAGAATAAAAACAGTATACCAAAAAACACGCCCGCGGGGAAGTCCCCCGCGGGCGTGTCTGCGAGAACCCAGCGAAGCGGTCCTCGTTGGGGCGCGCTCACCAGATGTTGTCCGGGTACTTGCCCGCAGCGCGCAGCGCGCGCAGCGCCGCGACCACATCCGGCAGGTCGTCGTGATACGTCACGCCGTGCCAGGCATCGTCCGTGTGCAGCATGGTGACATCCGCCGTGCCGGCGCGCAGCTGCGCGTCCACGACCGACGGGACAAAATACTCGCACTTGAGCGGGTTGCGCGGCAGATTCTCGTCCAGAAACGCCGGGAACCGGCGCTCGAGCTCGCGCAGGTACAGCGGTGAAAAGCCCCAGAAGTTCATGGACACCGTCGTGTCGCCCGGCAGGTCGATGAAGTGCGCGCCGTCCTCGGTATAGGCGGCGTCCGCGCCGCGCTGCTCGATATGCGTGCGCTCCGTGATGCTCTCGAGCATGCCGTCGCGCTCCGTGCAGACGCCGCGCGACACGCTGCCGTTGGCCGTGACGGTATTGCGCAGGCGGAAGCCCACCATGGCATACGACCGCTCGGGGCGCGGCACGGCGAGAAAATCATACAGCAGGCGGTAGGCCTCGATGCCGTAATAATCATCGGAATTGATGACGGCGAACGGCCCGTCGATCTCGGGCGCGGCGCACAGCACGGCGTGGGCAGTGCCCCACGGCTTCGTGCGGCCGTCGGGCACGGTGTAGCCCGCCGGGAGCGTGTCGAGCTTCTGATAGGCATAGCGCACGTCGAACGCCGCGGCCACGGCCGGGCCGACGCTCTCGCGAAACTCCTCGGCCGTGTCCTCCTTGACGACGAACACGACCTTGCGGAAGCCCGCGCGGTAAGCGTCAAAGAGCGAATAGTGCAGCAGAAAATGGCCGTACTCGTCCACGGGCGTCGTCTGCTTCGGCCCCCCGAAGCGGCTGCCCATGCCGGCGGCCATGATGACCAGACAGGGTTGATTCATAAGTTGATTCCCTCCATATTTCCAAACGGGTCTGTGCCATTATAGGCCGCGGGTCACAATTTGTCAATTTGCCGCGCGGTCATCTTGGCTTCCCGCGCGGAATATGGTATACTGCTTGCTATCTTGGCAGTTTGGACGGGAGGAGATCATCATGCAGCAGAAGATCGGCACGCTGCGCCTGGCGCTGACGTTTGCCGGGTGCTTTCTCGGCGCGGGGTACGTGTCCGGGCAGGAGCTGTGGCAGTATTTCGGCGCATTCGGCGCGCGGGGGCTTTTGGGGCTCGCGCTCGCGGTCGTGCTGCTCGGCGGCACCGGCGTGCTGCTCCTGCGGCTGAGCGCGCGCACCGGCATCGAGACGATGGACGCACTAATCGTGCGCGCGGACATTCCGTGGCTGCGCACGGCCGTCGGCGTGCTGACGGCGGCGCTGCTGTTCGGCGTCGTGTGCATCATGGCAGCCGGCATCGGCGCGCTCGGCAATCAGATGCTCGGCCTGCCGGTGTGGCTGGGCGCGGCCATTGCGTGCGTGCTCATCGCGGCGGCGGCGTATTTCGGTCTCGGCGGCATGGTGTCAGTGTTCACGGTCGCCGTGCCGTGCATGATCGTGGCCGCGCTCGTCATTGCGGGCATCCGGCTGCACCGCACAGAGCTGACCGCCGCGGCCTTCGCCGCCGGGGATACCAACCCCATGCTCGGCAGCTGGGCCACGAGCGCCGTGAACTATGCGGCCTACAATTTCTTTGCCACCGTGGGCATCCTCGCCCCGCTGACACGCCACCTGAAGAAACCCGGCACCGCCGTCTGGGGCACCGTGCTCGGCTGCGTGCTGCTGCTGGCGGTCGCACTCGGCGTGCTCGCCGCACTGGCCACGAGCCCGGAGAGCACGCAGGCCCCGCTGCCCATGCTCGACCTCGCCTGCCGGCTGGGCGCGGCCGGCGTCGTGTACGCCGTGCTGCTGTTTCTCGGCATGTTCGGCACGAGCGTGTCCTCGCTCGTGGCCGTGCTGACCTATGCCGGGCAGAAGTCCGCATGGCTGGCCGGGCACCGCACGGCCCTGCTGCTCGTGCTCACGGCCGCTGCCTTCGCCGGGAGCCTGTTCGGCTTCGGCGACCTGATCGGCACCGTCTACCCGGTGTACGGCTATCTGGGCATGGCCGCCATGCTGCTCGTGGCCGAGCACGCCGTGCACGCGCGGCGCGTAGGAAACAACAGCGCCGCAACTGGAGATTGACCCGGGACGGCAGACCTGATACAATGAAGGCAATGACAAATACCACGTTTTTTGGATTTTTTACAGGAGGAACCGCGATGAAACATCTCAAAAAGGCGTTTTGCCTGCTGCTGGCGGCCGTGATGCTGCTGGCGCTGGGCGTGCCGGCCATGGCAGCGGGCGAGATCCCGGTCGATGCCGAGCACTTCCCGGATCAGGCGCTGCGCACATACGTGACCGACTACTGCGATACGAACAAGGACAACAAGCTCTCGGCGGCCGAGTGCGAGGCCGTGCAGTGCATCGACCTGTTTGAAATGAAGATCACAAAGGTCGCCGACATGACCGGCATCGAGCACTTCACGAACCTGCACGAACTGATTGCGTGCAACAACCAGATCGCAACGCTCGACCTGAGCGGCATGACCAAGCTCGAAAAGCTCGACATGTCCGGCTGCGGCAAGCTGCAGAGCCTGAAGCTCGCCGGCTGCAGCGCGCTCATGCAGCTCGACGCCTCGAGCTGCGCGCTCACGGTGCTCGACCTCACGGGCTGCAGCGCGCTGAAAACCGTCGCATGCTCGTATAACGCGCTCACGGCGCTCGACGTGTCCGCCGCAGAGAAGCTGACCACGCTCGAGTGCAGCGCCAACCGCCTGACCGCGCTCGACCTGAGCGGACACAAGGCGCTCAAGGTGCTCACATGCAGCCTCAACAGCCTGACGAAGCTCGACCTCACGGGCTGCACCGCGCTCGAGTCGCTCGACTGCAGCGACAACGCGCTCACCGCGCTCGACCTGAGCGGCTGCACCGCGCTCAACGCCACCGCGCAGGGCGACGGCAAGGCCGAAAACCCGATCCTCAGCCCGCAGTACCTGCCGGAGCAGACCGGCGCCGTCGTGGACAAGGAGCAGTGCACCGTGTATCTCGACGCCATTGTCGGCAAGGATAACCTCGGCAGCGTCACGCGCGTGCCGGACGCAAACTACGACAAGCAGACCGGCGCCGCCGTGTACGCCAAGACGCCGGACTATTTCGCCTACAGCTACGACACCGGGCGCAAGGGTCTGCCAGCCATGACCGTGTACTTTGAGATGCAGGGCCTGACCAGCGGCATCGCGCTCGATGAAAAGGCGTTCCCGGACGCGGCCTTCCGCACCCTGCTCGCCGACACGGCCGACGTCAACGGCGACGGCAAGCTCTCGACGCTTGAGCTGCGCCATGTGTCGGAGCTCAACTGCAGCAACCTCGGCATCGCCGACCTGACCGGCATCGAGCACTTCACGGAGCTCGCGGCGCTCAACTGCGAGAACAACCAGCTTACCGCGCTCGACGTGTCGAAAAACACGCACCTGAACGAGATCTACTGCGGCGGCAACCAGCTCGCCACGCTCGACCTGACCGGCCTGCCCATCAAGGACGCCGAGACCGACACCGGCCACGTGCAGAAGCTCCCCGGCAGCTACGCGCTCACCGGCGCGGAAAACGGCGTGGGCCTGTTTGACCTCAGCCAGATCGTCGGCAAGGACAACATCGGCAGCATCACTGAGGTCAAGGGTGCCGCCTACGACAAGAAGACCGGCATCGCGCGCTACAGCGCCGCCGTCGAAAAGCCGAGCTACACCTACGCCACCGGCAGCAATGCCGTGTCGCTCACGGTAGAGTTCACGCTCGACATGAGCAAACTGCCCAAATCCGCGTTCACGGATGTGACGGCCGGCGCGTGGTACTATGACGCCGCGCTCTACGCCTACAACAAGGGCCTCATGGTCGGCACGTCCGACACGGCGTTCGGCCCCGACGTGCCGATGACGCGTGCCATGCTCGTCGCGGTGCTCCACCGTCTGGCCGGCAGCCCGAGCGTGAGCGGCAAAATGCCGTTCACGGATGTCGAGGCGGATACGTGGTACACCGAGGCTGTCCTCTGGGCCTACCAGAACGACATCGTCGCCGGCACGTCCGACACCACGTTTGAGCCGCTGAGCAACATCACGCGCGAGCAGATCGTGGCCATCTTCAGCCGCTACACCGCGAAATTCGCCCCCGACAAGGCCAAGGCAGCTGCGGAGCTGACCGCCTTTGCCGACAGCGCGAGCGTGTCCGACTGGGCCGTGAACGACATGAAGTGGGCCGTCGCGCAGAAGATCATCAGCGGCAGCGAAAACGCGGGCAAGTTCTACCTGCTGCCGCAGGACAACGCCAGCCGCGCCCAGGTGGCGACCATCCTCATGCAGTACTGCGCGCTGTAAAGCGCCCCGAAATTCAATCGGAGAAGGAGGCTTCACCATGTCCAGAACGAAGTTCATGGGTATTTTCCTCGTCATTCTCGGCGTCATCAGCGTGGTCGTGGGCATCATCCGCGGCGACATGACCAGCAGCGCTGCGATGTTCATCGGCTATCTCGTGCCGGCGCTGCTCGGCGCCGTGATCCTGATCGTCGACCACATCGGCGGCGGCGAAACCAAGACCGAGACCGGCCCGTCCGACGCGGCGCTCGCCGGGCAGAAAAACAAAAAGAAGAAAAAATAAGAAAAAGCCGCTGCCCGGCCGGGCAGCGGCTTTTTGCGTACAAAAAAGTTCCGCCGGACATTCCCGCCCGGCGGAACGCATAGGGTTAGGATATGGTGCTCAGCAGACCTTCGGCTCCGGGAACTTGGAGTGGAAGCTGTTGGCCTCGACCCAGTCGATGGCGGCTTTGATGCCGTCCCAGGTGGCGGGCTCGCCGCGGCCGACGGTCGCCATGGTCAGGCAGGCCTGCTCGGCGGGCGTGAGCGTGGTCTTGGCAGCCTTCGCGTTCAGGCGCTTGGCAATGTCCTTGATCTTCACCTTCATGATCAGGCGGTACGGCAGCGGCAGACGCTTCAGGTCAAAGCGGCCCTGCAGCGGGAACACCGCAACGTCAGCGCCGAGGCCGTTCTTCTTGCGACAGACTTCCTCTGCGTTGGCAGCCGGAGCACCCATGCCGACCGAAACCACGCCGACCACGTTATAGCGCTCCTTGGCCTTGTCCAGGCCAACGACCTTGCCGGCCAGCAGCCAGCCGATGTAGACCACCTTGCGGCCGGTCGGGCAGATGTGCGACTGCTCCGTAAAGAACGGAACGTGCAGCGCCGCCGACATGCGGTGGGCATACTCCTCACAGGAACCGGAGAGCGAAGAATAAACAATCGCGTCAATCATCGTGAAAAATCCCCTTTCAGTTTGTGGCGGAACCAACTGTGTCCCTTGTTTCCTTGTTTTATCATAGTCAAATCTTAAACAAAAGTCAAGATTCACTTTGCAAAATTGGCATGGATAGCCGGCGTTTGGGTAGAAAAAGGCACATAATTCCGGCATTTTCCCGTCCAGAGAGAAAATGCGGTCATTTTCCCTGCACGCGCCTCTTGCAGATCGACGGCGGATTCAGTATAATGTAGATTGGTTTGATAACAAAATTTTCACCCTGATATGGAAGGCGGTGCAGATCGCACATGGAAGAACGATTCCGCAATCTGGACTATCAAAACTGGAAACCCGTGCGCACGCTCGGCAGCGACTCCTACGGGACGGTGTACGAGATCGCGCGCGACGACGGCTTCGGCATGGTGGATCACGCGGCGCTGAAGGTGCTGTCGATCCCCGCCGCACCGGAGGACTTTGACGCCCTCGTCGCCGAGGGCCGCACGCCGGAGGAAGTGACCGCCCTGCTCCACCGCCAGGTGGAGACGATCGCGCGGCAGCTCATGGCGGTCGACGCCATCAGCGACGAGCCGAACCTGCTGCGGTGCGAGGATCACGTCATCCGCGCGCACGCGGACGGCCGCGGCTGGGACATTTACGTGCGCACGGAGCTGCTGCCGTCCCTGCCGGACTATCTGCGCAACCACCCGCACGGCGAGGCGGACATCATCCGGCTCGGCGCCGGACTGTGCAGCGCGCTGGAGACCTGCCATCGCCGCGGCATCGTGCACGGCGACATCAAGCCGCGCAACGTCTTCGTCGGCGGCGGCAACTTCGACGCGCAGGTCACGTATAAGCTCGGCGACTTCGGCATGGCGCAGTTTTCCGCCGTGGACAACACGAACGATTTCATGGCGCCCGAGGTGCTGTGCGGCGCGGAGGTCTCGCCCGCGAGCGACCTCTATTCCGTGGGCATGGTGCTCTACTGGGCGCTCAACGAGCGGCGCATCCCGTTCGTGCCGCTGCCGCCGACGGCGGTGGAGGCATCGGACCTCGCGATCGCGCGCGAGCAGCGCCTGCGCGGCGACCCGCTGCCCGAGCCGCTGCACGGCAGCCAGGCGCTGAAGAACGTCGTCATGCGCGCCTGCGCTGACGATCCGGCCCAGCGCTACGCCTCCGTAGAGGAGTTCCGCGCGGCCCTGCTCGCCGTGGCGCGCCGCGCCGCAGCGGCCCAGCCGCAGCAGCAACAGCAGGCCGTCCGCCGGGAGGCGCCGGCCCCCAAGGCTGCTGCCGCGGACACGTTCCCCGGCTCGAAGCCGAAGGCACAGCGCAAGGCTGTGCCGGTCGAGCCCGAAGGCGCGGAAAAGCCGCACAATGCAAAGAAAACCATCGCCATCGTCCTCGGCTCGCTCGTCGTCGTGGCGCTCATCGCGCTCATCCTCGTCATGGCGCTGCAGGGCGGCAAGTCCGGTGTCGGCTCGGTCACGCTCGACCATGAAAAGGCCGAGATTGCCCCGCAGGACACCCTCACGCTCAAGGCCACCGTGCTTGACGCCAACGGTCAGGAACTGACGGATGAGACGCTCACCTGGTCGAGCAGCAACGCCGCCGTCGCCACCGTGAAAGACGGCGTCGTCACCGGCGTGACCGAGGGCAAGGCCAAGATCACCGTTAAGGCCGGCAAACGCTCGGCCGACTGCACCGTCACCGTCACGAACGACGCCATCGAGGTCAAGAGCCTCAAGCTCGACAAGGATAAGGCCGAACTGCAGATCGGCGACTCGCTCACGCTCACGGCAACCATGCAGCCCGCGAACGCCCCGGACGATCTCGTCTCCTGGGCCAGCAGTGACCCGAGCATCGCCACCGTGAAAAAGGGCATCGTCGTGGCGACGAGCGCCGGCTCCGTGACGATCACGGCCTCCGCCGGCAGCTGCACCGCCACGTGCCAGATCACCGTCAAGGCGCCGTCGCGCGTCGACAGTGTCACGGCCGAGACCGGCTCGGCCACGCTCGACCTCGGCGGCACGAAGACCGGCACCATCACGTTCCACATCCACGGGCAGAACCTCGACAGCCTGCAGGACACCGTGAAGGTCTACGCGGCCGACGGCAGCGTCGTCTCGCTCGGCCAGCCGGTGCGCACCGGCAACGGCACGGACGACACTTACTCCGTCACGGCTACGGCCGCCGCTGCCGGCTCCACCAGCGTGATCCTGCAGATCACCGGCGCCGACGGCACGACCCACTCCGCCGCCTGCACCGTCACCGTCAAGGAGACCAAGACCATCCTGGACCTGATCCCCGGCGTGAACGGATAACAAATCGCAAAATGATCCCCCGGATGCGGCGCATCCGGGGGATTTTTTTGCCTGCTATTTCGTTTCGGTCTCGCCGCTGCGCTTTTGCAGGTAGGCAAAGTAGTCGCTGCGGAACGTATCCTGCGAGATGTCGATCTGCTCACGCACCTGCTCGCGCATGGCCAGCACGGCCGGGTTGGTCGAAGCGTCATTGCCGGTGTCATAGGTCTTGCCGTCATACCACGCGTAGTTGCGGAAGTAGACCACGCCGCCGTCCGGGCCGAACATATCGTTGCCGATATAATAGCGCAGGTCGGCGTCCAGCGAGAACAGGTCCACGATCGTCGGCGCGATGTCCATCGTGCTGACGTATTTTTCGGAGACCTGCGGCGTGATGCCCTCCGTCCAGATCACGAACGGCACGTTCGAGAGCAGGTTGTGATCGCTGGTACCCTTGATGGCCTCGATGAGCTCCGTATCGGAGAAATACTTGCAGTAGTGATCCGTGAACAGCACGAGCACCGTGTCCTTGGCGTGGCCATCAGCCTCCAGCTGCTTGCGCAGGCCGCCGATGAAAGCGTCCGTCTCCATGGCCTGCGCCACGGCGCGGGTGTACTCCTCTTTCTGCGCCTCAGTCGTGTACGGCACGGTGCTGTAGTCGATCGCCGCACGGGCCTGCTCCAGGTGCGGGTCCGAGATGTTCTGCTGCTCCGTGGTGTACGGCCCGTGGCCGGAATACGTGATGATGAAGCTGAAAAACGGCTCGTCCGAGACGATCTGGTCATAACCGCGCAGGAGTTGCGAATCGAGCATGTAGTCGTCCATGCCGAGATCGCCGTAGTCACTATAGGATTCATAGCCGAAGTTCAGATGGATCTGCCCGCGGTTATAAATGTTCGGATTGGCCGCGTGATAGGACCGGGCGCGGTAGCCCGCGTCACGAAACAGGTTCGCCAGCGAATACGGCAGCGCATGCTCAGCGTAATACGAGTTGCGCACATGATACTCCGGCGCGATGAGGCCGGTGTTCGCCGTAAACTCCGAGTTAAACGTGCCGGCTGAGAGGAACATCGGCGCGTAGTAATTCGGGAAATACAGGCCCTCCTGCTCCAGTTGCCAGAGGTTCGGCATATACTCCGGTGTCACGAGCCAGTCGTCCATGGACTCCATCATGATGAAGATCAGGTTCTTGCCCGCAAACGCGCCGGCCATGGGCGTATCGGCCGCCTCCTTCGGGTGGGACGCGTAGTAGTCGTCCAGCTCCGCGATGCGCTGATCCGTCACCGTGTCCTGCGGCCAGAGCGTCACGGCCGCGCCGCGCACCGTGTACTGGTACAG
>ERZ826220.1941-NODE-1941-length-18954-cov-3.346473_pt1 | contig 18954 bp, 14 predicted proteins | sample MGYA00519927_ERZ826220 | MGnify/ENA primary metagenome ERZ826220 (study PRJEB31778, sample SAMEA3449225) | human gut metagenome | biome: human gut; feature: human-associated habitat; material: faeces | place: United Kingdom | collected 2010/2012 ...
GGGTGCAACCGGGATTCTGCAATGGATAATGGGCGTTGTCAACAACCGCATAACGTTCGGTGTCGTGCGTGACCTGCGCAACGAAGCGGCAGAAAAGCTGAAAACGCTGCCCATCTCTTTTATCGACGCGCACTATCACGGCGACATTGTCAGCCGCGTTATAGCGGACGCCGACCAATTCGCGGACGGTCTTCTGCTCGGATTTTCACAGCTGTTCACGGATACTTCTGACGCTCGGATTTATGCTTGCGATAAACCCGCTGATTGCGCTTATCGTCGTTGTTCTGACACCCGTTTCGCTTTTCATAGCGGCATTTATCGCCAAAAACACGCACAAAATGTTCTCGCTCCGTTCCGAAACAAGGGGAGAACAAACCGCGATGATAAACGAACTTATCGGTCAGACAAAAGTTGTCCGAGCGTTCGGACACGAACAGAAAGCGACCGAAGAATTTGACGAAGTTAACGAAAGACTGCGCAAATGCTCGCTTCGCGCAACGTTTTTTTCTTCGATAGTCAACCCGTCCACATGATTTGTCAACGGGCTTATATACGCGGCGGTCAGCCTTGCGGGCGCGCTTGCCGTAATAGCAAGCGGCGGAGCGTCTCTTTCCGTCGGCGGGCTGACGTGTCTTTTGAGTTACGCAACTCAATACGCAAAGCCGTTCAATGAAATTTCGGGGGTCGTAACGGAAATGCAGAACGCGCTTGTCTGCGCGGAAAGACTGTTTTCGCTGATAGAAGAGCCGTCCGAAATATCCGACGAGGGCAAAGAGACCCTGACCGATGTCGAGGGTCGTGTCACAGCGGAAAACGTCTGCTTCTCATACGTCAAGGACAAAAAACTTATCGAAAATCTCAATCTTTCGGTCGAACACGGTCAGCGCATCGCCATAGTCGGACCGACGGGGTGCGGCAAAAGCACGATAATAAACCTGCTCATGCGTTTTTACGATGTTTGCTCGGGCGCAATCAAAGTGGACGGAAAAGACATTCGCGACATAACCCGAGACAGCCTGCGCGCGGGTTATGGCATGGTTTTGCAGGAAACGTGGCTGCGTAGCGGCACGGTGCGCGAAAATATAATCATGGGCAAACCCGACGCGACGGACGAAGAAGTTGTTGCGGCGGCGAAAAAATCCCACGCTCACGGCTTTATAACAAGACTTCCGAACGGCTACGACACGGTCCTTTCCGAGGACGGAGGGCGGCTTTCGCAGGGACAAAAACAGTTGCTTTGCATAACCCGCGTTATGCTTGCGCTGCCGCCTATGCTCATTCTTGACGAGGCGACCTCTTCCATCGACACTCGCACCGAACAGCAGATACAAAAAGCGTTCGCGGAAATGATGAAAGGCAGAACAAGTTTTATCGTGGCGCACCGACTTTCGACCATACGGGAAGCCGACCTGATACTTGTTATGAAAGACGGCAGGATAATCGAGCAGGGCACGCACGACGAACTGCTGGCAAAGAAAGGCTTCTACTCCGAACTCTACGAATCGCAGTTTGCGCATTAAACAAAGCAAAGAGAAACGGCAACCCGCATTTTCGGCGCCGTGTTCTTCGAATGCGACAATATCGGAATTTATTCCGTTTATGTAAACCCAAAAGGTCGGACCGACCCCGTGTTTGCGGATGACCCGGACGAAGCATACAATATTCTGGGAGTACATATCGCAAACAAGTAATATTTTTTCAATCGCAGTTAAACGCCCCGAAAGTTTTGACTTTCGGGGCGTTTTCTATGTCAAACCGTTGCGGGTTCTTTATCTTTCTTGTTCTCGGAATTGTCAAGCCGCGCGCGGCGGGGAGACGGCTCCGAAGTTTTTGCATTTGCAAGCATAAGTTTGAGGCGGTTGACCTGATTGACCTGCGTTGCGCCCGCGTCGTAGTCTATAGCAACGATGTTGACGTCGGGGTTCTTCTCTTTTACGAGTTTCATCATACCCTTGCCGCAGATATGATTCGGCAGACAGCCGAACGGCTGGGTGCAGACGATGTTTTTAACTCCCATTTTAGAGAGTTCTATCATCTCGGCGGTCAAAAGCCAACCCTCGCCCATTTTCGTGCCCGTGCCGATATATCCCTTTGTCAGGCTCGGCGTATGCGTGAAATCCGTGAGAGGTTCAAAGTTACCATCCTCTTCTATAATGCGGCAGACGTCGCGTTTCTTGTCGCAGACGAATTTATACGCAAGTTTGCACAAAAGCATATAAAAAACGCTTCCGCGGCGGTAAAGGCGATAATCGTTAATATTGTTGTAAACACAGTAAAGGCAGAAGTCCATAAGCCCGGGAACAACGGTTTCCGCACCCTCGGAAACGAGGAAATCTTCAAGGTTGTTGTTGCCGAGCGGCGAATATTTGACGAATATCTCGCCGACGATGCCGACCTTGACCGCGCGGCGTTTTTCGAGAGGTATCGCGGCGAAATCGGCAACTATCTTTTTGTAGTTTTCCTTTATATCCTTATATCTTATCTTTGCGCCCGAGCCGAGTTCTCTGCCGAGTTTTTTCGTCCAACTGTCGGCAAGAGCCTTTGTCTGTCCTTTATTTATTTCATAGGGGCGGCATTGGTTGCTCAGGCTCAGAAGCAGGTCGCCGTAAACAACGGCATAAAGCATACCGTGAAGTTTGGGAAGCGTCAGTTTGAAACCGGGGTGATTTTCAATGCCCGCCAGACTGAACGAAATAACGGGAACATAACCGTAACCCGCCTTTTTGAGCGCTTTTCGGAGCAGCGAAATGTAGTTTGACGCACGGCAGCCGCCGCCTGTCTGGAACATGATTATCGCAACTTTGTGCGGGTCGTACTTGCCCGAAAGTATAGCGTTCATAAACTCGCCTATCATCAGTATTGCGGGATAACAGGTGTCGTTGTGAACGTATTTCAGTCCCATATCCGCGATATGAGGTCCCGTATCTTCAAGCAGTTCCAGGGTAGAACGCTGATTATCATTTTGAAGTGCATGGGGAGCATCGGGGGAACGAGAATAGTATAATCCTTTTTCATTTCTTCCGTAAAGGCAACATAGTTCTTTTCCATTTTACAGCCCCCTTTCTTCAAGCGCGCCGATAAGACTGCGAAGTCTTATTCTGACCGCGCCGAGATTTGTTATCTCGTCTATTTTAATCTGCGTGTAGAATTTATCCTTTTCTTCAAGTATCGAGCGGACTTCATCGGTCGTTATCGCGTCTATGCCGCAGCCGAACGAAACAAGTTGAACAAGTTGAACGTCGTCGTGTTCGCCCGCATACCGAGCCGCGCGGTAAAGGCGCGAATGGTACGTCCATTGGTTCAGAACGTGTACGGACGGTGTTTTTGCAAGGTGGGACACGCTGTCCTCGCTGACAACGACAAAGCCGAGAGAGTTTGCAAGTTTATCTATGCCGTGTCCTATCTCGGGGTCGATGTGATACGGTCTGCCCGCAAGTATCATTATGCGTTTGTCGTTCTTTCTTGCATATTCAAGAGCCTTTTCGCCCTCGCGGCGAATATCCGCCATATATGCGCCATAAGCGGCAAAGCCCTCTTTTACGGCACGTTTTATCTCCGAAAGTTTAATATCGGGTTCGACCGTTTTGAGGCAGTCGTAAAGGTTCTTTGCAAGCACCTTTTTGTTGTTTATGTTCAGATACGGGTAAAGGAATCGGACTTTTTTCAGGTCTTCTATATTCGCGTTCAGCAGTTCCGGATAATATGCGACAACGGGACAGTTGTAGTGATTGTCCCCGCTTTCCTCGTCAACGTTATATGTCAGGCACGGATAAAATATCTTGTCTATGCCGTCGGCGATAAGTTCTTCTATATGCCCGTGCATTATCTTTGCGGGATAGCAGGCGGTGTCCGAGGGAATGGTGAACTGTCCGCGTTCATAGGTATGTCTGTCCGACTGTTTGGAGAAAACAACTTCATATCCCAAAGCGGAGAACAGCGCATACCAAAGCGGTGCAAGTTCGTACATTCCGAGCGCCATCGGCAGACCTATTTTGCCGCGTTTGCCCTTTGCGCCGCGAAGTTCGGCAAGGCGCGCGCGTTTATAGGCGTGCAGGTTCGGCAGTTCTTCGGCATCCTTTATGCCGAGCCCGCGCTGGCATTGGTTGCCCGAAATAAATTTTTTGCCGTCGGAGAACGTATTCACGGTCAGGCGGCAGTTGTTTGTGCAGCTGTGGCAGGTCGCGGAACGGGACGTATGTGTAAATTTTTCGAGTTCTTCGGCTGAAAGCAGCCCGCTTTTTTCAAAGCGCATGGCACGGAGAGCCGCACCGTAAGCGCCCATCAGACCGGCGATGTCGGGACGGATGACCTCGACGCCCATCTCCTTCTCGAAGGCGCGGAGGACGGCCTCATTGTAGAACGTACCGCCCTGCACAACGATCTTCCGGCCCAGCTCTTCGGGGCTGGACGCACGGATGACCTTGTACAGTGCGTTCTTGACGACGCTGATGGACAGGCCCGCCGAGATATTCTCGATGGACGCGCCGTCCTTCTGGGCCTGCTTGACCGAGCTGTTCATAAAGACGGTGCAGCGGCTGCCCAGATCCACGGGGCGGTCGGCGAAGAGGCCGAGGGCTGCGAACTCCTTGACGTCGTAGCCCAGTGCCTGCGCGAAGGTCTGCAAAAAGCTGCCGCAGCCGGAAGAGCAGGCTTCATTCAGGAAGATGTTGCTGATGGCACCATCTTCGATCTTGAAGCACTTCATATCCTGACCGCCGATGTCGATGATGAAGTCCACGTCCGGCATGAAGTATTTTGCTGCCGTGAAGTGGGCCACGGTCTCCACGAGCCCGAAGTCGCAGCGGAAGGCGTTCTTGACCAGTTCTTCGCCGTAGCCGGTGGTGGTCACGCTGGCCACCTTGAGGCCGGGGTGCTCTTTATAGATTTTCAGCAGCTGCTGCCGGATAAGGGGCAGCGGGTTGCCGAGGTTCGGCTGATAGTTGGTGTAGAGGATCTGGCTCTGCTCGTCCACGACCACCAGCTTGACGGTGGTGGAGCCGGAGTCGATGCCGATATGCACCGGGCCGCACTGGGCGCTGAAAGGCACATGAGGCACGCTGTGGGACATGTGCCGGGCATGGAATTCCTCGTACTCCTGCTTGTTGGCAAAGAGCGGAGGCTCACTGGCATAAGTAGCGGTGGCGGCGTACTGGTCCAGCGCGTCGGCCACTGCGGAGAGTTCGAACTCCTTATCCGCATAGAGGGCGGCACCCAGTGCCACATAGAGCAGGCTGTTCTCGGGGCAGGTTCCGGTGACCCCCAGCGCCTCATCAAAGCTCTTGCGCAGCACGCTGCTGAAGGTCAGCGGCCCGCCCAGATACAGGATATTGCCCTTGATGGGGCGGCCCTGTGCCAGACCGGCAATGGTCTGGTTGACCACAGCCTTATAGATGCTGGCGGCGATATCCTCCGTGCGCGCGCCCTGATTGATGAGGGGCTGCACGTCGCTTTTGGCAAACACGCCGCAGCGGGACGCGATGGTATAGGTGCGCTCGGCCTTTTCCGCGGCCTTGTTCATCTCGTCGGCACTCATCTTCAGCAGGGTGGCCATCTGGTCAATAAAGGCACCGGTGCCGCCGGCGCAGCTGCCGTTCATGCGGACCTCGGTGCCGTTGGTCAGGAACAGGATCTTTGCATCCTCACCGCCCAGCTCGATGACGCAGTCCGTCGCAGGGACGAACTTTTTGACCGCCACGCGGGTGGAGAACACCTCCTGCACGAAAGGCACGCCGCAGCTGTCGGCCAGGCCCATGCCGGCGGAGCCGGAGATGCTGAGCAGCGCTTTCCGGCCATGCAGCTGCTCTGCGTCGATGCGGCGCAGCAGCTCCTGCGCCTTTTCCAGAATGTGGCTGTAGTGGCGCTCATACGTCGAATATAAAAGGGTATCGTTTTCATCCAGCACCACGCATTTGATGGTAGTGCTGCCGATGTCAAGACCTACTCTCACAGTTGTTTTTCCTCCTGAAGGACAATGCACTCTCCCTCTGCACACAGGGCTCTCCGGCCCGGGCAGAAGTTGTTTGCTAACGAATCAAATTTCAGACTCGCATACACGGGTATTATAAACCAAATCCGGCTGACAATCAATCATTCGGGATTATTTTACACCTTAAAAACAGTAAAATCATCTTGCAAAGTTAAACATTTTGTTAATTTCGCAAACTTTTCTGTGGATTTCGGGCTGTTTCTACTAAGATTCTTTACCGTCTGTCATTTTTCCTGCTCTCTTCCCTGTCCCGCACAAAAAGCAAAGGCATCTGCGCTGCGCCGTCCCGGGCCGCATTGCAGATGCCTTTTTGTCTCGTTCAATATCTCCTCAGCAGAAGGAGCTCCTGTGCCGCCCGGCTTGCGAACCGCGCTGCGCGGATGTCGTTCTCCTCGCCGGAGTGGAGCTCCATTTCCGGCGGGATGTCCTCGCAGGAGGCCAGCGGGAACACCACCTGCGCCCGGGTGCCGCCGCCCGGCCGGGCCGTCAGCGTCAGCTTCCAGCCTGCACGGCGGCAGATGAGCTTACAGATGCGGAGACCCAGCTTTGCGCCGCTGAGGAAGCGGCGGTTGTTCTCGATGGGGTCTTCCTCCATCAGGCCGCAGCCGTTGTCTTCCACCCGGAGCACGACGCCGGTCTTTTTCTGTTTCAGGCTCACCCACACCCTGCCGCCTGCATCGCAGGCTCGCAGCGCGTTGGAGATGAGGTGGAGCAGCAGCTGTTCGGCCTCATCGGGAACGCCCATGACGGTGCAGTGCTCGATGCCCCCGCTCTCCGTCGTGAGCGCTATTTCCAGTGACTGCTGGATGTCCGGGGTCAGACGGCCCGCTTTTTCCAGCAGACTGCACAGGTCCAGAGGCTGCAGCTCGCTCAGCTCTTCATTTTCCAGCTGATAAAGCGTTATGGCATTGCGTACCGTGCGGTCCAGCCGGGCAGACTCTATCTGGATGTCCGAAAGTGCCTGCCGGGTGGGCAGGTCGGCCGACGCCAGCAGATGCATCTGCAGATATTCCCGGTTCTGGTCGATGATGCCAAGGGCATGGAAGCACACATCCCCAAACTCCTCCCGAAGGGAGCCTCCTGCCCCATCGTTTCGCCTGTGCATTCTGCTCTACCTCCGCGTCGTGTGGTCAGCACCTCACTGCTGACTCAGTTTACTTTCCAGCGCATAAAGCAGGCGGCCGATGGTCACCTTCCTGCGCTCTAAGCCATACTCTTTTCGAAAATCCCGCCATGTCTGGGTACCGGTCTCGTCCAGCGTCTCCAGCAGCCGCCGGAGGGCGCTGTCCACAGCCGCCACAGTGAGATTGTATTCCTCCGCCACCGGCCCTAATATCTCCTTGCGGATGGCCAGACGGTGGTCAGAGCCCATCATCATCCGAAGCGCACCGGTCAGGTAGCGCTTGTTGGCATCGCAGGTGCTCAGACCCCAGCTGCGATAGATGCGCTCGCAGCGCTTTTCCAGACTCTCCGCCGGGCGGTGGGCCGGAACGCGCAGCTCCTGCAGCATATCTTCCAGTGTGGCCTGACGGATGAGGTAGCATGCGTCCTCCTGACTCAGGCTCTCCACAGCCGATTTCTCATTGCGTCCGTCGTCCCGCAGAAGCACCAGAGGCTTGCGGGCAAGGCCGCGTATCTTGGGCAGGAACTGGATGCTGTCCATGTCCTCCAGTCTGCCGCCCAGCACCAGAACGTCCACATCGCCCTGCTCGAGCCGTTCCAGCAGCGTCCGGCTGCTGCGGTAGCCCGTACAGCGGATGGCCGGGTTGCGCTCTTCAAGATAGCGTGTCCATACCCGCATCTCTCTGGGGTCATAGCTGGCCAGAGCTACGCGCCATATGACGTCCTGTTCCTCATAACTCACACGACGCGCCCCCTTCCCGCAGGTTTTCTGCCTGCTCCGCCTGCGGATACCAGCAGGAAATAGCATCCTGCCACAGCTCCGGCTGGACCGAGTTCTCATACAAAAACTGCAGCAGCCGTCCGCATTCCTCTTCCGGGGCCGGGACCCATGCACGGGCCGTGTCTGCTGGGTCGTCCGGAGCTTTTGTCCGGCTCACGGTCAGCCAGCAGCCCTGTCCCTCCGTCTCCAGAGAACAGGCAAGGGTATACGCCTCCTGATACGGTTCCAGCGCCGAAAAACTCCTCACCAATGGGACATTCTGTTTCATTCTGCATCCTCCTCACCCCATCTGCCCGGCCCATCCACTTATGCCGAACAAACTACTTCATACTATACTGTATAAAATTGTATGGAGCGTCGAAAGGAGTTGCAACGACAAATTTGCGTCAGTTTTCGTCGAATTTTGGAACACTTAAAATATTAACATGGATATTGTCTCAAGAATACCATCAACCGCTCCAAAAATCAAGACACATCTGCCGCATCCTCCTGGTTTGGAACGCTTTTCCGCGCAGGATGCAACGCTTTTCCATCCTTCGGCAGAAAACACAGAACTTGGCACCCGTTACGACATAAATTGTTCATATTCTTCTGATAAAATCAAACAGATACTATGTTTCCCTCTCCGTCCACAAATGTCGGGCGGAACAGGTCAGCAGACACTCCCCCGTTCTGCTGCCGGAAAGGCAGGCCAATGCTTCAGCTTATCAATATCGAAAAGAAATACACCACCGGCGATCTGACACAGGCAGCGCTCAACGGGGTCAGCCTCAACCTGCGCGACAGCGAATTCGTCGCCGTCCTCGGCCCCAGCGGCTCGGGCAAGACCACGCTGCTCAACATCATCGGCGGCCTCGACCGCTACGACAACGGCGAGCTCATCATCAACGGCATCTCCACCCGCCGCTACACCGACCGGGACTGGGACTCCTACCGCAACCACACCGTCGGCTTCGTGTTCCAGAGCTATAACCTCATCCCCCACCAGACCGTCCTCGCCAACGTCGAACTGGCCCTGACCATCTCGGGCGTGTCGGGCGCTGAGCGCCGCCGCCGTGCCGCCGAGGCGCTGCGGCAGGTGGGCCTCGGGGACCAGCTCCACAAGCGCCCCACCGAGATGTCGGGCGGCCAGATGCAGCGCGTGGCCATCGCCCGCGCCCTCGTCAACAACCCCGACATCCTGCTGGCCGACGAGCCCACCGGCGCACTGGACAGCGAGACGAGCATCCAGGTCATGGAGTTGCTGAAGGATGTGGCAAAAGACCGCCTTGTGGTCATGGTCACTCACAACCCCGAACTGGCGGAGCAGTATGCCAACCGCATCGTCCGCCTGCGGGACGGCGCCATCACCGACGATACCCGCCCCTTCGAGCCGGACGACACAAAGCTTGCCCCTCCCATCCACAAGAACATGGGCCGTTCGTCCATGTCGTGGCTCACCTCGCTGGCCCTGAGCTTCAACAACCTGCGCACCAAAAAGGCCCGCACCCTGCTCACGGCCTTCGCGGGCAGCATCGGCATCATTGGCATCGCCCTCATCATCTCGCTGTCCACCGGCGTCAACGCCTACATCGCCGACATGGAGCGCTCCACCCTGAGCGAATACCCGCTGCAGATCCTGAGCAGCGGCGTGGACATCACGAGCTTTCTGTCCTCGGGCAGCAGCGACGGCACCACAGCCACCGGCCTGCCCACCGACGAGGACGGCAAAAAGGACACCTCCGGCGGCGTGGAGGGAATGGTCTCGGTCCGCCAGCTCATCACCAAGATGGTGTCGGGCCTGACGTCCAACGACCTCACTTCCTTAAAGAAATATCTCGACAGCGACGAGTCCACCATTGCGGATGACGCCACCTCCATCGAGTATTCCTACAGCGTCTCGCCCCAGATCTACCGGCGGGACGCCGACGGCAGTGTGCATCAGGTCAACCCGGACTCCACCCTCTCGATGCTGGGTCTGGGAAGCTCGGGTTCCGGCTCCACCTCCGTCACCAGCAGCCTGATGAACAGCATGGGCAGCAACACCAGCGTTTTCTATCAGCTGCCCGCCAACAGCGACCTTTATAAGTCCCAGTACGAAGTCAAGGCTGGCCGCTGGCCCGAAAAGCCCACCGAATGTGTCGCCGTGCTGAGCAAATACGGCACCGTGACCGACTACGCCCTCTACTCCATGGGTCTGCGGGACTCCGCCGAGCTGGACAAGATGATACAGCAGTTCGCCCGGAACCAGAACGTCGATGTCCCCAGCGATTTCCGCGCCTACAGCTACGACGAGCTGATGGGCCTGAAGTTCAAGCTGGTGAACAGCGCCGACACCTACGTCTACGACGACACCTACGGCATCTGGAAGAGCAAGGCCGACGACAAGGACTATATGCAGCAGCTGGTGGAGAACGGCGAGGACATCACCATCGTGGGCATCGTCCAGCCGGACTACACCGCCTCCGCTTCCATGCTCACCTCCGGCATCGCCTACCCCGCCTCCCTGACCGAGAAGGTCATGGAGGACGCTGCCGACAGCGACATCGTGAAGCAGCAGATGGCTGACCCCGCCACCAACGTCCTCACCGGCGAGAGCTTCGGCAAGGCTGAGAGCCTCCGTGACTTCGATTTGACCAGCCTCTTCTCCATCGACACCAACGCCCTCAAGAATGCCTTCTCTTTTGATGCCGATGCCCTCGACTTCGATTTGAACGGTGCCTTCGACCTCAGCGGCGGCAGTTTCGATTTGAGCACCCTCATCGACTTCTCGGATCTCACCCTCGACATCGACGAGCTGCCCGACATCGACCTCAGCGATGCCTTTGCAGAGCTGGACCTCTCCGTCTCGCCGGAGGCCCTGCAGAACCTCGTGCAGAAGGTGTTCAAGGACTATAAGAAATATATCATCGGCAACGGCATCCTCAACTTCAAGAAGTGGAGCTTTTCTGCCTACCTCAAGTCAGAGCAGTTCCAGAAGCTGATGGCCGAGTCCATGAAAGACCTCGTTGACCCGGACAAGCTGCAGGGCCAGCTCTCGAGCGCTCTGCAGACCACCATCCAGACCGTGATGGAGACCTACTCCGACCAAATCACAGAGGTGCTGAAAAGCCAGCTGGACGCTGCCATCCAGAAGGGCATCGTCACCTTCCAGGACCAGATACAGTCCCAGCTCAAGACGGCCATCCAGCAGAACATCGGCAAGCTGAGCAGCCAGATGGAGAGCGCCATCAAGATCGACGCGTCGGCTTTCCAGAAGGCCATCCATCTCAACATGACCACCTCCGAGCTGACTGAGCTGATGCGCTCCACCCTCCGCTCCTCTTCCGCCACCTATGAGGCCAACCTGACGGCCTTCGGCTACGCGGACGAGGCCGCCCCCAGCCAGATCAAGATCTATCCGAAGGACTTCGCCAGCAAGGCCACCATCCTGGAAAAGCTGGATGCCTACAACGCCGGGATGTCTGCAAAGGGTGAAGACGAAAAGATGGTGCAGTACACCGACCTCGTGGGTACCCTGATGACCAGCGTGACCGAGATCGTGAACATGATAAGCAGCATGATGGTGGCCTTCGTCTCCATCTCGCTGGCAGTCTCCTCCATCATGATCGGCGTCATCACCTATATCAGCGTCCTCGAGCGCCGGAAGGAGATCGGCATCCTGCGCGCCATCGGCGCTTCCAAGCGGAACGTCTCCGAGGTGTTCAACGCAGAGACCTTCATCATCGGTCTCTGCTCGGGCGTCATGGGCATCGTCCTCAGCGAGATACTGCTCATCCCCGGAAACATCATCATCCAGAAAGTCTCCGGCACTTCGACCCTCGTTGCTTCCCTGCCCGTAGACGCAGCCCTCTTCCTCGTGGCACTGGCTACCCTGCTCACCATTCTGGCCGGCATCATCCCGGCCCGCGGCGCAGCCAAGTGCAACCCCGTCAAAGCCCTGCGCGCCGAGTAAACCCCAAAAATCTCATTCCCGGTATCCTTTCCGCTCCGGCGGCAGGGATACCGGGATTTTTTCGGCTTATTTTTGCTCCGGCCCGTCGGTTCAGCTTGTATCCATCCTGCATGAGAACGCCCTTTTTTGCTCTAATAGTTACAAAAGAGTACGGTCGTTCCGGGAAATTTTGACGTATACCGGGAATTTCCGGAAGTCAATTTGTTTTTTGCTCTGTAAGCAAATCAACCTGCACAAAGGAGGGTCGATTTGTTATGCAATTCTGCCAAAAGTGTTTCAGGGTTATTGATTTATTCCACAAATTATGCCATACTATAGTCACTGAAACCGTTCCCGACATCGTTCCCGAGCGATTTCAGTAAAAACCAGAACTTCGACCGAAAGAGAGGTGCTTCCCGGAATGCCGAACATGACCATCAAAGATATTGCCCGTCTGAGCGGCTGTTCCGTCAGCACCATCTCCCGCGTCATCAATGACCGGCCGGATGTGCGTCCCGAAACGAAAGAAAAGGTACTTCAGATGATGCGGGAGTCGGGCTTCGTGCCAAACACCAACGCCCGGCAGCTGAAGATCCAGCAGTCCCGCAGCCTCGTCTTTGTGGTCAAGGGTACCCGGAACCTCTTCTTCTCGGACTTCCTCGTTCAGCTGCAGCGGGCCGCGACCCTCTACGGGTACAGCGGCATCGTCTCCTACCTGGACGAGAATGCCAACGAGATAGACGCCGCCCAAAAGATCCTGCGGGAGATAAAGCCCAAAGGCATGATATTCCTCGGCGGCAGCGTGGCAAACTTCCAGCAGGGCTTTGCGAACATCACCGTTCCCTCGGTGCTGACGACGCTGGTTTCCGACGAGCTGGATTTCCCGAACCTCTCGATGGTAGGCGTGGATGACCGGGCTGCGGCCCGCACCGCCGTCTCCCACCTCATCGCGCAGGGCCACCGAAAGATAGCAGTTCTCGGCGGTCCGACCACCAGCTACCCCAGTCGGATGCGCCGCCTCGGCGCACAGGATGCCATGGAGGATGCCGGGCTCACCTTTGACGATCGGCTCTACGGCCTGTCCAACTACGATTTCGAGTCTGCCTACCACGCCATGAACAGCCTGCTGGCCCGCCGGGCAGATTTCACCGCCCTGTTCGCCATGAGCGACGTCATCGCCTTTGGTGCCATCCGGGCGCTGGTAAGTGCCGGGTTTCGGGTGCCGGAAGATGTTTCGGTAATCGGCTTTGACGGCATCACGATGTCCCGCTACTGCGTGCCGGTGATGACCACCATCGTCCAGCCCAGTGAACAGATCGCACTGCAGAGCATCGAGCTGCTGGTGCGGCAGATCGAACACGGAGCCCCGGCCCAGACCGTCACGCTCCAGCCGGAATTGCAGCAGGGCGAAAGCGTAAGGGCAATTTAAATTTTGTATTCCCTCCGTCGAAGGACGGAGAGTATATAGTTGATCTGTAATTTTAATAAGAAGGAGAACTTATTATGAAAAAGATGATCACTCGTCGTAACTTCCTGAAGGCCGCTGGCGTTTCTGCCGCTGCTCTGGGCCTGGCTGCCTGCGGCGGTTCCGGTTCGTCTACTGTCGCTTCGTCCACCGCCGGTTCCGCTGCGGCATCGGCCGCTGCTTCCGACTGGACCTGGGAGCGCAAGGTCACGCTGGTCTGCCCCTGGGGCGTCGGCGGCGGTGCTGACGGCACCCTGCGCCCCCTGCAGCCCGTGCTGGAGCCCATCCTGGGTGTTCCTGTTGAGATCGTCAACGTCGAAGGTGCAGGCGGCGCAAACGGCATCGACTTTACCTGCAAGCAGCCCGCTGACGGTTATACTTACGTTCTGGGCACCCAGTCCCACATCATGCTGGACCTGCAGAAGATCCTGCCCGTGGATTTCAAGAAAGAGCTGCGCCCCGTTGCAAAGCTGGTCCACTCCATCAACATCATCGCCTCTTCCAAGAAGGCACAGGAAGGCAAGTACTCCAACTTCACCGAGTTCGTGGACTACGCAAAGGCACATCCCCAGGAACTGACCTGCGGCATGCTGACCGCTACCGGCGCGGACTCTGTGGCTCTGAAGCAGACCCTGGCAGGCGGCCTTGGCTGTGACATTACCGAAGTGGAGCAGTACGTTAAGGTCGTCAACTACAGCTCCGGCTCTGAGCTGTCCAGTGCCATGGTCGGCGGCCATATCAACATCAACATCACCGGTGCCGATGAGATCATGGGCCTCATCCAGTCCGGCGACATCGTCCCGCTGATCTCCATTTCCGAAAATCGCATGTCCACCCTGCCCGATCTGGAGTGCACCGGTGAGCTGGGCATCGACTCCTACGTTGGTACCTGGCGCGGCATCCTCTGTCGTACCGATACGCCCGATGCCGCCGTAAACGCCATGGCAGATGCCCTGAAAGAAGCATGGAACACCCCCGATTATCAGGAGTTCCTGAAGAATGCCTGCTACCTCGACCGTCCCGGCTACGCCGACGCTGAAGAGTTCCAGCAGCTTATCGACGAAGAGTACACCACCTTTGAAGACTACCTGAAGGGTGCAGGCCTGATCTGATAAAGGACCACGGCTGAAAACAGAATCGTATCCGGCGGGGAGTTCACCCTCCCCGCTTTTTTGAGAATAATGCAAAGGAGTTGATTTTATGGCTCTGGAACTGATCGTCAATCTGCTGCTGATTGCGGGCGGCATCTTCTGCTTTGTCAATGTCAGTACCACTATGCCCCACTCGGCCGTCAATGAGCTGGGTGCCGAGCAGTGGCCGCAGGCTATCCTGGTGCTGATGCTCATCGCGTTGGCGTTCAACGTCATCCGTTTCTTCAAGATCAATAAAAAAGAAGATATCGAGGCAGCCTTCAAGGATTTCTTTCCTGCCATCGGCCGCTTTGTCAAGAGCAAGCTTTTCCTCGGCATGGTGCTGGTGGTGATCATGGCGCTGATGTATGAGCCGGTGGGTTTCATGCTCACCTGCCTGCTGTTCCTGTTTGCCTACGGCCTGCTGCTGGGCCAGCGGAACATCCCCATGCTGATCCTCTCTTCCGTCATCATCACCATCATCCTGTACATCGGCTTCGCCGTGTTTCTGGGCGTTCTGCTCCCTCGCGGACAGATTCTTCCCCTGCGCAACTTCGCCCTGTTCGTTGAGTCGCTCGTCCCGCATTTTTAACAGGAGGTGACATGAAATGCTAGATTTGTTAACCAGCGGCCTGTCGGTCGTTTTTGCCCCGAAGATGTTCATCCTTATCATCTTCGCGGTCTTCCTTGGCACGTTGTTCGGTGCTCTGCCCGGCGTTTCGGCCACCATGGCTGTCACCCTCGGCATCCCCTTCACCTATAAGATGGACGCTGTCAGCGCCATCGCATTCCTTGTTGCAATTTACTGCGCATCCATCACCGGCGGCGGCATGACGGCCATCCTGTTCAAGATCCCCGGCGTCCCGTCCTCCGCCCCGACTACTTATGACGGTTACCCCATGGCACAGCGCGGCGAAGCCGGCAAAGCTCTGGGCGTACAGCTCATCGCCTCAGCCATCGGCGGCATGTTCGCAGCCGTGTGTATGCTGATCTTCAGCCCTCAGCTGACCCAGGCTGCCCTGAGCTTTGGCCCCTCGGAACTGTTTGCCATCTCCTTCATGGGCCTGTCCATCCTGACAAGCCTGGAAGAAGGCAATGTCTGCCGCACCATCATCTCCGGCCTGCTGGGTCTGCTGCTGGCCTGTATCGGCCTGGACCCCCTGCTGGGCGTGCCCCGCTTGACCTTCGGCACCCGTTTCCTCACCTCCGGCATTGAAATGATCCCCGTCATGATCGGCTTCTTCGCCGTCACCGAAGTCCTCAAGCAGACCAACAAGCCTTCCAAGCTGAAGGCTGTCACCGGCAAGGACGGCAAGGCGGATATGTCTGCCAAAATGCCTACCCTGAAAGAAATGTGGAGCCTGAAGGGTGTCATCGCCCGCTGCTCCATCCTCGGCACAGTCATTGGCATCCTGCCCGGTGCAGGCGCCACCATCGCTTCGTTCCTTTGCTACTCGGAAGAGCAGAAGATCTCCAAGCACCCTGAAAAGTTCGGTACCGGCTGCCTGGAGGGCATCGCCGCTCCCGAGTCAGGCAACAACGCCGCCACCGGCGGCTCCATGGTCCCCCTGCTGAGCCTGGGCATCCCCGGCGGCAACGCGGCTGCCATTATGATGAGTGCTCTGGTGCTCAAGGGCGTTACCATGGGCCCCCTGCTGCTGGTCAATCAGCCCCAGTTCCTGTCGGCCACATTTGCTTCCATGTTTGTCTCCAACATCGTCATGGTCTTTGCAGCCATGATCATCGCCCGCATCTTCGTGCAGGTGCTGAAAATCCCCTACAGCATCCTTGGCCCCACCATCATCATGATGGCGACCATCGGCGCTTACTCTACCAAGAACACGGCAGTTGACGTTATCCTGATGGCCATCTCCGGCCTCATCGGCTTCGTCTTCTCCACCTGCAAGTTCAACAGCTCGGCCATGATCCTCGGTCTGGTTCTGGGCGTCATCTGCGAGTCCAACCTCCGCCGCGCATACACCATCGTGGCCGGTGATACCCTGATGGAAGCAACCATCAATATCCTGACCCGCCCCGTCACCGGGATCATCATCCTGATCTGTATCCTTGTTTTGTTGAGCCCCGTGTACAAGCCTCTGCTCAAAAAGCATAACAAAGAAGCAGCCGCGAAGTAATTACTCGAACCTCCTTTCCTTCACTCACCTTTCCACCCGGGGCGAAGCCGATCTCTCCAACGGCTTCGCCCTCCTCTTTTTTCGGAGGTTTTTGTTATGAAATTCAAAGTGCGTATCCCACTCCAGTATGTTAAGCCCGTCTGTATCGCCGCCGTTCTCGTGGGCATCTTTGCTGTTGCAGCGGGCAGCTGGATCACCGGCCTGTGTCTGCTGCTGGGCGCTTACCTGCTGGAGAAAAGCTGCTACCGCTGCCCCCACTGCGGCAAAAAGCTGGATATGAAGTACCCGCTGTTCAAGGGCAGCTGCTGCCCGGCCTGCAAGGCAGAGCTGCGCCCGGCAGCAGAAAAAAACGCCGCGAAATAATCGGGCTTTTCTCTGCCCGGCGGCTGCGCTATAATAAAGCTTGAAAGAGGTGGGGCGAGAATGCAGAAATTAAAGCAGATTCCAAAGCGGGTGCACCATTTTCTAATTGGGCTGGTGCTGACGGCGGTGCTTGGGGTTCTGGCCTTTGCGGTGGTGAACACCTACACCGCCTATACGGACATGGTGGTGCAGCAACAGCAGCAGTACCTGCTGGTGACGGCCCGCGCCGTCTCCAAAACGCTCTCCCTCTATATCTCCGGGCAGCTGCGGGACATTGAAATTTTGACCCGCTCGCCGGGCTTCCTCACCGAGTTTGAAAATTACTACGAGACGGGCGGTGACACCGCCCTGAGGGAACACATCGTCTCCTATATGCTCAGCCAAAAGCGGGGCGTCAAGCGCATTTACCTGCTGGACAAAAACGGCGACGTGATGTACCAGTACAACGATTATCCTTTCCTGGAAGTCTTTGACGAAAGCCTACTGCACCTGAAAGAGTATGCCGCCGCCCACACCAGCGGCATTGGCTCGGTCTTCCGCATCTCGCCCCAGCACTACGGCCTGACGTTGGTGAACGACGTCATTCATGGCAGCGAGTCGTTGGGTACCGTGGTGATCGTCATCGACCTCGAACAGGTGTACGAGGAATATCTTGCGCCCCTGAACATCGAGAACACGGGAGACATCATCGTCAAAAACGAAAAAGGCACCATCATCATGCACCCCAACGCGAAGCTGCTGACGTTCAATCCGTTCCGGCAGATCCAGGAGCTGGACACTCTGCCTCAGTACAAGGGTCTGAACGAGCTGCTCACACGGCAGTACAGCCAGGAGGAGGGCACGGCCATTTACCGCGATTACTCCAATGGCATCGCCCCGCCCGAGGATGAGATCGCGGCATTTTCCCGCATGAACGTCAACAACACGGCCTGGTACGTCTCGGCCGTGCTGCCCTACTCCACCGTCAAAAACCTCATCGACCGCAATGTGGGCCAGTTTGGTATGCTGGTGGCCGCCATCCTTTTTGTGCTGGGCGTGTGCGTCATCAGCTTTTACGCCATGCGCAAAAACCAGCAGAATTTGAAGCTGGAAGCCGCCTACCTCAAGGACATCAACCACACCCTGAAAGAGCTGCACCAGAGCCGCGAGCAGGTGTACCACTACCAGAAACTTCAGACCATCGGCGCGCTGGCGAGCGGCATCGTGCATGAGTTCAACAACCTGCTCACGCCCATTCTGGGCTACTCGGAGTTCATCCGGGAGCGGATGGGGCCCGAGAGCGAATACTACGATGACATGAGCGAGATCTACGAGGCGGGCACCCGCGCGAAAGAGATCGTGGAGCAGCTGCTGCCCTTCAGCCGCCGCGAGACAGACTCTACCGCCTACGGCCCCGTGAATTTGGAAGCCGTTTTGCAGGATGACACCAAGATGGTCTCGATGATCCTGCCCTCCAACATCCGGCTCGAAAAAGGGTATAAGGATATCCACGCCACCGTCTACGGCAGCGCCACCCAGCTGCATCAGGTGTTGCTCAACCTCTGCTCCAACGCTGTGCAGGCCATGGAGGGCAAGGGCGGCACCCTGACCGTGCAGGCGGAGAAGATCTCCGCCGACGCCCTGCCTGCCAACTATCACCCCGCCGTCGCCAGCGGCTTTGTGCGGGTGCGGGTGGCGGATACCGGCTGCGGCATGACCTCCGAGACGCTGGCCCACATCTTTGATGCTTTCTTCACCACTAAGGCGGCAGGGGAGGGCACCGGCCTCGGCCTTTCGGTGGTGCAGAACATCCTTATCAGCCACGGCGGCTTCATTGAGGCCCACAGCACGGTGGGCGAGGGCAGCGAGTTTCTGGTCTACCTGCCCGTCACAGCGCAGGCAGTGGCTCCCGAACGCCCTGCCGCGCCTGGTGCGCCCGTCCGGCTCAACAGTGGGAAACAGCCCATCCTGCTGGTAGACGACGAGGAGCGGGTGGCCCGCTACCTCAAGCGCCGCCTGACTCGCAGCGGCTATACGGTGGATGTATTCACCGATGCAGAAGAGGCCCTCGACGCCTTTT
>ERZ826220.1948-NODE-1948-length-18899-cov-2.491562_pt1 | contig 18899 bp, 18 predicted proteins | sample MGYA00519927_ERZ826220 | MGnify/ENA primary metagenome ERZ826220 (study PRJEB31778, sample SAMEA3449225) | human gut metagenome | biome: human gut; feature: human-associated habitat; material: faeces | place: United Kingdom | collected 2010/2012 ...
GCGCGCGGCGCGGCCCTCATGACCGGCACAACGGTCGAGATCGACTTTGTGAAGGCCTGCTCTGATACGATCCTGAACGACACGCTTCAGCGCGTGCTCTATGAAAAAATGGCGCAGATCGGCGTGCCCGAGATCACCGAAGCCGACGAGGCCTTCGCCCGCGAGCTGACTGAAAAGGCGCTGATGGAGTATCCGAAGGCCGATCCGGTGCATCCCATCCACGATGAGCTGCTGCCCTACACGGGCCAGATCGAGTATGAATGCGGCTCGACCGATGTCGGCGACGTGAGCTGGGTCTGCCCCACGGTGCAGGCCAAGGCCGCGACGTGGGCCTTCGGCACGCCGTGCCACAGCTGGCAGGCTGTGACGCAGGGCGTCATGCCGCTCGCGCACAAGATGACGCTGTACATCGCAAAATCCCTTGCCGCGATGGGCGCGGAGCTGATGGTCAACGCGGAGCTGCTGGAGCGGGCGAAGCAGGAGCACCGCCGTCTGGTCGGCCCGGAGGGCTATGTATGCCCCATCCCGAAAGGCGTCAAGCCGCGTTCGATGGACTCGCTGCATAAGTAAGGAGGACGCCTGAAATGAAATACGCAAGTCAGATCCCGCGGGAGACCATCGCCCGCCTCGAGGCGATGGCCGCCGAAGATCCTGTGCGCTTCTGCCAGCCGCATCCGTGCCCCGGCGTCTATTCCTCGCGGGAGGAAGAGGAATTCTGGTGCTACAAATGCTGGGGGCACGCGCTGGAGCAGCCCATGCCCGGATCTAACCTCGCGGAGTTTTTCCGGCAGCAGGATCTGCAGTTCCCGCTGCCTGCCGGCTTCCGCGAGGAGCGGCGCATCACCGTCAGCCACGGCTCGGACTGCATGGCAGTCGACTGCATCTGCGATGCGTACACGCCGCACCTGTTCGATTCCATCGCGGACTTCTACCTGACCACCGACCTGCCGACGGCAAATCTGGAATCGACGGTCTATCCCGCCGCGCCCTTCGGCCGCAACCAGCCGAAGGTCCTGCCCGGCCAGACCAGGACAGACTGCAATCCGCGCATGAACACGTCCGCCGGGATGCTGGACCGGTTTGTGAACGCCGGGATCCGCTATTTCTCCACGGCGAATAACCACTGCTATGACTATGACGAGGCGGGCCTGCTCGCAACGCTCGACGAGCTTGACCGCCGCGGCGCGGCGCATTCCGGTACGAACCGCAGTCCGCAGGAGCAGACGCAGGCGCTCGTGCTGGATGTCGGCGGCGTGCGCGTCGCGGAGCTGAGCGCGACCTTCGACCTCAACGACCGTGCGTATGAAAAGAAGTGGCTCCTGAATGAGGTGCGCTTCAACGACACCCCCGTGCGATTTTACGCTCATCGAACAGCTCATCGCCTCGGCAAAGGCGCAGAAGGCGGACATCATCACGCTGCACGCACACTGGGGCTGGGAATTCGAGCTATATCCGCATCCCAAGACTGTGGAATACGCGCACAAGCTCGCAGAAATGGGCGTTGATGTGATCGTCGGCACGCATCCGCATGTCTCACAGCCGATGGAAAAGTACACCTATACGCAAAACGGCGAGCAGCGCAGCTGCCTGATCTTCTACTCGCTCGGCGACTTCGTCAGCTTTCACCCGCAGAGCCGCGACAGCCGCATCACCTATGTCCCGCGTTATACGCTCGCAAAGGGAGAGCTGGACGGCAGGCCGAGGACCTTTGTCACTGGTCTTCAGATCCTGCCGGTCTACATCCTGACTGCGGCGGACGCGGAGGAAAACTACGATGTGCGCCTGCTCCGTTTTTCCGACGTGCTGGCGGACAGACCGGATGCAGACGGCGCGTACCGCTATCCCCTCTGCGAGTGGGAGCGCGCCGATCTGCCGCGCCTGCATGAAAAGGTCCTGCACGGGATCCTCCTTCCGGCGAATCACCGGGAACTGCTCGTACCATAAAGAGGCGTCTGATGAAGCACATAAAGATCTCCCCGCAGCGGTATCGCTGGGTCATTGTCGCCGCAAGCTTCCTGATGGTCTTTGTCTGTCTCGGCTTCTGCAGCAGCAGTAAAAGCCTCTATCTCGCGGCCATCACCGAGGCCCTCGGCATCAAGCGCAGCCTTTTCTCGATCAATGACAGCTGCCGCTATATCGCAACGGCTGTCGTGAATCTCTTCTTCGGCGCGCTGTGTGCGAGATTCGGCCGCAAACGGCTGATCGCCGCGGGCTTCGCCTGTCTCATCGCGTCCATGCTGCTCTATGCCTATGCGCCGAACATCTATCTGTTTTATCTGGGCGGCGTGCTGCTGGGCCTCGGCCTTGCGTGGACGACAACGACGATGGTCGGCAGCATCGTGCACCGCTGGTGTCCGGCGCACGCCGGAAAGATCATGGGCCTGATCCTCGCGGCAAACGGCGTCGGCGCGGCAGTCGCGACGCAGATCGTCACACCGATCATCTATGCGCCCGGCGACGCCTTCGGCTATCGCAATGCCTATAAGCTCGTGGCGCTGATCCTGGCCGTGACCGCCGGGATCGTCCTCGCGCTCTATCGCGAGCCGCCGGAGAAAATCCCAGAAAGCACGAGCGCAGAAAAAGAACCGCAGCAGGCTGAAAGCGGGCAGAGCACCGCGCGCGGTGCCCGGTTCTATCTGCTCCTTGTCTGCGTCTTCCTGACCGGCTTTATCCTTCAGAGCACGACCGGCGTCAGCGCAGCGCATATGAAGGACGTCGGTCTGGATGCGGGCTATGTTGCCGCGGTCGTGAGCGCGCATGCGCTCAGCCTGACCGTGTGCAAATTCCTGACGGGCGTCATTCACGACCATGCGGGACTTCGGAGGACCGTGCATCTGTGTGACTGCGCGGCGATCACGGTCCTGATCCTTCTCGCAGAGGTCACGGCCACGCCCACAGGCCGCGTGCTGGCGATGGCCTACGGCATCCTGTCCGCGCTGGCGCTGCCGTTGGAGACGATCATGCTCCCGCTGATCGCGCAGGACCTGTTTCAGGGGCCGCAGTACAACAAGATGCTTGGCATCATCGTATCCGTCAATACGGCCGGCTACGCCGTCGGCACGCCGATCGCCAATCTGACCTTCGACTGTCTCGGCACCTATCAGCCGATGCTGCTGGCCTCCGCATGCGTCATGGCCGGCGTCACGATCTGCATCCAGCAGCTTCTTAAGCGCTGCGCAGCAGAGAAAAGCGCCTGATGGACAAAACAGGATCGTAAGCAAACATGCGGCAGCACCAGAACCATCCGACGCTGCCGCACGTTTTATGCAGCAGAAGATAAAGTCCTTGTTAGCTTCCCGGAAAGCATCGAAAAACACGACTATCTTCATAAAGTGGTGCTTGGCGTTCAAAGCACAGAGGCAGTAAAGAAGGTCAAGGCGTATGACAGCACGATCAAAGTGCTGGGCTTCCTGCCGGACGTGGAAAGCATCTCCGCTTTCGGTGAAACGCAGGCGGACGCTATCCGTCTGATCGAAGGATGGCTGAACGCAGATACCGCGCAGCGTGTCCGTCAATATGGAAAAGAGCTGTGGATCATGACCTGGACCCCGGAAGTCGGCCTCACCACCCCGGAAAATCTCAAAAAGATCCACCCCTTCCACCCCGACGCCCTCCTGATCAATGACGTGACCACGCTGAGACCATAAAACAGCGGGGGAGTGTGCCGCGAGCTGCTATATTGTAGTATAAACACATCGTCATCGTGGATTTCACGGGACTGCGGGTTTGGGTTTCAAGCTTGGCGGCTGATCCATGCTGCTCGGAGCCCGCACATAGAAAAGGCCTTTGGGTGTCATCTGACATCCAAAGACCTTTTTATTTAACGGAAATCGATCCATAATAGTAGATGGTATAGAACCACCACAGGGTACAAACAGGGGCATGGCGTTTATTCCGGATTGTAGATATACTTTTCGCGTTCGCGGCGGATGGCGCTGGGCGTTTTTCCGGTGACATTTTTGATAAACGTGCTGAAATTGGCCGGGCTGCTGTAGCCGACCATCTCAGAAATCTCCGCGACGCTCTTTTCCGTCGTCAGGAGCAGGTCCATGGAGACCTCGATCCGGATCTCCGTCAGTTTTTCCCGGTAACTCATGCCGTAGGATTTACGCAGAATCCGGTCCAGCTGGCGCGGACTGATGCAGAGGAGCTTTGCCAGTCGTTCGTTGCCATCGTTGAGGCCAAAGTGCAGATTGAAAAACTCGTCGATCAGGAAATCGCGCTGCGAGATGGAATCCGTGGGTTCCAGAGTCGGTTGGGGCCGCTGATCGGTCAGCTTCTGGAACAAGCCCAAAAACAAAAGAGCGGCCAACGCACGCATTTGCTCACGTTGGACAAGCTCATCTTCGTAGTGATCGGCCAGCGTGCGGATCTGCTCCAGTACGTCCAGAAGCGGGACGCTTCCCGCTGAATTTGTAATGTCGAGGACGGAGATCGGAGCGGTGTTCATGGCAGAAAGAAGCAGCCGACTGTCTCTGTCGAGATGAGGGGTATCCGTCTGGAGAATTTCGAAGCTGAGACTCATTTTATCGACGTTCGGCATGTTCTGGTTGACACAATGGTAAACGCCGGGGGCAATCAGAATGGCCTGGCCGACTGTCGCCTCGCTCAGGCCGAGACTTGTCTTGACTGCACAGATGCCGCTGGAGACGTAGTGAAGCTCAAAAACCGGATGCCGGTGGAAATATGCAGAGGTTTTTTCAAAATGTGGACAAATTGCCGTCAGACGGCACGGAAGTTCTCCAATCGAGAAATTCAGACTGTAGATTCGCTGCATTGCGGGGCTCCTTTCTGCATACTGAACAAATACACGCAGGAATCGGCAAGAAATTCTGTAAAAATGCTACCAAGACGAAGAATGTGGGTGCGTGAATCTGGTTCGTTATGGATAGCCACTGCCTCTATTATAGGCATTCCGGACATAAAATCAACCCGATATTTCACTAAACTTTGAATTCCAGACATTTCACGCCGAAACTTGTCTAAAAATGAAGTGGTGTAATGCGGCTCTTTTTGCTATATTGAACAAAGAGAACGGCGAGAGAACCTGCAATATCAGCGCGACGCGTAAGCGCGCTTCTGCATATTGACGCTGTCAAACCAGATGGCAAGAAAATTTGAAGGAGGACGAAAAATGAAAAAGAATCTGGTTTACCGCCTGCTGGCCCTTGTGTTGGCTCTGATGATGCTGTGCAGCTGTGCAGCGCCCGCGCAGAGTAATACGGACCAGACCGCTACTACGACCGAGCAAACCCCCGCAGCCGAGACCGAAACGACAACGGACTCGGAAGAAACTACGGCACAGACTCCGGCTACGACAGATGGGATCCTGCACCTTGCACTGGATGAGCAGTCCGGTAAAGACCAGGTAAAAGCGGCCTGGGGCGATCCGGGTGGATTCTACCGTACAGGGATGTTCTCCCGTCTGCTGAAGGTCGACACAGACGATCAGCCGACGATCCCCGATCTGGCTGAAAGCTATTCTGTTTCCGACGATCAGCTGACCTACACGTTTGTAGTCCGCAGCGACGCAACCTGGCATGACGGCGAACCCATTACGGCTGAAGATGTTCGCTGGAGCGCAGAGATGGCGCTGAAGTCCGCGCAGATCACGACCATCATCTCCAGCTCTCTGCAGAGCATTGAAGGCGCGCAGGAATACATCGAAGGCACCGCTGATACGGTTTCCGGCATTACTGCTGATGGCCAGACCGTGACCTTCAAGCTCAGCTCTCCGAACGGCGATTTCCTGATGGCCATGGCACAGTGGGCTCCGTATCCCAAGCACCTGCTCGAAGGCGAAGATCCCCTGACCTTGCACACCTGCTCGTTCTGGCAGGCACCCGTCGGCAGCGGCCCATACAAGTTCAAGGAGTTCCAGCCGGGTTCCTACCTGATCCTGGAGGCCTATGACGGCTATTATGGCGAGCAGCCCGGCATCAAGACCGTTCAGCTTACAGTCACCTCTGACAGCCAGCTTGTGACTAAGACGCAGGCTGGTGAGCTCGATCTTTCCGAGTTCAGCGATTATGCATCCGTCAAGCAGGTCTTGTCCGCGAACCCTGCGCTGACCAGCTATGAAATCGATGACGCCATGTATCTGCGTGTGCTGTCTTTCAACCTCAATGGCAATGACAAGCTGCAGGATATCCGTGTCCGTCAGGCAATCTCGCAGGCCATCGACAAGCAGACGATCTGCGACCAGCTCTTCAACGGGCAGGCAATGCTGATGAACACCCTGGTTCCGACGTCCCGCGTTGAGTACAATGCCGACGCACAGACGCTTTCTTATGATCCTGACACAGCCAAGGCGCTTCTGGAAGAGGCCGGCTATGACTTCTCTCAGCCTATTCGCATCGCATACTTCTACAGCGATCAGCAGACCATCGACCTGATGGATACGCTCAAGTATTATCTCGAGCAGGTCGGTTTCACGGTTGAGCTGAACTTCCTGAAGGGCGATCTTCTGGACCTCATCTACACGACCCGCGATTATGACATGATCTACCGCGGCCTGTCCTCCACCGGTGCAGGCGAGATCTATGGCTGGCAGAAGGCTGGTTCGATCCACGAGGCCATCTATGGCACCAGCCTCCAGGAAGGCTGGGCAGATCTGCTGAACCGTTATACAGAGGCAGGTGTGGAAGAACGCGTTGAGGTCGTTAAGGAGCTGCAGGCGCACGAGATCGAAGCCTGCGAGGATATCCCGCTCTGGAACCTCAAAACCTATGTTGTCGTCAACAGCAGCCGTCTGGATCTTCCCACGCAGTTCCAGTATGGTATCTTCAACTACGAGCGTCATCTGGAGCAGTGGCATCTGAAGTGATCCGGTGCCGGACTGCGAACAGAAGAAAGTAGACCTTTTCGGAGGGTGGGCTGACTCGCCCACCCTCCTCGTTTCTGAATGGATGGAGGATTGCAAGTGTGAACAAGGATTCCTTAAAGCATATTCTAAAGAAATTTCTGTCATTGATTCCAATGCTGATTCTTATCAGTATTGTAATTTTTGGAGCGCTTCAGCTGACGCCAGGCAATCCGCTGACCTACCAGATTCCCCCTGAACTGCTTTCATCGTCGACCTTTGATCTCGAAGCCTACGAAAAAGCAATGGGTCTGGACGCGCCGGTTTATGTGCAGTATTTCCGATGGATCTGGAATATTCTGCGCGGGGAACTCGGCTATAGCCTCGTCAGCGGCGCACCCATTGTCAATATGCTGCGGACACGCCTGCCGGCAACCATGGAGCTGGCACTCTGCGGTATCCTGATCTCCTCGGTTTTTGGCATTTGCCTCGGCATTCTGGCTGCAATCAAGCAGAACACGTTGCTGGACTACGGCTGTACAGCGCTGAGTGTATTGGCAATTTCGATCCCGGAATTCTTCATGGGCATTATTGGTATTACGATTTTTTCTCTGAAGCTTGGCTGGCTGCCGACTGGCGGCCGCCTGGTGTATGGCGATAACAGCTTCGGAACCCGGCTTGCGCATCTGATCCTTCCGGCTGTTGTGATGGGGCTGGCGCTGACAGGCGCACTCATGCGCCACACAAGAGGCTCTTTGCTGGATGTCCTGACAAGGGACTACATCAAGACAGCGCGGAGCAAGGGCCTCTCCGAACGTAAGGTTTATCTCAAGCACGCGTTCCGCAATGCGCTGATTCCTGTTACGGTGCTGCTTTGCTTCCGGATCCCGGGGCTTGTCGGCGGTTCCGTTGTGATCGAATCCGTATTTGGCTGGCCTGATATGGGTGGTATGCTGCTGGATGCGATTTCTGGTAAGGATTATCCAGTCGTTATGATAACCGCAATGATCATTGCGTTCGTTACGCTGATCGCAAGCTTCCTTGCGGACCTGTTCACAACGCTGCTTGACCCGCGGGTCGATATAGAACGATAAGGGGGCATCGGCATGAAAAATAAGAAATCCAGAAACACGCAGGGCATGCGGCAATGGAAAAAATTCAAGCGAAACAAAATGGCCGTCATTGCGCTGATCCTGCTTGGCATTCTGATTTTCGCCTCCGCCTTTGCGCCGCTTCTGACCAGCTATGATCCAGAAGCGATCTCTCTGACGGAACGGACGCTCGCACCCAGCAAGACCCACCTGCTTGGCACAGACAAGGTCGGCCGCGATGTTTTCACACGTCTTTTGTATGGCGGCCGGATCTCCATTTTGATCGGCCTGACTGGCGCACTTGGCGGTGCAATTATTGGTGCGGCGCTGGGCTGCCTCGGCGGCTATTTCGGCGGCCTGCTGGACCGGTTCCTGCTGCGTCTGTCCGAGCTGTTCACCACGTTCCCACAGACGATCCTTGTCCTGATTCTGGTGGCGTTTATGGGGCAGGGTGTCTGGAACCTGTTTATTGTCTTCTGGTGTACCGGTTGGATGGGCACCTACCGTATGACCCGCGCGAAGATCCTCAGTCTGCGCGAGGAGACCTATGTGCTGGCCTGCCAGGCCTTCGGCATCTCCAATCGTTCGATCATGTTCCGCCACATTCTGCCGAATGCAGCGGGACCGGTCATCGTGAACATCACGCTTTCAACGGCTGGCTATGTGCTGCAGGAAAGTGCACTGAGCTTTCTGGGGCTTGGCGTTCCGTCAAGTACACCGACTTGGGGCAATATTTTTAACGCTGCCAAGGCGCTGGATGTTGTGCAGGCCTATCCGTGGCTCTGGCTTGCGCCTGGCATCGCAATCAGCTTGTTCGTTCTGAGTGTCAACATCATCGGCGACGGTCTGCGTGACGCGCTTGATCCCAATCAGTGACAGGAGGGCTGGAAATATGAAAGATGATATCATTCTGCAGGTAGAAAATCTGCATACCGGCTTTCTGGTCGACAATGTCCCGCTGGAGGCTGTAAGCGGCGTCAGCTTTTCTCTGAAAGCCGGGCGCGTGCTTGGCGTTGTCGGAGAGAGCGGCTGCGGTAAGAGCGTGACGGCACATTCGATCATGCAGCTGCTGCCGAAATACGGCCGGATCACAGAAGGCTCAATCACCTATACCCGGGCGACCGGTGAGAAGATCGAAATCCAGAAGCTGCGCCGGACCGGCAATCAGATGCGGCAGATCCGCGGCAAGGAAATCTCTATGATTTTCCAGGACCCGATGTCCTCATTGAACCCGGTTTATCCCATCGGCGATCAGATTGCGGAAAATATTCGGGAACACGAGAAAGTAACGAAGCGGGAGGCGCTCGACCGGGCCCGGAAGCTGCTGGAGGATCTGGAGATCCCGTCCGCCGCGGAGCGGCTGGGCGATTATCCGCATCAGTTTTCCGGCGGCATGAAGCAGCGCGTCATGATTGCAATCGCCATGGCCTGCAATCCGCGGATTCTGATCGCAGATGAACCGACCACGGCGCTTGACGTTACGATCCAGGCGCAGATTATTGCGCTGATGAAGAAGCTGCAGCGTGAGCATGGGACATCCATCATGATGATCACGCACAACATGGGGCTGGTGGCGGAGATGGCGGATGATATTGCTGTTATGTATATGGGCCGGATTGTGGAATACGGAAGCATCCGGCAGGTCATGAAATCTCCGGCGCATCCATATACGCAGGGCCTTTTAAAGGCGGTCCCGGTGCTTGGCATGAAAAAAGACCGGCTTTACAGCATCAAGGGCAGCACACCCAGTCTGGTGGACCGCCCGGCGGGCTGCGAGTTTGCCAGCCGATGTGAATACGCGACTGAAGCCTGCCGGCAGGTGCCGCGGGCGGTCGAGGTGGAGCCGGGCCATCAGGTCCGCTGCTGGAATTACAAGGAGGCGACTGACAATGGCTGATGTGATCCTCGAATTGCAGGATGTGCAGAAATATTATCCCATCGTGAAGGGTGCATTTCATCAGGTCGTCGGCCATGTAAAGGCGGTCGATGGCGTGTCGCTGACGCTCAATCGCGGCGAAACACTCGGCCTGGTCGGCGAGAGCGGCTGCGGCAAGACGACGCTTGGCAAATGCATCGTTGGTCTGCACGAAGCGACTGGCGGAAAGATCCTTTATACGCTGAACGATGAAAAGCGCGATCTTCTGAGCATGAATAAAAAAGAACGCTTTGCCATGAAGCGCCGTATTCAGATGGTGTTTCAGGATCCGTATTCGTCACTGAATCCGTCGCAGACGATTCTGCAGGCATTTGACGAGCCCATGCAGATCCATGGAATCGGAAAAACGCGGGCCGAGCGGATCGAGCGGATCGCTCAGCTGCTGGAGACGGTTCAGCTCCCTGCAGACTATATGAACCGCTTCCCCCACGAATTCTCCGGCGGCCAGCGCCAGAGAATCTGCATTGCGCGTGCCATGTGCGTGAATCCGGAAACGCTTGTATGCGACGAACCGGTTTCCGCGCTGGATGTTTCGATTCAGGCGCAGATCCTGAACCTGATGAAAGATCTGCAGCAGGAAAAGAACCTGACATATGTGTTTATTGCGCATGATCTGAGCGTGGTGGAATTCATGAGCGACTGGGTTGCCGTTATGTACCTTGGCCGCGTCGTCGAATACGCCCGCGCGAGCGAGCTTTATCGCCGCCCGTCGCATCCATATACGCAGGCGCTTTTGTCTGCTGTGCCGATTCCGGATGTGGATGTGAAAAAGGACCAGATCATTCTGGAAGGCGATGTCCCGTCGCCGGCCCATCCGCCGAAGGGATGCCGGTTCCATCCTAGGTGCTGGAAGTGCCAGGAGCGTTGCAAATGCGAAGATCCGGCACTCAGCGAACTGAAGGATGCGCAGGGGCACTGCGTAGCCTGCTTCTATCCGGACTAAGCAGATGGAGCCGATGCTGTGCTGCAGTTATGCAGCAGCTGATGGGTCATGGATCGCATGGGAAAGCGGCGCCGAGGCGGCGCTGTGTACGCCGCGTTGCCTTGGCCCTGCCGCAGCCGCGCCTGCGGGGAGTACGCCCGGTTGGTTGCGCCTGCCGGAAGCACAGAAGGTGCGTTTTCTTTCCCGTGTCAATCCGGAGCAGCCGGAGCTTGCGGACCTGTGTCTGCAGGTTCACGCAGGCGGCGAAAGCCAGATCTGGGAGGATGCATGGCTCCGTCCGCAGAAGGGACTGACCTGGGAGGGCGTAGAGGCCTTCGCAGAGTCGTTTGCAGACGGCTGGACGTTTTCCGTGCGTGCGGCAGCGGGGGAGGAAAAGCGCCTGTATTTGTTTTCCGTGCGCCGGGACGGCCTTGTCTGCCTGCGTGCAGGCACAAAGCGGGCTGCGATCCTGACAAAACCGCTTCTGTGTACGGCGGACGCTCTGACGCTGAACTGTGCGACAAGCGCCGCGGGCAGCGTGCGTGTCGGGATCCTTTTGCAGAATGGACAGCCGGTCTGTGCGCGCAGCACGGAAGACTGCGACGTCCTCTATGGCAACGACTGCAGGATCCCGGTATCATTTCGTGGGCAGCGGACGCTGGGCGGTCTGACCGGCCAGATGATCCGTTTGAAATTTGAATTGCAGGACGCGGAGCTCTATTCTTTCCGCTTCTGCACCCCTAAATAAGGAGGAACACCATGAGCAAACAGGAGTCTATCCAGTCCGAACGTCCGACAGATACCGACGGTATTAATATCGGCGGCCGCCCCGAGCTGTTTGTCGATCACTATCTGATCGACCAGATGTACGGCACGCAGTTGAAGCTGCATGCACCTGTCAAAAAGGAAATTGCCATTGCGTTTGACCAGCCCTGGGAGGGACCAGGCAGCAGTGCCTATAACAGCGTGTTTTTTGATGGAGAGAAGTATCGCCTGTATTACCGTGCCTGCGCGCAGAAGACTGCCAAGGAAAAGGGCGATCTGAGTACGGCGCAATATACCTGCCTGGCACTCAGCGATGACGGGATCCACTGGGAAAAGCCGGAGCTTGGTCTGGTTGAATTTGAGGGCAGCACAAAAAACAATATCCTGCTCAGCGGCATCATGTCCCACAATTTCTCCCCGTTTTTGGATACAAACCCTGCCTGCGCGCCTGAAGCACGGTATAAAGCGGTTGCCGGTCATATCTCTACCGGTCTTGTCGCTTATCAGTCTGCCGATGGAATTCACTGGAGCAAAATGCAGGAAGAACCCATCATCCGTGACGGTGCGCTCGACTCGCAGAATCTCTGCTTCTATGACCCGAATATCGATGGATATCAGTGCTACTCGCGATATTTTGCCCGCCCGATCGATTGGGAATCCGAGCCGCAGGATGGTGAATTCCGCGAAGTCAGTGTGCCCGATACGCTCGACGATCTCGGTGTCGGGATCCGCGCAATCCAGAATACCTGCTCCAAGGATTTTCTGCACTGGCAGCCGCTGCGTGCAAACTGCTACCAGCACCATATTCCGCTGGAACACTTCTACACGAACGCAACCTTCCTTTGCCCCGGTGCGGAACAGCTTTACATTTCCATGCCCATGCGGTTTATGTATGACCGACACAAGGTTGCGTCCTGCCCGTTCCCCGGCGTTTCCGACGGTGTCTTTATGACCAGCCGCGACGGCGTCCGCTTTGACCGGACCTTCCTGGAAGGTTGGCTGCGGCCGGAACTGGACGAGCGCTGCTGGACGCAGCGCAACTACATCACTGGGGCATGCTGGAAACGTCTGCAGAGGAATTCTCTATCTTTGTCAATGAGCACTATGAATGGGACGACGCATGCCTGCGCCGCTATGCGATCCGCCGACACGGTTTTGCCTCCGTCCATGCGCCCTATGCCGGTGGTTCGTTTGTTACGAAGCTTTTCCGTTTCACGGGAAATCAGCTGACACTGAACTATGCGACGTCTGCTGCCGGTGGGATCCGCGTTGGGATCATTGGCGACGGCACCGGCTGGCCGGGCAGCGATTTTGCGGTTGAAGACTGTGACCTGATTTATGGCAATGAACTCAACCGTGTCGTCAGCTGGCGCGGCAACAGTAACCTGTCCCGGTTTGAGGGAAAAATGATCCGTCTGAAGTTCGAAATGAAGGATGCGGATCTGTTTGCGCTGCAGTTTGCGTAGGCATAAAAACAGACCGGGCTGTCCGTCTTGCGGACAGCCCGGCAGAAGACCCGGAAATTCAGATCGGAACCTTTGCAATATATTTTTTGATCGTGCTGCTCTGCGTGCCGGACATGCCGCCCGGTGCGTGTGCGTCTTCCGGGAAGAACACCACAAAACGGCCCGGATGCAGGCGGAGCGGGATGGCATCGCTGTCCACACCGGCCAGAAGCGCTTCGATTTCCGGATCATACGGCGCAAGAACGGTCTGCAGTTCGCTGACGGGCTTCCAGTAAATTGTTTCCTCGCCGTCTGCGGCTGCCATCACGTCGATGTATTTCTGATGTGCCTCAGCCTTCAGCTCCGTACGCGCTCTGGTGCCATACTGGGTTCCAAAAAACCAGCCGCCACCTGCAAGCTGTTCCTTTTCCGGATCGAATGGCTGCTGAAGCTGCTGCGCAAGCGTCTGCAGCGCAGCATCGAGCGCTGGGTTCAGCCCCAGATAGACCGTATAATGGTCGAACGTATCAAAAATCATAAAAAGTCTCTCCTTGTAACAAATCATTACCTCAATATATAGCAGAACGGAGGATGCTTTTCCATTGCCGCAGCAGACATTTTTCCACAGAAACCGTCCGGTTTTCATGCTTTCGGCAGGATTTGAGTTCCGGACATCGCGTGCAGAAATTCGTCCGTCAGCCGGATGGAAAATGCGAAGAAAAACTGCTATGATTGGCTCATAAACAAGACAAAAGGAGTAAAAATCCAGATGGAGACAAAAACAAATATTCTGTTTACCGGCGTGATGTCGGCCCTGGTTTCCTGCGTGGATGAGGATGGAAACGTCTATGAAAGAAGCATGCGCCGGCTGATGAACGATCAGATGAAGGCCGGTTTGAATGGCTTTTATCTCTGCGGCGGAACGGGGGAAGGCCCGGTCCTGCAGAAAAAGACACGCATGGAAATTGCCGAGATTGCCAAGGACGAAGTCAAAAACGGAGGCAGCCTCATTGCGCACGTCGGCGCGATTGACCTGACGACTGCCGTTGAGCTTGCGCGCCATGCTGGCCGGATCGGCCTCGATGCCATTTCCTCCGTCCCGCCGTTCTTCTTTCACTATGGAGAAGCGGAGATTGCGGACTATTATAAGGCGCTGTCGGACGCTTCCGGTCTGCCGGTTCTAATGTATGCGTCCCCGCTGTCCGGTGTCAGTATCACCTGGGACATGGTCGACCGGTTTATGGACATCCCCAACATGATCGGCCTCAAGTGGACAAGTTATGATTACTTCACCATGCACCGCATCAAGGAGCTGCGCAGCGGCAACATCAACGTCATCAACGGCCCGGACGAGTGCCTGCTCTGCGGACTGGCCATGGGAGCAGACGGCGGCATTGGAGCGACTTACAACGTCATGCCGAAGCTCTTCAGCCAGATTTACTGTAGCTTCCGCGCAGGCGATCTCGACACGGCCCGTGCCGCGCAGTATAAGGCCAACAAGCTCATTGAGATCCTCCTGAAGTTCGGTGTGGTCTGCGGCATCAAGGATATCCTGACCATGCTCGGCTATGACTGCGGCTATCAGGTCTATCCGCAGAAGCGTTTCACCGACGAAGAACGCGCCGCGTTCCGCGCGGAGCTGGAAACCATCCATTATATGCAAGAATACGTGTAAGAATCGAGGAGAGCAAAATGGATTACAAAAAGCTGATGGACATGACCGGGAAGGTCTGCATCGTGACGGGCGGCACAGGCTATCTCGGCACGGAAAACGTGAAGATTCTCAAGGACTTCGGCGCGACGGTGGTCGTGGCGGATATCCGCGCGGCGGAAGAACGCTGGGCGAACGCCCCGCAGCCGGTTGGCGATCTGTTCGTGGAGTGCGATGTGTCGGCTTCGGAATCGATCCGCGCCTGCTTCCAGAAAGTCTATGATACCTACGGACATATCGACGTGCTGATCAACTGCGCAAGCTACGGCGCAGGCTACGGCAAGGGCAGCCAGTTGGAGTACATGGAAGACGACGTGTTCAACAAGGGCGTGGACGGTTCTCTCGGTGTGGTGTTCCGCGGTATGCGTGAGGTCGTTCCGTTCATGAAGAAGACCGGCGGCTCGATCATCAACTATTGCTCGATGTACGGCATTGTATCCCCGGACCTTCGGATCTATGGCGATAATCCGCAGAAGCAGCCGCCCAACTACGGTGCCGGCAAGGCGGGCGTCGCACAGATCACGCGCTATGCAGCTGGGTCTCTGGCGCAGTACGGCATCCGTGTCAACAGCATCACCCCGGGCCCGTTCCCGAACCCGAGAAATCAGGACGACGCTGCATTCAACGCACAGCTGGCTAACAAGACTATGCTTGGTCGCTTCGGCCAGAGCTATGAGATCGCGGGCGCGATTTTGCTGTTGGCTTCCGATGCGTCGAGCTTTATGACGGGCTCCAATGTAACGGTCGATGGCGGCTGGACTGCGTGGTAAGCTGAGGCAAAGCATATGAAATACAACGAGACAAAGGGCGTAAGCATCTCGGAGCTTTCACTCGGTACGGTACAGCTCGGCGTCAGCTACGGGATCAACAATCAGTCCGGCAAGCCGGATCGGACGCAGGCGTTCGGGATTCTGGATACTGCGTTGACGAACGGGATCAGCGCGCTGGATACGGCGGCGGCCTATGGCGACTCTGAACAGGTCATCGGGCAGTGGCTGCAGACGATACCGGAAGAAAAGCGGCCGTTTATTACCACCAAGCTCAAAGCACTCGACCACAGCGGTCTGGACGCACTGCGCAGAAGCGTAAATGCGCAGCTGGAGCACTCCATGCAGCAGCTTGGACTCAGCTGTATTCCCTGCCTGATGCTGCATAACTTTGACGAGTACGACTGTGACCGTGAGAACATGCGTGTCGTGTTTGATGAGCTGAAGCAGGCCGGGAAGATCCGTTTCAGTGGCATCTCGGCCTATGCTCATCACGACTACCGCGTGATCGCGGCGTCCGGGTTTGATGCTGCCCAGATCCCGCTGAATATCTTCGACTGGCGGCAGATCGACAACGGCGGACTTGACGCGCTGCGCGCGTCGGGCATGATGATCTTTGTGCGGAGCGTATATCTGCAGGGGCTGGTATTCCAGACACCGGAGCAGCTCGACCCGCGGATGGAATTCGCACGGCAGACGCTGGTCAGCTTCCGCAGCCTGTGCGGGAGCTTGCCCTGTCGTTCGCACTGAGTCTGCCGGGCGTAACGAGTCTGGTGCTCGGCAGCGAGACAGCGGAGCAGGTGCGGCAGAATGTGGACCTGCTCGACCGCACAGCCCGGCTGAGCGAAGCGCAGCTCAATGAGATTCATACCCTGTTCCGGGATGTACCGGAACGGCTTCTGAACCCCTCGGAATGGTTCAATGCGCAAAAATAATATTATAATTATTTATTTGACCTGATTTCCCGGAAGAAAGAAGCGCAACCATCATATGCAACAAAACGGCAAACCGAAGATAAAAGGAGTATAAATATGGGACTTTATGACGAATTCAGATTCAGACCGGCGTCGTGGCTGCCGCACAGCGAGCTGCCGCTGGAGGAGCTGGAGCGCGTGCGCAATATCAGACGCGAGGACATGGAATACACGAACGAGAACGGATATTCCGTGCGCGTGGTCCTGGATCCGACGCTCTGCATGGTACAGGATATGTTCTACCGCATCGTAAAGAGCGATCTGGAGGATAAGCCCTTCTCCATGATCTGCCCGAACCAGTGGCCGGCGGCCTATTCGGCAGTCGCGGAAATGATCAACAAGTTCAACATCAACTGCCGCAATCTCCATGCCTTTGCCATGGATGAGTGGGCCGATGAGAATGGCAACGTCGCGCCGCTGACTTACGGCGCGGGCCTGGGCTACAGCTTCCTGAACCACTTCTATTACCGGATCCGGGAAGACCTGCGCCCGGCGCGCGACCACTGGCACACCTTCACGAACGAGCTCCGGGCGAACGATGCGTATTCCAACGTCATCGACGAGGTGACGGGTGGCGGCGTGGACGTGATCTACACGGCGACGGGATGGCCCGGCCACACGGCGTTCATCGATCCTCGCAGCGAGGAGTTCAAGGCTGCCTCCATGGAAGAATTCCTGCAGCTGGGCTCCCGCATCACGACGGAGGTCCCGCTGACGGTCTGTGAGAACTCGCTGTTCGAGCCCATGGGCGCGTCCGGCGACGTGTGGGCCGTGCCGCCGAAGTCTGCGACGATCGGCCCGCGTGACGTGATGCACGCGAAGGAAGTCGTGGAGCTGCATAACTTCGCCAATGCGGACGGCAGTTCGTGGCAGCGCATGGTCTCCCGGCTCGAGCTGTACGGCCCGATCAGCATGGAGTGCCCGGCATCCATCTACCGTCTCAAGAAGGGCGTGTGCTACGTGTCCGAAGCCATCGCCAAGCCCTTCGGCAGCTGGTATAACGGCATCGCGGACAAGGATATCTGAGAAAACGCTGCAGTGACGGAAGCAGCGGCGTTCTGAAATGCTATACTGCCGCCGGCAGGAAGGGCGGCTGTTATAGAGGATCCCGTATCCCGCAGGGAACCCTGCGGGATATCCCGCGTTACAAAGGAGAAATGACATGCAGGCAATTATCAACACAAAGCTGATCCTGGAAGACAGCTATGTCTGGGACGGTGCGGTCACGTTTGAAAACGGGCGCATCGTGCAGTGCGGAAAGCGCGCGGAGGTAGACATCCCGGCGGACGCGGAGCTGATCGATGCGCAGGGACTATATACCGCGCCGGGGCTGGTCGATATCCATAACCACGGCACGGTCCGGGAACACTTTTATGCCGCGCCGCGCGCATGCGCGGACTTTTTCCTCTCGCACGGCGAGACGACGGTCCTGCCGACCTTTTACTGCAATCTGACGCTGCAGCAGATGCTGCAGGGACTGGAAAACGTAAAGACCGCCATTGCGCAGGGGGCGGGGAACCTCGGCGGCCTGTATATGGAAGGGCCGTATATGAGCGGCGAGGGCAGCAACCAAAACTCGATCCTCTGGCGCGGGGAGATCCGGCCGGAGGAATATCAGCCGCTGATCGATGCGATGCGCGGCTTTGCGCGCATTTGGGCGATCGACCCGGCCAGACCGGGGATCGAACGGTTCATGCAGGACGTGCGCCGGGCGGATCCGAACGCGATCTTCGCGCTGGGCCATTCGCACGCGACCGCCGCGCAGTGCCGCCGGGTGCGCGGCTGCGGGGTAAAGGTACAGACGCACCACGGCGATTCCGGCAAGGCACCGGGCTTTGCGCAGGGGACCATCGGCGCAGGCTGTGACGAATATACGCTGTATGATCCGGATATGTACGCGGAGCTCATCTGCGACGAGACGGGGATCCATGTCGACCCGGACATGCTGAAGATGGTCGTGCGGACGAAGGGCGTGGAGAAGATCATCCTGATCACCGACTCCATGCCGGCCGACGGCGATTATAAGAATAACGAGGCCGACGGGATCGCTTGGGGCCCGGATCTCAATTATGACTATGAGGGGCATCTGGCCGGCAGTCATCTGACGCTGGACAGCGCGTGCCGGAATCTCATGGCGCACACCGGCTACGGCCTGTGCCACGCGATCCGCATGGCGAGCCTGAACCCGGCAAAGCTCCTGGGGCTGGACCGCGAGCTCGGCTCCATCGCCCCCGGAAAAAAAGCCAACCTGCTCCTCATCGACGATCTCGTCCACGTGAAAAAAGTCTTCCTCGCCGGACGCGAGGTCTCAGAACCGCGGCCGTAAGGCGCACGCTCCTATATGAAGCCAATGATCCGCGCCGAGGCACCCGCCCCGGCGCTTTCCTGTGGCTGCCGCAAACGCCTCGAAAAACCGGCACCTCTGCGAGTCCCTCTGCGTATGCTGACGCAGAGGGGGGGGATCGATATATGTGTGTGAAAATGGA
>ERZ826220.1957-NODE-1957-length-18854-cov-5.511942_pt1 | contig 18854 bp, 13 predicted proteins | sample MGYA00519927_ERZ826220 | MGnify/ENA primary metagenome ERZ826220 (study PRJEB31778, sample SAMEA3449225) | human gut metagenome | biome: human gut; feature: human-associated habitat; material: faeces | place: United Kingdom | collected 2010/2012 ...
CATGGTAAAAGTCGCCAACTGACCGAAAAGGAAAGTAACCCGCAATTTGATGCGGAATGATACAGAAATTAACAGGAGGATACAATCATGGGAAAGATTATCGGCATTGATCTCGGAACTGCAAATACGCTGGTATATCTGCGTGGAAAGGGCATCATCATCAGAGAGCCATCCGTTGTCGCAGTCAATACCCACACCGACCGTGCCAAATACGTGGGAAAAGAGGCAAAGGAAGTAATCGGCAGAACGCCCGGCTCGATCGTTGCCGTGCGTCCGCTGAAAGACGGCGTGATTGCCGATTTTGAGACCACGACGATTCTCCTGCAGGAGTTCATCCGCAAGGCAATGCACGGCAAAATGTTCGCACGTGCCAGAGTGATTATCTGCATCCCCTCCGGCGTGACCGCAGTAGAACGACGTGCAGTCCGGGATGCCGCAGACCAGGCTGGTGCAAAGCCGGTGCTGATCGTTGAAGAGCCGATGGCAGCGGCGATTGGTGCAGGACTGCCCACCACAGAGCCTACCGGCTGTATGGTGCTGGACATCGGCGGCGGTTCGCTCGAAGTGGCGATGGGCTCCGACGAAGAGCCGACCGTAGCGCTTTCCGCCCCGGCTGGCGCGGGCCGCGTCACCACTGAATTTCTGCCTTCCGGCATGGCCACGCCCGACGAGTTGGAAGACGTGCGTAAGAACGTGCGCAAGATTCTGGAGCCGATGGTCAAGGTTTTCCCGCAATCCAAGCACCCGAATCATGCAGTTGGCACCTCCAAGACCTTCCGCTCGCTGGCTCGCCTGTGCGGTGCGGTGATGCGTGCGCCGGGCCGCGAAGATTCATGGATTATGACTCGTGAGCAGTTGGAAGACTGGATTCCTCGTTTGGCGGCGATCGCGCCTGAGCAGCGCGTGGCTTTGCCCGGCATCACGCCTGAACGCACGATGCAGATTGTGGGCGGCGGCGTGGTGGCCGACGAGATCATGAAGGCCCTGAATATTCAGGAAGTCGAGATCTGCCCGTGGGCGCTGCGTGAAGGCGCGATTTTGCGCTGGCTCGACCAATTCGGCCGCACCCGCCTCGGTTTCTAGTCCTATTGAGGGGAATCACCCAACCGCCACGGTAGCCAACAATGCCGCATGATCAGAGCCCTCGACTTTGACCACCTTGCATTGTCCGGCCTTCATGCCCTGATCAAGCACCACGTGGTCAATACCGGCGAACATTGGCACAGCCGCACGGTTCGTGGGCCATGAGAACGTAAACCCATGTCCGGATTCACGTGCGGCATCCACGAACCGGTCGCCAAGAAAATCACGGAATGGCGTGTGATCGTAAGTGGCGTTGAAATCGCCCATGAAAATATACCGTGTATCCGTATGCTCGCGCATCAGACCCAACTCATCCAGCGATCGCTTCCACTGCCGCCAGTAGCCGGGTACGGGAGCGGTGGTGTGCACGGATACGAATCGAATCTGCTGGCCACCCATATCCACCGTGCCGCCGGGCATGAATGAGGCGCTGGAATTCACGTCATCGTCGGTCGGATCGGCAAGTGGCGTGGCCGACCAGAGGCCGTTACCGAATACGCCGTCAGACGATGAGACCTGCGCATACGGCAGATAATGCTCAATACCAGCCTCATTGAGTTTTTTGACGAAATCCTCGGTGGTCTCCTGCAAAGCAAGCACTTCGACGCGCTGATCGCGAACCAGCTCGACGATGGCTTGCGGGTCGGCCTGCCCCTTATACACATTGAAGGTCATGACGCGCGCGTAGGCATCGCTGGTGTTGGGGGAGGCTGCGGCCACGGCGTTCTGCGCGGCTTGGGGGAGTGGATCGGTCGAGTAGAAGAACGGATATTGCCAATAGCCATTGCATGCGATTGCGGCGATGGCGATTAGTGCGGCAAGGATACGCCGCGACACGATGGCCAACAGCAGGGCAATCAAGCCAAGCAACGTGAACCATGGCGTTGCCGATACCACAATCGGCGCAAATGGCAGTTCCTGTAAATCGGCAGGCAGCGCGCGGGCGGCAGCGCCGGCAAGGGCAAGAAGCGCGAACATCGTGGCGAGAAAACCAAGCAGACGATGCCGTTTGTGTGGCTTCACGGCAGACTTGGATACTGGGCGTGCCGTGGCTCTGGCAGAGCGTGGCTTGGCAGCGGCGCGAGCTCGTACGCTTGCGCCTGTGGTAGTACTCCGTGCCTTTGCCATGCTGCCCTTTCCTCCGGCTTGTTTACTGTTACTTTGCTTTTCGTGCGATTTGCCACTGTACCGTGTACGGCTTGTCTTTCAGTGTCTTTTCGCCGTGCGCAAGAGCAGTTCGCACCAAACTGGCACGAAAGACCGGGCCATGACCTGATGTCGGGTTCCTCCATGTGGCTTGCTCAGGTTGCCGGATGGCTTGCGCAAGCTGCCACGCGAACATGATGCGACTGGGCGTGTGGCCGTGTACAATGAAACGTCGTTGCCCGAGTAGCTCAGTGGATAGAGCACCGCTCTCCTAAAGCGGGTGTCGTCGGTTCGAATCCGATCTCGGGCACTTGGCTTCGGAAACATGACGGTATCTCAGCCTCTATTCATCGGTGATGAGCCATGGGCATTAGGCATGTGTAAACGTATAGGTTCCACTATCCATCATCCCGTCGTGTGAAACTATGCAAAGACATGTGGGGCTTCACGGTTGTCGTGAGGGTCCATGGCTATCGAATACACGGAAGAGAAGCGGTTTACTGTTGAGCAGGTTGAGGCGCTGTTCAAGTCGGTAGGTTGGGAATCGGCGCAGTGGCCGGAACGGTTGTTCAAGGCATTGCAGCATTCGGATACGGTGATCAGCGCATGGGATGGCGGCCATTTGGTCGGCTTGGTTCGCGTGCTCGACGATACCGAAATGGTGGCCTATATGCATTGGGTGCTGGTAGATCCGGCATATCACGGGCAGCATATCGGCAGCCATCTCGTTGAACTGGTCAAGGCTAAGTATCGCGACTACTTCTTGCTGGAAGTCATGCCTGAGGAAAGCAAAAACGCACCGTTCTACCAGAAGCATGGCTTCCACCTGATGGACGATGGCCGCGCCATGCAAATCGTCAATCGCGGCTGACGGGCTGGCAGTGCGGACGGCGCAAGAGCGGCGGCATGCGCCAATCGTGGGCAACGTACGTAGTCGTTGACGGTTATCCCGTAGCAATGTTCACAATACGACCCCTTGTCCATACAGTGAAAATAACGGCTGGCGTCCGACGTTGCTGCGCTATGACTAGAGACCATGAGTGAAGACAAACAGTATGACTTCTATGTGGCCGGTCCGTTCTTTGATCCTGAACAAACGGCAAGTATGGAACGTTTGGAAAAGATATTGGAAGACCATGGCAAGGTACTGTTCAAGCCGCGGTTTGTCAGCCAGATCGAAGAAGCAGGCCCTGAAGGATGCTTTGCGGACGATATCCGTGGCGTTAATGCTGCTAAAGCCGTGGTCGCCAATCTTATGGACGAGGACCCAGGCACGATGTTCGAAATCGGATATGCACATGCGCTGGGAATTCCGGTGTACGGCTATTTCGAGAACCTTACACCAATGGATCGTGTCAATCTGATGATTGCGCAAGCGGTCGAACTGGTTTTCGCCGGTCCTGATGATGTGGCGAAATACTTGGAAACCGGCGAACATACGGAAGTCGATTACATTCAGTTCTAAACAGCTCTAACAGGTTCTCTGCAAGCAGGGTTGGCGGCGTTCTCGTACATAGTCATGTACGGGAACGCCGCAGTGGTATAGGGGTATTCCAACAAGCGGCATAATGGAGTCGTGGGAAACCAGTCGGATACAAGTGAAGTGTCCGAATTTTGTAAGGAGTGCCGTTATGAATAGCCACAATCCCATGAATATTGCCGCCGACTTTGCCAAGGCCACGGGAGGAACCGCTCGCAAAGTTGTTGCTTTGACCGATAAAGGTCCGTTGAATGGCTTTAAGAAATTCCTGTCGCGCGGATCGATGATTGATATGGCGGTAGGTGTGGTGATGGGCTCTGCCGTTACCGCTGTGGTCAATTCCATCGTAGACAATCTCATCAGCCCATTAATCGGCATGATCGGCGGCGTACCGGATCTTTCCGGACTACTGACCATCACGTTCAACAACTCGACCGTTTCGTTTGGTGCGATTCTTAATGCGCTGATTAACTTCCTGCTTGTTGGCGTGGCGGTGTATTTCTGCGTGATTCTGCCGATTAATAAGCTTCGTGATCTCACTGCTGCCCAGGATGAGGCTGACGCTGAAGAACAGGGGCCTAGCGTTGAAGAGCAGACTCTCGCCACGTTGCAGGAGATTCGCGACGAGCTGAAAAAGGCCAATGACTCCGCCGAGTAATCTGCTGAATGTACGGTGCGACAGATTTACCTGGTTTGCCCGAAATAACGGATTGCCGGGGCCATTTGGTCTGGACAATCCGTTGTTTCGCGCGTGTTTTGTAGCATCCGTGGAGTTACATGGGGAGTATGACTGAAAACATCGCTGATAAGGCCATAAACGATACTCGTATCGTCAAGCAGTTCACCAATCCCGTCAAGGAGCCGATTGACAGCGACATCAACCTGTTCGATCTGCTCGATAACCGCGCCAAGCGCGATCCCGAAGGTGCCATGATCGAATACAAGGGCGATGATGGCACTTGGCACCCGTACAGCGCCCAAGTATTCCGTGACATGGTCATCGACTTGGCCAAGGGCCTGGTCGGACTTGGTGTCAACAAGGGCGATTCAGTCGCCATCGTCTCGCGCACCCGCTGGGAATGGACCGCGCTGGATATGGCGATCATGTCCATCGGCGCGCTCACCGTGCCGGTGTACGAGACCAACTCCGCCAGCCAGGTCAGCTGGATTTTCAACGATTCCAAAGTCACGCTCGCCATCGCCGAAGATGACGGGCAGCGTGACAAGATCGAATCCGTGCGCGATGAGGTGCCCACCCTGCGCAACGTGTTCGTAATCGAGGCCGGCGGTCTGAACGCCATCAAGACCTACGGCGAAAGCGTCACCGACGCCGAATTCTGGGAATACAAGGAAGCCTCCCACGGCGACGACCGCGCCACCATCGTCTACACATCCGGCTCTACAGGCACCCCGAAGGGCGTGGAACTGACCCACCGCAACTTCGCCTTCCTGGTGCTTTCCGCGCTGCAGTACATGCCGCGCGCCGGCACCGGATTCGCTGGCAAGATGTTCATGCGCGCCGCCGAGAACGCGCGCGAATGGTCCAAGGCCGAGCAGAAGGGTGAGCAGCTGCCGATTATCGGACGCATCGCCCACGCCTTCTACGAGCAGGTGGTGTACAAGAAGATTCGCACGATTTTCGGTCCGAACGCCGACTTCGCCATCACCGGCGGCGCTCCGATGGACTCCGAGCTTTCCCACTTCTTCAACGGCATCGGCATGCCGGTGCTGGAAGGCTACGGCATGACCGAAACCTGCGGCCCGGTGTGTGTGAGCTTGCCAGAGGACAACCGCATCGGCACCATCGGCATGCCGATGTGCGGTATCACCGCCGGCATTGCCGAGGACGGCGAGCTGGTGGTCAAAGGACCGCTGGTGTGCAAGGGCTACCACAACAACCCTGGGGTCACTGCCCAGCAGATCACTGATGGCTGGCTGCACACCGGCGATCTGGGCGATATCTCCGAAGATGGCTTCATCTCCATCACCGGCCGTAAGAAAGACCTCATCATCACCGCTGGTGGCAAGAATGTGTCGCCGGGTCTGCTTGAGGCTTCCGTGATGACCTCGCCTGTGGTCAACCAGTGCTTGGTTATTGGTGATAAGAAGCCGTTCGTGGCCGCTCTGGTCACGCTGGATCTGGCGGATGCCAACAATTGGCTGGAATCCCAGGGCGCCAAACCGGAACCCGATCTGGCCTCGCTGGCCAAGAACGCCATCGTTCACGCTGAGGTGGAGCGTGCGGTGAACGCCGCCAACGAGGGCGTTTCCCGCGCCGAGTCGATTCGTAAGTTCGAGATTCTGCCAGACGAATTCACCGAGTCCAACGGCATGCTGACCCCGAGCCTGAAGACCCGTCGCGCGCAAATCGTTGAGCACTATCGCGAGCTCATTGACGACGTGATCTACGTGCCGTTGAAGAAGTAGCTATCAACTCCCTCTGATCCAAAAAATAAGCTCTCTCTGACGAGGGAACTGTCAGCCGCAGGCTGACTGGGAGAGACCGCGGCTAGCCCGCGAAACAACAAGGCCGGGTGCGACTTGCACCCGGCCTCAGCTTATTCAGTCCAAAATCGCCGAAACATAATCGGCGGCGGCCTGATCCAGCTCCGCATCGCCGATGGTGGCGGTGCCCTGCACCAGGAACGGCTCAGCATAGTTCATGCCGACCTTGTACGCCACGACCTCAAACGGGCTCAGCAGCTCCTCCATGGTGTGGCTGTACTCGCCGTCCTTGCGGTACTTGGCGGCGTCGGAACCAGTGGTGACCACCAGTTTGAGCTCCTTGCCCTTGAGTGCGTGGCCTCCACCGTAGGCCCAGCCGGCGGTGATGACCTCGTCTTCCCATTCCTTGAGTAGCGCGGGGGAGGAGTACCAATAGAACGGGAACTGAAGGATTACGCGGTCGGCAGCCTCCAGCAGCTCGTGCTCCGTGTCGGCGTTGACGGAGAAGTTCGGGTATTCGGCGTATTCGTCGCGCACGATGATGTCGTCCTCGCCCTGTGCGGCGAGTTCGGCGAGCAGGCGGGCGTTCGCGCGCGAGCCGTCCTTAAGATGCGGATGGAATACAAGAATCAACGTTGACATGGGATTTCCCTTCTATAAACTGCTGCCAATGTGGCCTAATCACCACTATCGTATGCCGGGAAGCAGAACTCAGTCCAGTCCGGACTCGGGTGCGAGCCGCGGGATGCCGCGCCGGGAGGCAACTCAGTCGAGGTTGGACTGCGTGCCTGCGGTGGCTTCGTTGGCGGCTTGCTCGGCTTGTGCTTGGTCGAGCTTGGCACGGACGTCGTTGAGCAGACCCTGGGCGCGCTTAGCCAAGGCCTCGCCGATCTCCCATTGACGCATCGACTGGTCAAGATTGAGGCCGCCGGTTTCCAGTGCCTGGACAGCCTGAATCAGCTTGTCGCGCGCCTCCTCATATGGCATCTGGGCGATGAGCTCGCGTTCCTTGTCCGTCAGGGACGTGGCGGGGGTGTTCTTGTCGGTGGATGTGGCGTTTTCGGTCATGATGTTCTCCTTATATATACGGTATATATGCGTGGCTGCGTATGGCGTGTCACGCGGTTGCGGATGTAGTGGTTGCGGTAATGACACCCTTCTTCAAGGTGACGGTGATGCCATCCCCAGGGCTTACCTGCGAAGCATCGTCTAGTACGTGGCCATCGGCGGACTGCACCACCGCATAGCCTCGGTTCAACGTGGATTGCGGGCTGAGTGCGGTCAGTGAGGCGTGAGCTCGCTCGACGGTGAGCTGGGCATCGTCCACGATGCGTCGCAGCCCGATATCGAGCCGTTGCAACGAGTCGTCAATTAAGCGCTGATGAGGCTCAAGCATGGTGTGCGGCTGTGTCAGGCTCGGGCGGTTCGCATATCCCTCGATAAGTCGAATCTCGTTCTCCACGCGCGAACGGACCCGCAGTCGCATACGGTCGATGGCACCTTCGATGAGCTGCGACTGCTCACGCACATCCGGCACCACGCGCTTGGCCGCATCGGTAGGGGTGGAGGCGCGCAGATCGGCGACCAGATCCAGCAATGTCCAGTCATCCTCATGCCCGATGGAGGAGATTAATGGTGTAGTGCAGGCATACGCCGCACGAACCACACGCTCATCCGAGAAACCGATGAGATCCTCAAACGAGCCGCCGCCACGGGCCACGATGATCACATCCACGCTCGGGTCGGCATCGAGTTGTGCAATGGCCTGAACCACCTCGGCCGGGCATTGCTCGCCCTGAACATGCACATGGACCACCTTGAAGGTTACGGAAGGCCAACGAAGGTTCACATTGGTGATCACATCGCCTTCCGCACGTGCCTGAGGTGCGCAAATCAGGCCAATAGTCTTCGGAAACTCCGGGAGAGGCAGTTTGTGATCGGCGTCGAACAGGCCCTCGCCCTTAAGCTGCTTGCGCAATTCGTCGATCATGGCCTTGAGGCTGCCACCGGCTCCGACCTTGAGAATCGTGTCCCCGCGCAACGACAGCGAAGTGCGCTTCATCCACAGGTTCGGTTTGCCGTGAATCACCACGCGGTCGCCCTGAACGAACTGGCTGGCCGCGGCCGCGAACCTGCCGAAGCCATTGACTTCCATGGCGATATCCTCGAAGTCGTCGCGCAGCGTGATGTAGGCCGAGCCGGCGCGACGGGTATTGATCTGCGTGATCTGGCCGGTGACCCACGCGGACGGCCATCGTTCCACGGCACCGTAGAACTTCTGGCTCAGCACGCTTACCGGCCACGGATTTTGCGCGGTGGTTTCAGCGGCGCGTGCAGGCAGCTGATCGATAGGGCGAGGCTCATTCGGCAGATTGATGGCGCCCCGATCGGGCGCGAAAGTGCCTTGACCCGGCTCAAAGCCAGACGAGGCCAGTGAAGCGGCGGTCGGTGGACGGCCGGTAGATGAGTAGCCCATTGCAGTAGTCATGCACTCCACTATAAGTGCGTTGGTTGATGACGGTAAAAATTTACCGTCGCCTGAAAACGGTGTGATGATGAATGCAAGAACCGTACGAAGCGATGTATCAGCCGATGATGGAGATGGTCTGGTGCATCAGAAGAAAGGAGTCATTATGGCGAAGAAACGGGTGCTATGAAGAGGAGTGAGATATGCGTTGCACTGACGATTGAGAGTCGTCAGTGAGCTCGCTGTGCGACACGCGAGCAGAAAACAGTTACGCTAATCACACACTTGTAGTTTTGGCGAAAAATAGCCGAAAAACCCTATAAATAGTTCGACACACCACTGTTGAGCACTAGATATAGGGGTGGGGATGCCGTATTCTTCTAGAGGTTCAAGAAAACGATATCAATGTAATTTCGTGTGGCCCACGTCGAGTGCGGCCAAAATGCGGAACTCAGGAGAGTGTTCGCCTTATAGGAAAGGGGTGCCCGATGGGCGCACAGGTGCTGGAGGAAACCGTCACCGATAACGAGACCAAGGTGGCCGCCAAGGCCTCCACCGTGCTCGTTGAGAAGCGTGATGGTCGTGTGGTCGACTTCGACCCCATCAACATCATCTCTGCGGTCAAGTCTGCTTTCGGCGACCTGAACAAGGAAGTCGGCCCCGAAGAAGATGCCATGATCCGTGGTTTCGCCAACCAAGTCGAAGGCGAAATCAAGGGGCGTTACACCGGCCCCGCCAAAATCGAGGACATCCAGAATCTCGTGGAGCACGCCCTCATTGACGCCCACCTGTACGATGTGGCTCGCGCCTACACCAATTACCGTCTCGACAAAGACATTCAGCGTGCCAAGGCCACTGATGTCAACGAGGCCGTTGCTCGCTTCATTAATCATGACCCGACCCTGATTCACGAGAACGCGAACAAGGATTCCAACGTCTACTCCACCCAGCGTGATCTGCTGGCCGGTGCCGTGTCCAAGGCCGCCGCGTTCAACATGCTGCCGCCGGCGGTGTCCAACGCCCACATGAAGGGCGACATTCACTTCCACGATGCCGACTATTCGCCGTTCACTGCCCAGTCCAACTGCTCCTTGCCGAACTTCTGGGACATGTTGGCCAATGGCTTCACTCTTGGCAACGCTCCGATGGCTTCCCCGAAGTCCATCGCCATTGCGGCCACCCAGATTACCCAGATCATGAAGGACGTGGCCTCCAGCCAGTATGGTGGCCAGACCGCCAACCGTGCCGACGAGCATCTTGCCCAGTATGCCAAGAAGGATTACGAGAAGTTCCTTGAGGAAGCTCGTGAGACCATCCCCGACGGCATGCCGGTTGAATTCGCCCGTCGTCAGGTCGAGAGCGCCAAGAAGAACGAGCCCGCCAAGCTGCATTTCGGTTCCCGTGAACCGCTGCCGATGGACACCCCGTTCCACACCGACGTTGACGAACTTGAGCAAGAGCGTGAAATCCTCGCCAAGATTCGTACCCGCAAGGCCATCTATGATGCCATGCAGACCATGGAATACCAGATCAACTCCAACCGTGTGTCCAACGGCCAGACCCCGTTCGTGACTGTCGGCTTTGGTCTCGGCACCGACTGGTTCTCTCGTGAAGTGCAGCGCGCAATCCTGCTGAACCGTATTCGCGGCCTCGGCAAGGAACACCACACCGCCATCTTCCCGAAGCTCGTCTTTACTGTGAAGCACGGCGTGAACGCCGACCCGGGTGACCCGAACTACGATCTGAAGCAGCTTGCCCTCGAGTCCGCCACCAAGCGCATGTACCCGGATGTGGTGTTCTACGAGAACATCGTCAAGATCACAGGCTCCTTCAAGGCTCCGATGGGTTGCCGCTCCTTCCTGCAGGGTTGGATCAACCCGGAGACCGGCAAGGATGAAGAAGACGGCCGTATGAACCTCGGCGTGGTCACCGTCAACGTGCCGCGTATCGCCATCGAATCCCACGGTGACAAGGCTCGCTTCTGGAAGCTGTTCGACGAGCGTATGGAAGTCGCCCATCAGGCCCTCCAGTTCCGCATCATGCGCTGCAAGGAAGCCACCCCGGTCAACGCCCCGACCCTGTTCCGCTTTGGTGCGTTTGGTCGTCTTGGTGCCAACGACAACGTGGACCAGCTGTTCAAGAACGAGCGTGCCACCGTGTCGCTCGGCTACATCGGCCTTGCCGAGACCACTGCGGTCTTCTATGGCAAGAACTGGATTCGCGACCACGGCTGGGATCCGGAAGGCAAGGAGTTCGCGCTGTCCATCGTCAAGCGCATGAACGAGCTGTGCAAGCAGTGGAGCAAAGCGGAGGGTTACCACTATTCCGTGTACTCCACTCCGGCTGAATCCCTGACCGACCGCTTCAACCGCATGGACCGTGAAAAGTTCGGCCGTATCGAAGGCGTGACTGATCACGACTTCTACACCAACTCCTTCCACTACCCGGTGTGGTTGCAGCCCACTCCGATGGAGAAGCTCAGCTACGAGAAGGACTTCCCGTACTACGCTTCCGGCGGCTTCATCAACTACTGCGAGTACCCGTGCCTGCAGGACAACCCGAAGGCGCTCGAAGCCGTGTGGGATTACGCCTACAACATCGGCATCGGCTACCTGGGTACCAACACCCCGATCGACCACTGCTTCGTGTGCGGCTTCCAGGGCGACTTCGAGCCGACCGAGGAAGGCTTCAAGTGCCCGGAGTGCGGTAACTCCAACCCGGACAAGTGCAACGTCACCAAGCGCACCTGCGGCTATCTCGGCAGCCCGGTCCAGCGCCCGATGGTGCACGGCCGTCACGAGGAAATTGCCCACCGAGTCAAGCACATGAGCGGCGAAACCGGTCGTGTGACGCTGGATGACGGAACCACTCGCGAGTGGTTCGAAGAGACCAAGTAGGGTTTATACTTGCTCCCGCTGACGGGAGCTGTAGAGCGTAAGCGAGACTGAGGGCGGTCATCCTTTATGGTGTTGACCACCCTCAGTCCGTCTGATGACGGACAGCTCCCGCCAGCGGGAGCTAATGCTTTCCGTAAGGAGGGAATCATGCCGGAGCTGCATACGACCAAGCCCGAACCCAAGCGCCATGACTTTGCGGCCGGCGAGACCGGGCGTGGCCCCTCCGTACCCTCCAACGGTCTTGCCAACGATCCGAAAGCCGGTCAATGGGATGGCCGGCGCATGTCCAAGCGGATGATCGCCGACTACAAAACCTTCATTGTCACCGACGGAGAAGGCGTGCGCAACTCCCTTTACGTCTCCGGTTGCCCCTTCCACTGCGTCGACTGCTTCAACGCCTCCATCTGGGATTTCCAAGCCGGCCACGAATACACGCAAAAACTTGAAGACAAAATCATCGAAGATCTGAAAGCCCCATGGGTGCAAGGCATTACGTTCCTTGGCGGCGAGCCATTCCTCAACACTCCCGTGCTGGTGCCGCTCGCACAACGTATCCGCCAGGAATTCGGTCATACCAAAGATATCTGGTCGTGGACCGGCTACACATGGGAAGAACTCATGCGCCCCGGAGAAACCCCAGACAAGCTTGAATTGCTACATCTCATCGACATTCTCGTCGACGGCCGCTACCTCAGAGACCAGAAGGACTCGCTGCTGCAATTCCGCGGCTCCAGAAACCAGCGCATCCTCGATGTGCCCAAGTCTCTGGAAGCCGGCGAACCGGTCATCTGGGCCAAGCTCCACGATCAAGAACGAGATATCCCCGAAATCTATTTGAAAGACCGCGAAGCCGGCGAAGGCCAACAGGCCTCGTAGTAGCAGTTCTGGAATGCCGCACTCAGCAATATCGTTGGAACTGTTGGGAAAAGGCCTTCCCGTGAGCGAAATCGCCTCGCCTCGTGCCATGTTGGGCAGGTGGTCGGACTAATATTCCATAAGAAGTAGCCGGGCGAAGCCGTCCGCAGGGTATCTGCCAGCCGTCCCGAAACGGTTCATGATGCCTCAAAGCGTGCACTCCCGGAAGTCGGAATTAAGAGGAACACATGGTTGACATCGCCACTGACGCGAGCGTAAAGCCCGCTTCACACCCGAAGCCCCTGCGTGTGGGATTGGACATCGGTTCCACCACCGTCAAGGCCGTGGTGCTTGATCAGTCCGATTCCCTGGGAGACACCCTCTTCTCCGATTACCGACGCCACCACGCCAACGTGCGTGCCACCGTGGCCGGCCTGTTGGTCGACATCCACAAGAAGCTTGTGGACCTCGGACGCGGCGATGAACCGATTCGCCTGTCTATCACCGGTTCCGGCGGTCTGGCGCTTGCTGACAATCTGCATGTGCCTTTCATTCAGGAGGTCATCGCCGAAACCGAGGCAATCGACAAGGAATACCCGCAGGCCGATGTCATCATCGAGCTCGGCGGCGAGGACGCCAAAATCACCTACCTGAAACCCACGCCCGAACAGCGCATGAACGGTTCGTGCGCAGGTGGTACCGGCGCGTTCATTGACCAGATGTCCACACTGCTCGACACCGACGCCGCCGGCCTCAACGAGATGGCCAAGAGCTACGAGAACCTGTATCCAATCGCCTCGCGTTGTGGTGTGTTCGCCAAAACCGATTTGCAGCCGCTCATCAATGATGGTGCCGCCAAGCCCGATTTGGCCGCCTCCATCTTCACCGCAGTGGCCACGCAGACCATCGCCGGCCTGGCTTCCGGACGCCCGATTCACGGCACCGTCATCTTCCTCGGCGGCCCGTTGTTCTTCATGTCCGAGCTGCGCGCCGCATTCCAGCGCGCGCTTGAGGGCAAGGTCGACGAGTTCATCGTGCCGACCGACGCCCACCTGTATGTGGCCTACGGTTCGGCATTGCAGGCCGACACGGATTCCGACGATCAGGGCCACCATTTCGAGGCCTACACCTGCGACGAAATCCTGAAGCGTTTGGACGAGCTGAAGAACCTGCCCTCCAACACGCCCACCATGCCGCCGCTGTTCCCCACCGAGGCCGATCGCGAGGACTTCAACAAGCGCCACCACAAGGAACACATCCACATCGGCACCCTTGAAGGCGCGCACGGCCCGCACTTCCTGGGCATCGACGCTGGTTCCACCACCATCAAGGCCACGCTCGTCAACGACGACCGTGAAATCGTCTGGTCCAGCTACGCCAACAACGAAGGCAGCCCGCTGACCGCCGCCATCAACATCGTCAAGAAGATTCAGTCTGAGCTGCCCGAAGGCGCGTGGATCGCACGCTCCTGCGCCACCGGATACGGCGAAGGCCTCATCACCACCGGACTGCACTTGGACGAGGGCGTGGTGGAGACCATGGCCCACTATCGTGGCGCCGAAATGGTCAGCCCCGGCGTCACCGCCGTCATCGACATCGGCGGCCAGGATATGAAGTACTTGGCCATCACCGATGGCGTTATCGATTCAATCGCCGTCAACGAGGCCTGCTCGTCCGGCTGTGGTTCGTTCCTGCAGACCTTCGCCATGTCCATGGGCCTGACGATTCAGGAATTCACGCAAAAGGCTCTGGCTTCCACCCATCCGGTGGACCTCGGTTCGCGTTGCACCGTGTTCATGAACTCCTCGGTCAAGCAGGCGCAGAAGGAAGGCGCCTCCATCGAGGACATCGCTGCCGGCCTGTGCTACTCCGTGGTGCGCAACGCCCTGTACAAGGTCATCAAGCTGCGCGATTCCGGCGAACTCGGCGACACTGTGGTGGTCCAGGGCGGTACGTTCCTCAACGACGCCGTGCTGCGCGCGTTCGAACTGCTCACCGAACGCGAAGTCACCCGACCGAACATCGCCGGCCTCATGGGCGCGTTCGGCGCGGCCCTCACCGCCCGCATGCACTACGAGGACATCGCGGACGACGACAACGCGCACGTCGGCGCGGACGGGCGTTCCGTCGACGCGGCGGCGGCTGAGGAGTCCGCCGCCGGCGACGAGCCGAACGCCGCCGCGCACGCCGGCGAAATCGTCGTCGACGGCGTGCGCCACACCGTCTCGTCAATCCTCACCGGCGAAGCCCTCAACGAAATGTCGATGACCACCGAACGCGACGTGTGCAAGCTGTGCCAGAACCACTGCAAGCTCACCATCACCACGTTCTCCGACGGCTCCCGCTTCGTGACCGGCAACCGTTGCGAACGCGGCGGCGATGCCAAGAAGAAACGCTCCGACCGTCCGAACCTGTACGACTACAAGTACAAGCGCTGCTTCGCCTACCGCCGCCTCACCGACAAGAACGCCACCCGAGGCGAGATTGGCATTCCGCGCGCGCTCAACATGTACGAGAACTACCCGTTCTGGTTCACGCTGCTCACCTCGCTCGGCTTCAAGGTGATGATCTCCGGCCGCAGCTCGCACGAACTGTTCGAAACCGGCATCGAATCGATCGCCTCCGAGAACATCTGCTACCCGGCCAAGCTCGTGCACGGCCACATCAAATGGCTTCTCAACAAGGGCATGAAGACGATCTTCTACCCGTGCGTCAGTTACGAGGACAACCTCGTGCCCAACACGGACAACCACTACAACTGCCCGGTCGTCGCCAACTATCCGCTCGTCGTCGGCGCGAACATGCCCGAACTGCGTGACCCCGACGTGCGCTACATGCACCCGTACTTCAACCTCGCCAACCACGAGCTCATGGTCGACCGTATCGTCGAGGAGTTCGCATGGGCGAGCGTCAGCCGCGAAGAGGCCGAAACTGCTGTCAAGGCCGCCTACGCCGAAGACAAGGTCTTCAAACACGACGTCCAGCAGGAAGGCCTCAAAGCCCTCGCCTACATGAAGGAGCACGACTGCCGCGGCATCGTGCTTGCCGGACGCCCCTACCACATCGACCCGGAAATCAACCACGGCATCCCCGAAACCATCTGCGCGCTCGGCATGGTCGTCCTCTCCGAGGATTCGATCTGCGAACTGCAGCCGGGGGAGAAGCTCGACCTGACCGACTTCCTGTCCGAAGGCGAAGAGGACCCGCGCAAGAAGAACGCGAACGGATTCCGCCACGTCGACGACCGCAAGGTCACCGTCAACCGCATGCCGTTGCGCGTCACCAACCAGTGGGCCTACCATTCGCGCCTCTACGCGGCCGCGCACTTCGTCGCCTCCTATCCGGGCCTCGAACTCGTGCAGCTCAACTCGTTCGGCTGCGGCCTCGACGCCATCACCACCGACCAGGTGGCCGAGATCCTCGCCGACAAGGCCGACGTGTACACGCTGCTCAAGATCGACGAGGTCTCCAACCTCGGCGCGGCGAAGATCCGCCTGCGCTCGCTCAAGGCCGCCGTCGAGGAACGCGAGGCGAACAAGGCGCGCATGGCCAAGGCCGCGCTCGCCACGTCCGACGAGTCCGGTTCCGCCGAGTCCGACGCCCCGCGCAACGCGGCTCACGCCGCCGCGCAGGCCGCCGCCCGCAAGGCGCAGGAGCAGGCCGAATCCGATCTCGCCACCGCGCAGGCCGCGCTCGCCGAAGCGCAGGCCGCCGTCGCCGCCGCCGAAGCGAAGGTTAAGGCCGCCGACAGGCCCGTGGACGCGGCCGATGCCGGCAGCGACGCCGCCGCCCCCGCGAACGCGCCGAAGTCCACCGGATTCCGCAAGACCGGCTCCAAGGCGCCCACGCCGGGCCGTCAGGTCCTGCTCGACGCGACGATGGCCGCGAACCCGAAGCTCACCAAGGCGATGCGCGACGCGTCCAAGCGCGCCGCGAAGCGCGACATCGCCGATGTGCGTCTCGCCGCGCTCGGCGACGGCACCACGAACGATGCCGCGAACGCCAAGTCGAAGTCCGCGAAGTCGAAGTCCGGCCACAACAACGCGACCATGTCCCGTTACGCGCACCGTGAGAAGTTCGTCAAGGACATGAAGAAGGACTACACGATCGTCGCCCCGCAGATGAGCCCGATCCACTTCTCCCTCGTCGAATCGGTGATCCGCTCCGGCGGCTACAAGTTCGACATCCTCAAGCACGCCTCGCGCGAAGACGTGGAGACTGGCCTCAAATACGTGAACAACGACGCCTGCTATCCGGCCATCATGGTCATCGGACAGCTCATCGACGCGATTCTCGAAGGCAAATACGATCCAGACAAGGTGTGTCTCGCGATTACGCAGACCGGCGGCATGTGCCGAGCCACCAACTACTTCGGCCTGATCCGCAAGGCCCTGATCGACGCGGGTTACCCGCAGATCCCGGTCATCGCGATCTCCACGCAGGGCCTGGAGGACAATCCGGGCTTCAAGGTGACGCCCGCGCTGCTGCACCGCACCGTCAAGGCGCTGATCCTCGGCGACCTGCTCATGAAGTGCCTGTACCGCGTGCGCCCGTACGAGGTGGAGAAGGGCGCGGCGAACCGCCTGTACGAGCAGTGGGACGTGATCGTGCGCGAGGCGCTCGAACACCACGGCTTCTCGAAGACGGCCGCGAAGACCCCGTGGCTCAAGCGCCGCTACCTGCCGTACCCCGTGCTCGCCCGAGAGATCGTGAAGAGCTTCGACGCTCTGCCGTTGAAGGACGTGCCGCGCAAGGTGCGCGTCGGCGTGGTCGGCGAGATCCTCGTCAAATACCAGCCGGATGCGAACAACCATGTCGTCGACGTCATCGAATCGCAGGATTGCGAGGCCGTGGTGCCCGGCATCATGGAGTTCATGACCACGCGCCCGTACATCACCGACTGGAACGAGAAGTATCTCGGCACCGGCGGCAACAAGACGTTGTACGCGCTCATGCGTTGGAGCCTCGACCGCTACAACGCGCCGATCAAGGCGGCCATCGCCACCTCTCACGGCAAGTTCAAGCAAGACGATCCGATGCCCGAACTCGTCGAGAAGGCTGCCGAGGTCACGTCGATCGGCGTGCAGGCCGGCGAAGGCTGGCTGCTCACCGCCGAGATCCTCGAGCTTATCGAACAGGGATGCCCGAACGTGATCTGCGCGCAGCCGTTCGCCTGCCTGCCGAACCATGTGACCGGCCGCGGCATGTTCGGCAAGATCCGCCGCCTGCACCCGGAGGCCAACATCGTGTCCATCGACTACGATCCGGGCGCCTCCGAGGCGAACCAGCTCAACCGCATCAAGCTGATGATCGCCGCGGCGAAGAAGAACCACCAGAAGCTGGCCGCGGCCGACTGACGGATCAGCCTCGGCCCGGCGATCAGCCGACCAGGGTCGCCGCGTAGGCGTACAGCCTCTTCCATGGCAGGGTCGACACGTCTATCTTGTCGGCCTTGCTCTGAACCCTCTCGCGGTAGCGTTCCGTGCGCAGCGCCGTCTTCACATTGGCTTTCACATCGGCGAGCGGCGCCTTGCCCTCGACCCCGTCCACGGTCCAGTCGTGCGCGTCGTAATACTCCTGCACCTCGGTCTCGCTCGGGTTCATGCCCGGTTTCGTGGCGTCGTCGACGTAGTCGTTCTTCAGCGCGGTCATCTCGTAGTCGATGTATGAGGCGATGTCGTATTCGCTGCGTCCGTAGATGACCTGCCCCGCTTCACGTTTCTGCCGGTTGTTCGCGTTGAGGGTTTCCATGCGCTTGACGATGCCGGTGTACGAGTCGTCGTCGACCAGCCCGTACGAGACTGCGATCAGGTACGCCGCGTGACGGAAGCGCAGCGTGTCGATAGTCTGTTTCGTCAGCCATTCGACCGGCTTCTCGCCGCCGTATGAGGCGGTCCAGTCGGCGTCCCGGGCGTTGAGGTTGACGTCGTGCTTCTGCTTGAAATAGCTGACGGCGGCGGTGCGCTGCGACGACCACGCCTGGGTGAATTCGGCCTGCGTGATGGTGGTGTCGCCGAAGGAGAATTTCGGGAAGGCCTGCGTCGCGTTGGCTTGCGCATCGTCCGTCTTTGACGAGTCGGGGCTCGCCGTGAGCGAACGGACGAGAAAGACGGTGCCGACGATGGCCGCAATCAGCAGGACGGCCGCGACGACGATGATCGCGCGGGTTCTCGTATTGGTTTTCGTCCCCATCTTCGCGGCGTCACGGCCGCTCCCGTCCGTTGCCTTGCTGGGAGAGCCTGATCCGCATTTTCGTGACTGCTTCATGCCGTCATGATACGCGACGGACATGATTGCGGGGTGTCGCCCGCATTGCGCAGGAACGCCCCCACAATCATGTCCGCCGGTCGTCGCCTTGGATTCCGGTTATTCCTGGAATACGTCCGGATGCTTCGGATCGCCGGGCTCGTCGGCCAACAGGCCCTCCAATCCCAGGAACTCCTTCCAGAATTCGAGCGGCTGGCCATACGGCGCCGATTGC
>ERZ826220.1960-NODE-1960-length-18829-cov-2.586183_pt1 | contig 18829 bp, 18 predicted proteins | sample MGYA00519927_ERZ826220 | MGnify/ENA primary metagenome ERZ826220 (study PRJEB31778, sample SAMEA3449225) | human gut metagenome | biome: human gut; feature: human-associated habitat; material: faeces | place: United Kingdom | collected 2010/2012 ...
ATGGCATTAACCAGCGTGACTATCCGGTCGTGCGCGGCACAGTTGTTGTGCTTGCGCTGCTGTTCAGCATAGTTATGCTGGCAGTGGACTTGTGTTATGCCTATATTGATCCAAGGATCAAGGCACAGTACGAGGGACAGCAGAAAAAGAGAGGGAAGAAAAATGGCTGAGATGGATTTGAAGGATAAGGAAAAAAATGCCGTTTCCCTTCAGAACAAGGGCGATGAGGAGTACATTAAGGAAGGTACCTGGAAAGACGGCGCTTTTTACACGGTGATGTCCCAGTTCGTTCGTAACCCTACTGCGCTGCTTGGCTTTGCGGTAATGCTCGTAATTGTCGTGGCCTGTGTGGCAGCACCACTGCTGTGCAATTTCTCCCCATATGAGGTCAACCCGATTGAGCAGTACCAGACACCCAATGCGGTCCACTGGTTCGGGACGGACAGCATGGGACGTGATATGTTTGCCCGGATCCTCTACGGCGGCCGGAACTCTCTGGCCCTGGGCATTGGAAGTTCCATCATTGGCGCAGTTCTGGGAATCATTCTGGGTACCATTGCCGGCTACTTCGGCGGAACGGTGGATAACGTTATTATGCGCTGTTGCGATGTTGTGCAGAACATCCCTGATGTGCTGCTGGCAATCTGTGTCTCACAGGCTATGGGCGGCGGCCTTGTGCCGACGCTGGTTGCTTTGTCTGTTACCAGCGTACCCGGACTGGTGCGCTTACTCAGAGCCAGCATGATGGGTGTCCGTGGTCAGGAATTTGTGGAAGCTGCCGAGGCCATTGACTGTTCCAAGATCAGCATTATGTTCCGTCATGTTCTGCCTAACTGCCTGTCCCCCATTATCGTCAGCATTTCCATGAGCGCGGGCAGTAAGATCCTGCAATCCGCCGGCCTGAGCTATATCGGATTGGGTGTTCAGGAGCCGCTGGCTGAGTGGGGCGCTATGATTTCTGCCGCAAAAACCTCGTTCATGGCATATCCCTACATTATTATCATGCCTGGCATCTTTATCATGCTGGTCGTCCTCTCCTTCAATCTGATCGGAGACGGACTTCGCGATGCGCTGGATCCTAAAATGCGTCAGTAAGGAGGAACGATTATGGAAGATGTGCTCTTAAAGGTGAAAAACCTGACTGTTCATTATGTGACCCGGTCCGAGACAGTCAAAGCAGTCAACAATGTCAGTTTTGAACTGCGAAAGGGCGAAACCATTGGCCTGGTTGGCGAAACCGGTGCCGGCAAGACAACGATTGCCCGTACTATTATGCATATCCTGCCTGCACCTCCGGCGCAAATTGTGAGCGGCACCGTAGAGCTGGAAGGAGAAGACCTGTACAAAAAGAGCGAGACAGAACTGGAAAAGATCCGCGGCAACAAAATGGCAATGGTTTTCCAGGATCCCATGACGGCGCTGAACCCCGCGCTGACCGTGGGCGATCAGGTGCTGGAATCCCTGGAGATACACAATCTCGACAAAAGATCAAAGGAAGAGCTGGACGCCCGCGTAGATGAGCTGTTCAAGCTTGTCGGCATTCCGCCCGAGCGTAAGAAGGAATACCCCCACCAGTTTTCCGGCGGCATGAAGCAGCGCATAGTCATTGCCATCGCGCTGGCCTGCCAGCCGCAGCTACTGATCGCCGACGAGCCCACCACGGCGCTGGACGTAACGATACAGGCGCAGATATTGAAGCTGATGGAAAACCTGAAGAACGAGCTCGGCACCTCCATGATAATGATCACCCATGATCTGGGCGTGGTGGCCGAGACCTGCGACAAGGTGGCGGTCATGTACGCCGGCGAGATCGTGGAGTACGGCACGGCGAGGGACATATTTGATCCCGGCGATCACCACCCTTACACGGTGGGCCTGTTTAACGCCATCCCCAATCTGGATGAAAAGACGGACCGGCTCCATCCCATCGACGGGCTCATGCCGGATCCCACCAACCTGCCGGCGGGATGCAAATTCAGCCCACGCTGCCCCTACTGCACGGAGGAGTGTGTAAACGGTACCCCCTATACTTATGAAGAGGACGGTCACAGGATATTCTGCAACCGATTCCGGAAAGAAGGTTAACGATGGGAAATTTGGTCGAAACGGTTGACCTGAAAAAATATTTTAAGGTTGGCAACGGACGCTTCCTCCACGCGGTGGACGGCGTGAATTTAGAGATCCCGGAGGGCAAGACCCTGGGCGTTGTGGGAGAATCCGGCTGCGGCAAGTCTACGCTGGGCCGCGTGGTCATGGGCCTGCTCCCGGCCACCTCCGGCGAGATACATTTTGACGGCCAGGATATCGTAAAGTGCTCCAAGCGCGAGTTCAAGGAGGTCCGCAAGAAGGTGCAGATGATCTTCCAGGACCCTTACTCCTCCCTGGATCCCCGCATGTCTATCTATGAGCTTATTGCCGAGCCGCTGATCCAGAACCATGTCTGCGCCAACAAGGCGGAGATACTGGACAGGGTGCAGAAGCTGATGGACACGGTGGGCCTGGCCCAGAGGTATATCAACTCCTATCCCCACGAGCTGGACGGCGGGCGCCGCCAGAGGATCGGTATCGCCCGGGCGTTGGCGCTGAACCCGAAGTTTATAGTCTGCGACGAGCCGGTCTCGGCGCTGGACGTGTCCATCCAGGCGCAGATATTGAACCTTCTCATGGATATGCAGCAGGATCTGGGCCTGACCTATATGTTTATCACCCACAACCTGGCGGTGGTAAAGCATATCTCCGACGTTATCATGGTCATGTACTTAGGTCAGTGCGTGGAGATCGCCGAGGCGGACGAGCTCTTTGCCAATCCGCAGCATCCTTATACGAAGGCTCTGCTGGACGCGATACTCAAGCCCGTCATAGGCGCCAATTCGGACCGCAAGCTCATACGCGGCGAGGTGACGAGCCCCATCGACCCCGCTCCAGGCTGCCGCTTTGCCAAGCGCTGCGAGTATTGCACGGAGAAGTGTAACGCCGGCGAAATCAAGCTCGTGGATATCGGCGGGGGGCACAAGGTCGCCTGCACCCGCTGCAACGGCTAAAAAAGGATATTACCGGCCCAGCCGGTGATATAAATTGCAGTAATGCATAAAAAACACAATTTGGAGGAAAACAAATGAAACACGCAAAAAAGTTGCTCTGCCTGGCCCTCGCCCTGGTGATGAGCTTGAGTCTGGTCGCCTGCAGCAGCAGCAGCGGCGACGGCAAAGCTGACGGCAGCGACGCCGCCATCGATCACGACCGCGAGGTCGTTTACGGCTCCGCCAGCCTGATCACCAACTTCAACGTGAAATACGTTACCGCCCAAAATGACCTTCAGGCCCTCGATCAGGTCTACGACGCCTTAGTGCGCAAGGTCAACGGAAAATTCTGCGGCCAGCTTGCCGAGTCCTGGGAGATCTCCGAGGACGGCCTGACCTACACCTTCCATATAAATCCCGACGCCAAGTTCAGCGACGGCACCGATATCACGGCCGAGGACGTGGAGTGGTCCTATGAGTACGTCCGCGATCAGTGCGACAACTGGTCCTGGCTGTACAAGACCCTGGACGACGTAGAGGCTGTGGATGAAAAGACAGCCGTATTCCACTTCTCCGCTGCAGACGCTTCCCGCCTTTCCATTATGAGCAGCTCACAGTATGGCAGCGTGTTCTCCAAGGCTGCCATGGAAAAGTATGGCGATGACTACGGAAAGACTGCCGAGAGCGTCGTTTCCTCCGGCCCTTATGTAATTACCGACTGGAAGGAAAACGAATATGTTAAATTCGAGGCTCGCGACGATTATTATGGCGACAAGCCCGATCTGACCCACCTGAAGTATGTGCCTGTCTCCGATGTGAACGCCGCCGTGGTAGCGCTGCAGACCGGCGAGCTGGATCTGTACTTCAACCCCCTGTCCGGCGTGGCGCTGGATACCGTAAAGACTGCCGACAACGTCGCCATCAGCGAGGCGCTTTCCTGCCGCAACGAGTCTGTTTACATGAACTGCGAGAGCGATATCTTCTCCGACGTCCGCATGCGCCGTGCCGTGGCTTATGCCATAAATAAGGAAGAGGCCCTCGAGGTCTGCGGCAACGGCCAGGGCAAGGTCGTGACCTATCCCTGCGATCTGGGCGAACAGGTCACCGGCAACCCCGACTTTGTACCCTCCCACACCTATGAATACAACGTGGAAAAGGCCAGGGCCTTGGTGGAAGAGTGCGGCAACGTAGGTAAGACCGTCACCATTAAATCCTACAATACCGAGCCTTATCAGACGCTTTCCGTATGGCTTCAGGGCTCTCTGAGCGCCATAGGCCTGGACGCCAAGGTGGACACCATGGAGCGCTCTGCGTTCCTGGATCAGCTCATCAACGGCGAGGTGGAGATCTGCCCCTTTAGCTGGTCTGACATCTCCTTCGACTTCGGCTCGGCTGTGGGTATCTATATGAATTCCAATTGTATCGGTATGTCCGGCAACTATGGCCGCTACAACAACCCCAGGGCCGACGAGCTCATCGCACTGGGCAACAGCGCCAGCGACGTCGAGGCGCGCAAGGGCTATTATAGGGAGCTGATGGAGATATACATGGAGGATGTTCCTTCCGTCGCCATGTACGCCGTGATCAACGCTATCGCACACAGCAACCAGCTTGTCATGGAGGATGCAAACATATATCAGATGGCCCGCGTCCATTGGGCCGAGTGATCTCACGCGGTTTAGTTAAAAAGCCTTTGCTGAATAGGTAAAAAAAGGGAGCAGCAGACGCACCGTCGCCTTGCTGCTCCTCTGTGAATAATTTAAAGAGGAGGGTATGAAAAGATGTATAATGAGCGAATTCTTCCTTGGTTCAAAGAGAATGTCGCCGATGCCCTATTTCTGAAGAAGCAGGCGAATGTTCGCTGGATCAGCGGCTTTAAGGGCGCCGATACTTGTGTGATGGTTACGGCAAACGGTGGTTTCCTGATCACTGATCCCCGCTATACCGAGCAGGCCGAGATCGAGGCTCCTGACTTCACCCTTGTGAATTGGCGCGCTGTCGGCGGCAGCGTGATAAAAGCCTTGGCTTCTATCGTAAAAGAAAACAATATCAAATCGCTCGCCTTTGAGAGTGACGTTCTCAGCTTTGGCGAATATAGCGAGCTGAGAAAGCTCGTAGACATCGAGCTGATTCCCACCCAGGGCGTGGTGGAGGAGCTGCGCAGCATCAAGACACCGCAGGAGATCGAGTATCTCCGCAACGCCTGCGAAATATCGTGCCGGGCCTTCTGGCGCATACTTGACGATATAAGGGTCGGCGTCACGGAGAAGGAGCTGGCGGCCAAACTTTCCGCCTATATGGTCATGGAGGGTGCGGATACCCAGCCCTATGGCAACATCCTCATTTCCGGTCCCAATACCAGTCTGCTGCACGGCATCCCTTCCGACCGCACAGTGCATTACGGAGACTTCGTTCTGATGGATTACGGCTGCCAGTTCAACGGCTATATGAGCGATATGACCCGCACCGTGGTGATGGGCAAGGCCAGCGATAAGCAGAAAGAGGTTTACGGCCTTGTTAAAGAGATGATAGAGGATTCTATCAGCATTATGAAGGCCGGTACTGTAACTGGCGACGTCTATGAGGCATCCGTCCGCGCCATCAAGGACGGTCCCTATTATAAATATCACTACAATGGCGTTGGTCACGGGATCGGCATGTTTGTTCACGAGGTGCCGTTTATCCGTCCCGGTGCTACCGCGGTTTACAAGCCGAATGTGGTGACGACCATTGAACCCGGTCTTTACATTCCGGGCTGGGGCGGTTGCCGCATTGAGGATCAGATCATAATAAACGAGGATGGTAACGAGAATCTTATCTCAGTTTCCCATGAGCTTATTGAGCTATAAGTTATGGCTGAAAATTTTATTTGTGTGACGCAGCAGATCCTGCTGCTGGCCGCGATCATACTGGTTGGCTTTGCGCTGAGCAAGGCCAACCTGATTTCTGCGGAAGGGGAAAATGCCATTTCTGCACTGGCGATGTATGTGGCCACGCCGGCCGTGGTGATCTCTGCCCTCCAACGGCCCTTTGAGGCTATCCTCTGGATGGGATTAAAGCAGACGGCGCTAATCGTAATACTCACCTTTGCGGTCATGGTCACAGTGACGAAGTTGACCATTCGCCATGCCGATATCGGCTACCGCAGCGTGATGCGCTTTGCCGCCATTTTTGCTAACGTCGGCTTTATGTGCCTGCCATTGGTGAAGGCGCTTTACGGGAAAACAGGGGTCTTTTATTGCAGCGTCGTGGTGGCTTTGTTCAATATTGAGACGTGGACCTACGGCTATGCGCTAATGAGCAGTGTGGGCGGGGGAAAGCTCCCGCTGAAAAAGGCCTTTCTAAATCCGGGAGTTCTTTCAACGTTGGTCGGCGCCTTGCTGTTTTTGACCTCGACCTCTCTGCCGGCTGCGGTTGATGCGGTAGTGGATGCTTTTTCTCCGCTGAACACGCCCCTCGGCATGATCGTTATAGGTTGCCGCATGGCCCATTCGGATCCGCGTATCGTGCTAAAAAGCGCCGCTGTTTGGATTTCCACGATAGAGAGGCCGGTGGTATTTCCGCTGTTGCTGGTGCTGGCGCTGCACCTCACCGGCATTCGTGGCGTCGTCGCCATGGTGGCAATGATTACGACCTGTGCGCCTGCGGCAAGCGTTACTACCATGATGGCGGTTTTTTGCCGCCATGACGAAGCGGCGGCAGCCAACGTTGTTTCGCTGCAAACGGCGCTTTCCGCTTTGACTATGCCCCTGCTCATTACACTGGGACAGAAACTGTTGATGTAGAAAAGCAAAATAACGGGGTCGAATGCTTCGATCTGCCGGTATTATATGAATACAAGCGCCGCCCGGCAGCCTATATTGCCGGCGGCGCATTGACGGGTCTTTTGACCCGATTTTAACGATGCGTGGATTCACAGAAAGGGGAGGACTATGAACGGACAGCGCTCCCAGCTTTGGACGTCTGATTACTGCCGTATCCTGCTGGCACACCTGCTGCTCCTGTTGACTGGAAATCTTTTAGCCAGCAGCTTTTCGCTCTATCTCTTTTTTCGCGGCGGAACGGATATGACCATTGGCGTGCTGCATTACCTCAATGCCTTCGGAGCGCTGCTGATGCGGCCCTTTGCCGGCTGGTATCTGGATCACCGCAGCCGCCGGAGCTTGTTGATGTTCTGCCTTGTAGGGCTGATGTGCCTGCCCTTTGGTTATATTTTTGCCTCTTCAATGGCACTGATCGCGCTGGATCGGCTCCTTACCAGCTTGCTTTCCGCCGTTGCTACCACAGGCGTCACGACTAATGCCTATGACACGCTGAACGAAGGGAACTTCAACGAGGGCGTGGGATATCTTGGATTTTGCAACTCCTTGGCAAATGCGATAGGGCCGGGTCTGGGCCTGTGGCTGTGGGAAAAGCACAATGTCTGGGGCCTTTTCGGTGCGGTTGCCGTGGCGAGCCTGCTGGCTCTGCTATTGCTGCGGAAATTTAATTTCCGAGAGATCCCGAAGGAGCATATAACACCTTTCCGGCAGGAAAGCTTCAGAAACCTGTTATATGAAAAAAATGCCCTGCCCGCCTCAATATTGGAAGCGATCATCGCCTTGGGGAGCGGTGCTATCAGCCCGTATTTGATACTGTTCCTCATCCAACGCGGCGTGATGAATCGGCCGGGTCTGTTCTATACCTTTCAGGCTTGCGGCACATTTATCTCGCGGCTTTTCGTTGGAAAGATCAGCGACCGCTGGGGAGAGGCTCCTCTGGTTTACTCCAGCGCCCTGTTTTTTACTTTGGGGGTTTCCGCCGTCAGCTTTGCGGAGAGCCAGATCCTTGTCTGCATGGGCGCGGTGCTTATGGGCTTTGGTTATGGCTTTGTGGTGACCGGTTTCCAGATCATGTCTGTTCGGATAGTCCCGCCTGAGAGGAGGGGGACTGCCGCCTCTACCTATTCCATGGGCTGGGATGTGCCGATGGCTTTCGGTGGCCTGATCGCCGGCATACTGAATACCAAATACGGGTATGATATCACCTTTAGGCTGATTTTGCTGCTGTATCCAATCTTCGTTTTGATATACGTATTCGTTATCTCCAAACATCCCTCCGCCTTTCGCAACTGGAAGCGGGCGCAGGAGATGGGGCGGCTGTGAGCACTATGTTATAAAGCGGCACGCAGCGCTGCATACTGTGCCAGGACTTCGGGAATGTCAATACGCTGAGGGCAATACTGCCGGCAGGTGTTGCAATGGAGACATTCCTCCGGCCCCTTGGCCCACTTCAGATTGGACAGGCGCCACCCCTCTCCGCTGACACGCTGCTCGTTATAGCCTTGGATCAGCAGAGGAATATTCAGCCCCGCAGGGCAGGTGTCGCAGCAGTAGCGGCAGCCGGAGCATGGCACGCCTAACGTGCCCATAAAGGCGTCCTTGGCCTGCCAGAGCGTATCCAGCTCCTGTTCATTCAGCGGCTCCTGCCGCGAGAACGTGTCTACATTGTCCTCTATCTGTTCCATAGTGGTCATGCCGCTGAGCACCGTCTGCACCATGGGCAAGCCCTGCAAGAAGCGGAAGCTCCAAGAGGGAATGGAGCGTTCCGGCTCCGCCGCTTTCAGGATAGCTGCCGCTCGTTCATTCAGCGTGGACAGCCGCCCGCCCTTCTGCGGTTCCATGACCCATACGGGAAGCTGGTGCTCCAGAAGGATATCATACTGTTCTTTCGCTTTCAGCAGCGTCCAGTCCACATAGTTCAGTTGGATCTGAGCCATATCATAGCCGTCGTACCACTGAAGAAATTTACGCAGGTTGTCCGGCTCCGCATGGGCGGAAAAGCCCAGATAGCGGATGCGGCTCTTTTCTTTCTGCTTCAGCAGGAATTCCAGATATCGGGCATTTTCGTCCATAATGAGAGGCAGCGTCACCTCGCACACACAATGGAAAAGATAGAAATCAAAGTATTCGACCCTGCAACGCTTTAATTGCTCCTCAAACATTCCCTCCAGGTCCTTGCAGTGGGAGGCGTGAAATTTGCTGGCCAGGAGATAGCTTTCACGGGGATGGCGGGTCAGCGCCTCGCCAAAGATCCGCTCAGAATCTCCTTTGAGATAGGCGTGGGCCGTGTCAAAATAGTTGATGCCCCGCTCCAATGCCGCATCTATCAGGGCAAAGCCCTTTTTGCGGTCGATACGTTCGTTGTTGCCCTCCTCCATGGCCCATCGGGTTCCGCCGAATCCTAACGTGGAGACCTCGATATCCCTGAAATGCTTGTGCAATACCTGCTTTGCCATAGCTGCTCCTTTGCCCTCTCCTTCAATAGAAAGAGGGACTTTTTATACTTTACTAAAGATATGATACCGCTTGTCCTTATGGAAAACAAGCATTTTACCAAAGCGGGAGGAATTACCTGCCGGGTCGTTTTTTGCCGCAAAGTGGTGTAAAAAGACACTTTGGGCGTCCTTTATTTGACTAACATAGATAAAATTGGTAAAATACGCATAACAATGAGGTGGCGAAGCCAATTATTTTCGGAGGTAATTGCCAATGAGGTCCTTTCCAAGGACGATACTATACGCGGTAGCGGGAGTGCTTGTCATAGCGCTGATATCCTCCGCGCTTACCATGATCATAATGAACAGGACGTCTGGAGACAGGGTGGTGATGTCGGCTGAAGAATACTCTGAGTTCAGCCAGATAGCGGCGTTGGACGATGTGCTGGACAGCATTGAAAAGGAATACTACGCCGAGGTGCCCTCCCGGGAAAATATGATAGCGGGGGCGGCAAACGGCATGCTGGACACGCTCGACGATCCATACGCCAGATATTACACCGCCGAGGAGTACGAGGAGTACCTTGCCGCCATAAACGGAGAGTACTACGGCATAGGCCTGCTGGTAGGTCAGCCGAACGAGACGGGTTCCGAGGTGCTTGAGGTCTATCAAGGCAGTACGTCGGAGAGCGCCGGCATAAAGGTGGGCGACATCATAACCGCCGTGAACGGAACCAGCGTGGCGAATATGGATCAGGACGATCTAAGGGCATTGATAGACGCAAAGAAAGCTGATGGCGTGCAGCTTTCCATACTGCGGGGCAGCGAGACGCTTGATATAACGGTCACCGGCGGCAACATAACAGTAAAGCACGTGGATTCAGCCCTCTTTAACGACAGGACCGGATACATTTATGTGAGCATGTTCACCGGCAACTGCGCAGACGAGTTTGAGAATGCAATAAAGGATCTTAAGAGACGCAACATGAAGTCGCTTGTGATAGACCTGCGCAACAATCCCGGCGGTTCGCTGGATATAGTCGTAAGGGTAGGCGAGATACTGCTGGGCAAGGGCATGCGCATCGTGAGCGTTGGCCCTACGGATTCCACTGAGGAAACGGTATATAACGGCAAGGGCAGCGCCATAGGCGTGCCTGTAGCGGTTATAGTGAATGAGAACTCCGCATCGGCCAGCGAGATACTTGCGGCGGCCATACAGGAAAACGAGATAGGCGTAGTTGTGGGGACCAACACATACGGCAAGGGTGTTGTGCAGACCACGTCATACATAGAATCCACCGGCGGCTGGCTCAAGATCACTACCGACGCTTATTACACCCCCAACGGCAACAACATAAACGGCGTGGGAATTTCACCCGATATTTTAATGGAGCTGCCGGAGCAGTATCACAGAATGGCCATACCGGAACTCGTAAAGAACCACCAGAAGGAGGACACTCAGCTCTGGGAGGCACTTGACTACGTACGGGAAAGGGCCAACGAGGTATCGTAAATAAACAATACTCTTTTAGAGAGGAGCTTATATGCAGCTTAGCGAGCTTATAAAAAAAGATCCTGTAATCGAGCGCGTTGCAAAGGCGGAGGAGGTCATCTGGTTTAATCCGGGCCTTCGGTGCCGGGACGCCGCATTTGAAGGCATCAGCCTTACCATGGCGGACATTGACGACGCCGAGGCGCGGCTCAGGCGCTTCGCACCCTTCATAATGCGCTGTTTCCCTGAAACTGCAGGCAACGGAGGCATTATAGAATCCCCTCTCACCGAGGTCGAGCATATGAGGCAGCGGCTCAACGGACACGGCGGCGGCATAGGCGGCAGGCTGCTCCTCAAGCGGGACAGCGACCTTGCCATTGCGGGCTCCGTAAAGGCGCGGGGCGGCATATACGAGATACTAAAGCACACAGAGGAGATCGCCCTCGAAAAGGGCCTTCTCAGTGGATATGACGATGACTATGCGAAGCTGGCCGGCGACGAGTGCCGCAGGGTGTTTTCGCAGTACACCGTGCAGGTGGGCTCCACCGGAAACCTTGGCCTTTCCATAGGAATAATGAGTGCGGCGGTAGGTTATAAGGTAATAGTACACATGTCCGCCGATGCCAAGCAGTGGAAGAAGGAGCTGCTGCGAAGCAAAGGCGTGAAGGTAGTGGAGTATAAGTCGGACTATTCAGAGGCGGTGAAGCGGGGCAGGGAGCTGTCCGACACCGATCCCATGAGCTACTTTGTGGACGACGAGAATTCCGTCGCATTGTTCCTGGGCTATGCAGTAGCGGCTAAGCGGCTGAAGGCACAGCTTGAGGATATGGGCATAGAGATAGACGAAAACAGGCCGCTGATAGCTTACATACCCTGCGGTGTAGGCGGCGCACCGGGAGGCATAGCTTTCGGGCTCAGGCTGCTCTTTGGGGACGATGCTCATGTATTCTTCGTAGAGCCAACTCAGGCGCCCTGTATGCTGCTGGGTATGGCCAGCGGGCTGAATAATGGTATATGCGTGCAGGACGTGGGGCTTACCGGGCTAACTCACGCCGACGGACTTGCAGTAGGCAGACCCTCAGGTTTCGTGGGCGGCGTAATGAAGACGCTGCTTTCGGGCGAATACGATACGTATGATGCGATCGTGACGCTTCATGCAGGCGCTGCTGGATACCGAGGGCATATTCATAGAGCCTTCCTCCTGCGCCGCGTTTGAAGGCCCTGTGAAGCTCTGTTCAAGGGAAGGGGAGGAATACATAAGGCGGCACGGCCTTGAGGATAAGATGCAAAACGCCATACATATCCCATGGGCCACAGGCGGCAGGCTGGTGCCGGAAGAAATAAGAAAAGAGTACATGAGTACCTATCTAAAATAAAGAGGCGCATAGAGCGCCTTTTTGTTTTGCGTAAGTGTCAGTCTGCACTGTCATCGTGGTGGCGTATGCCGTCACGACGGAACAGCAGCGATATGCCCCATACTCCTGCAAGGCCTACAAGCGTATAGATAATGCGGGCGAAGGTGCCGCTCATGCCGCCAAAGAGGCTGGCTACAAGGTCAAACTGGAAGAGGCCCACCAGGCCCCAGTTCAGCGCGCCTATGATGACGAGTATAAGTGCCAGTGTATCCATATGATGTCTCCTTAAAACTCCTTTGCTTTGATGGGCTTATTCTGCCCGGCAGGATACACATAATACGAGGGAAATAATGGCTTTTATTTTTTCTTTGGATAAAATATTTCTATTTCAAACTTATCAAAATCCACCGGCTCCATAAAGTCGTCTGCACGGAACACCACGCGGGAGAAGTCCTCCAGCTCCTTTAAATGCTTTTTGAGCATAACGGGGCGGGAGAGATCAAGCTCGTGGCAGAGCGGGCCTATGAGCTCGTCCCATTCGTCTGCCATGCCGCGCGTAAGCCCAGCGTATTCGATCGTGTGCTGTCGTATTATTTCATTGTTCTTACGAACGGTTCCCCAAAGCTTCATGCTGTCTGCTCCTCATTTCAGGGTAAAGATCAGGGCGGCGTTTCCGCCGCCCCATGTAAAGTATCTTTAAATCAGTTCTTGGTGATGTACTGCTGGGATACGAATAGTATCTTGCCGTTGTACTCTATCATGCTCCAGCCGCTGCCCATATCCTTGACGAAAGCGACCGTGGTGCCGTTTGCAAGCTGCATCATGGCGGTGCCGCTGGTGCTGGGCGAGAGCCTTGCGTTGAGGCCGTCGGTGTTTACGGTGGCGCTGGTAGTGGTATAGGAGGCGATGTCGCTCACCTTGGTGAGATACTTGCCGGAAACATAAGCCGTGGTGTTGTTGTAGGCGATCTTATACCAGCCGTTGCTGTCCGCGCTGATAACGTAAACCTTATCGCCGCCGCCCAGCTGGCCGAGTACGTCGGATGTATCGACCGCGTTGGCGCGGACGTTTATGCCATCGGTGTTGGCATAGTAGATGGATTTTGCATCCCCGACCTTGGCGGGCGTGGTCGCTGCGGTAGTTCCGCCGCCTGTGGGCGCGGTGGTGCCGCCGGCAGTGTTGTAGTCGACGGTGAAGGTCTTGCGGTTGATGGCGTAGCCGTTCTTGCGGGCCTCCACGTTGAGGGTGGTGGTACCGGCCTCGGTTATGGTGTAGGTATAGGTGAATGAGCCGGTCTCATCCACGGGAACGGCCTCATCGTTTACGTATATGCCGGCGGTGGTATCCTGCACAACGCCCGCTATCTCAACGACCGGGTTGCTGACCGAGAAATTCTCGGTGTTGGGGCTGGTAACAGTCATGTCTATGACCGGTATACTTATAAGTATGGGGTTGGCAAAGGTAACGGGTTCGCTTTCGCCCTTCTTATTTATGACGGTAATATTGGGGGTAACCGCCAGGTAGCCGTCTGCGGTGAGTTCATCGGGATCCACAGGCTCGCTGGGGATCCAGAGCTGCTCGGGAATGCCAAAGGTGACGGACTTGCCGGATATGGGTTCCTCTTTTACAATGGAGCCTCCCTCGAAGCGCACTATGCTCTTCTTCTTGGCGTACACGGTGATGTTGTAAGCCTTATCGCCGGAGGCGGTGGTAGTCTCCTCAATCTTTGCTTCGCCGGTGACGGAGGACTTGCCGGAGCCTATTCCGCCGCTTACGAGCTTGATTACGCCGAATACGATAGCGCCAAGCAGCAGTATGCCGCCAAGTATCATGGCCAGAAGCTTGATGTTGAGGCTGCTCCTCCTGCGGCGGGAGGGCTGGCTCTTCCTGGGGGCGGAGGCGCGCGGAGCGGTACGGGAGACGGGGCGCTGTGCCGGAGCAGCCTTCTTATTGCCGCCGGCGCGCTTGCTGCGCCTGTCGTCGGTCTCCGTGTAGTCATAAGAGAACATTCTGTCGTCTATGGGATCGGCATATTTTATGCCGCTCTTGGATGGCTGCTGGGGGGTGGAATATGAACCGGACCAGGCGGAAGAAGCGGCGGATACTGCCGCGGCAGATACGGCGTCGCCTATCCTTGCGCCGCATGAGTTGCAGAAACGCTGGCCTTCAATAAGCCGTGCGCCGCACTTGGGGCAGACGGGGCCGGACTGTACTGCGGACTGACGGGGCTGCTGAGCGGGCTGAGCGGGCTGAGCAGGCTGAGCGGGCTGAACCGTCTCCTCGGCTTTGCCGTTCAAAAAGTCCGCGGGTATATCGTTTTCTGAAATAGTATTGGCGTTGAATTCGGGTTTTGCCCAAACGGGGGAGCGAACGAAGCTGCGGGGGGAGGCGGGAGCCTCTGCGCCGTTATCGGCATTGTCGCTGCCGTGCAGGGGAGCGGAACACTTTTTGCAGTACTCGAGGTAGTCCTCATTGTTGGTGCCGCATACCTTACATATCATATAAAAATCCTCCTACAAGGTTGTGGTCAAGGGACAAGGGGGCATATTGCAGCCGCCGCCGTTGACTTTGCATATCTATTCGAAGATAATTATACCAAATTGCAATGGGGAATGAAACACTTTTCAAATGATAATTATAAACAAACTTTAAATTATATATGGCACATAGCCGAAATATACTGCCCGTGGTATAATCAACTAAAGTTTTATAAAACCGTTTATGGAGGTAGCCCGTGAATCGTATAATCGCGGCGCTTATGGCGCTCATACTTATAATGACCGCAATATCTGCGGCAGGCTGCGAAGCAAAGGAGGATCCCTACAAGGGCTACTGTACGGACGGGGAGCTTGCGGGCGGCGCCGCCCTTCAGAACGCCAACGCAAAGTCCGTCACCGTGTCCTGTGAGGGCGACGTTGTGCGCATAAGGCTGGAGTTCTATGTGGGCAGCCGTATGAGCGGCGGCAGCGAGGAGGCGGAGGCCTCCACGGTGCCGGCGTATAAGGTGTACAGGCTGGGTTACCCTTCAAGGCTGGCGGTGGAGTTCAACGACCTGGAGTATGCCGACTTTGCCCGGACGGAAACCGAATGCGCAGGCTGTGTCCAGGGAGCTTTTGTGCACAGGATCACGGAGGAAAAGAAGGCGTGCATATACTTTCAGCTTTCCGCCGATCCCGCGTTCAAGGCCTTCGCCAGCGGCAATGTGCTGGAGATAGAGATCAAGCCCGTAGCGGAGGCGGAAAAAAAGAAAAAGAAGAATGAAAAACCCAAGTATCAGGTCACGGCGAACGCCTATGACGACTACTGCGAGGGCAAGCTGACTGCTGACGGCCTTACCCCTACGCTGGACGCGGATAAGTGCGACGTACTGCTTATATCAGGCGTTATGGATTCAGACATAGCAGCCGAGATGTTTATTAAAGACATAGTCGATAAAAACATCTCCGCCGTCCAGGAGGAGTGGACCATAATAGAGGCGGATAAGCATAAGCTGCCCCAGTATGACGATACGCTTGTATACAAAGCCGCTTACTCCCAAAATGTTCTGCGCAGCACGGATGGCAATGTGGAGAGCGCAGAGGTACTCATACCCGATGGGTGGTATCTGACACAAATACCGAAACGTGCGGGAGGCGGCGCACTTTATACAAAACGTATAAAGGAAAAGGACGCTTCGGGCGACTATACCGGCGAAAGACTGTACATAAGAAATGATGACGGCACATCTGAGGAATTCATGGACTATGGCTTCGAAACCATAGAGAGCGCGGAGTTTTCTCCCGATGGCAGAAAGCTTGCGCTGCTTGAGCGGGCGGCGGAAGCCACCAACCTTTACATAATAGACGTGGAGGCCGAGGAGGTGCTGACCGACCTTACGGATGCGGGCTTTGGCGACTCGGTAAGCGCCTATACGTGGGACGATATAGGAACTACGATTTACGCCGTAAGCGGCACGGATTCCATGACCATACATCAGTACGACTTTGACGTACCCGATGAGAGCAAGCGCCATTCCATAGTGGAAAAGAACGGCGCGGATGAGGGCAGCATAGCCTTTGCAGACGGGCGCATATACTTCGTACAGGGTGACATGGAGAACGGCGATATGATATACAGGGTAAAGTGCGACGGCGGTGTGCGCAGGCAGTTCACCTACGGAAGCCTGTTTGCTCTTTCCGGCAATAAGGAATATATGGCTATAAACGCGGAGAGCGGGGCTGCGGCATCCAGCACAGGCAGCGAAAAGCTCAGGATATACGAAATGGATTCAGGCAACAGCATACCTGTATCCAACGAGTTCGGCGCTCAGGAATTCGTATGGTCCAGGGACGGTTCGAGGCTGTATTACTTCGAGAACAGGCTGTCGGGTGACGAGGAGAACGCCGAGGAGGGCAGCTCCAATAACGATGAGTATCCGTATACGCTTTGGGTGTATGATCTGGTTGAGGGCAAGAACCGCAGAGTGGCGGATATGCCAACCACAGCCATATTCCCCGGCGATTCACCGGAGATACTGTATTTAAATTTCAATGACAGCGATACCATGGGCGAGAAGATAAGGGCCACGTATATCCTCGACGCCGGCCGTATCGCGTCGTAAATCAGAATATGGACATACGGGCGCGTTAGGTGTAGAATAATAAAGCCAAAAGGCAAAAAACAATTGAATAGTCAAAAGGCGCAGAGTAGGACGCCGCGCGTTGTTCCGAGGCAGAGCAGGATAGTTGCTTCGGACTCAGTGCTCCGGGGACGGGGAGTTGTCCCGGGGACGAAAAGCCAGATGGCTTACGGTGCGGCATCCGCATCCCGCTGCTGCATAAAGGAGAATTGCCTCCTCTATGTGGTGAAAACTATCAAAGGAGGTAAGTTCTATGGAAAAGACAAGGAACAGCGCAAACGTAGACCCAAAGACAAGACGGCTCGCTTTTTGCGCGCTGTTTACGGCGCTGGGCGTGGTGCTGGGAGGGCTGCTCAGCATACCGGCGATGCCGCTGGGCAGTTATACGCTGAAGATAGGCTTAGGCGTGCTGCCGGTAATAGTGACGGCGGTGCTGTATGGTCCGCTGTACGGCGGAACGGTAGGGGCGTTGACGGATCTTTTGCAGGCGCTGATATTCCCCAAAGGGGCCTATATGCCGTGGTTCACAGTAATAGGGGCGCTTTTCGGGGTGATCCCCGGTATGTTCTTCGTAAAGGGCCAGAAGCCTACGCTGAAGCGCATATTCGTAGCTGTGTTTTCAGGACAGACGGTTTGCAGTGTGGTGCTCAATACGCTGCTGCTCATGTGGCTCTACGGGTCTCCGTGGCAGATCGTATATGCGAGGTTAATAAATCAGGCGGTGATGATACCGCTGTATACCGCCCTCGTGTATTACGTGGTAAAGCTTATGGATAAGTATGGGATTATATAAACCCGGATAAATGTGCATACTTTTCCGTATATGGAAAATACATATACGGAGGATAAGACAATATGCTTCTGGGCTTGAGGGAAAAGAAAAGGGAACAGGGCAAAACAGAGGATATACGCCGTGCCATGGAACAGTGGCAGGAGGCCGAAAGGTACTTCAAGAGCGTATCCGATACAGACCTTGTGGATTACGCGGTTTTCGAGATGGAGGCTGCGAGAAGGAAATACATGCTGCTCCTCAAGCGCTATGCAGAGGAGCGTAAATACAGGGAGTAGAAATATAATGCTGGAAACGCTCATCATGTTTGGAATAGGTATACTTATGGTGTGGGTCATATGCAAGATCTTCGCATGGCCACTCAAGATACTTTTCAAGCTGGTGATAAACGCCGTTATGGGCGCTATCGTGCTGCTGGTAATAAACATAATCGGCAGCGCGGTAGGCTTTACGCTGCCTATAACCGCCCTTACGGCACTGCTGGTCGGGCTGCTTGGCGTGCCGGGCGTAGTGCTCATAGCGCTTTGGGTGCTTTTAATGTAGAATTGCTGAATTGCTTCCCCTGCTATGCAGAGGAAGCTTTTTGCGCATGGGAGTGCGAAATATGGAAGATCATATCAAAGCATTGCGAAATATGGTAGACTCCTCTGGCCGCATAGTGTTCTTTGGCGGCGCGGGGGTGAGCACGGAATCCGGAATACCGGATTTTCGCAGCGAAAACGGCATATACGACGCTATACGCCGCTTCGGTGAACGTCCCGAGACGCTGTTGAGCCATAGCTTCTTCATGGGGCACACCGAGCGCTTCTTCCAGTATTACAGAAGCGCGCTGCTTGTGACAGACGTACAGCCTAATGCCGCTCATCTGGCCCTTGCCCAGCTGGAGCGCGAGGGCAAGCTTACAGCGGTGGTTACCCAGAATATCGACGGCCTGCACACCAGGGCCGGCAGCAAAAACGTATATGAGCTCCACGGCAGCATATACAGAAACCACTGCATGAATTGCGGCAAATTCTATTCCGCCGAGGATATAATGGATATGGATACCGTGCCGAGATGCAGCTGCGGCGGCGTGATAAAGCCGGACGTAGTGCTTTATGAGGAAGGCCTGGATGGCGATGTGCTTCAGGGTGCCGTAACTCACATAATGCGGGCGGATATGCTCATAGTTGGCGGCACGTCGCTGGCTGTTTACCCGGCTGCAGGGCTTATTGACTATTACCGCGGGAACAGGCTGGTGCTCATAAATAAGAGTGAAACGCCTTATGACAAAAGGGCGGATCTGGTCATACACGAGT
>ERZ826220.1971-NODE-1971-length-18736-cov-5.727102_pt1 | contig 18736 bp, 16 predicted proteins | sample MGYA00519927_ERZ826220 | MGnify/ENA primary metagenome ERZ826220 (study PRJEB31778, sample SAMEA3449225) | human gut metagenome | biome: human gut; feature: human-associated habitat; material: faeces | place: United Kingdom | collected 2010/2012 ...
GAAAGTAGCAGTGATACGGGCCAACGCCTCCCGTTATCCGATATCGGCGCAGTGCGGGATACTGGGCGTTCCCCGCTCCACCTACTGAATATTTGTAGCTTTTGAGGCCACTGGTTATTGTGCTTGGGGACCAGCATTATGGCGGGAGAAGGCCGGTGGCGGATTGGTTAGAAGCCGTCGGCCTTCGGGGCTAGTTGTCGAGCATGGCTTGCCCGTGGCGTTGCCTCATGTTGTACTCGCCTGTATTAATCCAGATCGCGTTGTGCACGATGCGGTCGAGAATCGTGTCGGCGATGGTGTCGCCGCCGAGCTGTCGGTGCCATTCCTTGGTCGCCAGCTGCGTGGCGAACGCCGTGCTGACGGTGTCGTACCGGAGCTCCATGAGCTCCAGGAGGAATCGTTTGAATAGTTCGTCGGGCTTGTCGACGAGCCATTCGTCGATCGCGAGCAGGTTGTAGGTGGCGTATTTGCGCACGAGCTTGGGCACTCCTCCTGGCTTGTTCGACGCGACCGTCACCTGCTCGGCCAGGTCTGGCATTCGGACGTAGACTGCGCGGTACCGTGCCCGGCACGCGGATTTCACCAACGCGCATAGCAGGTGGGATTTGCCCGATCCCGTGGCTCCCTGGAACACGACGTTCAACCGTTGTTCCAGATAGTTCCCGGCGTCGAGACCGGCGATCACGCTCCGGTCGAGCCTGCGTTCCTCCCCCAGGTCGATGGTTCTCAGGTCCGCCTGGGGGGGGGTAGCGCAGACCCGCGCGTTTGACGAGGCGTTGGATCTTGGCGTCCATGTGACCGGAGTGGGCGTTGTCGACCGCAAGCCTGACGACCTCCGTGTGGCTCATGGGCGCCGTCGTTCGCTCGTCGAGCCGTTCGAACGCGTCAAGCAGATCGGATGCGTTCATCTCACGCAATTTGCGTTTGGTCTCGGTGTCGATGATCATCGCGCGTCCACCTTCCCATGTCCGCGTAGTAATCGCCGCCGCGCACCCATCCGACGTCGTCAACGGCGCCGTCGGGGATCCCGCCCGTGGCGTCCTGGCCGGATTCGAGGATCGGTCTGATGTGCGAATACCGCGGCGAAGCGATCGACCGCAGCGACAGCGAACACGCGTTCTCCAAACGTTGGGCGGAATAGCGTTTCGACAGCCGCAGGATGCTCGTCGAGGCGTTCCGTGGCGAACAGCCTGCCGATCACGGCGGCGCAGCCGGGGCCTATTCGCTGGGCCCATTGCTCGCAACGTTTCCTGTCCCATGGTCTCCACGCGGCTTTGCCGGGCAGGTCGGACTCGTTCGTGGACCACTGGTTGGATGCCGTCGCCGGCAGGAGCCGGTGCGAGCACAACCGCGTGTTCCCCATGCCAGACCTCGAGCATGCTCGCGCCGATCCGCAGGTCCACCGTGGAACCGATGTACGCGTACGGGACGGAATACCAGTTGCGCGCATACGCGACGTGGCTGTTGGCCTGCACCCTGCGGCCGTATACCCAGTCCGCCACCTCGTAAGGCATCAGCGGCAACGTGATCAGCAGCGGTTTCTCCTCCGATTCGAACACCGACGACCGGGACCCGTCGCGCTTCTGGAACGCACGGGAATTGTATTCCGCCAGCCAGGCGCGTATCGCGGCCCGCAGTTCGTCAAGCGATCCGAACTCGTGGTCGCGCATCGCGCCGACCAGCGCCATCGTGACGTGCCACACGGTGTTCTCCGCGGACGGCTTGTCCTTCGGCTTCCTCACCCGTCCGGGCAGTACAGCGGCCGAATAGTGCTCGGCCATGCCCCGGTACGCGTCGTTCAACACGATCTCGCCCTCACGTGGATGCTTGATCACGCCGGTCTTCAGGTTGTCGCACACCAGGCGCGGCGTGGATCCGCCGAACCATTCGTACATCGCCACATGGGCCCGCAGCCACGAATTCTGCCCCATATCCAGGGTGGGTTCCACGAACGCGTACCGACTGAACGGCAATACCGCCACGAACAGGTACACGGTCGACGAATCACCGGTGACCGGATCGACGATGCGCATGGTCTTGCCGGCCCAGTCGACCTCGATGGTGCGGCCGGCCTTATGTTCCACCCTGCTTGTCACGCCGAGTCTCGCCACGTACGCGGCGTACAGCTTGCAGAACCTGTCATAACCCATATGGGGCCTACCCGACTGCCGGCATTCGTCCACATACTCGCCGTGCAGAATCCTCAACGTCACGCCGACACGGGCCAACTCCCGGTGGACCTTGCCCCAGTCGGGTTGCTCATACACGCTCTCACGTTCCCCGCGCCCGGGGAACAGCAGCGCGTATACCTCGTCGTCCGGCCTGTTAGCGACGTCATCCCAGCCGATGCCGGCGGCCTTCGCTGCGTCCAGCACGTCGGCCACGCTCCGGCGCGACATGCCTTGGGACCTTGCGATCGCGCGTCCCGATAACCCCTGGCCATGCAAACGCAGGACCAGTTTCGCCTGTATTTTCCGTACCATTGCTGGCAGCTCCTTCCACCACACGTCCCTCGCATGGTGAAATCGGAATTCTGAAACTTCCAATCCATCAAGCGGCCATTCGCCGGAGCATACAGGAACAGCACGGTTCTGATGTCACCGGGCTCGGTGCCATCCATGCCACCGGTCACATAATTAGGGGCTGTTTTCCGGTTCCTCAGCAGTCATAAGTACGGAAAAACGTATACACCCAACGGAAACGCCTTCACAGCCTCCGCCAAAGGTTCTTCTCTTGCAGCCCAAGAGAAGAACCTAGCGAATCAGTGAAGACGTCAACAAACGGACCGGCCCCGCGCGCGACAGCACCACATCCTGTTCTTTATTCCAGCCTTGCCATAGGCATAAGAGGCATAAGAGCCTTCTTCCTCCAAAGGAGAAGGGTTAACGGTGTATCTCAGCACTTCGAGAAGCCAGATCGCAGAGCAACACTCCGATTATCGGATTGAAGAAATTCGGATCCGATGATCGGAGTGCGGTTTCACGTCTGCATTACTAGCGTTTTGCGTCTATACAGCTCAAGAAAAGGGCGGAAAATACTAGTTGTGCAGATACGACGACCGCAGATGGGCCGTTGCGTATACGCAAATTGCGGAAGCGATCACCAGTAGCAGCGAGATGATGGCGAGCGCCTGCACTGCGGATCCGGAGCGAGGCATTTCCGGCTTCTCCGGCTTTTCTGAATCGCCGGGTTTGCCAGGTTCTTCTGGTTCATCTGGCTCGGCGACGGCTTTGATGGTTACCGTCACTTGGGCGCTTATGCCATCATGGTCGGAGGTGCGCAACTGTATGCCCGCTCCCCTACTCGAGTTTGCATCTATAACACCATCCGCACCATTGCGCACGGCGCTGATGGTGATGTTCTGGCTCACGGCTTCGAAGGCTTTCCTCTTCCCAACCGCCTGCATTGCGCGATCGATCTGATCGTTCAACGCCTGCAATTGGTCACTATCCACCACAAGACGGTAGTCAGCGATGCCGTTCAGTTGCGTTCCCGTCAAGGTCAGTAGGTCGTCAGCACTCAGCTGCTGAAGGCCGCTCGCCGGATCCAATTCCACCAAAGTCTGCTTACTGGAGATCGCCAGATCGCCGACATGGAACATTCCGTCACCCGTACCATCACCGCTAGTGCCGCCTGGAATCAGCCCAAGCGAGTCAGCCAAGTACGGCGCAAGATTCGACAAGTCGGAGAACGAGCCACTCAACAAGGCGAGCGTGTTCAGTCCAGCTGGGATCATACCCCGGTATTCGCCACCGCGAACAGTCATAGCCAAGATTTTTAGCGTCATCCAGCAGGTTGAATAGCGTCGGCGCGGTGAACGTTCCGCCCGAAAAACTGCCTTGCGCGGAAGTCTCATCCGTTTCGGCAAAGCGCATCAGCGTCGCGTCTGAAGTGAACGTGCCACTTTCCACGCGCAATGTGCCACGGCAATCGACTGCAGGCTGTGTTCCGCCAGCAACCGTTCCCGGGCCGACAATGGTGAGCTGCATGTTCGCAGGCACAGTGATCGCAGCAAACCCAGCAGCTCCACCGGATTCAGCGGCTTGCAGCGTATGCCCGTTCAGGTGAAACGTTACGTTTCGTACGCCTTTCGGTGGCGTAATCATAACGCTTTCCGTCACGTCGGCTAGCAATGTGACCGTCGTATTCTTCAACGTTGTTCGCCCAATCGCCTCCTGTACGCTCGCGTAGGTTGTGTTGCCCACTTGCGCGACCGCCTGAGATTCGGCGGCATCGGCAACCGTATCTGTAGAGAACAGCAGCGTTCCAAACAGCGACGCGATCGCGAAAACAGCGGTCAGCACCACCGAAACCAAATACTTACCTTGCGTTCGCGGGCACATGTTCACCCGCTTCTCATGACTACGCATGATTATTTCCTTTTATAGGCTCTATTGCATATTTCAATCCGCACCGAAGTGCGTGGGACCACCCTCAGCTGTGAGGGATGACGTTACAGAAATCATGGTGCCACGTTGCATTAATTATCTCATAATACGCGAAGGAAAGCAAATTACCTATTTTGAAAATCCAAATCTTATATGAGATATATCAAAAGACAATCTTTAGTTATAGTGGACCTGATTACATAAGTTGAATCTGTTTCACATGAGTATTACAATATTACCCATAAAAATAAATCCATCATATAAACTGCAAAAATATACGTGTGACAAATAATTGTTTCCCATCAAGAAACAAGTGAGGCTGAATCCAAACAAGCGAAGCCATGGCTAAAAACAGCGCGGTCGCAACCAAACAAACTCCACCACACAAAAACACATCCTCCGTCTGCACAAGTCAGGAAATACAAAAAGAGCGCTCCGGGAGTAAGCGCTCTGATTTGCACGACGATTCGTGCGAAAAGTACCGCTGAATTTAGTAAGATCCGGTGCCGCGGAAGACCACGAGCACGGTTTTTGCGAGAATCGCAAGATCGCCTGCAATGGACCAATTTTCGATATAGGAAACGTCCAGATATTCGCTCTGCTCCTGCGAAAGATCCGAACGGCCGGAAACCTGCCAAGGACCGGTAATACCAGGCTTAACCAGCAGTCGCGCGGAATAAAGGGAACCATAGCGGGCAACCTCTTCCGGCAAAGCCGGGCGAGGACCAACCAAAGACATGTCGCCCTTCAAAACGTTGAAGAACTGTGGGAATTCATCCAACGAAGTCTTACGAATAAAACGACCAACCTTCGTAATTCTCGGATCATCCTTCATTTTGAAGATGAAACGATCGGTCTGTCCATTTTCTTCGGCAAGTTTCTTCTTCAATTCTTCCGCATTGGTAACCATGGAACGGAATTTATACATGGTAAACGGCTTGCCATGCAAACCGATACGCTTCTGCGAGAAGAAAATCGGACCACCGTCATCAAGCTTGATGGCGAGCGCCGTACCCAACATCAGCGGCGAGAAAATCAGCAGCGCGAAAGCCGAACCAACGATATCCAGCAGGCGTTTAATCACGTACGTCGTATTCGTATACTGCGGCAAACTGGCCAACAATACAGGCTGTTCGGCGGTATTACGCAAGTACAGGCGATGACCGCTCACATCTGCCAGAGACACGGCCAACGCAAGCTCCATGCCAAGGGATTCGACCGCAAGCGAAATGCCATGCAGCATTTCGGAATCACGGGAAAGCACGTCGGCAACGTACACTTCCTGCGCACCCAAGCTTTCGCACGTACGCGGGAAAGCGGCATTGAACGGGATCACCTTCAGTTTGTCGGCACCTTCAATGGAAGGATCAGGCTCGAACGACGTGACCACATAAGCGTCTTTCTCATTACCGTCAACTTCGATCGGACACACGGCAATCGGCGAATACCCCCAATTGGAGTAGTCCCGCATGGTACGCAACGCACGATTGATACCGTCGGAAGAGCCGATCACCACGGTCTTATACTTACAGGCACCCTTCTGACGGCTGCGATGCTGCCACTGACGCATCTGCCAACGGGCGATGACTTCTAGGAAGAATGCAATGATCGGAGCGACGATAAGCGCGGTTCGCGGCAAGGAAAGATTGAAAATAAAAGCAAGCGAGCAGTAAGTGATGATGGTGAGCAGCGACGCATTGATGATTTTCGCATACAGCTCGTAGCCTTCCGCCATCACATGGCGATGATACGTTCCAGCAAAAGTGAGACTCAACACCCAGATGAAACTGAAGCAGACGAGGAACAGCCAGAACGGCATAGCCCCATTGATGGCATTATATGCGGCATCATTGACCCAAAGACTGATGGACAGCGAAATCAGCATGACCGCAAGATCGACCATCACCAGGCAAGCGACAAAAAAAATAACGCCATGCGGGCACAACCTGACTCCGCCTGCCCTTGCGTCTTCCATCTTCACCAACGGAAAATGGCGTGTTCGAAAACGTCATCGGCTCAAACTGAGGGCTGTTGTTTTGTGACTGATGCCGCTCCTGCTTCTGATCCTGATGACGAGAGTCAGAAGAGACGATATGGATTTCCTGGGTTCTCACTACTTGATCCGAATCCTGCTCAGAGCTGCGGAAACCACCTTGCATGACTTCTCCTCCCACCATCCCCACCCCACCCTCGAAAACAGGGGGGTATTCTCTCTGCGAAGGAAGCATACTATAAGCCCCGTACCTCCAACTCGCTTTTGCGGTTAAATCACTATTGGAAACACTTGCTTTTGACGAGATACCGCGAAACGCGCAGCAAGAACGGATGAAAAGTTGACGTCCGTTCCGTAAACGTGAGATTGCATGCGCATATACCCACATATTCTCCATACTCCCCTGTTGCAAGATGGCTTGTTAGAGCCGCTTGCTTGACGATTTGGCCGTTTTACGGCCGCCTGTTTGGCTGCTTAAGCTGCCTACGGAACTACGGAACTGTCTAGCGGCCTTCAATCAACGGGGTCTGACGAAAGGTGAGCGGCTCATCCGTATCCGGGGCGGACTGCACGTGCACGGTGATCTCATAGGATTCGCCGGGCTGCAAGGTCACATCGCCCACGCCCACGGTCAGGCCATTATGCAAAGTCACACCCTTGTAATCGTCGGCATTCTGAAATTCCCAATCCACCAAACGACCGTTCGCAGGCGCGTAAATGAACAATGCCGTCTTGATCTGGCCCTTCGGAACGATATTTCCGCCACCAGTCACATATTAGCCGCTTCTTCCGCCGTCATGGTGTTCTGCAACTTGATATGCACCGTATACTGGTTCGCGCCGTTTCGCGCGACCTTCTGGAATTCAGTGGTCACTTCGCGATGCAAATACCAGTCCATTTTCGACTCGGTTTCGTCGGAAATATACACGCCGACCTGCGGTTTTGCACCTTCCGTAATCAATTTGCCGGAAATAGCGGAATCGGCAATCAGATTCTGCTCATCCTCATGCGCGCTCCACACCACCACATGTCCCTGCTCAACAGACGTGGAAAGCGCCTTGACATACGATTTGAAATTGCCCGCATTCCGCATGATATGGTCGAACGCAGACTGCGCAGCAACCGCGAAATACTCGTCCGTCTCCTGCGGAGCCATGCGCGCATACACGTCATGCAGCAACGTTCGGGCAGTATTCGCACCATCCAACGTCGAACCGTCAGGCATGGCAACGCCACCGGTCACCGCCAGCATGTTCTGCAGGAACAGCGGATCAATGGCGATCACACCATCAACCGCAACGCCATACTGGCGATTCCACATGGCGCTCATAATCTCGCCGGTACGCGGAAAATCAGGCGTGAAATTCACGTCGCGAATATCCTTGCCAAGCTTGTCGGTAAACAGCAAACGTTCCTCGGCAGTCAAATCCACAACCGGCTCGTCGGCATTCTGAATTTCCGAATCGGAAACGAACGGCTGCAAGCTCACGTGACCGCCCTGCACCGTGGCCAGGCCGAGCGATCCCGTAAGACCACCGAACGGGCGAGCCTCCGCATTCGTTTGCGCAAGAATCAAATAATTGCGCGGAGCATCATTCGCATGGCTTTCCGTACCCAACATGCTTGGAAGCACCTGCACGATGGAATTCAAGGAATGCACCATGCTATCAAGTTTTTCGCAATACGTTTCCGCGGTTTTCAGGGCGTCCACGATCTGCGCGACATACGGGGTTTCACGGCTTTCACGGTTTTCACTTCCCGCGTGGCCTTGTTGATCGTATCGTCCGCGATCTGGAGCGGCCGCTGAGACGCTTCCAATCCGGAAATTTCAATCGTGCCATTTTCCACGTGAACATTATTCAGATCATTATCGTAATGCTGTAATTGAGCTATGGAATCCAAACTTTTGTTCCATAATCCCTGTTTGCTTGGTCGTGAAGAAAACGGGTGAATGGAAGGCATGATCGCGACAATCAGAGGCACGTAACGTTTACCATCGAGGCTGTTCGGCAGCATGCGCAGAAGCATCGCGAACACGATGACGGCGAATACGAACCACAGCAACGCCGTAAGCAGTAAAGCGCGCATTTAGGATGACGCCTTCACGAGAGTGCCATTATATGGACACTTTCCGGCATTTGGAATCGTTCTGATACGTTCATCCGATAGTCTATAAGTTACAAAACGGCGCTTAATAAAAGAGGTAGTCATGAGCGAAGAGGCAATGCGAGAAAAAGTGGCGCAAGCTGTGGAAGTGGCCGCAAACAAGGCCGCCGAAGAGGAAATCAGCAAGCTGACTGAATTCGAAAGCGCCATCGACGAGACGCTCGCCTCCGGATATTTGGACGATACGCTCACCGTCACCGACACAAACGGTGTAGCGCAAGTGCTGCCGGTGCTTGATTCCGAGCCGATCTCACACCTAGTGGAAGGCTTAGAAGCCGTAGGCGGGAGCGCCAATGTGTTCGTGCACACCAGCGCAGGCGTGGTGGCCCTCAGCGTAGTGGAATACAAGCCCAACGAAAAGGAGTAGCCGTCGCAGCATGCACGGTCAGGCGGCACGCCTACGGTTGAGGGCGCGTTGCACGGTTTCATGCGTGGAACCGGCACCCTGGCCGCGCACGCCGAAGAACACCATCAGCACCATCACGAAGCAGATTGCCGCGCTGATACGAAGCGCCCACTGAATGCCGAACACGTTGGCAGCCGCATACACGGCTTTTTTGCCACCGAGCGCAGTCCAACGAAGAGACGTGAACGTCTCCATCAAAATCACCAACACCGGAGCGCCAATCGCGCCCGCAATCTGACGAACCGTATTCGTCACCGCGGATCCGGCGCTCACCTCTTCCGGTTCCAAACAATTCAGTGACCATGTGGTGATCGGCATCAACACGAAACCCATGCCGATCTGGCGCACAAACTGCCAAATCGACACCCACCAAATCCACGAGGTCACGGAAATCAAACTCATCATGACCGTGCCGAAACACAAGGTAATCGTGCCTACCAACGCCACCGGGCGTGCACCGAAACGGTCAAGCACCTTACCACCGAAAAACTGCGAAATGCACTGGCCCAAAGCACCCGGAAGCATCACCAGGCCGCTAATCGCAGCAGAATAGCCACGGCAATCCTGAATGTACAGGGGCATGATCACCATAATCGAACTGAACGCGAAGAACGAGAGCGCGGCCGTGATCGTGCCAACAGTAAAACTACGATTCTTCAACACGCTCAAATTCAACAGTGGCGGCTGCGCTTCAGGATTTTCAATCTGCCTGCGCGCGCCATGAATCTGGCGAAGCACAAACCAAATAATTCCCACAACGCCAATCACCATTGGCAGCCAAACCATAGGATTTACAAACGAATACGATTCAATATTCGTAAAGCCGAACATTAGCCCGCCGAAACCGAAAATAGACAGTCCAACGGAAAAAAAGTCAGCCTTCGCGGTTTTATCATTCTCACCGAAATTATGCAATCCAAAATAGGCAAGAAGCAGCGAAATTACGCCGATAATGGTCAACGTGAGGAAAATTGAACGCCAACCGTTCAAGTCCGTCTGCACACCGCCAAGCGTCGGACCGATCGCCGGAGCCACGCTCATCGCCACACCAACCGTACCCATTGCGAAACCACGGCGAGACAGCGGATAAATCGAAAACACCGTAATCTGCAACACCGGCCACATCACACCCGTGCCAACCGCCTCAAGCAAACGCCCGATCAGCACCATCAAAAAAGTTGGACCAAGCCAAGCGAACAGTGAACCGATCGTGAACACAACCATGGAAACAAGCACGATTTCGCGCGTCGAAAAACGTCTCGTAAGGTATGCCGTAAGCGGCACCATCACGCCCATGACCAGCTGGAAAATCGACGTCAGCCACTGACCGGTCGTAACGGAAATACCAAAATCACTGACGATCGTCGGCAACGCGGCGCTCAACTGCAATTGTGTGAAATTACCGACGAACGTAATAAATGTAAGAACCGCAATGGAAATAAACGCCGTGCGCGTTAAATGACCGTTCTGATACGATTCCTCTCGAGCAAGCGCTCGGGACATGCTCCGCTTCGCTGACATCAACCACCTTCTCCACATTCAAACGCACAAACTATATAATAGCCCGTATGACAGAGGCATGGATATTCACCTGCGGATTCCTGTTTTTGTCATTTCTGGGTAACGCTCCCTATTTAGAGGTATCATGACACACGAAAGAGATAGGCAGGTTTTCGGCGCAGGCAGCGTCGGGGGGGGGTGATGACAGTCAGGGCCATGTTCCACATCTGCATGGAGTTGTAGGGTGTTTTCATATGCCTGATTTTCGCAGGCTGAATTTTCATTGCAACACCACAAAAAACCAGACGAACTCGCATCAAAATACTCATGCAGATCGCCTGCATGCTTCTTCTTGGATTCGACGCGCTCAGCTGGTATTTTCACGCAAATGCAGACGAAACCGCATACTATATGGTTCGCATAAGCAATTTCTCAGTATTCTGCATCAACTATATTTTCATGAGTTTCTTCGCAACCTATGTTTGGTTGACAGTGAGCAAAAATCAGCATCGCAAACCAGCCGCATTGCATACCGTCTACGCATTATCCGTAATTGGAATTCTCTTACTTATCATTACACAATTCACTGGTCTTTTCTACTATTTCGATGACCACAATCTTTACCATCGCGGTAATTTCTATCTTCTTTCGCAAGCAATTGCGGTCTCGGGAATCGCATTATGCCTCTTCATGCTGATCTCATATCGCAAGAATCTTGATCGCATTACTTTCCTTTCCGTGATGTCGTTCTCCGTACTACCAGTATTGGCGACCATCTACCAAGCACTGGCATACGGTTTTTCATTGCAATGTTTGGCGATCGTGATTTCCACACAGATTATGTTCATCATGGACACCGTGGAACTGAACCTGCGATTCTACTCGCAACAGGCCGCCTACGAAAAAGCAAGGTACGAAGCCGAACATGACGGCATGACCGGTTTGCTGAACAAAGAAGCGGGATATAAACGCATGCGCAAATACTTCGACCGCATGGATTCGCACGACGAAGCGATACTGATGTTCGTCGACATCGACGATTTCAAAACCATCAACGACACATACGGACACACAGTCGGCGATTTCTGGATCCGCGAGGTCGCATCCCAGCTTCGGCACATCTACTGGCAAGATGACATCATCTGCCGATACGGCGGCGACGAATTCATAGCACTCATCCGAAACACCGCCAGCGAACAGGTGCTCGAAACCACGCTGGGCATGTTCTTCCAACAGTTGACACGCGCCTCGGAACAGCACGGGCAAGACGTGCATTGCAGCGTAGGCGTGTGCCGCATTGCCGCCATCCGCATCAGCGGAAACAGGGATATCAGCAGAAACACGGATGGAGGAAACGGCGAAGATACCAGAGGCGGCGTGGATTTCGGCCAATGCGTCAAACAGGCCGACCTGGCGCTGTACGAAACCAAGCGATTCAACAAAGGAACATTCACCGTCTACAATTACGACCGTCCCCAGCCAGCATCCGCAATCTGCACCTAGGAGCGGCCGGAAAGCGTGAGGAAGACGAGAATCACATTAAGCGCAACAATCAGCGAAACAACCATCATATTGATCGCGAATTTCACCGGACCATCCACATAATCGCCCATTAATGAGCGATCGTGAGTGTATTTCATCAGCGGAATGATCGCGAACGGAATACCGATCGACAGTACCACCTGCCCTATGATCAGCGCCTCCGTCGGATTCTTCGCAAACCACAGTACAACCAATGCCGGCACAAGCGTCACCACGCGGCACGCCCACATCGGCGCTTTGATCCGCAACAGTCCATGCATGATTTCGGCACCGGCGTACGTGCCGACCGATGTGGAGCTCAGGCTGGAAGCCAGCAGTCCGACCGAGAAAATCGTGCCGATCACCGGCCCAAGCACCTGTTCGATGGCTTGTTGCGCACCTTCGATCGTATCCGTACCGGTCATGCCATGCAGTGAATTTGCTGCAAGAATCAATAGCGCAAGATTCACCGATCCCGCAAGCAATAATGCCCAAAACACGTCTATTTTACTGCCGTGCAACAGAGTTTTCACACTCGGTTTTGGCTGTCCTGGCGCATAATGATCGTTCACCAGCGTGGAATGCAGGTAAATCGCATGCGGCATCACCGTGGCACCCAGCATGGAAGTCGCCATCAAAACCGTTTCCGTTCCTTGAAAATGCGGAACAAGACCTTGCAAAACTTGCACTGGATTTGGTGGATCAATAAAAAGTCCTGCAATGAAACCAAACGTGATCACTAGCAGTAATCCGATTATCATTCTTTCGAAAATATGATGCGTCGCACTTTTTTGAAAAATTAATAGTACTGTCGAAATAATCCCGATTATGCATCCGCCGACAAAAAGTGGTAGTCCAAATAATAGTTTCAGTGCGATTGCGCCACCAATTACTTCTGCAAGATCAGTTGCGATGGCAATAACTTCCGCTTGCATGAAAAACATGAATCGGCCGCCGTCGCCAAGTCGTTCCCCTAAGATTTCCGGAAGACTATTTCCTGTGACAATGCCAAGTTTCGCGGATTGATATTGAATAAGCACGCTCATGCAATTGGCGAGCACCAGCACCCATACCAACAAATAGCCGTACCGCGCGCCGGATGTGATATTCGCAGCCACGTTGCCTGGGTCCACGTAGGCGACGGCCGCCACAAAAGCGGGACCAAGCATGCCAGCAAGCGCATGCCCGTAATGCTGGTGAGATTGTGGTTGCGGAGTAGTTATTGCATTCTTTGAATCCATATCGTCCTCCATATCCGCGCAATGTTATAGCGCGCTTACCTGCATGGAATTGTTACGGCCGTTACGCCTCCCGCTAAACTGGTGTGGAGAACATCGCATATTCGATTCAAGGGGTTGTTTCCATGGCTACTTTCCATACTCCGATGGTTACGCTTTCCGACGGCAATCTGATTCCGCAGATCGGTTTGGGCGTGCTGCGCATCGACGATGAGGGCGTTACTCCCGTAGTTGAGAGCGCGCTGGAAGCCGGCTATCGGCACATCGACGGTGCCGCGGGATACAACAACGAGGCCGGTGTGGGGCGTGCGCTGCGCAATGCGGGCTTCACGCAAGGCGAGCATCGCAAGAATCTGTGGGTCACGACGAAGCTGCGTGATTCCGAGCAGGGGTATGACAGCGCGCGCAAAGCGTTCGACCGCCAGCTTAGTCTGCTACAACTCGACTATGTCGACATGTATATGCTCCATTGGCCAACTCCGTTCGACTGGCGTTCCGGCGAAACGTGGAAGGCATTCACTGAGTTTCGTGCGGAAGGACGTGTGCGCACACTGGGCGTGTGCAATTTCATGCCCGAACATCTTGACCGCTTGCATGAGGAGACGGGCGAGTATCCGGCCGTCAACCAGATCGAACTGCACCCGACCTGGCAGCAGCGCGAGGTTGTGGAATACTGCAAGGCGCACGGCATTGCAGTGGAAGCGTATTCGCCGATGGCCCGCGGCGCTGATTTGAACGCTGGAAATGGCACGATCGAACGTATCGCAGCTGCGCACGGGGTCACCCCGGCACAGGTGATTCTGCGCTGGCATATCGAAAATGGAACAATCATCATCCCCAAGTCGACGCATGCGGAACGACAGAAGCAGAATCTCGATCTGTTCGGTTTCGCGCTTGCTCCTGAAGAGCATGCCGCGATTGACACGCTTGATGGTCCGACGCGCGCAGGTCATGATCCAATGACGTTCACCTACGCCTGATATTCCCAATTCCGCAATTTCAGTGTGTTGCATGTATTATTTCAATACTTATGGCACGAAAGAATAATCGTAATTCTTATAATTATCGGAATATTGAGCAAGATGTGCGTGATATTCAGCGGGCTGGCAAACGGTTCAAAAAAAGTTGGATTAATGCTGACGGTCCGCTGGAACGCATTCTCATTCTGCTGGTCGTCGTTGCGGTAATCGGCGTCACTATCGGCATGCTTCTGCCGAAAGTCAATCCGACCGTAGGTGAGATTACCGGCGAATACACGGCAACCGGCACTGCCGCGGAAACGTTGGAAAAACTTACGGTTGACGACAATCCCAGCAAAGCCGGATATGATCGCGACGCGTTCGGATTCCGAGAAACCGACAACGACGGCAATGGTTGCGACGTGCGCGAAGATGTGCTCGCCCGCGATTTAACGGACGTGCAATATAAGAACAGCCGCAGCTGCCAAGTTGCGTCGGGTACACTCGATGACCCATATACCGGTCAGACCATTCAGTTCGTGCGCGGAGTGAAAACGTCTTCGGCGGTGCAGATCGACCATGTGGTCGCGTTGGAGAATGCATGGCAGTCGGGCGCGAACACGTGGGATCATACGAAGCTGTACCAATTCGGCAATGACATGTACAATCTACTGGCCGTGGATGGGCCGGCGAATCAGCAGAAGGGTTCCGCTTCGGCCGCATACTGGCTACCGACGAACAGCGAATACCGTTGCGATTACGTGGCTCGGCAGATTGGCGTGAAAGACAAGTACGGACTGACCGTCACCACGCAGGAAAAGCGAGCGATGCTTTCCGTGCTGCACGGCTGCCCCGCACAGGAATTGCCGGCAAACTGAAGCTAATTCCTGTCTAAACAAGCCCTGTTCTGCGTCTGCGCAAGTCCGGAATTGGCCTTGAAATCGGAGTTGTGCAGGCGTCAGGTCAGCTACACGCGAGTGGTGGCGCGGGCGATCACGCGCGACTGCACGGTGATGCAGCTCGGTTCAAGCGTGCGCGTGCCGTCAATCCGGTCGAGAATACGGCTGACCGCAGTCGGCGCAATCCAGTCAAGGCAGGAATCCATGGTGGTCAGCGGAGGCTGAAAATAGGCGGCTTCTTCAATGTTGTCGAAGCCGATCACCTGCATCTGGTCGGGCATGGAAATGCCGTTCGCAGCCAAGGTGAACAGCGCTCCCAACGCAAGCTGGTCGTTGAATGCCACAATCCCGTCGAACGGAATTCCGGAATCGATGAGCTGTTGCGTAATGCGAGCGCCGGAGCCGATCGTCCAATCCTGGCCCGTGTTCATCACCAATCGCGAATCGAATTCGATACCTCGCACGGCGCATGCTTCAAGCACGCCGCGGAGTCGCAGTTGCGCGTTGCCTTCAATGGCGTCTCGTACGGAATCAATGTGTTCCGGTTCGGTTCGAGAACCCACCACCGCGAGTCGAGTTGCTCCATGATCTAACAGGTATTCGGCAGCAAGGCGGGCTTCCTGAATATCGTCGGGGGTAACGTGGTCGGCTTTGCCGTGCGTGGATCGCGCGCCTACGCATACGAGCGGATAGTCCACGTCTAGGTCCGCCGCCTCAAGGTTTTCTACTTCGGAGATCGATAGAATCATGCCGTCGGAGACGGTGGTGTTGAAGTTCCGCAGTAATGATTGCGCACCTTTGGCGGATCCCTCGGCATACGTGGTGACATATACGGAATAGCCGTAGCCACGGGCCGCATCGATCACGCGATTGGCGAGCTCCGACAGGTAGGGAGCGGTTAGGGTTGGCACGGCGAGTGTGATGAAGCCGGTTTTGCCGCGGTTGAGATTTCGTGCGGCCACGTTCACGCGGTATCCGAGGCGGTCGATGACTTCCTGCACTTTTTCTCGCGTGGAGTCGGTCATGCGCCCGGAATGGTTGATCACGTTGGATGCGGTTTTGAGCGAAACGCCCGCCTCTTCGGCCACGTCTCGCAGGGTGACACGCTTCCTATCCGCTTTCGGCCCCAGCTTTGACTCGCCCATGTTCATCTCCAGGATCATTCGATATACCGGTGAAAGTTTACCAGTTATAGCAAGCCCGCCACCTGAAGTTTCAGTATGGCGGGCCTGGGTTATGTGAGGTTGGTGAGATTGGTGAGATTACGTGAGGTCACGCAATCAATCACGCGGAATCATGCGGGATTACGCGCGCTTTACGACGAGCACGCCGTTGCGATGCACGGTATAGCTGCCCGCCCGCTCCCCTGCTTCCGTTTGAAACAGGTAGACCGGTTCGCCGTCGATGCCCTGCAATGCGATTTCCTTCTTGCCTCGCGGAAGGTAGAAATCGAAGGTTGCGTCTGCGGACTTGCGCACGGTGTGCAGCACGTCTGGATTGGCCGGATTTGCGGAATCTTCCACGATATTGGCGCTCACGAATTGCGTGAGATCAGCCACGTTGAGGTCGCATCCAACGAAGTACGTTTCGCCGGAACCGTACGGATTGCAGGTGATTGCGGCAGTGCCGTCGAGCTCCCATTCGTCGGCTTCCTCACCTTCGTAGGTGGCCAGCACTTGCGTATGTTCACCGTCGACGTTCACGTCGTTTTGCCACAGGCGGGTGACCGCTCCGGAACTCAAACGAATCTCAGCGGGATCACCTTCGGCTTCGGTGCCGAGAATATTGAATTCTTCGCCGCGAATGCCCAGCATTTCACGCAGTAAGCCATCGCCGGCTCCCGGGTATCCGCCGAGCCAAGTGTGGAAGTTCTCGTCAATCAGTCCGGTTGCATAGCCGATGACCACACGGCCACCTGCGGCTGCGAAATCGGCCAAACGCTGCGTGTCTTCGGCACTGAGCATGATCACAGTCGGCAATATGACGGTCTTGTACGAGCTCCAATCGTATTTCAGAGGCACAATGTCGGCGCGGGTGCCCGCGTTGAGGAACGCGCGGTACCAGTCGCGTACGTCATGCCAATGGTTGAGTTTCATGCTTGGCAGGGTTTCGGAGCGCGTGGCCCATTCGGATTCCGCGCTGAACAGGATCGCCGTGTCGGAGAGTTCCAGTTCGGTGCCTTGCACGCCAGCGTCACCGAGGGTTTTCAGCGCTGCACCCAGTTCGCACACCTGACGGAACAGTTTGGTGTTTTCGCCCGCATGGGGCACGAGCGCGGAGTGGAAGGATTCGGCGCCGAATGCTGAGGCACGCCACTGGAAGAAATTGATGGCGTCGGCGCCCATGGCCACGTGCGCGATGGAGTCTCGTACGGTTTCGCCCTTGCGCTTGCGTGCGTTGAGCGGCTTCCACTGTACGGCCGAAGTGGAGTGTTCCATCACATACCATGGCTTGCCGAGCGCGAGGGAATCCATCAAAGCGTCGGAGCAGAACAGTTCGTCGATATGCGATTCGCCCTCGTGGAAGTAGTGGTCGTTCGACACGAAATTCACTTCGTTGGCCCAGTCAGCATAATCCATGCAGCACTGGTCGGTGGAAACCATGAAGTTTGTGGTGAACGGCTTGTCGGGGCAGATTTCGGCGATCGCGTCACGTTCGGCCTTGTAGAAGTCGAGCAGCATATCGTTGCCGAAGCGTTCGAAATCAAGCTTTTGACCGGGGTTCACCATGGAATCGGCACCCATGAAGCGCGGGATGAGCACTTCGTGGAATCCATTCATTTCCTGACCCCAGAAGGTAGTGCCCCATGCTTTGTTGAGGTTTTCGATGGTGCCGTATTTACGTTCGCACCACAGGCGGAATGCGTTGAGCGCGTTGTCGGAGTAGTCATAACGGTTGTTCCAGCCGTATTCGTTGCCCATATGCCATGCGGTGACGTACGGATTGGTGCCGTAGCGTTCGGCCAGCTTGCGGCACAGGGTGAGCGCATATTCCTTGAATACCGGGCTTGTTGGGCTCCAGGATTGGCGGGATCCAGCATTGACGGGGTGACCGAACTTGTCTTGCGGAAGCACTTCCGGGTGCTTTTCGTACAGCCACAGCGGTGCGGTTGCGGTTGCGGATGCCAGGTCAACCGCAATGCCGGCTTTGCCAAGCTTGTCGATGATACGGTCGAGCCAGCCGAAATCCCAACGGTTTTCTTCCGGCTGAATGCGATCCCAGCTGAAAATTGCCACGGCCACGGTGTTGACACCGGCCTGCTTCATCAGGCGGACGTCGTCGTCCCACACGTCTTCCGACCACTGGTCGGGATTGTAATCACCGCCGTATGCGATGCCTTTGCCGTTGTCGGTCAGCAGTTCCGGCCATTTGAACGTGCGATGCATGGATTACTCCTTTGTGTGCGTATGGCATCCGCTATAACGCTGAGGATGCCAGCTCGACAGCTTCCCTTCGAAAGCTTTCGTAAAATCTTTTTATAAAATCTAGTATATATATTTATTAAGATATTTGAGATGGTCCCGGGGATGTTCACGATGACACCCCCGAGGTCTTATTTTTTGTTCTTTTCGGACGATTGCCGAAAAATCGGTATGCGCTTTACCGAAATTTCAGCATGCGACCGTTGCGATCATTCCTTGACCGCGCCCGCGGAGAGGCCGGACT
>ERZ826220.1973-NODE-1973-length-18704-cov-4.280069_pt1 | contig 18704 bp, 16 predicted proteins | sample MGYA00519927_ERZ826220 | MGnify/ENA primary metagenome ERZ826220 (study PRJEB31778, sample SAMEA3449225) | human gut metagenome | biome: human gut; feature: human-associated habitat; material: faeces | place: United Kingdom | collected 2010/2012 ...
GATGTCAGTCCATTCCCCGGGAACCGTCAGCTTCAATTGGTCGCAGAAGCGGTCCTGCAGGGTCTCGAGGTCAACGGTGCTTTCGGGCAGGTCATCGTAGGAGATGGTCATGCTCAGAATGGGACCATTGTTGGGCAGGTAACTGATAAAGATGGTGGCGTCCAGTGTAAGGGCGTTCTCCGGTGAGGCAACTTCCTCCGGCGTGGCACTGCAATAGGTCAGTTGCAGTTGCTCTACACCGGCCGCATCAGAGTAAAAAATACAGGTATGCAGACCAGTATAATGATAGTCGCCTCGTTCAGCAGTTTCAGCGGCTTCCGTGACATCGACCAAGGCGAGAAGCGCGTTCAGCTGTTCATCGCTCAGCAGACCACGGCGTTTTGCCTGCCTCAACTTGCCAGACATTCGTGAATACTTTTGGGAATTTCCCTCACCGACCAGAAAATTATTGGATGCACTCAAAATCTTCTGACTATAGAGGGCACTTATGGTGGGGTCCAGCCGCTCTTCATCGGTCATTACACCGGCTACGGCAGGGCGGGTGAGGGCCGTGGTGTCGGCCTGCCGGTCCCGCGCCTGGGTCAGCAGCGGCGGCGCAGCCAACAGGGCGGCGCAAAAGGCGGCCGTCAGCCAAAAACGGGGGTCAATCGTCAGCTTCTTCATGGGCGTACACCTCCTTGGGCAGGGTCAGGGCGACGGTGGTGCCTTCGCCCACGGTGCTGGCAAATTCCAGCTTGGCGCCAAAGGCGGCGGCAATGTCGGCGCAAAGGGCCAGCCCCCAGAGCAGGGGAGACTGGACACAGCCCTTACGTGTGATGACGGTAGCTCCCGCCTCGAGGAAAAGCGGCATGGAGCCGCCGTCCTCAGGGCCGAGGACGACCACTTCGTAGCCCATGCTGCGCAGCACCGGCACGGCGCTCACCAGCACGATGGGCGCACCGGTCATGTCCAGCAGGTGGCTCATGATAAAGACGCGCTTCCCCTTTACAGACCAGACGTCTTCGGCGCAGATGTCCCGCTCATAGTGGGCCAGCGCCAGCGGGAGGCAGACGTGGCTGCGGCTGAGCTTCGCCGCCAGCGTCAGCAGTTCGACGGGATTTTCCGGGTCGCGGGCTTCCGCCTGACAGCGGCGCAGCAGCTCCCGGGAGACGAGGGCGCAGCCCGGGCAGGCTGCAAAGCCCTGGCTGTGATAGAGGGTGGTGACGCCTGAGTAGCCGAAGACGGCGTCGCTGGTGACGTAGTCTGCGCCGCTGCGCAGTGCGTCCGCAAAGCAGGAAAGGGCCGTGGACATCAGGAAAAGGTCTTCCCTGACCAGAAGCACACCGGCGGCGCTGCCGAGGGCTTCGGGGCGGAGGCTGTCCGTCAATAAAAATTTGCGGTGGAGCTGGTCCTGCAGAGAAGCTTTCAGGGCGGCGTTCCGCCCCGGCGCATAGATGCCGAGAAAAACTTCCTGGGTGTCGAGATATTCCTGTTTGGCGAGCTGAGCCCGCTGCAGAGTGGTATAACTGCTGTACATCGTATCCTCCTCTCCGCAGGCAGGCTTAATGGCTGCGATGGAACAGCCCCAGCAGGCGGCGCAGGGGCAGCGTGAGTTTCCAGCTGCTGGAAGAGAGGATGTTTTCCAGCGAGCTCTCGTAGGCTTTGCTCCGGGCGCTCAGCTCGGCGTTGGCCTGATGCAGCTCGGAGAGATTCTTCTGCAGGGCCTCGATGGTCTGCTTCTGGTCAGCCGTAGTCTTTTCCAGCTGGTCGAGGTGCTTCTGCTCGCAGACGCGGGTCTTCTGGAAATACTGTACGCCCTCGAGAACGGCGGCGAACAATGGGTCGTCAGCCAGCGGCTCCAGCGGGAAGTAGCAGTAGCTCACGCCCAGCTTCATCCCGGCGGGGAAACGGTTCAGACCTTCCAGCATGAAATTCGGGTCGTTGTTGAGGAACAGGATGCCGTCGCCATGGAGCGGCACACCGTTCACCGGGCGGCAGAGGATGCGGTCATCCGAGAAGACGAAATCGGTGATGCAGCAAGGCAGTTCACCGGGGTCGAGACGGAGATTGAACGCGGCCTCCGGCAGTTCGAAGGTCGCTGTCACCATGCCGTTCAGCTCGTCGTATTCGTAGTCCGGGGCCTTGACGGTGTCTTTCTGGGAAAAGCCGAACCCGGCATCATAGTAAAGCAGCGGCTGCACCAGAGCAGGCGAGTCGGTCTGCCTCTCTCTCTGGGGGTGGGCAGCATAGAAGGTCTGCAGCTGCTTTTCCAGCTCAAGGCAGCGCTGGGCCAGCCGCGAAGTGCCTTCGTCTGCAAGTTTGAGCTGTTGTTCAAGGTCCGCAATGCGGCTGCGCAGAGCCGCTTCAGGAGTTTCGTTCATCATTACCGGGGCCTCCTCCAATTTATCGCAAGGCGTACAACCCGCGCTGCAAGCCCATGCATCAAAAGTAACTATAGTCTACCCTCAAAATGGCTGGATACCAAAGCGCAGGAATTTCAGTGTTTTGCCGCATAGCGGCGGGTCTTGCTCCGCTGCCGGGGCTTGTCCGCAGGCTTGCCGCCCCGAAGCTTCCGGCCAAGCTCTTTGCGGCGCATCAGAAGTTCGGTGACGGCGAAGATGGACACAAGCGAGAACACGAACTGCAGCAGCATCCCCTGCACCGGATGGTCAGCATACTTTGCAGCCATCAGATACCACGGGATGGCCGTCAGCTCCACAGTGTGGATGCAGAAGATGAAGAGCGAGCGCCGGCCCACCCACTCGATGGCATGGGAGATGGGGCCGTCCACTCGGCGCTGCCATTTCAAAAAGAGCCGGATGATGCCGTAGCCCACTGCGCCATCCAGCAGGATGCTCAGCGGCCCCATCGTCCACTCACCCAGCGAAACGCAGTCGGTGCTCTGGGTCAGCAAAACGCCCGCGACGACGCCCAGCGCGGACGCGATGAGGCCGGCCTTGGCTCTGCCGGAGAGGGGAGTTTCAAAAAGACGGCGCTTCTTGGCCAGATAGCCGATGTAAAGGTAGGGCAGCGACACCATGCCCTGTGCGATGCAGAAAGGAGCCTCCCACACCAGCGTGACGCCCCAGCCAAGCAGGGTGACGCCGACGACTGCGGGGGTTATGTACCGCTCGGGGAAAATCTCGAGCAGCACGTCCAGAAGCACCCACGCCAGCATCAGAGCCACTAAGTACCACATGGGTCCGCAGGAGAAAAACTGCTGCCCGAAGTAAGTGGCCGTGTGGGGCAGGCCTAACAGGAAACCGCCTAAGACCTTGGCCGATTCTGAGATGGCAGCATCCCACGAGCCGAAAGCTGCGTGGTGAATGAAAGCGTGGAGCACCGTGGTGGCCAGCGCAGTATAAAGGTAGGGCTTGAGCAGGGTCTTGAGCTGCTGCTCGATGCATTTGTGGATGGAGCGCTTGCGGAAGCCGTAGCCGCTGGCAATAAAAAAGGCGGCCATCAGCGCTTCGCGGTAAGCGAACAGCGCGAACGCGAAAGGGGTGACGTCGTTGGTGCCGAGGGGGTAAAGCTCTGCCGTGTGGGCAAAGACAATGGCCAGCATTCCGATGCCTTTCAGCAGGTCGAACATGCCAAGGCTGCTTACAGTGCGGGGCTTGGTGCCTTCCATGAAAAGGGTCCTCCTTGTGCGCCATCCGTCCCGGAGGCCCCGGAAGGCCGTGTTTTAGGCGCGATAAATAAAAATATGAAGCTCGGCGGGGAGCTTTTTTGCCAAATGATATAAACAGTATAATGCTTTTTGGGCTTGCTGTCAATTTGATAAGGACTCGACCTCCGGGTGAAGTTTCGTCCTGACGAAAAAAGTGTATCACAGCTTTTCGCGCATCGCAACAAAAGGAAAGAATTACATCTGCCTGCACAAATTGAATGCAAGCTCAAGTTGCATATTTGTGCAATTAAATCTTGCGTTTGCGCTCTGCTTGCGGTATACTGTTGCCATAAGGAGCCGTGCCAAAGTTTTCCTCGAACTGCCAGAGATTCGGAATGACTCTGGAAAGTGAATGAAAAAAGTGCTGAGCTGAAAATTTGACAAAAAAGGAGAAAAACCGATGGCTGAATACATCAAAGTACCCGCAGGCGTATACGACATGGTGACCCGCTGCATGGAGCAGGAGTTTCCTGATCATGTGGCCATTCGCTATGTGGCCGAGGACGGCAAGACCGTCGTGGAGAAGAAGTATCGCGAGTATGCGCAGGACATCCGCCGGATGGTGGCCTATCTCAAGGCCGAAGTGCCGGACATCAAGGGCCGGCGCATCGTTCTGCTGAGCCGGAACTGCTATGAATTCTGCGTGGCGTCCTACGGCATCATCCTCGCCGGCGGCGTTCTCGTGACCCTGAACCAGAAAAAGACCTGGGAGGAGCTGGAATATGAGCTGGGCCTCGTGGAGCCTGCCCTCATCCTGAACGATGGCATCGACTACGGCTGCCGCGCCGAGCTGGAAGCCGCCTACGGCCCGAAGCTCCGCCCCATGGACTGCTATAAGGATACTGCCCCCGGCGAGCTGACCAACTGCGTGGGCCACGATGATCTGATGATGCTGATGTTCACCTCCGGCACCACCGGCCGCAGCAAGGGCGTCATGCTCTCGGAGCGGAATATGTGCGCCAGCCTGCACACCTATTCGGAGGTGGCAGAGAACTGGATCACCAACCGCCTCCCGGCAGGCCAGAAGCTGCCGCTGAGCCATATGACCCTGCTGCCCCTCTTCCACATGGCCTGCTTCGTCTGCGTCATGTCCTACCCGCCTGCCGGATGGGCTCTGAACCTCTGCGGCGACATCCGCGACTTCTACCGCGACCTGGGCCTGATGCACAGCGACGTCATGGCCTCGGCCCCCATGCTGGTGGAGACCATCTACAATGACATGAAGCGTGGCCGCGTCAGCCGTCTGAACGGCCTGTGGGACCTGTGCTGCTCTTCCGCTGCCCTCGACCCCAAGATGCTGCTGGAGCTGGCCCAGAACGGCTTCGTCGTCAACCAGTGCTACGGTATGACCGAGACCTTCGGCGACGGCATCCTGAACTTTACGCAGGTCGAAAAGCACATGAGTGCCGTGGGCAAGCCCGACGACCACGTTCAGTATAAGCTGGACGAGACCGGAGAAATTTGCATCAAGGGCGACTGCGTGATGCTGGGCTACTACAAGGACCCCGAGGCCACGGCAGAGGTCATCGACGCCGACGGCTGGTTCCACACCGGCGACCTGGCCCGGATGGATGAGGAAGGCTTCTATTACATCACCGGCCGCAAGAAGAACCTTATCATCCTCGCCAGCGGCGAGAACGTCAGCCCCGAAGAGCTGGAAAAGAAGCTGGCCCTCTGCCCGGCCATCACCGAGTGCATCGTGAAGGAGAAGGGCCAGAAAATTTGTGCCGTCATCTACTGCCCTGAGGATAAGCAGGAAGAGGTCAGAGCCTTCGTCACCGAGGTGAACCGCAGCCTGACGCTGTATAAGCGCATCAGTGCCGTGGAGTTCACCGTTGAGCCCCTGCCCCGCAACGCTCTGGGTAAGCTGCTGCGCAAGTAACAAGTAAGAAGAAACAGTGAAAAGGATACGCCGCGTAGTTGCATTTCTCTGTCGAAACAGGTATTATTACTCTGAGGCAGAATATGTCAAATGCCGGCGTTTCGCTGCAATAAAGAAAACAGCAAGGAGCGACAAAAATGATAAATACTGTATATGAGCTCATCACGGACGTCATGGCGAAGCAGTACCCCGACCGGGTGGCTTTCCGCTATGTGGCCGCCGATGGCAAGACTGTGGTGGAAAAGACCTACGCCCAGTATGTGCAGGACATCCGCAGGGCCGTTACTTATTTTAAGGAGAATATCCCCGACATCAAGGGCAAGCGTGTCGGCATCATGAGCCGCAACTGCTATGAGTACGGTGTCAACAGCTTCGGCGCTATCCTCGCCGGGGCCGTCGTCGTGACCATCAACCAGAAAAAGACCTGGCCCGAGCTGGAATATGAGCTGGGCCTTGCCGAGCCTTCCCTCATCGTCAACGACGGCATCGACTATGGCTGCCGCCCCGACATCGAGGCCGCCTACGGCGATAAACTCCGCCCGATGGACGCCTTCAAGGACAGCGCGCCTGCAGAGCTTGTTGACTGCGTGGGCCATGATGATTTGATGGTGCTGATGTTCACTTCCGGCACCACCGGCCGCAGCAAGGCCGTCATGCTCTCGGAGCACAACTTTTTTACCACTGTGGAGTGCCAGGTCAAATTCGGCGGCGCCATGCTGGACTATAAGCACGAGCATATGCCCGAGGACAAAAACGACGTCCTGAGCAACTTCGCCATCCTGCCCCTGTTCCATCTGGGTACGTTCATCTGCCTCTTCGTTTGGGCCTGCAAGGGCTGGGCGCTGAACCTCTCCGCCGACATCCGCGACTTCTACCGCGACCTCGGCCTGATGCACAGCGATGCCATCGCTGTGGCTCCCATGCTGATGGAGGCCATCTACAAAGACGTCAAGCGGGGCCGCCGCGCCCGCCTGAACGGCATCTGGAACCCCTGCGGCTCCTCTGCCATGTTTGACGGCGCCATGCTGGCCGAGCTGGCACGGCAGGGCATGATGATCACTCAGGTGTACGGCATGACCGAGACCTGCGGCGACGGCATCATCAACTACGAGCAGGACGAAAAGCACATCCGCGCCGTGGGCAAGCCCGACGACCACGCCGAGTACAAGCTGGACGAGACGGGCGAAATTTGCATCCGCGGCGGCTGCGTCATGCTGGGCTATTACAAGGACCCCGAGGCCACCGCAGAAGTCCTCGACGCCGACGGCTGGTTCCACACCGGAGACCTGGCCCGTGTGGACGAGGACGGCTTCTATTACATTACCGGACGCAAGAAGAATATCATCATCCTCGACAACGGTGAGAACGTCAGCCCCGAAGAACTGGAAAATCTGCTGTCCAAGTGCGAGGCCGTCAAGGAATGCATCGTCAGGGAGAAGGGCAAGAAGATCTGTGCCGTCATCTACTGCGGCGAGGCCGACCAGCAGACCGTCCGCGACTTCATCACCGAGACCAACCGCACCCTGCCGCTCTACAAGCGGATGAGCGCCGTGGAGTTCAGCACCGAGCCTCTGCCCCGCACCGGCACCGGCAAGCTGCTGCGCAAGTAAGAATAAACCGGGCAGGCTGCGGAATACTGGAAAAGAGCCGCAGCCGCCTTTAATGGAATTACGAAAGGAAGATTCAAACTATGGAAAGAACCGAGATCGTGTCCCAGATCCTTGCCATTCTGGAAGATGTTGCAGAAATTTCCCCCGATGATGTCAACGAGAACAGCGTCTTGATGGACGATCTGGACCTGTCGTCCATGGAGATCCTAACCGTCGTCGCCGACCTGGAGGAGACTTTCGGCCTGCGCATCCCCGAAAAGGAGCTGCGCAACTTCGTCACCGTCAGCGATTTGGCCGACTATCTGGCCGCACACGCGGGGGAATAAGGAATGGATGCCGAACAGCGCTCTGTTTTTCAGGGTATCGTTTACTATTACCGCGAAAACATGGTCAACTGCCGCTATCAGGTCACGCTGAAAGATGCCGTGGACGGTGCGCTTTTGCAGCAGGCTCTGGATGCGGCCCGGGCAAAGGCACCCTACTATTTCCAGAAGCCGGTGTGGGAGAAAAAGCTGCTCCACCTCGAGCCGTCGGACGCCCCCTGCCCGGTGCGGCAGGGCAGTGCAAAGCCCGAATTTCCCGACGAGAACGGCTTTACGGTTGCCCTGAGCTATGAGGGAAAAGTCGTCTGCTTTGACTGGTTCCACTTCCTGACCGATGGCCGGGGCATAGCACCCTTCATGACCATGGTGCTGCAGTTCTACTGCAACCTGCGGTACGGCACGGCTTTCGAGGGCCAGACCCTTGAGACGGACCCTGCCTACGACATCGAGGACATCCTTGCAAAGTACCCCGAGAGTCAGGTGGCCAACGATATGCAGCGCCCCGTGGTGCAGACATTTGAAGAGACGCCCACCTGCTGCCGCATCCGGCTGGAAAAGGCGGGGCTTGTGGACGCTGCCCTCCGCTGCGGCGTCAAGCCCTTCAGTACCCTCACGGCCCTGCTCTGTAAGGCGGTGCGGGCGTATCTGGACAAGGACGAGGTGCTCTACAGCTACTCGACAGACGCCCGCGACGCGCTGGGTGCGCCGAACGCCCTCTACAACTGCGTGGCATCCTTCCAGCGCAAGCTGCCGCTGACGGCAGATGCCCCGCTGGCCGAAGTGGCCGTGGGCGTGGACGCTGACCTGAAAGAGAACCTTTCCGCTGAGCGAAAACTGTTCCGGATCGCGGAGCAGATGGGCTGGGTCTACCGGGTCTACCAGCAGAAAGCCAGCCTCAGCATCAAAAAGCGCATCTTCCAGATGGGCGAGTACATCAGCGGCTTCCCGGCGGACTTCTGGGTGAGCTATCTGGGCGACCCCTTCGCCCCGTCCAGCCCGGAGCTGACCCGGTACATCGAGGACTTCCAGACCTGGGTGCCGGCGGACGGCGCTTCCATCGGTCTGGAATGCACCAGCCTGCATGGCATCATCACCCTCTGCGTCAAGAACAAGGTGCCGCGCCCCGGCTTTGCCGAGGCTCTGCGCGCCGCGTTCGAGGCCGAAGGCATCAAGGTGCTGGAAGCCGCAGAGCTGGGCGCAGACAATACATAAAAGAAAACCTCTCCGTCACGCCGTAGGCGTGACGGAGAGGTTTTTATCCAAAAAGTAATTTTTACATCAAATTTTCATACATCATACTTTTGTGAAAAAATCGCCTGAAAAGCCGATTTTTCCCTTGCATCCAACTGTTTGCCGTGGTAGGATAGATCGAATGTGAACGAAACACACTGGGAAATGGACAAAAGTGAGGAAAATCGTATGGAAAAAAATAAGAACAGCGGCTCGGCACTGGCAAGAAAGATGGCAGTGTCTCTGGTTTGCGGTCTGGCGGCAGGCTTTGCCTTTATGATGCTGCGCGAAAAGCTCGTGGCTTCCGGCAACAGCGGCATCTGGCAGACCATCAACAACCTGCTCTTCCAGGACATCACCGCAGAGGGCGCAGAACGTGCGCTCGGCCTCTTCTACATCATCGGCCAGCTCTTCATCAAAGCACTGCAGCTGGTCATCATCCCGATGGTCTTCACCTCCATCGCGCTGGCCATCGGCAGCATCGCCGATACCCGCACCATGGGCCGCATCTCGGCCAAGACCCTCTTCTGGTTCCTGCTCTGCTCCTTTATGGCGCTGGCACTGGCCGGATGCGTGGGCTACGCCACCTATTCCATGGGCCTCTTCAACGCTCACATCGAGGGCCTGACGGAAGCCTCCGGCTCCACCGGTTCCAACCCCCTGAACGTGGTGCTGAATGTCATCCCCTCCAACATCGTCACGGCTTTCGGCAGCAACAATGCTGTTCTTTCCTCCGTCTTCCTCGCGGTGGCTGTGGGCCTGAGCATGAATGTGCTGGGTGAGAGCCGTACTTCCACCCTCCGCCGCCTGCTGGGCGAGGTGAACGACGTGGTGGTGGTTTTCCTGAACTTCGTCGTCACAAACTTCGCACCCTTTGCAGTCTTCGTGCTGCTGACCCGCACCTTCGCCATCTATGGCATTGATTACCTCAAGCCCGCTCTGGTGTATGTGGTGGTCACGGTGGCCCTGCTCTTCGTCTTCCTGCTGGTAGCCTATCCTCTGGTGGTGGCGCTGGGCGCAAAGCAGAACCCCATCACCTTCATTAAGAAGATCGCCAACGTGGCCGTCTTCGGCTTCTCCACCTCTTCCAGCGCAGCCACTCTCCCCCTGAACATCAGGGTCTGCACCGAGGATTTCGGCGTCGATGAGTCCATCGCCTCCTTCGTCCTGCCTCTGGGCATGACCATCAACATGGACGGCACCGCCATCATGCAGGTGGTGGCCACTGTCTTCATCGCAGGCTGTGCCGGTTACACCGTTACTCCCGCCCAGCTGGTCGTGGTCGCCCTGCTGGCTCTGCTGGCCTCTGTGGGTACGCCTGCCGCCCCCGGCGCAGGAGCCGTCATCCTCTTCACCATCCTGTCCGGTGCGGGCTTCGTGAATGACAGCGCCCTGCTGGCCTACTCCCTCATCCTCGCCATCAACCGCCCTATCGAGATGCTCGTCACCTCCCTGAACGTGGTGGGCGACGCTGTGGCCAGCATCTGCGTGGCCAAGAGCGAGGGCCTGCTGAACGAGGAAAAGTTCAACGCATAATTGACCTGTAACATACAAAAGCGCCTCTCCGTTTTACCGGAGGGGCGCTTTTTGCGCAGCAGAAGTCTTCTTTTTTACAGACGGCCCAAAGCCGCCGCCGGGGTTTTACGCCGATTTTGCGTCCACATGGTTTCGGGCCGGGCGGCTGCGGCGGTAGAATAAGGCCGTTCCCGGTAAATCGAAAAAGAGAGAAGGAGCCATGAGGCTCATGGAAAGAGAGGACTTTCGCATGAAAGAGAATAAAATGTCCCGCCGCAGCTTTTTGAAGGCCGGTGCCTTTGCATCCGCCGCCGGTATGCTGGCCGCAGCGCCTGCCGCTGCCAACGCCGCTGCCCCCAATGCCGCCAACGCAGCAGAGGAAGAGAACGGACTGCTGGGCGTGTTCGGCGGCAAACCCAAGTATGTCTTCCTCTTCATCGGCGACGGCATGGGCACGGCCCAAATACAGTCCGCCCGATTCTATAAGGGTACGGTGGAGAACAACGGTGCTGTCGTCGAGGGCGAGCTGAGCTTCACCCAGTTCCCCGAGGTGGGCAGCGTGACCACCTACGACAGCACTTCTTTCTGCCCCGACTCCGCTTCCACTGCCACTTCCATCGCCACCGGCCACAAGACCGAGAGCGGCGTCATCAATATGTGTCCGTGGACCCGCGATGTGCCGTATGAGACCATCGCCGAAAAACTCCACGCCCAGAAGAACTACAAGGTGGGCGTCGTCTCCTCCGTCAACATCGACCACGCCACCCCCGCCGCCTTCTACGCCCACCAGAAGACCCGCAAGAATTACTATGAGATCGGCAAAGAGCTGGCCGCCTCCGGCTTCGAGTACTTCGCAGGCGGCGAGTTCCAGAAGGTGAACGGCGACGGCACCGGCCCCAACAACCACGAGATCGCTGCCCAGAACGGCTACAACGTCGTCACCCGTCAGGCAGACGCTGCCACCCTCAAGGCTGGTGCAGGCAAGACCCTCATCATCGCCGAGGCACTGGCCGACGGCAAGGCCATGAACTACGCCATGGACGCCGCCGCAGGAGAGTGGCAGCTGACCGACTACGTCAAGAAGGGCGTCGAGCTGCTGGACAACAAGAAGGGCTTCTTCCTGATGACCGAGTCCGGCAAGATCGACTGGGCCTGCCACGCCAACGATGCCGCCGCTTCCATCCACGATGTGCTGGAGATGAGCAACGCCGTGCAGGCCGCTGTGGACTTCTACAACGCCCACCCCAACGACACCCTCATCCTCGTCACCGCCGACCACGAGACGGGCGGCATGGCCATCGGCTACAAGACCACCAACTACGACACCTTCCTGACCAACCTCACCCACCAGAAGATGTCTTACGCCAAGTTCGACTCCACCTATGTGAAGGGCTACATCGCCAACAAGACTCCCTTCGAGGCCGCCATGGCTGACGTGAAGGCAAACTTCGGCCTGACCCTGCCCACCGACCCCGATGCTACCAGCGCAGGCAAGCTGCTGCTGACCGACTACGAGGTGGAGAATCTGCGCAAAGCCTACGAGCGGACGCTGGAAGTCGGCGCTGCCTCCCAGAAGGAGATGCGCCAGCAGGATTATGAGCTCTACGGCACCTACATCCCCTTCAGCATGGCCATCTGCCACACTATCAACCACAAGTCCGGCATGGACCACACCACCTATGCCCACACCGGCGCGATGGTCAATATCTATGCGCTGGGCGCTGGTGCGGAGAAGTTCCGCGGCGTCTTCGACAACACCGAGATCTACCACAAGCTGGCTGAGCTGACCGGCGTACAGTAAGCCTCTCTCTTCAAACGAAAAAGCCTGTGCACACGCTCCCGGGGCGGGAGGCTGCACAGGCTTTCTTGTGTTCACAGGTGGATGGTGCAGCCGCGGCCCAGCATCTGGGCCAGCAGCATAAGGGTCGAGACGCCGAAGCACCCACCCATCATCAGCAGGCAGAGCACCACCGAGCCGAAGTCGCACCGGCATGCGCCGGGCCGGGCCGAGTAGTAGAGTACCTCGCACCCCAGCAGGATGAGCCCCGCAGCCGGCATCACCTGCCAGATGACCAGCCACGGCAGGCCGGGCAGGAAGCGGGCCAGCAGGAAGAGTGTGCCCGCCGCGATGAGGCAGACGCCCAGCGTCAGGGTGCCGACTCGGCGGAGCGGCTTATTCGTCGTGTTCGTGGTCGAAGTCATCGTCCGTCACCTCGTTTTCGTTCACCACCGGGCCGGAGAGCAGAGGAGCGTTCTCCGGCTGCGCGGCCTCGTCGGCGTGATACTCGCAGAAATCGGCATCCTCGGGGACATCCTTGGAAGCATCCGGCTTTTTGGTCGGATGGGGGCCTTTCACCAGCCAGACGCCGCAGACGATGAGGACCACACAGACCACCACATCCGGCAGGCTGTCCATGACGAGATAGAGGGCGCGGAAAACGGGGGAGGAGTGGCCCCAGCGGTAGACGAGGTCGCCGAGAGTGTTCATGATGAGGTTCTGGTAGGCGATGAGCGCACCGAAGGCGATGAGCAGCCAGCCCACCAGCTTGTGGCTGTCCAGCAGAGCCCGGGCCAGCCGCCTGTCGCGGGGGTCGAAGTGGACGAGGTAGTCGTCCTCCGGCGCGGTGTCCGCGATGATCTGCGCCCGGAGGTTGAAGGTGTCAAAGAAGCTGTACATCCACACCACCACCAGCAGGAGCAGTACCGGGTTGAGCAGTGAGCTCACCATCCCGATGAGGCAGGCCGTGAGGATGAGGGAGAGGCCCCGCTTCATGTAACCCTGATACATCTGGCCTGCGCCGGGGATAAACGCGCAGCAGAAGGTCAAAAATCCGTTTTTCAGCATAACGATCTCCTTGTTTTATGATTTTATGTTTTCTGCCGCGTTCAGCAGGCTTTCCAGCACAGAGGAAACGCGGGTATAGATGTTCTCGCCGGGGCGGGAAGTCACGGGCCTGCCCAGCTTTTCGGGCAGAAGCTTCGGGGGCTGTTTTTCCGGCAGGGTGACCTGGACTGTGGGCAGGAGAGCCTGCAGGTCGCTGCCGTGGTCGGTGACGAAGGTCAGCGCTCCGGTACGCCACATGGTCAGCGCCAACACGGCGGCGACGCCCGCCACCGCAGCCCGGCCATAGGTGCTCTGCATCAGCCGAACCCAGATGGTGCTCATCACGGTACGGCGGACATCCCGGGGCGGGTCGGCGAGGGCGTCGGCGGTCAGAAGTGCGGTGTAACGGTCGGTGCATTTGTCGCAGTAGGCGAGATGTTCGGCGGCTTCCAGCCGTCCCAGCTCGTCCAGCTGCCCGGCGGTGAGGGCGTGCAGCCCTTCGTCGCTCAGACAGCCGTCTTCACGGAACAATTCCATCTCAAAAGCCCTCCTTTCCGGCGGCGCTCAGCTGCGCGGCCAGCATCTTTTTTGCCCGGAAGACCTGCGCCTCCACTGTTTTCTGGGGCCTGCCGCAGAGCCGGGCGGCTTCGGCGGCGGTGTGCTGTTCCAGCAGCATGAGGCGGCAGGGCGTCTTGTAGGGTTCCCGCAGAGCGAGGATGCGCTGCGTCAGCTCCTCTTCGCCCAGAGCTTCCAGCACCTGCGCTTCCGGCTCGCTGCCGGGCGGTGAGCCCTCAAGTGCAAGTACATCGTCGCCGGGGGTGTTCACCCGGCGCGCCCAGGCGCTGCGTAAGTAATCCTTGGCTTTGTTGGAGGCGATGCGGGCCAGCCATTGCTTTTCGTATCCGGCAGGACAGCGGTCCATGCTCCGCCATGCAGAGAGAAAAGTTTCCTGCGTCAGATCCTGCGCATAGCCCTCATCTGCCACCAGCTGACGGCAGATGGTGTAGACGAGGGACTGGTACTTCTGTACCAGCCTGTCAAATTCCAGTGCATTCAATGGCTGCTCTCCGCCTCCTTTCTGCCCGGCATTTCAAGTGCGCTGTCTATCTATACGAACCAGCGGGGCCAAAACCTGCAAAATCGTGGGAAAAATTTTGAAAATGTGGTAGAATGGCCTTATCAAACCTCACAAAGGAGAAAACACGATGGCCTCTGCCACAAAACAGGCACTTCTGGCGGCGCTCTCCGCCGCCCAGGGCGAATGCATCTCCGGCCAGCAGCTGGCGCAGCAGCTGGGTGTGAGCCGCGCTGCTGTCCATAAGGCTGCGGCTGCACTGGCGGCTCAGGGCTATGCGCTGGAAGCCGCCCCCCGGCGGGGCTATCGGCTGGCGGGCGGCGACCCCTTCTGCGCCGAGGCGGTGGGGGAGTATGACGCCCCCATCTACCTCTACGACAAGCTGGAAAGTTCCAACCGCACGGCCAAGACGCTGGCCCTCGAGGGTACGCCCCACGGCACGATGGTGCTGACAAGTCAGCAGACGGCGGGCCGGGGCCGGCTGGGGCGGCGGTTCGAGAGCCCAGCGGGGAAAGGCATTTATCTCTCGCTGGTGCTGCGGCCCGGCCTGCCCATGACCGAGGCGCAGGCCGTCACCGTCAGCGCGGCGGTGGCTGTCTGCCGGGCTGTGAAGCGGCTCTGCGGGCTGGACTTGGGCATCAAGTGGGTCAACGACCTCTATTATAACGGCAAGAAGGTCTGCGGTATCCTGACGGAAGCCGGGGCCGACATCGAGAGCGGCCAGCTGGAATGGCTGGTGGTGGGCATCGGCCTGAACCTGACCTCCCGCCCGGAGGACTGGCCCGAGGAGCTGCGGCCCATCGCGGGCAGTCTCTACCCCGGCGGGCCTGCACCGGTGAGCCGGGCGGCACTGGCCGGGGCCATCGCCCGGGAACTGCTGGGTCTCTGCCCGGCCTTCGACTGTCTGGACGAGTACCGCGCCCGGTGCTTTGTGCCGGGCCACTGGGTCACGGTCTGCACCGGGACGGAGAGCTACGCCGCAAAGGCGGTGGCCATCGACGACGCCGGGCGGCTCATCGTGCAGCGGGAAGGGGGCCGCACCGAGGCGCTTTGCCACGGAGAAGTGAGTATAAGGCCGTCGCCGCTGGCGGTAAAATAATAAACCTCTCCGTCATCGCTGGCGCGATGCCACCTCCCCTATCGAGGGGAGGCTTTGGCAGGCCGGGCCGCTTTGTACTGACGGCTGAAAGCTGAATATGGCGCAAAATACCGTGCCCTGCTTGCGGGGGCAGCGGCTGCTGGACAAGTTATCTCGTCAAGCCGCTGCTGCCCGCTGTAGCAGGGCACTATTGCTTCTGAAAGATTGAGCTTTGCTCGTTTAGAATGGATTTGACCGACACGCCAGAGGCTCCCCCTACTAGGGGCAACGGCGACGACCGCCGCCAGTGACGGAAACAGGGAGGAGCTGTTGGGGCAGCGGCCAGCAAGACGCAAGCGAAGCGCAGCGGATGCTGGGTGCCGCAACCCGGCCCTGTCGAGCGGAGCGAGACTGAGAGGTTAAAACACCCCGAAGCACACCAGCCCCAGCACCGCCGCGATGCCGATGACCTTCGGCACACTGAGCTTGAATTTCTGGAGCAGCACAAAGCAGAGGATGCCGATGGCGATGCCCGGCAGACTGATGCCGCCTGCCTCGGTGATGTAGGTCTGGCGGCAGAGGCCCACCAGAACACCCAGCACCATGCCGATGCAGACAGGCTTGACGATTTTCATGATGTAGCTCATCACCCTGCTGGTGCGGAACTTCTGGAAGAACGCCGCCGCCAGAAGCGTCAGCGTCAGGGTGGGGCTCAGGACGCCCAGGACCGCGAAGACGCCGCCCGGCATCCCGGCGGTCTTGGTGCCTGCAAAGGTGGCGGCGTTGACGCCCAGAGAGCCGGGGGTCATCTCGGCGATGGCGATGAGGTTCGTCAAATCGGCGTCCGTCATCCAGCCATGGGAGGACATTTCATCCATGATGAGGGGGATCATGGAGGTGCCGCCGAAGCTGGTGAAGCCGATCTTCGCAAACGCGGCGAAGAGCTGAACGAGGGTCTCAAACATGGCCATGTTCGCTCACCCCCATCCAGACCAGCGCGATGACCACACCGGCCACCACCAGCGTCAGATTGCTGATGGACGTAAAGTAACAGAGCACAAAGGCGACGGCACAGATGATGATGGGCATCGCGCTGGTCAGAGCATCTTTGCCGAGGGAGATGGCCGCGCCGCCGATGATGGGGGCCACGGCGCACTGGACGCCCTTGAGGGCCGACCAGACCCAGTAGTTATCTTTAATGGCGTCGTAGATGGCCGTCACGATGGTAAGGGTGACGACGGCGGGGATGCACAGGCCGATGGCCGCGCAGATGCCGCCCAGCACCCCGGCCATCTGATAGCCGAAGAGCAGAGTGATGTTCGCCACCATGATGCCGGGCAGGCTCTTGCCCACGGCGATGAGCTCCAGCAGATCGCTCTTGGTCATCCAGCCGCGCTCGTCCACGAACTCCCGCTCCATCTGGGCAATGATGCTCCATCCGCTGCCAAAGGTGAACGCGCCGATTTTGATAAAGTAAAGAAGCATCAGCAGGGCCATTCGTGCGCCGGTGGGGCGCTGCTGTGCGGTTTCGGGTTTTGTTGTCTGCATGAATCCTCCTGAGATACCGGGTTTGCTGTTCTTTTACCTATAAGATACCACAGACGTCCCCAAAAGGCGAATGGAAAAATGGAATGGTTCCCGGTTCCTGTCAGGAATGCTCGTAAGTCATCCAGCTGCCTTTCCATGCGTAGAGGGCCATCAGCACGGCACCCAGCGCCCACGACACCGGGTAGAGGACGAACACGCCCTCGATGCCCGCAAAGAAGGGGAGAACAAACTGGATCCACACCACACGGAAGAGGCAGAGCGAGATGAGCAGCACCACCATCGGCGGCACGCTGCGGCCGGTGCCGCGCACTGCGCCCGCCATGCCGTGGAGGATGGCCAGCAGGAAGTAGAAGGGGCAGAAGTAGTGCATGGCGCTGCACCCGAAGGCCACCACCGTCTCGTCGGAGGTGAACAGGTGCATGATGGGATTCTGGAACGCCAGCAGCAGCGTGCCGGTGCAGAGGGTGTAGAGCACGCCCATGCCCAGCGTGACCCACATGCCATTCTTCACTCGTTTGAGGTTGCCTGCGCCATAGTTCTGGCCCACGAAGGTCGTCGCCGCCATGCTGAAACTGGTGACGGGCAGGATGTTGAAGCCGTCGATTTTCATATAGGCCGCAAAGCCTGCCATGGCGGCGGCACCGTAGCTGTTGACGCTGGACTGCACCAGCACGTTCGAGAAAGAGATGACCATGTTCTGGATGCCGGTGGGAAGGCCGATGCGGATGATGCGGGAGGTCATCCGCTGATCGGGCCGGATGGCGGAAAGCTCCACCTTGTAGTCGGCGTCCACCTTCATCAGAAAACGGAGGCTCAGCACACAGGAGACGAGCTGGCTGATGTCGGTGGCGATGGCCGCACCCGCCACGCCCATCTTCAGCCCGGCGATGAGCACCAGGTCGAGGATGATGTTGGTGATGGAAGCGCAGGCGAGGTAGATGACCGAGCGGCGGGAGTTGCCCGCCGCGTTGAGGATGCCGGCTGCCATGTTGTAGACGACGCTGAACAGCACACCGCCGAAGTAGAGCTTCATGTAAGTCACGGCGTCGCCGAGAACTTCTTCGGGGGTGTTCATCCAGACCAGCAGGCTGCGGCTGACGGCGATGCCGCCCACCGTCAGGATGAGGCCGAGGATGACCGCGATGGCCAGCGAGGTGTGGACGGCGATGCGCGTTTCCTTTTTATCTTTTGCGCCGAGGTACTGGCTCACGACGACGCCGGCGCCGACGGCCACGCCCTGACTGAAACCGATGAGCAGGTAGATGGGTGAGCCGCTGGAACCCACAGCGGCCAGCGCGTTGCTGCCCAGAAAGTTGCCGACGATGATGGAGTCGGCGGTGTTGTAAAGCTGCTGGAGCAGGTTGCCCAGGATGAGCGGCACCGAGAAGAGCAGGATGCTTTTCCAGATGCTGCCCTCGGTCATGAGCAGGGTCTTTTCCTGCTGCGGCTGTGCCGTTGCGGCCATAGTGTCTCCTCCCTCAAAAATGCAGGAATTTCATAGGTATTTCACAATAAACTTAACAATACATCGTTCTGTGCCGAATGTCAAGCAGAACGGAAAAGAAAGTCCTCCGACTTTCCACATCTTGTTTGCAGATTGTTCAAAACTAACTCAAAGAAACTCCATTTTTATCCGGTACAATAAAGGTGCAGTCGGGAAGACAAGAACGAGATCCCCCATCTCCGGCTTTTGACTTTCCATAAATGCCATGCAGGCAGGATTCATGCGCAGCCCCGCAGCGGGTGCCGCGCCCCTAAAAAATACTGTCCCCCACCTATGCGAGGCAATAGCCACGGCGGCGGACAGACTACCAACAACCTCCTAGCAGCCGCAAATGTTTAGGAGTTCTCATACACAGGCAGCGCCGCTTTCTCCTCCTTTCCACGGCGCTGCCTGTTTTTGTATTTTGGAGTCAACCTCTCCGTCAGCGCTGACGCGCTGCCACTGCCCGGGTTGCGGCACCCAGCAT
>ERZ826220.1976-NODE-1976-length-18671-cov-2.679254_pt1 | contig 18671 bp, 18 predicted proteins | sample MGYA00519927_ERZ826220 | MGnify/ENA primary metagenome ERZ826220 (study PRJEB31778, sample SAMEA3449225) | human gut metagenome | biome: human gut; feature: human-associated habitat; material: faeces | place: United Kingdom | collected 2010/2012 ...
TATCGATCTGCTCCTGGGTGTAATCCTTGATGGCAGCCTGCGCGACCCGCGCGGCAACGATCTGTTCCTGAATGGTCATGGTTTTGCTCCTTTCAAAGCATCGTATTTCTCGTTTCCTTCTGTCCGCCGCATCGGAGGCTCCCATGCGGCGGACAGAGGATGCAAGCCCCGGAAGGAGGGCGTAATCGGGATATGGCTCAGGCGTTATAGGCCTTGGTCAGCAGGTCGAAGAAGTCCTGGACCGAGAGCTCTCTGGGGTTGTTGGGAGTGGACATATTCCGGAAGGAGGCCTCCGCCAGGGCCTGGAAGTCGGCGGGGTCGATGACCTCAAAGTCCCGCATCTTGGGGATCTTGACGTCGGTGCAGATGGACTTCATGGCGTCCACGCAGCTGTAAGCGGCTTCCTCCTCGGTCATGCCGGTGGTGTCAACGCCCAGGTGACGGGCGATCTCAGCATACTTCTCCGTGTTGGCGGGGATGTTGAACTCCGTCACAGTGGAGAGGACCATGGCGTTGGAGACGCCGTGGGGGGTATCATAGCGGCCGCCCAGGGCCTCGGCGATGCAGTGGACGGCGGCCACGTCGGAGTAGCCGAAGGCCACGCCCGCCATGGTGCTGCCCAGCATCATGGCCTTGCAGGACTCAGGCGTCCGCTGATAGACGGCCTCCCGGATGTTGGCGCCGATGAGATCGATGGCGTAGAGGGCGAAGGCGTCCGTAACGGGGGAGGCGGCCTTGCAGGTGTACGCCTCCACGGCGTGGATCAGGGCGTCCACACCGGTGGAAGCCATGACCTTCTCGGGCAGGCCCTTCAGGACGGTGGGGTCCACCAGAGCCACCTTGGGGGCGATCTTGATGTCCAGGATGTTCAGCTTCTCGTGGGCCTCCGTGTCGGTGATGACGGCGTCGAAGGTCACTTCGCTGCCGGTGCCGGCGGTGGTGGGGACGGCGATCAGGGGGACGATGGGATGCTCCAGCACGGCGGGGGTGGCCCAGGTGCGGATGTTGCCGCCGTTGGCCAGCAGGGTGCCCACCGCCTTGGCGGTATCCATGGAGCTGCCGCCGCCGATGGCGATCATGCCGTCGATGCCGTGCTCCCGGGCGAACTCCGCGCCGGCGATGCAGTGGATGTCGCGGGGGTTGGGGACGATCTGGTCATAGATGACGTAGTCCACGCCCTCCGCCTTCAGGGACGCCTCGATGGGAGCCACAATGCCGCAGGCGATGATGCCCTTATCGGCGATGACCATGGCCTTGGTGATGCCGAGCTTCTTGGCCTCCGCGCCGGCGTGGCTCAGATAGCCCTCACCGAACTCGATCCGGGTCGCAAGCTGAAAAGTAAAATCGGGAAGCTTCATGATGGGGTTCCTCCTTCAGTCTTTCAATTGCAGGGAGGCCTCCGCCGCTGCCCTGCTCGACAATCAGCGGTGCCCTCTGCCCTCCTTTCAGCAAACGGCGTGCCAACGGCGGGGAAAACGGAGAAAATATTTTTCTCTTTGTCAAAAAAGCAATCTGACGGAGTGAATTTCCGTCAGATCGCTCAAAGAGAAGGGGGGATATCCCGGGACTGTTTGTTAATTATCAAATTTGCGGAGCCGCGGGAAGGTGCGTCGGGATTTTGCGGCTTTTATGTGTAAAAAATATAGACATTAAGAACACGTTATGTATAAATTTTGAGAATGGGCGGAATTCGACTCTTGAATGTGTTTGATAATTTTACACTTTTCTGCAGAAGAGCAGCCGCCCTGCCTTGACATCGCTGCGCACGATCCCATCCTCCAGCGCCACCGTTCCGTTCACCACCACGCAGTGGATGCCCAGCGGCGGCTCGTCCGGCCGGCCCCGGTCCATGAAATCGGCCCGGTCCAGGATGGTCTTCTCGTCGAAGATCACGATATCGGCCCGTTTTCCGGGCTCGATGCTGCCGCGGTCCTCCAGCTGGAAGCGGCGGGCAGGGAGGATCGTGATCTTCCGGACCGCCTCCATCAGGCTGATGCAGCCCAGGTCCCGGGCATAGCGCCCCAGGAGTCGGGGGAAGGTCCCCGCCACCTCCGGCGCGCCGTTGGAAGGGTAGAAAGGTCCGTCCGCGGCGTTGGTGGAGATGAAGACGAAGTCCTTCTCCAGCGCCTGGCGGACCGCAGCCTCCTCGCCGACGAAGGCCGTCACCAGGGTGGAGGGGCGTTCCTTGCGCAGATGGAAGAAGAGCTCCTGGGTGCAGCGCTCCCCGGCGTGGATGCCGGAGCTCACCAGAAGGTCGCTGTAATCCGCCCCGCCGTATCCCTTCTCCCAGCCGCCGTCGAAAACGCCGGTGCCGATGCAGACGGTGAAATGCGGGTACATCTGGCTGCTGCCGGTGATATCGATGCCGCTGCGCCGGGCCTGCTCCATGGCGTCCAGCACTGCGGGCATCGCGCCGCACATCCCGGCCATATAGGTCAGCTCCAGCAGGTTGAGCTTCGCCCCGGTCTTGGCGGCGACCTCAAAGACCTCATCCAGGGCGGCGACGGACTCCCGTCCGTCCTTCCGGAGATGGACCGAGACCACCCGGTCATAGTCCTTTGCCACTTGGGAGATGGCCAGCAGCTCCTTCCGGGTGACGCCGGGGGCCAGCTCCAGCGGGAAGCAGATGCCGAAGGCGCCGCACTCCATGAAGCGGGCCGCCAGGTCCACCATGGCGCCGATCTCCCGGGGACTGGCCGGGGCGTAGGGGTTTTTGATGCCCACCGCATCCCGCAGCACGAAAGCCTGGGAGACGAAGAAGCCCTGGTTGATGAGAAAGCCCTCCTCCGCAATCTTGCGGATGAGCTTTCCGTTGAGGCGGCGGATGCCGCCCAGCGTCGTGGTGCCGCCCTGCCGCAGGATGCACTGGGCCGCGTAGGCATCGCCGTCCACATGGGACTCAAAGTCGATGAAGCCCGGCGAGACCAGATAGCCCGCGGCGTCGATCTGCCGGGCGCCGTGGATGTTCTGCTCCGTGACGCAGACGATCTTCCCCTCCCGGATGCCGACGTTGGCCCGGAGGTAGCGGCCGCCCACCACATCGATCACTGTGCCGCCGGTGACTGCAAGGTCAAAGCGCTCGTCGCTCCAGTGTTCCTCCATGCCGCTGTCCTCCTTTCCCGTCAGGGTGTCCCTTCGCTCTTCAGATACTTATAGACCGTGGCCCGGCTGATGCCCAGGAGCCCCGCGGCCTTCTTGATGTTCCCGTCGCAGTGGCCCACCATGCGGTGTACATACTCCCGGCAGACGGCGTCCAGGCTGCGCTCTCCCTCCAGGGACAGAAGGCCGCTGCCGTCGAGCTCCATCATGCTGCCGGCGATCTCACCGGGGATGCAGTTCTTCCCGATGATGGGACCATCCGAGAGGATCACCATCCGCTCGATGACGTTTTCCAGCTGGCGGACGTTGCCCGGCCAGTCGTAGCGGCAGAGGATCTCGGTGACCTCGTGGGAGAGCCGCTTGCCGCCCTCCGGGTCATACATCCGCAGGAAGTAATCCAGGAAGTAGCGGATGTCATCGCCCCGCTCCCGCAGGGGCGGGACCTTGATGTGGATGAGGTTCAGGCGGTAGAAGAGGTCCTTCCGGAAGTTGCCCGCCTCGATCTCCTGGATGATATCCTTGTTGGTGGCGGCGATCACCTGGACATCGAAGGCCACCAGCTTGGTGCCGCCGATGGGGACCAGCTTCCCCTCCTGCAGGATGCGCAGGAGTTTTGCCTGCATATCCAGCGGCATGTTGGTGATCTCGTCCAGGAAGAGAACGCCCTTGTCCGCCAGCTCGAATTTCCCCTTTTTGCCGCCCCGCCGCGCGCCGGTATAGGCGCCCTCCTCATAGCCGAAGAGCTCGCTCTCCAGCAGGCCCCGGGGCAGGGCACCGCAGTCCACCGCGATAAAGGGGCCGTTGCGCCGGGGGCCCTCGTTGTGGATGGCCTGGGCGAACATCTCCTTGCCGGTGCCGCTGTCGCCCTCGATGATGACCCGGGTCTCAAAGGCGGCGGCCTTCTTGGCCAGCTCCTTGGCGATCTCCATGCCCTGGGAGTGCCCCTTGATGTCATCCAGGAAGAAGGTGCTTTTGGCGTCCGCCCGGGAGAGCTTGACGGCCCGGCGCTTGATGTCGGAGGACACGGTAAAGGTCCAGACCTCGTCCGCGCCGGCCTCGCTGCTGTCGCTGATCTTGTACTTGTTGAAGAGGGCCTCCCGGGAGCTGTGGGGATTCCGGCTGCTGAAGATGCTGACCCGGGTGTCCCGGCTGAACCTGCGGCCGCTGTAGTCCACCCGGACCAGGCTCTCGATGGAGGGGGAGGTCTTCAGGGCGGTGACGCTCTGTCCCACAGCATCCTCCGCCGCCAGGCCGAAGATATCCATGAATTTCCGGTTGCCGTAGGTGATCCGGTGGTCCGCGCTCACATACATCACGCCGTCGGAGACAGCGTCCAGGATATAGCGCTTCTCCTCGTTCTGCCGCTCCAGCAGGCTCTGGCTGCTGAACCAGCGGAGGTTATTCTCAATGGCCTTCTCGATGGCCGCCACGAACTGCAGGACGTAGTCGCCCATCCGCTCCGTGGCGGTGTAGATCCCCACGATGCCGATGAGCTCACCGGAGAGGCCGAGGATGGGAGCGGCATAGTCCGCGTAGCTGTGGAGCCGCTCCAGGTAATGCTGCGCGCCGGCCACGCAGACCGGACGCCGCAGCTCCGAGACCAGGGAGAAGCTGTTGGTCCCGATGGCCTTTTCCGAGAAATTCTCGATCTCGCGGACCTTTTTCAGGCTGGCCGGAAGGCCGGAGAGCTCACTCTCCACGCCAGTCAGCTTCCGTCCGACCACATCCGTGATGATCCCGTAGAAGGAGCTGCTGCCGATGGTCCCCATGATCTCCTTCAGGATGCCGCTGCCGTGGGTCCGGAGAAAGCCGATGCTCTCGCTGTCCGGGCAGAAGGCGGCCGGCATGTCCGGCTGGAAGCTGACATTCATCTGCCGGCAGCGCCGCCAGGATTCCAGAATGGGCTTCGTGATGATATCCGGGCTGGAGGTCCCCTGCTTCATGTAGCGGACCCAGGCATACTCATAGCCCATGAGCTCCGGGTTGTCGATGTTGTAGAAAGGATTGTAGCTCATTCTCTCACGCCCCATTCGCTGCAGAAAAGCGGTATCAGACACGATGGTCTCCGCGAAAGGAGATCTTTCCGGAGAGAGTGCGTGCGGTCGGAAGCCTGTTTCCATCGTGTAGACTTCATTATATCCTATTTTTCTCTGCGGGGCAAGCCAAACGCGCCCGGAAGGCGGGGAGGGGGGCTGCTATTGACAAGCATCCCCGGGCTTGCTATAATAAATGATACGCAACGAACGATGCACAATGCTCGGCCTGCCGCCGGGAGACCGTCCCCGAGGAAAGGACCGGCGGCTGTGCGATGGGGCAGGGGAGGGAGCGGGCGCTTCGGCCCGGCTCCGCAGAGGGGAAGAATGGAGATCAGAGAGCTGGCGCAGGAGACCTATGCGGGCAGGAAGTTCACGGCCCGGTATCAGACCCACGGGTACTACGATATCCGCGCGGCGGAGGATGGCTTCCGGGTGGAATACCGGCCCTTTACGGCGCCGGAGGAGCGTTCCTTCGAGGATGTCTTTTTCGGGGAGTGGCTGGAGGACCCCATGGCCTTCGGCGCCTTTGAGGACGGCGAGCTGCTGGGCTATGTCGAGGGCTCGCCGGAGACCTGGAACCGCCGCTTCCGCATCAGCAACCTCTGTATTTTTGAGGACGCCGGGCGCCGCCGGGGGATCGGGACCGCCCTGATGGATACCATCGCGAAAGCGGCGGACGCCTCCGGGGCGCGGATGCTGGTGCTGGAGACCCAGTCCTGCAATGAGCGGGCCATCGCCTTTTACCGGAAGAACGGCTTCTCCGCCATCGGCTTCGATCTCTACGCCTACTCCAATCGCGACCCGGAGCGGCACGAGGTGCGGGTCGAGATGGGGAAGCGGCTGGACCAGGCAGGGATCTCCGGCTGACGCGGGGAACGCGGCGCCGGACCACAAGGATCGGGAGGGAAGGGAGAATGAACTACATCCGCATCACCAGGGACAACATCGACCGGGAGCACATCTGCTGCGCCATGTCCGGCAAGCAGAGCCTCCGCAAGAAGGAATGGCTCAAGCAGCGCCTGGAGGAGGGGCTGGTCTTCTGCCGGAGCGAGGAGCGGGGCAAGTGCTTCATTGAGTACCTTCCGACAGAGAACGCATGGGTGCCCATCCGGGCGGAGGGGTATCTCTACATCAACTGCCTGTGGATCGCGGGCGCGATGAAAGGACACGGCTACGCCAACGACCTGCTGGCGGAATGTAGCCGGGACGCCGAAGCCCAGGGGCGCAAGGGGATCTGCATCCTCTCGGCCCAGGGGCGGAAGCGGGAGTTCCTGGCGGACCCGAAGTTCCTGGCGCACAAGGGCTTTCAGACGGCGGACGTGTCGGATTGCGGCATCAGCCTTCTCTATCTGCCGCTTGCCCCGGCCGCCCGGCCGCCGGAGTTCCGGGACTGCGCCAAACACCCGGAAGCCGCGCCGGACGGGTTCGTTCTCTACTACACCGACCAGTGCCCCTATACCAGCTACCGGGTGCAGGAGACCGCGCGGGAGCACGGCATCCCCCTGCGGGTCATCCACATCACGAGCCGGGAGGAGGCCCAGCGCGTGCCCGCGCCGGTCACCACCTACGCCCTGTTCCGGGACGGCAGATTCCTGACCCAGGGCATTCAGTCCGACAAGAAGTTCCTGGCGCTGGCAGGGGGGAAAGCGGACAACGTTTGACAGCGGCGAGGAGGGCAGCGTGCCAATGGACAGAGGGGAGACATCCGCATGAACTGTGAAACGCATTTCTATGAGGGCAATGGCGTCGGCCTGCAATACTGCGAGATCCGAAACGACCGGAAGCCCCTGGTGCTGCTCCACGCCCAGGGGGTGGACAGCCGCAGCTTTTCCCGCGTGATGCCGAAGCTGGCGCGGGATTTCCATGTGTACGCCGTGGACTGCTACGGCCACGGCGGGAGCCTGCACGACGCGGAGCGATACAACGTGGCGGATATCAGGAACGCGGTCATCGCTTTTCTGCGGCACGTCGTCCGGGAGCCGGCCTGTCTGCTGGGGCACTCCTCCGGCGGGCTCATCGCGGCCTATGCTGCCTCCCGCAGCGACCTTTGCTGTGCCCTGGTGCTGGAGGACCCGCCGTTCTTCTCCTGCCAGGGGGAGCGGCGGAAGCAGTCTTTCAACTATGTGGATCTCTCCACCGTCTGCCACGAATTCCTGCGCTAGACGGAGGAGACCGACTTCGTCCTCTACTACTTCACCCACCAGCGGCTCTGGGACTTCTTCCCCGAAAAAGCCAGAGAGAAGGTGCGCCCCAGGCTCATTGCCTCGGCGGACAGCTACCGCAGGAAGCACCCGGAGAGAGACCTGTGGGTGCCCTTCTGGCCCAAGGCGGGCCTGGCCGCCTATCAGGGCATGGACCGCTACGACCCCCGCTTCGGCGAGGCGTTCTATGAGGACAGCTTCCACGCCGGCATCCCCCATGAGGACCTGCTGCGGGGCATCCGCTGCCGGACGCTATTCCTCAAGGCAAAGACCCAGGTGGGGGAGACGGGCTCCTGCTGGCGGCGCTGGGGGAGGAGGACCTGCGGTGCGTTCTGGCGCTGATCCCGGACTGCACCCTGGTCCGCTTTGACTGCGGACACGCCATCCATGGGGAGCGGCCGCGGGAGTTCCTGGCGGCGCTCCGGGAGCTGGCATGAAAGGCGCGAAAAACGGAAGAAAGGATCCGACAAAGACCACCCCCGCAAGCCTTCGGCTTCCGGGGGTGGTCTCAAAAGGTCGGAGCGCGCCTGCCGGGGAGACGGGCGCGCTCCCTTGGGGAAAGAAGGGTCAGAGCTTCCAGCCGACGGCCTTCTCCCGGCCGGTGAGGAAGCGGCGGTAGAGGCCGTCCTCCCGGGCGAGCGCATCGTGGGTGCCCTGCTGGCCCTCTTTTTCCTGGTGATCCGTCCCTGGTTCATCCGGGAGGTTGAAAGTGCCTATGCCGCCAAGCCCGTCATCTACCTCTATCCGGAGGAGGAGACGGAGGTCACCGTGAAGCTGGACTGCGACGGCGGCCTCACCTGCACCTATCCCGCATATGAGGATGGCTGGTCTGTCACCGCCCAGCCTGACGGCACATTGACGGACGGAGCCGGCCAGACCTACCGTTACCTCTACTGGGAGGGCCGGAGCGAGACCGATTATGACTTCTCCACCGGCTTCTGCGTCGCCGGGGAGGATACCGCCGCCTTTCTGGAGGAGGCACTGGCTGAGCTCGGTCTCACCCGGGCGGAAGCCAACGAGTTTATCATCTACTGGCTGCCCCGGATGGAAGGCAATGCCTACAACCTCCTGAGCTTCCAGACCGATGCTTACACCGACCATGCCCGGCTGATGGTGACTCCCCCGCCGGATACTGTTCTCCGGGTCTTCCTGGCCTGGCGGCCCCTGACCGCCCCGGTGGACGTCCCCGCCCAGACCCTCAGTGCGCCGTCCCGCCAGGGCTTTACCCTGGTGGAGTGGGGCGGCACAGAGCTCCCCTGATCCCTTCACTTTCACACAAAGGAGGAACCCCCCTTGTCCCATCAGACTGTCATCGTTCTGGACTTCGGCGGCCAGTATAACCAGCTCATTGCCCGCCGGGTCCGTGAGTGCGGGGTCTACTGCGAGGTCAAGCCCTACACCCTGCCCCTGGAGGAGATCCGCCGCCTGGCCCCCATCGGCCTCATCTTCACCGGCGGCCCCAACAGCGTCTATGACGACTCCGCCCCCCACGTGGACCCCGCCCTCTTTGAGCTGGGCATCCCCATCCTCGGCATCTGCTACGGCTGCCAGCTGATGGCCCACACCCTGGGGGGCCGGGTCACCGCCGCTCAGGACGATTCCGCCCGGGAGTACGGCAAGACCGAGACCTGGTTCGATACCTCCTGCCGCCTCTTCAAGGATATCCCCGCGAGAAGCGTCACCTGGATGAGCCACGGCGACTATATGGAGAAGGTCCCCCAGGGCTTCGCGTTGGTGGCCCACTCCGACGCCTGCCCCAACGTGGCCATCGCCGACGAGAGCCGGGGCTTCTACGGCGTGCAGTACCATCCCGAGGTGAACCACACCGAGTACGGCCGTCAGATGCTCCGCAACTTCCTCTATGAGGTCTGCGGCGCCCAGGGCGACTGGAGCATGGGCGACTACAAGGCCACCGCCATCCGGGACATCCGGGAGAAGGTGGGCGATGGCCGGGTGCTCCTGGCCCTCTCCGGCGGCGTGGACTCCTCCGTGGCCGCGGCGCTTCTCGCGGAGGCCGTGGGCAGCCAGCTCACCTGCGTCTTCGTGGACCACGGCCTCATGCGCCTCAACGAGGGCGACGAGGTGGAACAGGCCTTCTCCAAGTGGGACCTGAACTTCGTCCGGGTGGACGCCGAGGCCCGCTTCCTGGGGAAGCTGGCCGGCGTCACGGAGCCGGAGCGCAAGCGCAAGATCATCGGCGAGGAGTTCATCCGGGTCTTTGAGGAGGAAGCCAGGAAGATCGGCCAGGTGGACTTCCTGGCCCAGGGCACCATCTATCCGGACGTCATCGAGTCGGGCCTTGGCAACGCCGCCGTCATCAAGAGCCACCACAACGTGGGCGGCCTGCCGGACTACGTGGATTTCCGGGAGATCATCGAGCCCCTGCGGATGCTCTTCAAGGACGAGGTCCGTCAGCTTGGTCGGGAGCTGGGCCTGCCGGAGTATCTGGTCATGCGCCAGCCCTTCCCCGGCCCGGGCCTTGCCATCCGGGTCATCGGCGAGGTGACCAAGCCCAAGCTGGACCTTCTCCGGAAGGCCGACGCCATCTTCCGGGAGGAAGTGGCCGCCGCGAAGCTCCCCGACTGCCCCAACCAGTATTTTGCCGCCCTCACCAACATGCGCTCCGTGGGCGTCATGGGCGACGGGAGAACGTATGATTACGCCATCGCCCTCCGGGCCGTCCGGACGGACGACTTCATGACCGCCGACTGGGCCCGCCTGCCCTACGACCTCCTGGACCGGGTCAGCACCCGCATCGTCAACGAGGTCCCCGGCGTCAACCGCATCCTCTACGACGTCACCAGCAAACCCCCCGCAACGGTGGAGATGGAATGATTTTCAAGAAAAGAGCTGCCTGACTTTCAAAGTCAGGCAGCTCTTTTTCGATCATACGCCAATGACAACAAACTCTTCGACCGCTTCTTCCTTGATCCAGCGGTCGATCGCGGACACCGTTTCCTTCACCTCGTCTGCGAATTCCGGGCAAATGATCTCCGGAATACTCAGACGTGTGATCTCCTGCCACTGCTCTCGTGTGATGTAAGTATCCCCAAACATATCAAACGAGGCAACGACCTCTTGGAATATCCCTTCCAGAAAGAAGAAAAACGCATTGTCCAGCACATACAGCGAGTCCTGCCGAAGGAATTTCTTGCCTGCCTTCGTGTTTCCCTTCCGGAATTCAAGGAGATCACTGCCGCGGAACTCTCCCAGCTTGAAAACATATTGTTCCATGCTTCCGCTCCTCAAGTGACCGGCCGCCGAGCATAGCGGCCGGCGTGATCGTGTGCCACAGGGTCAGACTCGGAACAGCGAGACCGCGGAGCGGTCTCGCTGGTTTTCCCTTTTATGGCTCCCTTTACCCCTCAAACCGCCGGACGCAGTCCATCATCCACTTTGCGAAGAGGTCCCGGTCGGCATCCAGGGCGAAGTCGGCGTTCCGGGGGCGGTCGGTGTAGGTCCGGGGGTCCACGATGGTCTGGCCGTCGGCAAGGCCGCCGGAGATGTCGATGTCCACCCGGGTGAAGAGGGACTTCGTGATGACCTCGGGATGGACCACGGCGCAGACGGCCAGGGCGTCGTGGATGGGGGCGGAGTCCAGCCGCTCCATGGGCTGCAGGTGGCTGTAGGCCAGGATGCGGTGGTCCACGCAGTCCGCCACGGCCTTGCCCACGGGGGGACCCAGTGCCCGGAACGCCTTGCTCTCGTCGGCGTTGATGCAGGCCCGGTGGGTGGCGTCCAGGGGAATGATCCGGATGGGGCAGCCGCTGTCCATCACGATCTGCGCCGCCTCCGGGTCCGCCCAGATGTTGAACTCCGCCGCGGCGGTGGTGTTGGTGCGGTAGCAGCCGCCGCCCATGAGAACGATCTCACGAATTTTGCCGCAGATCTCCGGCTCCAGCCGCATGGCCATGGCGATGTTGGTGAGGGGACCCACGGGGACCAGGGTGATGTCCCCGTCGCTGCGCATTAAAGTGTCGATATAATACCAGACGGCGTGCTCACGCTCCACCGGGCGGGTGGAGGGGGGCAGCTCCAGGTAGTCGGTGTGGATCTCGATGGGGGCCTCCATGCCCTCCACCTGGGTCCGCTGGCCGGAGTAGCCGTGGTGGCGGGAGGGCAGCAGGGTGGAGACCATGGCCGTGGCGCAGCCCCGGTACACCGGGAAATCCGCCTTCAGGACGTCCCGCACCCGCAGGGTATTCTCCGTGGTGTAGGGCAGGGGCTTGTTGCCCGCCACGCTGCACACCGCCAGAAGGTCGATGTCCGGGTCCAGATACGCCGTCATGATGGCGATGGCGTCGTCGGTGCCGGTGTCCACGTCCAGAATGATCTTTCGTTTCTCCGCCATGGGAAGCTCCTTTCTTCCGCGGCCTTCCGCCGCGCTCCGTGGGATGGCCCCAAGGGCCGTTGACGCCGTCATTCTACCACGCCGCCGTCCCCTTCGCAAGGGGGTTGATACTCCAGGATGTCCCCCGGCTGGCAGTGCAGCGCGGCGCAGATGGCCTCCAGGGTGGAGAAGCGGATGGCGCTGACCTTGCCGGTCTTCAGCTTGGAGAGGTTGACGTTGGCCACCCCCACCCGGGCGGAGAGCTCGTTGAGGGACATCTTCCGGTCCGCCATGACCCGGTCCAATCGCAGGATGATGGGCATTTTCTCGCCTCCTTACAGGGTCTCATCCGCCTGCCGCTGCAGCTCCTCGCCGTAGTGGAAGACGAAGGACAGCAGCAGAAGGAAGATGCCCGGCCCCAGGAACCCCAGGTCCAGGTGGACCTGGGACGCGCAGGAGAGGACCCGCTCGCTGAGGAAGACCCGGAGGTCCAGCCCCCGGTAGAAGCGCAGCTGCACGAAATACTCCCCCAGGGAGAGGACGAGGTTGGCCGCCAGGGTCACCCAGGCCAGCCGCCGCAGCTGCCGGGCGGCGCCGTCAAAGGGACGGCCCTCCTTCATGGGCCGCAGCACCCGGCGGAAGATCTGGACCGTGCAGCCGTAGACCGCCAGCTCCAGCGCCGCCAGCACCAGCATGGCCCCCCAGGGGAAGTTCACCGGCTCCGCCAGGGTGAAGTTCAGGTTCCCCGCCATCAGCAGCCCGCCCATATAGCTCGTGAAGAACGGGTCCCGCAGGTTCAGCGCCCAGAGAAGAAACAGCAGCGCTCCCACCACTATCGTAAACCAGAAGGCGATCCGGGCCACCACGTCCAGGACCCGGGCAGTTTTCCGCAAACGCTCCATAAAGGACCTCCTTTTTTCTCCGTCGGTTCCCGCCGGCCGGTCCGGCGGCTTTCCCTGGTCCCAGCGTAGCACAGAGTGAGTGTCCCCGTCAAGCAAAATTTAATGTTTATCGTTAAATTTTTTATGTTTTAGTTCCTTCCTCCCATCTTGTCTTCCCCGCGCTCCCGCAAGCAAAGCCTTGCGCCCGGCCGTCTTCCGGGGTATAATAGGGGAAAAACCGCGCCCTCCGGGGCGATCTTCCCCAAAATCAGCCCCCCGGGCGAAAAACAGGAGGTCCCACCATGAACCGAAAGCTCTTTGACTACATCGCCGCCAGCCCCTCGCCCTACCACGCCGTGGCCCACAGCGCCGAGAAGCTGCGCGCCGCCGGGTTCCTGCCCCTATCCGAGGGGGAGGACTGGGACCTGACCCCCGGACAGGGCTACTACGTGACCCGGAACGGCTCGTCCCTCATCGCCTTTCGGGCGAGGCGTGACTTCTCCGGCTTCCTGATGACGGCCTCCCACTGCGACAGCCCCACCTTCAAGATCAAGGAGAACGCCGAGCTCACCGGCAGCGGCTGCCGGCGGCTGGCCGTGGAGAAGTACGGCGGGATGCTGATGAGCACCTGGATGGACCGGCCCCTGGGCATCGCGGGCCGGGTGCTGCTGCGCAAGGGCTCCGGCATCGAGAGCCGCCTGCTGGACCTGGGGGGCGCCTGCGCCGTGATCCCCAACGTGGCCATCCACATGAACCGGAAGGCCAACGACGGCTACAGCTGGAATCCCGCCGTGGACCTGCTGCCCCTCTGGGGGAGCGGGGAGGAGAAGGGCTTCTTCCGCCCCACCCTCGCCATGGCTCTCGCCTGCCGGGAGGAGGACATCCTGGCGACGGACCTGGCCCTCTACAACCCCCAGGAGGGCGTGGAGTGGAACGGGCTGCTCTCCGCCCCCCGTCTCGACGACCTGCAGTGCGCCTTCTCCGGTCTCACGGCGTTCCTGGCCGCCGGGGAGAGCGGGGCCATCCCCGTCTACTGCCTCTTTGACAACGAGGAAGTCGGCAGCCAGACCAAGCAGGGCGCGGCGTCCACCTTCCTGCGGGACACCCTGGAGAGAGTCTGCGAGGCCCTGGGCCAGGGGGCGAAGTACTGCCAGAAGGTGGCCCGCAGCTTCCTTCTCTCCTGCGACAACGCCCACGCCGTCCATCCCAACCACCCGGAGCTCTCCGACCCCAACCACGGCGTGAAGCTCAACGGCGGCGTGGTCATCAAGTACAACGCCGCCCAGCACTATACCTCGGACGGCGTCTCCGCCGCCCTCTTCCAGCTCCTCTGCGAGGAGGCGGGGGTCCCCTTCCAGCGCTACGCCAACCGGGCGGACATGGCCGGCGGCTCCACCCTCGGCAACATCGCCAACACCCAGGTGTCCCTCAACACCGTGGACATCGGCCTGCCCCAGCTGGCCATGCACTCCGCCTGGGAGACCGCCGGGGCGGAGGATACCTCCTCCCTGGTGAAGGCGCTGACGGTCTTCTACGGCAAGTCCCTGGAACTGACGGAGAACGGCCTGGCCCTGGTCTGAGGTTTTTTCCGCGAAATTTCCCCCGGAGCTCTTGCGCCCGGGGGAAATTCGAGTTATAATACAACTTAGAATACATCATACAAGCCGCCCGCTCCGGGCCGGGAAGGAGCCTGACGCCGTTGAAAATCTTCGCCATCAATCTTGGGTCCACCTCCACCAAGATCGCCTACTATGAGGACGAGACCTGCCGCCTGAAGCAGACCATCGCCCACTCTCTGGAGGACCTGCAGCACGCCGACGGCATCTTTGCCCAGTACGGCTTCCGCCGCCGGGACATCGAGAATTTCCTGGCCCAGCACGGCATCGCCGTTTCGGAGCTGGACGCCATCGTCTCCCGGGGCGGCCCCACCGCGCCGGTGGAGGGCGGCACCTACCGCATCGACGAGGATATGCTCTCGGAGATCCGCACCGGCAAGTACGGCATCCACCCCTGCTCTCTCGGCTGCCAGATCGCCTATGACATGACGGCGGGCACCAAGGCCGCCGCCCTGACGGTGGACATGCCGGGGACCTGCGAGTTCGATCCCCTGGCCTTCTACTCCGGCCTCCCGGATGTGCCCCGGGTGCCGGCCTATCAGGCCCTCAACAACCGGGCCATGGCCCGGGCCTATGCTGAGAGCATCGGGCGGAACTACGAGGACCTGAACCTCCTGGTGGTGACTCTCGGCGGCGGCATCACCGTCACCGCCCACCGGAAGGGCAGGATGGTGGACGCCCAGAACGGCATCACCGGGGACGGGGCCTTCAGCAACAACCGCTGCAACGGCGTGCCGGTGGGTCCCCTGGTGGACCTGTGCTTTTCCGGCAAGTACGACCACGAGGCCATGATCCGCAAGGTCAACGGCCAGGCGGGGCTCATGGGCTATCTCGGGGAGATGGACGTGATCTCCATTGAGAGGAAGGCCCTGGCCGGGGACCAGAAGTACACCGAGGTGCTGGAAGCCATGTGCTACCAGATCGCAAAGGACATCGGGGCCTTCGCCACGGTGCTGAAGGGCCAGGTGGACGCCATCCTCCTCATCGGCGGCATGGCCAACTCCCAGTACATCGTGGACCTCATCCGGGACCGGGTGGGCTTCCTTGCTCCGGTGGCCGTCCAGCCCGGGGAACGGGAGATGGAGTCCCTCTGCCTCAACGCCTACCGGGGCCTCACGGGGAAAATCCAGATCAAGAATTTCAGGGAGGGGAAGGTCCATGTTCCGGTCTTTTGATGAAATCGAGGAATTCGTTCTGCGGAACCGGCGGACCCGGGTGCGGATCGCCCTGGCCGCCGCCCAGGATGAGCCGGCCCTCAGCGCCCTGGTGGAAGCCCAGCGCAAGGGCATCGCCCGGGGCGTTCTTATCGGGAAGGAGGGGGAGATCCGCTCCCTCCTGGCGGAAATGGGCGAGAAGGCGGAGGACTACACCCTCCTGGACTGCCCCGACGAGGCCGCCTGCGCGGCCCTGGCCACCAAGCTCATCCACCGCGGCGAGGCGGACGTGATGATGAAGGGCATCCTGCCCACGGCCACCTTCGTCCGGGCCATCCTGAGCCATGAAAATGGCCTGGTGCCCCCCGGCGGGCTCATCAGCCAGGCGGCGGTCTTTCCCCACGAGGGGCGGCTGGTGGTCTTCACGGACTGCGCCGTGAACATCGCCCCGGATCTCGCCGCCAAGCGCCGCATCCTGGAAAACGTGCTGCCGGTGACGGCGGCTCTCGGCATGGAGCAGCCAAAGGTGGCGGTGCTCTCCGCCGTGGAGAACGTCTCTTCTAAGATCGTCAGTACCGTGGACGCGGCGGAGCTCGAGCGGGAGACCGTGGGGAACTGCGTCATCCAGGGTCCCCTGGCCCTGGACGGGGCCATCTCCCGCGCCCACGCAGAGCACAAGGGCATCACCGGCCCCGTGGCGGGCCAGGCGGACGTGCTTCTCCTGCCGGACCTCTGCAGCGGCAACGTGCTCTATAAGAGCATCACCTGCATCGCGGGGCTGCCGGTGGCCTCCACCATCTGCGGGGCCTCCGCCCCGGTGGTCATCACCAGCCGCGCCGACGCCCCGGAGAGCAAGTACCTCTCCATCCTCCTCTCCGTCCTCCAGGCCATGACGTGAAGCCGGACGCCGATCCCTCTCACAGAGCAATGTAAAACAGGGTCCGGCCCCAAGGGGCCGGACCCTGTCTGTGCCTTTTGGCGCCATCAGCGTTCGCTGATGATCCACTCCTCCGGGAAGATCAGGTCATCCAGGTCATGCGTTCCATCCCACAGCATCGTTTTCTCCTCCTTTGCGTTTTGAAAGAACTTCACCATCCTATGCGTCAGCCCGGGAAAAATTGCACGAAAGCGTGCAGGAAGGCCAAAAATTTTCTCTCTGGAGGCTCATTCTGAAATTTTTCCGTCCCACCCCTTGACATTGGGACGGGATCGTGGTATCCTACGTGTTGCTGGTGATCTGCCGGTGTGGCGAAATTGGTAGACGCGCGGGACTTAAAATCCCTTGGTAGAAATACCGTACCGGTTCGAGTCCGGTCACCGGCACCATGATATCGCGGGGTAGAGCAGTTGGTAGCTCGTCGGGCTCATAACCCGGAGGTCGGAGGTTCAAGTCCTCCCCCCGCAACCACACATCGGAGCAAAGTTCACTTTGCTCCATTTTCTTTGGAGAAAAACATTCAGGCAACATTGAAATGTCCTCTATATTGCCGCAGCACCCATAGAAAATCCAGTAAAATTGCGGTGTTCTCTCGACGCCCGGATCTCTTCAGCATCAATATTTTCCATCTGCAATTCCATTTGTACAATACATTTTTAAAATCGGCAGAGTTTTCCGATTTCTTATCGGCGCCTTTTCCCTTTGCATTTGTATGCATCCTGCAGAATTTGCATCACCGTTAAGCCGCTGCTAACCGTCTATATTTTTTATGTTTTTTCGCCTCGCATCACTTCATTTTTTCAATTCCTTTTCCTATATGACAAAGCAAAGCTCCTTTAACGGAAGCTTCGCTTTGTCATTAAATATACCGATAACCGATAGTTGCTCGCCGTTTGCTAAATACATCTGTCATAAATTTCTCTTAAACATATATAAATGTTTCGCTATTGCAAAAAGCTACCGTCTTTTCATAAAAACGGTAGCTTTCTTTTGTTTTTTAATAAGGTCCGATAGTTTATTCGCCAAAAATCTCCAAGCTATTTAACCAACTCTGGATATCGGACTGAGACGGACGCTCAGAGAAGCGGTGTCCCTCAAGCCAGTTGCCGCCGCCAGCCATCTCTGCCAGCAGCTCACCGCTCTGGCCAAGTCCGGAGCTTGCCGATGTGCAGAAAGGAATCACTGTCTTTCCGGTAAAATCATTTGACAAAACAAATTCATTCACAGGCTATGCAGCAATGCCCCACCAGATAGGATAACCGATCAGCACGGTGTCATAATCCTCCCAGTTAGAAACAGTAGCTGTCACAAGCTCTACATTGCGCAGGGCTTCATTATCATGTTCGCGGTTGACTCTGCTGCCGGAAACGGTCCAGTTCAGGTCTGCCTCCGTATAAGCATCAGCCGGAACAAGCTCAAAGATATCGGCATCCAAAGTCTCCGCAATCATCTCTGCTGCAGCTTCGGTATTACCGCTGCCAGAAAAATATGCCACAAGTACGCGTGAATTGCTGCCCTCAGGATCAGGCGTCGGCTCAGGCTCCGCACTACTCATCTGCATGTAGTTGCTCAGGATCGTAGCAACCTCGGCGCGAGTAGCATTGCCCTTAGGATCAAAGAAATTTCCCGGCTTTCCGCTCATTATGCCGTTGGCCTGTACCCAATCTACAGCGTCGGAAGCATAAGAGGCAATAGTGCTTTCATCCGCAAAAGACTGAGCCTCAGAAGCGGAATTGCTTCCGGCATAGCGCCACAGAATTGTAGCTATCTGCTCACGGGTAAGCGGGTCGTTTATACCAAACAGGCCATTGCCATAACCCGAAATAATACCGCCCTCCGCAGCCCAGTTTACCGCATCAGTATACCAAGCGCCGTCTGCCGCGTCAGTAAATCCGGCAGACGAAGAAACTTCCGGGCTGCCTGATGCCCGATAGAGAATTACCGCCAGCATAGCGCGGCTGGTGTTTGCATTAGGGGAAAATGCGGTATCGCCGGTACCGCTCATGAGATTATTGTCTCGAACATAGGTCACGGCAGCTGCATACCACGCACCTTGAGCCACATCGGAAAATCCTGTATCGCCGGCCGCAGCAAACGCTTTTATGCTCATTGCAAGCAGCATTATAACTGCCAGCAACAAGCATAAAAGCTTTTTTAAATTCTTCATTTTTTTAGTTCCTTTCTATTTTTACTTTTGTACTTTATTTTTCTGGATAATCCAGTTTAAAATAGTTTCGTCATCAAAGAGCACATTTCCACCGCCGTGGTAATTGTAAATACCCAAAGCGTTAAAATAGCTGTTATCCGGAATCTCCAGCTGCAGGAGCTTGTCGATCTCTTCTGCTGACAGACCAATTTCCTGATAAGCATTATAAAGGCCATCATAGGCATCACGAGCCTTCTGCGAGCCATAATAT
>ERZ826220.1978-NODE-1978-length-18664-cov-3.907357_pt1 | contig 18664 bp, 21 predicted proteins | sample MGYA00519927_ERZ826220 | MGnify/ENA primary metagenome ERZ826220 (study PRJEB31778, sample SAMEA3449225) | human gut metagenome | biome: human gut; feature: human-associated habitat; material: faeces | place: United Kingdom | collected 2010/2012 ...
GCCGGATACCTGGCTTATTGTAAATGTATAGGCATGGCTTGCTATCGCCGTGGTAGATCCTGCCTTGTAGGGCCTTACGGTAAGCCGTTTACTGCTGCTACCACCAAACGTTCCAGATGCGTACCAAGCAGAAAACTCGCGCGATATGTTCTTGAGTGCCCTCGCTGGCGTTGTGCTATTCGCGCCAAGAGTATAATCAGATGCCTCAAATGCAAGTGCAACGTTGGCCATTGCAAAGACCATTACCAGCGCAAGAGCTATTGCAATTATTTTTTTCATATCCTTCTCCTTTCTAAATCTTTGAGTTTTGGGCAAGAACAGGTATATTCATGTTTAGCCCTTGCAACTCTGCATTACCAAATGGCAATGAGCTTGCTCAAATTATGACTTGCAAGGGCTTTTTTATTCCTTCAATGGAACCACCTCCTTTTTCGCTATATATAAGACACGCTGACGCGGGAAAATTTGTCGCCGTAATCGTATTTTTTATATACTAATAACCGACACCGCCATACGGCTATTTCATCCTCATCATCCTCGCAAACTTACTCACCACAATTACCGCGACGATTATCGCGATAGCTGCGAAGGCCGCAAGGGCGCTTATCCACCATTGGCTCATGGCGCGCTTCTGCTCCTCCTCGGCCTTTTTCTCGGCGTCGGTCTTTTCGCCCTCTATCACGGGTTTTTGTATCTCAGTGGCGAAGTCCACGCTCACCGCGTATTCCTCCCCCGCGTCGTCCTTGTAGGATATGGTGTATACGCCTGTGGTCTTGCCGTAGCTTTCGGTGTAGCCCTCCGTCATGGAGAGCATACCCACGAATACCTTCATCTCCCCGTAGCCCGCCTGCCCCGGCTGAATGTCCCCTAAGAACACGCTGGAGGTGGGGAAAAGCCCCGCGCCGGTCAGGTTCACGGTGACGTTCCTGAGCGGGCTTTTGCCTATGTTGAACACGTTGGCGGGCAGGGTGAAGGTCTCGCCCGCGGTGACGCTCTTGGGCAGGGATATGGCGTCGTATGTCATTTCCGCGGGCTGGGTGACGTTCACGAGGAACTGCCGCGTGGCGGTGTAAACGCCGCCGTAAAGATCGACGTAATCCAGAGTTATGAAAAACGCCCTGTTCCCCGCTATTACGTCCTTTGTGGTCCTCATTTTGAACGCGGCCTCGGCACTTTCCTCCGACGCTATATTTTCAAGCAATATAGCGTTGTTGGTGTCGTAGGGCAGTATGCCCTCGGCTTCGCTGCCGTATGTAAGCCTGACGCTTCTTGCGCGTATGCTGCCTATATTGTCTATTTTTACATTCACGGAAAACTCCCCGTCCCCGCCGACGGTATCGGGCGTTATCTCGCAGGCCGATATGAACAGCTCCGGCTTTTCGGCTGCCTCTTTGGCGTCGGGGTCCTTGGGCTTTTTGCCGTCTGAAACCGTCACGAACACGGTAAAGCTCTGCTGCTTCTGCTGGCCCAGCACGTCGAGGTAGTCGGCTCTCAGCGTGACGGGATATGAGCCGTTTATCCGCCCCTTTACAAGCGGTATTTCAAACATGAACACATACCGCCCCCAGCCGGCTGCGGTCTGGGAATAGTTGCCGAATACGAAGGGGCTGTCCGCCGTCGCGCCGAGGTCGGCAGTAACCGTCACCTTGCCGTCATAGGTTTCGCCGATAAGCGGGAATATAATATAGCAGCAGCCGTTTACCACCCGCGGCACATAGCCCTGCTGGTATGTTTTATCCATGCCGTCGTACAGGTTCCAACTGTCTATTATCAGCTTGTCCGCCACCGGGGTAGGCTCAGGCGTGGGCTCCGGCGTAGTTACAGGCGCTTGTGTCTCCGCGGGCGGCGTTTCCGTTCCCTCAGCAAAAGCGGCGATGGGCAGCGCAAGCAGCAATATTGCCATCAGCGCCGCGAATAGTCGGTTCATATACTTTCCTCCCGTATCATGGTCATAACTCCCGCGTCCATCTCGCACACGGTATCGCAAAGCTCGTCTATATCCCCCTGATTATGGCTGGCAAGCAGTATGGTCTTGCCCTGCTCCTTGAGCCCCTTTATGAGCTGCCGCATCTCCCGAACGCCGTGCTTGTCAAGGCCGTTCAGCGGTTCGTCTAAAATGAGCAGCGCAGGATCCTCCATTATGGCCTGGGCTATGCCCAACCTCTGGCGCATACCGAGGCTGTATTTGCCAACGGGCTTATTCATAAGCGGGTCGAGCCCCACGCGGCGGATAGCGGCGGCTATCTGTTCAAGCCCTATCTTTTTATTCAGCGAAGCCAATATCTCAAGGTTCTTCACGCCGGTCATATTGGGCAGAAATCCCGGCGTTTCGATTATCAGGCCGAGGCCGGGCGGGAAATCCACGTCTTTGCCCACCCGCTTGCCGTTGACTATGACTTCGCCCTCGGTTGGTATCAGAAAGCCGCATATACACTTCATAAGCACGGTTTTGCCGCTGCCGTTGTTGCCCACTATGCCGTGGATCTTCCCCTTTTCAAAATCGCGGGTGACGTTATGCAGCACCCGCTCCTGCCCGAAGTCCTTGGATAGGTTTTTGACCGAAATAATGTTCATGCTTCAGTACCGCCAAAGTTAAAGTTGTAATTCCGCACCGCCCGAAGGGAAAGGAAAAAGCACAGGGCGATGAGCATTGCGAATATAAGATACGTCTGCCAGAGCCGGGGCAGCAGATCGTAGCCGAAGTTGTGCATATGATACGTTGCCTGATTCAGCGGCGAAAGCCAGCCCACCGCAACGTTGGCCTTGTACATGAGCGCATCCGGCAGTTTGAATATAGCCTTTATGGTCTGGGGGTTGAGTAAAAACCCGAACAGGCTGAAGGCGAACACGGCGGCTATCCCCGCGAGCTGGCCGCGCCGCAAATTGAACAGCAGCATTACGAATACCATGAGCAGGGTGTAAAGCAGCATCAGCAGGAATATGGTAGCCATGCACTCATACGGGCGGCTCATCTCCAGCGTTTTCACAAGCGCGGGCAGGGCTACCTTTTGCCCCGCGCCGGAGTAGCCCAGTATGGCGGCGGTTTCAGACCACATATCCCCCACAAAGCTCTGCCGCATACAGACCAGGGAGGTGGAGATCAGTATAAACGCAAGGTATATAAGCGTTGCCAAGGCGATATACGCCGCCTGCCCCGCGAGCCATGTCTTACGGTCTATGCGCATGAGGTAAAAGGGCGTGGCGCTTGATATAAAGGGCATATCCGCAAAGAGCAGAAGGAGGAGCAAAGAGGAGAGCAATATTGAGTTGCTGTCCCCGAACGTCCACACAAACGCCTCCACAAGCTGCATGGTGGTATCGTATTCCTTGGCGAACTTCACGGCCTTGTCGGACAGCAGGAAGCAAAGCACAAACGCAAGGCAGAATGTGATAACTATTCTTGGGCTTTTGTGCCAGCGGCGGAAGTTATACCGGGTCACGGCAAGAATCTGTTTCGGCTTCATATCCTCTCCAGCCTCCTTTTCGCGGCGTATGCAAAGGCAAGGGCCATCAGCAGGCTGAACTCTGTCAGCAGCACTGCCACGCCTATTTTACCGAACACCCACCTTGAGGATGGATTGAGCCACTCCCGGGGGTACAGCACGAAAAGCTTATCGAAGTACCGCTCATACAGGATTATTAGCAGATAGAACAGCACGAAGGGCGAGGCGTAGGCCATATATTTGCTGTCGGTAAGCGCGGCGAAGGTCATGCCCGTCAGCGACCAGAAGGCCCCCGAGGCAAAGAACATGAGCGCAGTCTCCATTAGGTTGCCAAAGTAATTCGGCACGGTTTCTCCGGCCTTAGGGTAAGCCTCCATGGGCAGGAACATGAGCGCGGCAAAGCCGTAGGCTATGAATATCCCCAATGCCAGCGTCAGCCCGCCGGATACGGCGCAGCCCACGGCCTTCCCCGCGATATACCGCGGCACGGTGGTGCGGGGCAGGTATTCCTTTATGAAGCCGCTCTTCACGTCGTCAATGAAGGATGCGGTATACGGCAGCGCCGAGAGTATGGGTAGCGCCATCGCCATGGCCTCGGAGGACAGCGCGCCCATGATAAGGTCGCTGTGGAAGCCGGGGGAAAGCAGCTCCGCCGAGCGGAACCCCGCCAGTATGCCCTGAACGGAGGAAAGGAGCGGAATGAGCGCCGCGCCCGCAAGGGAGAGCAAAAAGCCCCACGAGCCCACCGCCTGCCTGAGATTTGAAGCCACCGTCCGCACGGATCGCACCTCCTTTCTTCCTCATGCTCCTATTATCGGGTATGCGCGGTAAACAAGTCCGCAGCAATGTGTAAACGGGTTGTAAATTTGTCAGTTAGCGGTCAATAGCCTAAATTTCTGTCGATTATGCTGCCGTCAATGGCGTTGATGGTGAAATAGCTCTGTTCTGCGCCATTTTCCGTTGCCGTTGTCCCGTCGGCCATGTTGCTTTGGGAAATGCCGATAAAATCCCATGCGGGAACGTACAGGTATTCGTCTGCGCCCGTGCTGATTTTCGCCATGCATAGGCGTATTTCCGTTATTTCGATGCTGATCGACTTTATGGATTCATCTATCCATGAAAGGGAGGATCTGCAATGCTGTGCAAGAAATTCCATAATCCTGTCAAAGGACAGTAAGGCCACGCTTTCGTTTACCGTTTTTACCGTGGTGGGCGATTCCCATGTGAAATACACTATTCCGGCATCATCAATAGTAACGGCGGCGTACTCGTCCGCCCAAGGCTCGGCATAAGTGGCGGAAGCCTCGCCACGCGCTAGCATGGGCTTATGGTACATGGCAGGCAGGCCGTTAAATCCCCTTGTAAATATAAACAAGTAGCAGTCATGGCTATTCCGACCTTCCACGGGGTTTATTGCCGTTACGGACAGCTCTGCAAAAGCCTCCATATAGTCAAGCCCGATACTTTTTATAACCTCCTGCGCCATGCTCTTAGCCTTAGAAAAAGTGGTACTCAGCTCCTCTATGTCCGCCCTGTTTACCCTATATTGCTTTGCAAGATATGCCGTACCCGTATTTTCTAAACGTATATAGCTCAACTTGCCGCTGTCCGAGCGGTAAGCGGAAAACGTTGCAAGGGTTTCATTCCCAAGATCAACAGAGGCCGTTATCCGGTTATAGTCGTTGCCGGGAGGCAGAAGCGTAGGAACCGGCGGCGAATCGGATTTTTGCTCGGCGACGGATCGTTTATCGCCGAATTTTCCGTCATTAACCGTTCTATCAATAGTCATTGGGGCGATTTTCAGCTTTTCCTCATAGAAAGCTATCATATCATCTATATATGGGCTGCTTTCATTTCTGCCTTGCAGCTCCGCCTGCGCCTGTTTATATGAGCTCAGGCGAATAAGCACTTCTTCCTGTGTAAGGTCGGTAACGGACAGCGGATCGTACATGGTTTTATCGCCAATAAGCGCCGCCCTTGCCTTATCTACCATAGCCTGGGAAAGAAACTCCGGCCTTGCGGAAAAAACGGCATACCGCTCCAATACAGGGGCTATTACAGAAGCATCGATTTTGATTTTTACATTTTTATTTCCTACGTCTATTATGCCCTCATACCTTTCGGGGAGATCATCGGTAAGCGGATTGCCGCCTTGAGAAGCGGGTTCAAAGTATTGGCGTTCATCGCCAACAATAACCGCCGGCTTATCCGGCGTGCGTTGGCAGGCACATAACAATATACAACTTATGACCAACCATAGCGTGCTTATGATTTTTTTCATTTTAGCCTCCTCTTCCAAAGGAAAGTGCCGCATACCGGCAGGTATGCGGCTAACAGAACAGGTTACATTATCTTATCTTAGAAAAAGTTCCGCTGTCAGTCAGGAGCCACCATGTGCCATCAGTTCCATGCGCAAAGTATTCAGTAGAAGACACTTTATAATAATCAAATCCATTGCTATCTCGACGGGTTTTTGAGAGATAGTCCTGCAAGGCCTCCCATGTTCTGCCACCTACAATGCCGTCAGCGGTTAAAGAAGAATTTGTCTGGAATGACTTTACCTTCGCTTTGGTAGTACTGCCAAAATTCCAGTCAACGTTAATGCCGTAGTTGAGTTGATGTAATACACGCTGTATTGCACCAACCTGTGCATTTTGGTCGCCTTGCTGCTGAATTTGCATCCTATACCTCCACTGATAGTTAGGGTATGTAGAATCAGCAAATGCTATGGAAACAACCGATAAAAACATTAGCATAACAATCATAAAAAATACAAACTTTTTCATTTGTTTCTCCTTTCAGAATCCTTAAGTGCTAATTTAGAAACAAGTATGTTTTTTAAGCCCTTGTGAATCTGCATCGTCAAATGGCGATGTGCTTGTCCGGCTCATGATTTTCAAGGACTTTTCATTCGCCCAATGGAATCAGCTCCTTGTATTATAAAGTAGTAGTTATTAGAGCCCCTCTCCAAGGGCGTATGCTACACTGTAAGGGATGCTGTGGATTGGTTATCAGCTCCTACCGCAAGACGGTTCTTGAAAGGCTCCAACCACAGTCCTTTACAGTATTGTTAATCAGTTAGATACCGCCAGACGGTTTATGTAGAACAAGGTTACAAGAGTAAAGCGTCCTGTGGACCCAGCATCAAATAAACATACCGGAGGTACCATCATGATTTGCGTGGGTATTGATGTCGCCAAGGACAAGCACGACTGCTTCATTATCAGCTCGGAAGGCGAAGCCCTTTCATCTCTTTGCCGCTCAAACATCTTATACATTACCCACTTTATCTATATATGGTTTACAGAAAGGCAAGGTAACAAATTAATAATTCGTTATTTTCATTGAATACCTCTTGTATCTATATAGTGGTTCTTGAAGTTTAGAGCAACCGTGGACGTTGTAGCCTCGGTAAAAGCTATGCTATTAACAGCAAGCACGATAATCAAAGCCGAAGCCAAAGGCATAAGTCTCCTTCAAAATAGTTGAGTTTCAAAGGAAAACGATGTATACTACCTTATAGTCCTTGCGAATCTGCATCGCCTCCCATAGCGATGAGCTTGTCCGGCTCGCGATTTACAAGGACTTTTTCATTCCCCCAATGGAAATATCTCCTTCCCGCGCCTTGTCGTTTGTTTTTCTCATATCATTCTTTTCCTTCTTTGCATATGCCATATACTTGCTGTTCGTGAGGGCGGCGAAGGTCAGCCCTGTAAGCGACCAGAATGCCTCCGAGGCGAAGAACATGAGCGCAGTTTCCATTAGATTGCCAAAGTAATTCGGCACACTTTCCCCAGGCTTGGGGTAAGCCTCCATGGGCAGGAACAGCAGCGCGGCAAAGCCGTAGGCTATGAATATCCCCAGCGCCAGCCCGCCGGAAGCAGCGCAGGCCGCGGCCTTGCCCGCGATATACCGCGATACGATGGTTCGGGGGAGATACTCCTTTATGAAGCCGCTCTTTACATCGTCGATGAAGGAAGCGGTATACGGCAGCGCCGCTAAAATTGGCAAAGCCAATGCCATGGCATCTGAGGACAGTGCGCTCATGATAAGGTCGCTGTGGAAGCCGTGGGAAAGGAACTCCGCCGAGCGGAAGCCGGACAATATGCCCTGCACCGTGGAAGGGAGCAGCTCCAGCACCGTGCCTGAAACGCCGATAAGGAATGCACGGCTCAGCATGGCCTGCCTGAGGCTGGCGCAAAGGGGCTTTTTTCATGCGGGATTTCTCCTTTCTCCGGTTTTTACAATTTGAAAGCAGGCGTGGCGGGGTTCAATGCGGTCATGCAATATATTTCTTAGGAAAAATTATTGTGCATTTCAACACGGGATCCATCTAATGCATTGATTGCTATATAGGATGGTAAAATATGCCCGTCCAAGGCGCTCTCTTTTTGCACGATGAACAGCCATGTCGGAATGAGGAAAACCTTGTTCCTTTCCTTTGTAGAGCGAACCATGCAGTTTGTGAGCATAATTCGCGTAATGTGTCTATCCTCGACTGTGGTAGCATCGGCTACCCATGAGGAACCAAGAATAAGCAGGTCTTTCGCGTGCTGCCATACCGCCTCAAATGATAGAGGCTTCATGTTGCTTTCTAACTTATTCGTTATAATAACGGGATACTCCCAATGAAAGAAACGGATTCCCTCCTGATCCACCATAAGCACAATTCTTTCCTGCGGCCATGGTTTGATATAGTCCGCTTCATCCTCAAACCCCAAAACCCCCGGGGTCAATATGCTGCTGTCAAACGGAATTTGCCCATCGATTGCACGGCAAAAAGTTATTTGGTAGCCCACCGAGACCGTAGCATAGCCAAAGAATCCATCCAGCATACGTGCCGCTTCAATATGTGCCGCTTCAAAGCCTTCAATTTTCAAATCATTCAATACGTTTTTTGATATTGTCAACGCTTCTTCTTCGGATAAAACGGGTTCCAGTACAACAGGACCTTCTCCGTCCCAACCGCCGTTCTTTATTATCCATGATTGTAGTTGTATGGTTCCGGCATTCTTCGGGAAAATTTCTATTTGATTTTCATCGGCAAACACATAAACATTTTGTTCCAAACTGTTTTTGAAAACCACATTGCATGGGAAAGTCGGGTCATAATCAGCAATGGGAATATATTCCTCGTTAGGCGCATTTCGCAATTCTTCGGATAAGCTTTCGATTATTTCGGCGCTATCGGCAGATGGCTCATACAGAACGGAGCCGTCTTGCTGTTTTTTCGGCATTCCTCTTTTTAGAATGACTATGAGTTCTTCCAAATCTTCTTTCGTCATTTCACCGGAGCGCGCTCCGATGAGGTCTTTAGAGAAGTATGAAAGTATTTCATCCAAGCGGGTTTGACCAAACCTGTCTTGCGTCGCTTCATACACATGAAATCCTTCCGCTTGGCCTATCTCAATATCCGTATCCGCCACAAACCTGAAATGTGGCATTTGTATTTCTTCATTCAATTTACTTGGGCAAATAAAGGTGCTGTCAGCTTCCTTATCATCGCTTTCAACAAGTGTAGCTTCTAATTGTTCCGCCGTCTTATGCACCACTATCTCTTTTTCGGGCGTGGGCTGGCAGGCAGATATAGCAATAATGCAAAAAAAGACGCTTAAAAGGTATATGGCCTTCTTCATTTACTCATCTCCTTGTCTCCTTTGCCAAAAGGCAGGACTTCGGGGCGCATACGTAAGCATGCGCCCCAGCTTATGCTTTATTGATAGGTTGCCGAGAATGTTCCGCTCGTGGTCATTCTAGACGCATTCGGTGTGTTGTAGTACGGGTTTCGAATCTGCAAATAGATAGAAGAAATCGTTTGGTACGCGGAGTATACCGACAAGGTGCCAGATGACTGCCCAGTTGGAACTTCCGCTTGTCCGCTAACAGAAACATTGGACGCATTCACTAATTCTACAACCTGATATCGTTCCAAACCAGATACCGCAAATACAATACGCGTGTTGTCATCTTTGCCAGATGTAAACTTGGTACTTCCACTGGAACGGCTGATCGGCCCACATTTCCAAACATGGGTTATCTTAGCTTCGGTATAAGTCTTGCTAGCTGTCGTAGCTAAAGCCGAACTGGCAGAAACAAGAATCAAGAGCATTATCAATGTAAATGCCGCTTTCCTTAAGAATCTCTTTTGCATAAAAACTCCTTTCATGTTCGCTGGGTATCAGACAATAATCAAGCATAATATATTACCCCTTCAGCCCTTGCAACTCTGCATTGCTTCCCACAGCGATGAGCTTGTCCGTTTCATGATTTACAGGAACTTTTTCATTCACCCAATGGAAACATCTCCTTCCTGTGCCTTATCGTTTCTGTACCTTATAGCTTTCTTTTCTTCTTTTCTTATATGGCATGGTTTCACGGAATGCAAAGTAACAAAAATCTTTTGTTGTGACTGTGCGGACTAAAGTTGGATGTTTTTATTAACAGATGCGAGTTGATACTGGCTGTATGCAGCAACCTTGGGACGAATCAACAGAAATACTTGAGATGAATCTGTTAACACAATGTTTAACTCATCACTGCTTATAACACTTTACGTGATTAGCAGTGCCGTGTTAATATATAATTACAAAGTTTAGATGGAGGGAAGTGCAATATCTTACATGGCAAGTTTTGATACAGAAGCAGAAAGCGATGCGGAGATTATTCGTAATCTTTACGAACAGTATTATTTTCTCCTCTATCGCTATGCCCTTCCCAAGGTGAATTTTGACAATGATGCCGCAGCAAACTGTGCGCATGCGGTTTTTGATGTTGCCTCAAAGAATATAGAGAAGTTAAGGGATCACGAGAACATCGGTGGTTGGATGATGCGATCGCTTAAAAACATAATTTCCGACCACTATAAGGCTCAACGTAGGCGCACAAAGAAGGAAACACTCTTTTCCAGAATGACGCTAAAGCATGATTTTAGCTTTGAATTGTGGCCGGACAACATTTTTAGCGATAGCGAAATTCAAGAAATCAAAAATGGAATTTTGAGCTTGCTTAGCGACAATGAAAAACAGATATACCATCTGTTTTATGTCGAAAACAAAAGCGTAAGGGACATAAGCGATCTGCTTTGTATATCCGAGGCGGCCACAAAGATGCGCTTGATGCGGCTGCGAAATAAGATATATGATGGAATCAAAAAATTTTTTTAGAAATCCTGTTACCTTGCCATGCAATAGACCATATAAGAGTATAAGAGGAGAGAAGGAGAGAAGCGTCATGGGCGATCATCGTGAATACCAAAAAAGGATAAAAAGATATGATGCTCAGATAAAATATGTGGATTCTGTTTTTGAAGCCGAAATATGCAAACCCGTTGAACGGCGAGACGAAGCACTGCTAAATGAGTGTCTGGATACGTTGGACTACCTGCATGACAGCAGGCGTAAGCTTATTGTAAAATTAGAGGCTGAGAGTCCAGCTTGTGTTCGGATGGCTTATAAAAGGCCACGGCTTGCGTTCGCAACTAGCATTTTATTGATGCTTCTTCTTGGCACCGGTGTGGCTCAAGCTATTGACTTTAGAATATGGACCGCTTTGATTCATTGGGATGCCGGTTATCTCTCTGTGAACTATGTTCCGGAGGAGGAAGAAGCCTTCGATTCTGCCAATGGAAGCATCATAAATGATAACAGTATTACAATTATGGATGACGGTATAATTGAGCCGATCGATTATCCATCAATCGATGATGCTCTTAATAAGTTGGATATTATACCCATGCTGCCGATGCACTTGCCCGATGGCTTTGATGTGGATAGAGTATACGGAAACTGTGGCAAAGGCGGCAAAGTGCTGAATATAGTCTATAAGAGCGAACAACACTCATTATCATATAAAGTTGATGAGCATCTTGAATCAGAGAGCGCAGTAACAGTTGTTTTACCTGATAACAAAGAAGAGTATAAAAAGTACAAGAGAAATAGTATAACATATACGTTGACACAAACAGGTACAATGGTCTACGCAACGTGGACAAATGGCTATATGATATACACTATTAACACTGATTTGCCATATGAGGAAGTTTTGCTTATCATAGATTCTCTTGAAGTCTATACAAAATAATATGGAGGACACCTAACATGAAAGTCAAAGAAATCATATCGCTGGTGCTTATATGCACAATGACGTTAGTGCTTGGAACAACCACATTTGCGTTAGAACGTTCTGAGCCTACGGGTATTGCCTCTTCCGATCCATTTTCATCAGACAGATGTGTCATTCTGTCGCCACAAACGAGAGCTGCAGATTTGATGTACAGCCCAAGTTTATCTATCAGCAGTCCAAGTGTAGGTAAAATATCTGTAAATGCAAACGTTAGCACAAAGAAAACTGTTGATAAACTTGGGTTTACGGTCCTTAAAATAGAGCGCTGGAACGGAAGCTCCTGGGAACCGGATGCTTTCTGGAATGACAAGTATTCATATAGCACAAGTTCCTTCGCTTGGTCGGGAAGCGCTACCGGTTGTGTTAGCGGCGCATATTACAGAGCTACCTGCACATTCTATGCCAAGTTAGGCAGCAAAGTGCAGACGATTGATGCTGCAACAAGCTATATTAAATGTCGGTAAAAATCGCCTGCCGTCCGCACGGGATGCTGTATTGATGGTTATCAAGGATTCGGGATAACTTGGGCAAGCAGGGCAAAGAGGTACCCACTTTGCTTTTCGGGCAATTTCCGCCGCCGCGAAAACTGCCCTCTGCTTGTCAGGGGCAGCGCCCCTGAAACCCTTTGAACACACATAAATGTGTGGCTGCGCGTTTCTGCGAAACGCTTGGGAGCATGGCCGTTACTGGCGGTCATGCTCCTGTTTCTTTTCCTCGCTGCGCTCATCCTTGCCCAGCATACGATCCACGTTCTGCTTGTGGAGCAGCAGCTCGCGCATCTCATCGCGCGAACGCCGGTATTCGGCATACGCCGCCTTTTTTTCGGCAAGCAGCTTGGCATATTCCTCCTGCAAGCTCCTGACGGTGGGGAGCTTTTTGACGCCCAGCTCGTCAAAGGCTTTCTTCGCCGCTTTGTGCAGAAGGATGTCGCCCTCATGCTCTGCAAGATACTTTTTCGAGTAACCGGCCTTGCGGTAGCCCGCGTAAACGTCGCGGGTCTTGGCGTAGTTGATGATATGCGTTTTCAGCACGGCGATCTCCGCCATGCGCGTTTCCGCCGCCTTGATCTGCGCGGACAGCGCGTGAAACTGCTCCGTCGCAGCGGCAGCTTTTTCTTCCAATTCCGCGTAATCCAGCAGCCCATGCTCCCGCAGATAATTGTAGGTCTGCGCCATCTGCTTGACGTTGAACACCTTTGCCCAGCGCTCGTAACCGCCGCCCTTTCCGGCTTGCAGCTTCGCCTCGATGTCGATGAGCAGCGTGTTCTTTCTCTGCGCGGTCTGACTGCGCTTTTTGCGCGGCGTATGCTCCTTTTTCCCGGCAAGAACGGCGCGCAGCTCGTCCTCCGAATAGCCGTCGATGGAGGAAAGACGGACAAAGCCCTTTTTGCCGGGGTGGCGCAGGGACAGCGTATTCCCGCGCCGCCTGACCTCACATCCGCTGTCGCGCAGCAGCTTCAAAAGCGCGTCGAAGCTGTCGGGCTTCTGCAAAAGCGCCGCGTCGATGAGGCCGCAGAGCAGCTCCCTATGGGTGGGCTTCGCGTTGTCGCCCAGCCACTTGCCATAGTGATTTTTCCCGCGCTTCGGATCGGCGATTACGGAGAGCCGATGCTCGGTGCAGATGGCGTCGCTGAGCCGTGCGACCGCCCTGCCGGAGCCGAGAAAATCGCGGAACTTGTGCTTGCAGTCCAGCGTGGTGGAGTTCCAGATGATGTGATTGTGAATGTGCTTTTTGTCGGTGTGCGTGGCAACGAAAAAGGCGTGTCTGCCTTTAAGAAACCGCTCGGCAAACTCATAGCCCACGCGGTTCGCCTCCTCCGGCGTGATCTCACCGGGCTTAAAGGACTGGCGCACCTGATAAGCAATCACGTCGCTTTGCTGCTCCCTGCCGGTGAGGGTTTTGTACTGGCGCTTGGAGTAAAGAAACTCCGCATCAGCGGTTTTGGGGTCGCACTGATAGGCGGAGATCAGCTCGCCGCCCTGCGTCTTATCTGGATTCTTGGAATAGTCGATGCGGTCAGTCAGGCAGTCGGCAATCGTCTTGCCCTGATTAACGTGCATGGAAATGATGCGTGTGGTCGCCATGGGGCGCGGCCTCCTTTCGGTGGGATGGATTTGCAACTTTTTTCTGAACAATGCGCCGCTCCGATTGTAAAAGCGCCTAACAGGTGTTATACTATGCAAAAGGAGCGTGGAGTGTATGAGCTTTGCAGACGCTATTATCAAGCTGCGCAGCGAGCGCAGGATTTCGCAAAAAGAGCTTGCGGAGGATTTGAATGTGAGCTGCGCAACGGTAAACCGTTGGGAGAACGGAAGAACCGTTCCGAATAAGATGACGATGTTCGTTATACGGGAATACTGCAAACACCATGGCGTAGCATTTGCCTATGATGAGGAACAGAAACGGGGTGACGCGGGATGAATCTCGGCAGAGAAACCGAAACGCTTGAATTTAAGAAATCCACCGGCGAGTTGAAGGAAGGGATCATTTCCATCGGCGCAATTCTCAACAAGCATCAGAAGGGCGAGCTGTATTTCGGGGTCAGGCCGGACGGTACGCCCATCGGACAGGAAATCTCCGAAAAAACGCTGCGGGACATCAGTCAGGCAATCTCCAATCATATCGAGCCGCAGATTTTTCCTGAGATACAGACCGTGCGCATCGACGGGAAAGAGTGCATCCTTGTCCGCTTTGAGGGTTACAATACGCCATACTTTGCGTATGATGTTGCCCGCATCCGCGTTGCGGACGAGGACAAGGTTCTGTCCCAGCAGGAGCTTGTGGCCTACCTGAGAAAGCAGGACGGCGCAGAGGATGCATGGGAACGGCGCGTGTCAAACTTTCTTGTGGAGCAGGTAGACGGAAAGCTGGTCGAGCGGTATATTGAGCGCGGGCATGAGGCAAAGCGCATTGAATTTGAATATGCGGATAAGACCTCTGCGCTGAATAAGCTGCTGCTGACCGAGGGAGAGCATCTGCTGAACGCGGGCATGGTGCTGTTCTGCGAGAGTATGTACGCAGAGCTGCAAATGGCGATCTTCGCGGGAACGGAGCGGCTGACATTTCTGGACATCCAGCGTCATCGCGGAACGGTGTTTGAGCTGGTGGCGCTTGCCGAAAAATACATCATGAGCAATATCCACTGGCGCGTTCATTTTGACGGTTCCTTGCAGCGCAAGGAGATTCCCGAAATCCCTGCCGATGCCATCCGCGAGGCTCTGATCAACTCCTTCTGCCATAAGGACTACGGCGCTTGTCAGAGCAACGAGGTCGCCATCTACAAAGACCGTGTTGAGATATATAATCCGGGCAGCTTCCCGGAGGGCTACAAGCCGGAGGACTTCATCAGCGGCGATGAGCGCCCCGTGCGCAGAAATCCGCTGATTACTTCCATCCTCTACTACTCAAAGGATGTGGAGAGCTTCGGCACAGGCTTGAAGCGGATTGCCGACGCCTGCAACGAAGCAAATTGCCGGTTTGCGTTTAAGATTATGAAGTCAGGGTTCGTTGTTGTGTTCTTCCGCAGTGAAAGCCGCGACGCACAAGATAACGCACAAGTCGGCGCACAAGATGCCGCACAAGTCGGTATCAGAGATAAGATTTTGGCCTGCTGCCAAGAGCCGCATTCCAGAACCGAGATCGCCGCATACTGCGGATATAAAAGCGTCCGCAGCCTTATGCAATCCCATTTGAAGCCCCTGCTGGAAAGCGGGCAGCTTCGCATGACCATTCCCGACAAGCCCAACAGCCGCAATCAAAAATATGTTGCGGTCAAACCGGAGGAATGATATGTTCACCTATATTTCCATTGAAGAATTTGCGGACGGCGTAGTAAAAAACAACAAGGACGCCAACCGCAGGGAGCTGATCGCGGCACTGCGGGAATCCCTTGCCGCCAAGAAAAACGGCGCAAGGTGCATGATCTGCGGCGCACCCATCTGGGCGGCAGGCAGCGGCGTCACAGGGACGTACCTGTGCTTCACCTGCACTACCGGCGAGGCCGACGACAGCGAGGATTACGAGATCGAATAAACAATACAAGCGCGGAGCATATCGCCTCGCGCTTGCTTCGTAATATGGCGTTTCTGAAATTGCACAAAAATATAGCTTTTCAAAATGTTTTGCGCGTTTCTAAAAACGATGCTACCCGTAAATCCTGTCCTGAATCGCGTAGCGCAGGACGTGGAGCTTTGCTAACAGCCACGTCGCCAGCATGGGCAGTCCGTAGGGGCTTATGAGGAACGCGATCACCAGCAGCCCCACGCCGTAGCTGACGGAATCCACGAAGATGATGAACAGACCGAAGAAGCCGAGAATGGCGGCGGGGATGCAGAGGATGCCGCTGGACAGGCTGACGACGAACACGAAAAACCATGTGACGACGGCAAGCACCGCGAGGATGGGCGCAAAAAGGATTTTCAAAAGGAAACGCATATCAATATCCCTCCAGTTTTGTTTGTTTCTGCTTTCAGCATACAGGAAGCTGCCTTGCCCTGCAAGGATGCCGGACCGCAAAAAAAGCAGGGGCGGCTTACCTCGCAGCAAGCCGCCCCGCATGGGATAAATACCCCATTATTTGATGGCGGCAAGCCGGGAAAGGATACCGCTTGCCGCCTGCCATATCCGCTCCTGATTTTGGAGTATATCATCCATATCCGCAGCGTAAACGCGCCCTGTTTCATGCACCCGCCGCGCAAGCTGATTGAGGTTGTTGGAGGAATACCGCAGCAGGGACACCAGCTCCCGCAGCTCCGGCAGATCGAGCTTCACCACATAGCCGTCAATGGCCATTTTCCGAAGATATGCGCCCATGTTCGTCGTGCCGAGCTGCGCCATCTTCGCCTCGATCATCGCCCGTTCCTCCGGCGTCACGCGGACTTTGAGCTGGATGTCCCGTTTCCGCTTCGCCATGTCACAGCTCCAAATCCTTCTTCTTTGCGGCAGGCTGCTTCTGCTCCGCCGCCTGTTGCAGCTTGGAGCGGACGGAGGGCTTCCGGCTACGGAGCGGCTGTGTGCGGTCCTCCTCCTTGGAGATGACGGCAAACACGCCCTTGCGGTCCTTCAGGTTGGAGAGGGCGAGGGAACGGAAGGGCAGCAGCTTTTGCAGCTCCGCCGTGTCGCGGCTGTTGGCCCTTGCCGCAAAGTCCGGGGAAAGCTCCGCGATGAAGTGCGTACCGCCGGGGCTGTTGGGCTGATCGGGCTCTTGCAGCTTACCCAGCAGCCGTGCAGCCTCCGTTCTGATCTCGTCGGCGGTAAGGGGCTGGCGCAGCCGCTGCTCATGCCGCGCCTGCGTGAGAAACAGATCCGTCAGGCCGGGATGTGAGCCTACCACAAACTGCACCGAGCGGTCGCTATCCATGCCATCCCCGTTTTGATAAGCGGGAATGGTATTCGCCCAGCGCTTGTTGTCCTGCGAGATGCGCCCGTCGTAGTCAAAGTGCCGGACGGTTGCCGCCAGGACGTAGAGCATCCGCTCCTGCCCGAACTGCTCCGCCACCTGTCCCACCGCCGCAGCGTCAAGGCGGTTGTCATGGTAATTGTCCCGGATGGCGGCTTCAATGGCGTCCTTGCAGCTTACGTTGGCGTGGAAGGACGCGCGGTAGGCGTCCAGCTCCCCATTCTCCCGCGCGTGGTCGGCAGGATAGGGATAGACCGGCAGCTCCCGGAGCTTTTTTGCTTCGTCTTTTGCCGTGTCCTCGATGCTGTCGCGGATCGTGTCCATGTAGCCGGTTTCCAGATCGGAGAACTTGTCGTAAAGGATCGCCATGGGCGAGGGGGACAGCAGCAGCGCCCGCGTTTCCGCCTCGCTGAGCGTCAGCTCCTCCATGCTCATCAAAATATCCTCCCGCACGGTGTATTCATAGCTGTGATGGAGGATTTCCTCCGGGGGCTGGCCCTTCAGCCAGTCCCGGTATTTGTCCTGCTCCCGCGAGAGCTTGTCGTATAACGATTGCTGTAATGCCTCGTTCATATTCATCGTGCCTCCTGTTCGTGAGATTTTTTCTTTTCCCCAGCGCCGTGGACGCTGGGCGCTTTCAGCTTGCCGAGGACGGAGGGGCGTTTTGCCACCACATTCTCCGCCGCCTGTTCCATGGGCGTCCGGTCGTCGATGTTCAGCTCGGCGTTCAGCTCCGCCAGCCGCGCGGATTTTTCTTTCAGCTCCGCCTCCTGCGGAAAGGGCTTGCCCAGCTCCGCCTTGGCCGTTGCAAGCTGCGCCTGCACGTTTTCAAGCCTGCCCTGCACCGTTTTGTACCGCTCCGGCATCTGGGCGAGGGCGTTGTCGATGCGGACAAGGTTGCCCCTCGCGTCCTTGCCCAGCTCTACCCGGTGGCTCATCCTGCCCTTGAGGGTGAGAACGAAGTCCTTGCCGAAGTTTTCAACGGTCAGAGACATGGCAAAGCCACGATAGCTGCCAATGGGAACGGGCTCCAAGCCCTTTGCGTCCTTGAACGCCTCCAGAATGGCAGCACCGGCATTGTCCTTGTCGGTGAGGAAATCCCCCTTGACCTCCATGCCCGCAAAGCCGTCCTTGGGGTGGGGATGGGCTTCCAGCGTTCTCATATCCGCCTCAAAGCCGGAGAGGAAGCCTTTGTTTTCCTCGATCTGCGCCGGAAAATGCCGCAGGATGTTGTCCTCCAAACGGTACTGCTGGCTCTGGTGATTGGCCTTCATCAGCCGCAGCCGCGCCACGTCCACGTCGAGGTCCATTTTTTCACGGATGCGCTCGTCTCCGGCGCACAGCGCCTTGATCTCGGCATAGGAGAGCGCCGCCTCGTCAATATCCTCACAGCTTCTCACCGGGGATTTTGAGGTCATGATCTGGGAGATGAACTTCTGCTTATTTTCCACCGTCTGCCAGAGGTAGGCGTCGAAGGTGGATTCCGTGACATAGCGGTAGATATGCACTTCTTTGTTGCGGTTGCCCTGCCGGATGATGCGCCCGCTGCGCTGCTCCAGATCGCCCGGCCGCCACGGGCAGTCGAGGTCGTGGAGCGCCACGAGCCGATCCTGTACGTTCATGCCCGCGCCCATCTTGAAGGTGCTGCCCATGAGCACACGCACCTGACCGGAGCGCACCTTAGCGAACAGCTCCTTCTTCT